>ERZ794982.17-NODE-17-length-199135-cov-12.459695_pt1 | contig 199135 bp, 205 predicted proteins | sample MGYA00433071_ERZ794982 | MGnify/ENA primary metagenome ERZ794982 (study PRJEB30140, sample SAMN00862574) | bioreactor metagenome | study: EMG produced TPA metagenomics assembly of the Bioreactor inoculated with sediment Metagenome (bioreactor metagenome)...
CAACACCACTACTATCTACTTTACTTGTAAACTTATAATTACTAAACTCTTTTAACACTGTTGAAATTGAATCAGTATTTCTTTTGATATTTCTAAGCATTGAATTTAAAGCTTCACTTAATTGTAATAGTTGAGGATTATTTGCTTGTGTTGTTAATTGTACATCTAAATATCCAAGTTTTGCTTTTTCTACTATTTTTAAAGCATCTTCAACTGCTTCATTATCTTTCTTAAGACCTTCATTTATCTTAATAATATTTTCATTTACAAGATTTGCCATTTGAGCAAATTCATCACGACCTTTTGCCTCTAAAGGTTTTACATCTTTTGATTCTCTATTTAAAAATGAGAAGAAAGATAATAATCCATCTTTAAAATGGTTTAAAGTATTAACTATCAAAGATGATAAAGCAATAGAAAATAGAATAAAGATAATTGATGATATTATTGCTAAAACCAATAATACAGTTGTCAAAGTATTACTTGCTTCTTCTTTTAAATCAATTGCTTTTTTATTTATTTCGTGTAATTTTTTTTCTAAAACAGTAGCAGTTTCTCTCATAGTTAAAACTAATCTTGTAGCTTCTTTACTCTCACTAGTTAGACCAGATTTATAAGACTGTATCTTCTCTTTTGAAAAATTATCAAAATCTTCAATATATTTAGAAGATAACTTCAAAATCTCATTTGTTAAATCAATATTATTTTGATCAAGTAATTTTGATCGAAGATCTTTCACGTTTTCATCTAAGTTATTAAAATCATCTCTTACTTTTTGTGCTCTTTGTTCATTTGAAATTCTTAAAAATTGATAAACAGAGATTCGACCCTTTAAAAGATCTTGAATAAATTCTTCCGTACTAATTTGAACTTTTACATCATGATTTACTTTTCCATTAAAATGAGAAAAGATTATTCCAGATATTATTATATTGATAATAAATAAAGTTGGAAAAAACATAAGTTTTTTTCTAGTAGAAATATTATTTAGCATATAGTCCCCTTACATAACATATAAATAATTATACACTAAATTAACTATAATTATCTTTTAATATCACTTTTGCTTAACTAATTATCCAAATAAATTGAAATAATATTATTTTTTGTTATTTTAATAATATTTTTTAGAGAAAAATAATATTTTTACTTTTCTCTACACTCTTCTTTTATCTCTTTAAAAACATATTCATCTTCTATTAATTGAACAAAAACATTTCTTGCTTCACAAACATACTCTTTTTTGTCTTTTATCGTAATATAAACAAATCTATAAAAGTATTCATTTGCCTCTAAACCTTTTTTACTTTGCATAATACTTGCACTCAATTTTGAAATCTCATTTCCGTAAATTTCTTTATATTTTGATTTAAAAGCAGCTTTTATACCACCCTCATTCATATTAAAAATATAAATTGAACCTATAAATAAAACACTTATAATTACAGTACCTAATAAAATTTGACTTGCAGCGTACCTTCTCCTTAGCTTTTGATATACAACAGCACCAAGAATAATTAGTACTAAAACAAAGATTATAATTTGCATTTCTTTCCTTTTTTTATGATTTTTACATGTTAACTTTTTATTAACCATCTGTTTTTTTTTAGTTAATTACCATAGGTTATAATTTTAACATATATAGATAAAGAGGCGCGAAACTTTATCTATGATACATTCATTGTTCTTCCTAAATAAAAAGCAGATTGAAAAATCTGCTTTTTTTATTTGTAAACTAAACTTTATAATAAACTTTAATTTTGTATAATAACAAATATATCCAAAAAGGACTCACAATCAAAACAAAAATATTCAAAATAATTTTACTTACTATTATAAGTATCAATCTTTTTGCTAATACTACACTTATTAAAGCAGCTACTCAAGTTAATAATACAAATACTCAAAATAGCCTTATAGATAATAATACACAACAATTTGATGAGGAATCATTAGGTTCTTCAAAAGATAAAAGATCAATGCATTATTATGATTTGGGAATTATTATAAAAATTGTTCAAAGCAAGGATTTTAACAAACAACCAGCTAAACAAATTGAAAAAGTTGAAAGTGAAATAAAAAAAATTACAAAAAATATAAATGATGAAATTTTTTATCCTTTCAATGAAAATCAATACCAAAAAGAGATTAGATTTTTAAATAGTAAAATAAATGTAAACTCAAAATATGACAACTCACTTGCTGTATCAAGAGATATGTTAAAAGTATCTATCTTAGAAAATCAAAAAAACTTTGCAGATACTATAAACTCAATAATTGATGGTAAAAATTCATTTAAAGATAAAAAATACTTTATCTCATTTTTAAATAATCAAATAAGCAGATTAAAAAGAATCGATATTAAGCCTTTTCAAGATACATACAATGAAATATCACTTCAAAATGATCCTGTATCAAATGCTTTTAAAGAATCTTTTCTAAGACTTAAAAATCAAATCAAAGCTCATCTCCTTGTATATAATTATCTTAAAACTAATATGAATGAATATAGACCAAGTAATTTTATACTTGATGATTTAAGTTTAAAATATGTTATCAAAAAAATTGATTCAAATACATATTTAAAAGATTTATCTGAAACATTAGATTACTATTTTCATATTTCAATAGGTAAAATTGTTATTCTTATGGCAATACTATTCATATTTATGCTTATAAATAGAAAATTACTACCAGTTTTAGCAAATCTTTTTAATAAAAAGCTATCAGTAAAAATAAAAAATTTAGATATATCTATTTTAGATATTATTCCTGCGAGTTTTAGATTTACCATGTCTGTGATTGTATACTTATTTGCAATTCAGTTTTCACTACTTCTTTTAATAGAAGATGCACAACTTATAAATAAACTAATTCCATGGTTTAACACTACATATTTAGCCCTATTTAGTTTTATGTTTTACAGAATTTTGACAAACTATATAAATGAATCATCTGATAAGATATTTAGTCAATATCCTAATATGCGAAAAGAGATGGTTGATTTTATTTTAAGAATTTTTAAAATTGTTATTCTTATTTTTGTTGCTTTATTTTTACTTGTACAACTAGGTTTTGATATAAAAGCAGTTATAGCTTCACTTGGTATTGGTGGTATTGCTGTTGCACTTGCTGCAAAAGATACTCTTTCAAACTTTTTTGGTTCTTTAAATATTATTACAGATAACTCATTTTCTCAAGGGGATTGGATTCAAGCTGGAAATGTTGAAGGAACTGTAGTAGATATCAGAATGAGAACAACAAGAATTAGAACATTTGCAAATGCTATGATTACTATACCAAATGCAGAACTAGCAAACTTAGCTATTTTAAACTGGTCTAAAAGAGTAATTGGAAGAAGAATTAATATGACTTTAAATATAACTTATGATAGTAAAATGAGTGATATTGAAAACCTAGTATATGATATAAGAGAAATGTTACAAGAACACCCACAAATTGCCACATCAAGACTAAATATCGATAAAAAACCATATTTATTGAAAAAAGAAGATCTAATGGGAATAAAAAACAATCTTTTAGTTTATATTGATGAATATGATAGTAGCTCAATAAATATAATGGTATATTGTTTTAGTAGAAGTCCAAACTGGGAAGATTGGCTAGATACAAAACAAGATGTAATTATAAAAATTTCACAACTTCTTGAACAAAATCATTGTAAATTTGCGTTCCCTACACAAACAATTTATTTAGAAAAAGAAGAGAAATAATCCTCTTCTTTTATAACTTAAACAAAAACAAAAGAGTTTTTGTTTTTATGTGAATGTCCATGTCCAGTGCCATGTTTATGCTCATGTGAATGATGAGTTCCATTGTGATTTTCTATAATCTCTTGAAGTTTCTGTTCACTTAACTTTTCAAGTGTTGAAGTTTTAATTTTATTTAAAATCTCAGTAGTTTCAACTCTATTATCACCTGCATAATAAAACTCAAAATTGTTTTTTTGTGCAAGTTTATATGGATTTCTTCCAATATCTTTTATAATTAATTTTTTTACATTATTTTCTAAAAGCCACTGCATTACACTTCTACCACAAGTATTTTCGTTTCTTTTGATATTTAAATTTTCTCCATCATAAAAAGCAAAATATTTTGCTTTACAAAATGATGGAGCAACTGCGCTGTTCTCTTTTGCTGTTTTTAAGGGGAATGCATACATTTTAAAACTCCTCGTCAAATTTTTGTGCGTTTTTAAAACAAAATCTATATGCTATATATATTACAAATGGCCATACACTAAGCCAAATCAATGAACTTGTATAATCCATATTTACCTCCTAGTAATTGTGTGCATCTTTTGATGTTATTTCTTTTTTTGTTATTTTTACTTTATCCATTTGATACCATGCATATGTAATATAAGCAAGTACAAAAGGTACCATAAGTGACACATAACTCATCACAAGTAAGGTATATTCACTTCCTGAACTATTCTCAATAGTTAATGAACTTTGTAAATTATATACTGATGGATAATAAGAAGTTCCATTAAAACCTACATTTAAAAACAGTGCCATTACTGTTAAAACTATTCCAACTCCTCCTGTTTTTATACAACAACTTTTTTGCTTTTCAACAGTATTAAAAACAGAAATAATTACAAGTATAATTCCCAATGTAAAAATAATTCCTACAAAAGGCATATCTAAAAAATTATTCAAATATTTATATTTTTCTATAAAAACATGCCCATTTTCATCATAAGCAAAACCGCTTCTTGTAAAAAGCATATATAAAAAATTTAAGAAAAATACTAAAAATATTATCATGTCAATTTTTATAGAATTAACACTTCTTTTTCTAATCAAATTATTATCAATATTATTAATAAAATACATAGCACCACTAATTCGTACTAAAAATAAAAGTGAGATTCCTAAAAGTATATTAAAAGGATTGCCTAAAGCTTCCAGACCTCTTAAACTGTTTTGCCAAAATGAGAAGTTTCTTTCATCAATAAAAAACTCTGAACCGCTAAAAAATGTAGCAATAGCAACGCCTAATAAAAATACTCCTAAACTTCCATTTATATATAAAAATGTTTCATATGTTTTTTGCCCAAAAAAGTTATTTGGTTTTGTTCTAAACTCATAACTAACAGCTTGAATAATAAAACAAAAAAGTATTCCCATCCAAACCCAGTATGCTCCACCAAAACTAGTAGAATAAAATAAAGGAAAAGCAGCAAATAAAGCTCCACCAAATAAGACTAAAGTAGTAAACCCTAATTCCCATTTTCTACCTAGTGAATTAACTAGCATTGTTTTTAAAATCTCATCATCTTTTGATATTTTTCCAAGTAAAGTTTGTCCTCCTTGAATAAACATCATAAAAGCAAAAAGTCCACCAAGTAGTGAAATTATTATCCACCAATACTGTTGAAGTTGTAAATATGTTAAGCTTTCAAACATTAGTGACCTCCATTTGGACCAATTTTTATCTGTTTTGCCATAATTTTTAATTCAGCAATTAATAAAGCTGTAAATAAAAAAGCAAACAAGAAAAAAGTAATCTGTACATTTGTTGTTGCAATATTAGTTGCCGCAATTCCTACAGGCATCAAATCTTGAATCGCCCAAGGTTGTCTTCCAACTTCTGCTACAATCCATCCAGCTTCTGCTGCTATGTATCCTAAAGGAATAGAAAAAACACTTGCATATAACCAAAATTTTTGTTTTGTAATATCTTTTTTTAAAAGTAAAAATAAAATTACTGCAAAAAGTAATATAAACCATCCACCAAGTGCTACCATTATATGAAATGAATAAAAGGTAAGTGCAATAGGAGGAATAATATCAGTTGGTTTATCTAAGTAACCATAACCAAAATAGTTCACATAACTTTCTAAAACAAGTTTTGCATCATTTGCTTTTTTAGTGTTACCCTCTTTTTCATACTTTTTATACTGTTTAAAAGCTTCAAGGGCTATTTTACCTTTTGCTATTTTTTCTTTAGCACTTTCAATATTATATTTTTCATTTCCATAAACCAAATCTTTTAATCCAGGAACAAATGCATTTGGATTATGATAACCTAAAAGTGAAAGTGCATAAGGTATCTCCATCTCAAAATGAAAAGTATCTTCATTATTATCAACACTTTTTTTACTATTTAAAATACCAATTGCAACAATTCCAGCGTCTTCTTTTCCCTCATAAAGTCCTTCCATTGCTGCCAGTTTTACTGGCTGTTTCAAAGCAACTTGATGTGCTGACTCATCTCCACTTAAAGCTAAAAAAAGAGATACTATAAGTCCAAAAGTAGCTGCTATTAACATAGAACTTTTAGCAAATGCAATTTCTCTTTTTTTAAGTAAAAACCAAGCACTAATACCTACTACAAAAAGGGCTCCAATTACATATCCACTTCCAACAGTATGCAAAAATTTGCTAACTGCAACAGGAGATAAAGCAACATCCCAAAAATTTGCCATTTCGTTTCTAACTGTATCTATGTTAAATTTCATTCCAACTGGATATTGCATCCATCCATTTGCAACCAAAATCCAAAAAGCACTTAAATTTGAACCAATAGCAACTAACCAAGTTGATAATAGATGAAAACCTTTTGATACTTTATTCCATCCAAAAAACATAACTGCAAAAAATGTTGATTCCATAAAAAATGCTAAAATTCCCTCAATAGCTAAAGGTGCACCAAAAATATCTCCAACAAACCAACTATAATTTGCCCAGTTTGTACCAAATTCAAACTCCATAATGATACCAGTGGCAACTCCAATTGCAAAATTTATAGCAAATAAAGTCATCCAAAACTTAGTCATTTTTTTATACTTTTCTTGTTTAGTTTTAACATAAATAGTCTCCATTATTGCAATAATAAAAGACAAACCTAAAGTTAAAGGAACAAACAAGAAGTGATAAATTGCAGTTAGTGCAAACTGGGCTCTGGACCAATCTACTAAACTATCTTCCATTTAATCTCCTTTTGTCATGTTTTTAAAAACAAAATTTTGTTTTTGTTTTTCTGTTTTATATTCACTTTTAAAACTTTTGTCATAAACAAAGATATTTAATATCACTAAAATAGTAATCAATTTTATAATTACTATTTTCCATAAACTCTTTCCTACAGTTAAGTTTCTAAAGCCATCATAATATAAGTTGTAAATCGATTTTAAATAGTTCATATAATCTCCAATATTGAACATATGTTCATAATTTTACTACTTTTTTGAACATATGTCAAGTATAAAAGTGCTAAATTATTATATTTATGATAAAATATCTTTTTTAATTATAAGGAATTAAATGGCTAGGGACAAAAATCAAAGAGAGTTAAACTTCAAACCACTTTTTAAAAATTTTGGGCAAAATGAAATTGAAAACAACAATGAAATAGCCTTGCTTCACGAGGAGATTGAGGCAATTTATCTTATAGATTTACTTGGACTTTATCAAGAAGAAGCAGCACAAAAAATGAATGTATCAAGACCTACTTTATCAAGAATCATAAGAAATGCTAGACATAAAGTTGCAAATAGTCTAATTGGTGGTGCAAAACTACATATTCATGATCAAAAAGATAACTATACAGTTGCAATTTGTAGTGATGTTGAAGAGAAACTAATCAACAACACATCACAAGGAAAATATATTTTAATCTTTGAAATAAAAGAAAAAAGTTATAAATTATTAAAAAGTTTAGAAAATCCTGTTTTTTTTCAAAAACAAAAACCAGGTATGGCCTTACCAAAACTTTTTGTTGAAAATAATGTAAACTTCTTTTTAGCAAATGAAATTGGTGCTGGATTAAAGAACTCTTTACTATCAAAAGGTATTTATACTATTTTAAAAAAGAAAATAAAATTTGATGATTTATCAAATATTCCAATCTAAGAGAAATTATGAATAATTTTGAAAATAAAATAAAAACACCACATATTGCTACTGATGGAATTATTAAAATTTTCGATGATAAAGAGAATTTTAAAGGTATTGTTTTAATAACAAGAAAAAATCCTCCTTTAGGACTTGCATTACCAGGAGGTTTTGTTGACATTGGTGAAAAAGTCGAAGATGCTTTAAAAAGAGAGATGAAAGAAGAAGTAAACTTAGATGTAAGTATTTTAAAACTTTTAGGAATATATTCAGATCCAAAAAGAGATGAAAGATTCCATTGTGTTTCATGCAGTTACATTTGTAAAGCATATGGTAAGCCAATTGCAGCAGATGATGCAAAAAGTGCAAAGATTTATAGCTTAAATGAAATTCCTTTTGATAAACTAGTGTTTGACCATAAACAAATAGTAAAAGATTTTATAAAATATGAGGAAATTTAAGTGATTGAAGAAACAGAAATTTCTTTGGATTGTTTAAGTAGTTTAATTTTTAATGCAAATGATATAATTTTTATTACAGATTTAGATTCAAAAAAAGTTGTATATGCAAATAATTTATTTTTAGAAAAATTTGAATACACAAAAGATGAGTTAGTACATTTAGATATTTCAGATATTAGAAAGCAAAAAGAAAATAAACCTTTTAATACTTTAAAAAAAGAGTTAGAAACGACAAAAAGTAGTATTACATATGCTAAATATTTTTCAAAATCAGGTAATAAATACTCCTTAGAATCAAGTAATAAACTTCAAAAAATAAACAATAAAAACTATTTAATAAGCATAGCAAGAGAAATAACAGAAAAACTAGAAAAAGAGATTCTATTAAAAGAAGAAGTAGATATAAAAATAGCTGAAATTGAAAATCAAAAAATATTTTTAAATACTTTACTAAAAAACAATCCAACGGCAATCTTTTATAAAAATATTCATGGAAAATATTTAGGTTGCAACAAAGCTTGGGAAAAATTAACAGGAATCAAAGAAGATGAAGTATTGGGAAAATCGGTTTTTGATATAGCTCCTAAAGATATTGCAAAAATTTATTTTGAAGAAGATAAAAAAGTATTTTCCCTTGAAGAAAGTCCTCAAATATATCAAGCAGAAGTTTACAACAAATCAATTGATAAAAGATTTGATGTTGTTTTTTATAAATCAGCATATTTTGATGCAAAAGGTGAAGTATTAGGTCTAATTGGAGTTGTTATTGATGTGACACAAGTTATGAAATTAGAAAAAGAGAAAGAAAATAAAGAAAAAATCATATACCAACAATCAAAAATGGCAGCAATGGGTGAAATGATAGAGAATATAGCTCACCAATGGAGACAACCCCTTTCAACTATGACAGTAAGTGCTAGTGGAATAAAAATGCAAAAAGAGTTTGGAATTTTAAAAGATGAAAGTTTAAGTGAATTTATTGAAGCCATATTAGAATCCTCAAAGCATCTTTCACAAACAATAGATGATTTTAGGAATTTTTTCAAAACTACAAAATATGAAGAAATTTTTAATATCAAAAATATTTTTAATAAAACACTAGTTTTACTCTCATCAAAATTTAAAAATAGAAATATCAAAATAGAACAAGATATACAAAGTGTTGAAATAAAATCATTACAAAATGAATTAATACATGTTATTTTAAATATATTGAATAATTCAAATGATGCTTTAGAAAAACTTGATATAGAAGAAAAAACTATTTTTATTAAAAGTGAAAAATATTTAACAAACAAATTAAAAATTGAAATAAGTGACAATGCTGGTGGGATTAATGAAAATATAATATTTAAGATATTTGATCCATACTTTACTACAAAACATCAAAGCCAAGGAACAGGAATAGGACTTTATATGACTAAAGAGATAGTAAATAAACACTTAAATGGCTCAATAGATGTAAAAAATATAGATTTTAGATATAAAGAAAAAAATTACACAGGAGCAAAGTTTACAATAATACTTCCTATATAAATAAGGTTTATTTAAGTATTTAATACATAGAATCTATACAAAAAATAAGGAAATTCATGGAAAATTATGAACAAATAGTAGTTCTTATAATTGTATTTTCAGCTTCATTTATAACTTGGAAGTTAGTAAAAGACTTTTATAAAACAAAAATCCATATGATTTTTGCTCACTTAATTGCTATTGCAACAGCATCTTTTATGCTACTTTCTACAATGTTTTTATTTATGCCTAAAAACTATGTAAAAGGACAAACTGCCGAAGTAGAACTATCATTTATTTCTATCATAATTGTTATAGCAATGGTAGGAATCATATACTTCTTTTTTAAATATATCCCATCTAAAGATAAATAATATTTATCTTTAGAACAGGCATCACATCTATAATTTAAACTTATATTATAATACATAATTTGATAATTATATTTTATTGATTTATATCAATGATAATTAAAATCATTTTCGTTATACTTTTGAAAATCTTATAACACAGGAATAAAAATGTATCTTAAAATATTTGTTTTACTCATTATATCATTTCAGATAAGTTTATCAAAAGAAAATAGATTGATTATTGCAGGTCCTATTGCAACGGTTTCACACCCATTTTTCCATATGATAAAAACCAATGCATTAAATGATGTAACAAATAATTTAGAGTTTAAACTTTGGAAAAATCCCGATGAACTAAGAAGTTTAATATTAAATAACAATGTTGACATTATAGCAATACCTACAAATGTTGCTGCAAATTTATATAATAAAAAACAAGATATAAAACTACTTGGAATTTCAATTTGGGGGATACTTGGTTTAATAAGTAGAGATAATAATTTAAAAACACTAAAAGATTTTAAAAACAAAGAAATAGTTGTTCCTTTTAGACAAGACATGCCAGATATTGTATTAAAACAGCTTATAAAAAAACAAGGAATGGATATTCACAAGGATTTTAAAATTAGATATGCAAGTTCTCCTATTGATGCAATGCAAATGCTTATTTTAAGACAAGTTGATCATGCACTACTTGCAGAACCTGCTATATCTATTGCTTTAAGAAAAACAAAATCTTTTCCTTTAAAACTTGTTGCTCCTGATTTATATAGAAGTGTAAATCTACAGGAGGAATGGGGAAAAACTTTTAATACAAAAGAACAAGTTCCTCAAGCAGGAATTGCTATACTTGGTAAACTATCAAATAATAAATATTTAATAAAAAGATTTGAACAAGAGTATATAAAATCTCTTAACTGGTATAAAAATAATCCTAAAAAAGCTTCAAAATTAACTGTTGCAAATTTAAAAATGCTTGAAGAAAAAGGTTTAGCTGATTCTATTAAATATGTAGATATAGAATATAAAAAAGCAATTGATTCAAAAGATGATATTGAAGAATTTTTCAAAATTTTAATGCAAAGTAATCCCAAACTAATTGGAAGTAAACTTCCAGATTCTAATTTCTACTATAAAGATTAAATATGAAATTTATATTTAAAATATTAAAAGATTTTCCTAAATATCTATTTAGTGGATTAACCTCTATTGCATCTATTTTTTTGTTTATAGCACTTTGGGATATGACAAATCAACTTTATGGAACATTAGTATTACCTTCACCTAAAGAGACATTCATAACTTTATATGAGCTTTTAAATGATGAAATAATTTATGGTGAAATAAAATTGACTATTTATAGAGCATTTTATGGTTTTTTTTTATCCTTAATTATTGGAACAATACTTGGAGTATTAGCAGGTTTTTTTGCAACTGCATCTATTATGAGTAGACCAATTGTTACTATTTTAGTAGGAATGCCTCCAATTGCTTGGATAGTACTTGCAATGATTTGGTTTGGGATGAGTGATAAAACTGTTATTTTTACTGTTGTTATAGCATCTTTTCCTATTATATTTGTAGGATCTTTACAAGGTACAAGAACTTTAGATTCAGATTTAAAAGAGATGGCACAAAGTTTTAATCTACCTTTTAAAATGAAATTATTTGACATATACTTTCCACACATCTTCTCTTATGTATTTCCTGCTTGGGTTAGTGCTTTAGGAATGAGTTGGAAAATAGTTGTTATGGCTGAATTACTATCTTCAAATAGTGGTATTGGTGCACAATTAGCAATTGCAAGAAGTTTACTTGATACCCCAACAGCTTTAGCTTTAGTAATAATAATGATTGGTTCACTTTTATTTATTGAATATATAATATTAGAACCAATTAAAAGAGAGGTTGAATCATGGAGAGACTAGAGGTAAAAAATTTATCATTCTCTTTTGGAGTAACACAAGTATTAGATGAAATAAACTTTACTTTAAACAAAGGTCATGTTTTATCAATAGTTGGTCCAAGTGGTGGAGGCAAAAGTACTTTATTGAAATTATGTGCAGATATTTTAAATATTGAGCAAGGAGAGATTAATAACTCTTTTAAATATTGTTCTTTTGCTTTTCAAGATACAAGATTGCTTCCATGGAAAAATGTTATTGACAATATTAGCTTAAGCTTATTAGCAAAAAATATAAATAAAAAAGAAGCATTATTAAAAGCAGAAAATATTGCAATTAAAATGGGATTAAAACAAGAAGATTTTGATAAATTTCCAAAAGATTTAAGTGGAGGGATGAAACAAAGAGTTTCATTTGCAAGAGCTTTAGTTATAAATCCAAAACTTCTATTTTTAGATGAACCATTTTCTGCACTTGATATTGGTTTAAAAAAAGAGTTACAAGAGTATTTAATCAACTTAGTTGAGAATGAAAACCTCAGTATATTATTTATTACTCATGATTTAATGGAAGCTGTAAAATTAAGTGATGAGATTTTGGTTTTAGAACCAAATCCAGGAAGAGTAGTTAAAAGTTTTAAAATAGATGAACAAAAAAGTTTAAGAGATACTAACTTTGTATATAAAACAAGTGCAAAACTTTTAAACAACAAATATATAATTGATACATTTTTCAAAGGATAATTATGCAAAAAAGTGAACATTATGGAAGTTATCCAAAAAATATTAATCCTCCTATTTATTTAGCATATGCATTTAGAATTTTTTTCCTAATATTACCATATTACATAGTATTGAATATTATTTTATGGGGATTTGTTTATTCTGGCTATTTAAATCTAAACTTTATGGATGATATATTAACCTGGCATATTTATGAGTTTCTATATGGAGTTGGAAGTGCAGGAATATGTGCATTTGTATTAACTGCTGTTCCTGAATTTTTTAAAAAAGAATTACCAGTTGTTGATAAGAAGTTACTATATATCTTTATTATGTGGATTTTAGGAAGAGTTAGTTTTTGGTTTATTGATTATATACATATATATATTGTTGCTTTTTTAAACTGCTTTTTACTTCTTTATACTATTTATTTAGTTTATAAACCTTTTTTTAAAGATAATAATCAAAAACATACTTCAATTTTAATTTGTATAATAACTATATTTTTAATTCAAGTACTATTTTTTCTATCATATACAAGTTTAATAAATATAAATTCATTTGAAATATTAAAATTTTCATTATCTTTTTTTATGATTTTAATACTACTTGTTTTAAGAAGAGTGAACATGGAAACAGTAAATAATTTACTTGAAAAAAAAGATATTAATAAAGTATTTTTAGCAAAATCATTTAGATATAATATCGCAATATTTACTATTATAATCTTTGCAACAGTTAGTCTATTTTTTCCTAACAACTATGCTCTTACATGGATTGCTTTTGCTTGTAGTTTTGCTATATTATCTTTACTTAATGATTACTTTATTCAAGAACCATCTATTTTTAAAAGTTATTTAATACTTAGTCTAATATCTCTTATTTTAATAATGAGCTTAGGTTACTTTTCAATTGGATATGCTTTTTTAATGCAAGAATTTTTTGAAATATCTAATTATATTCATTTTTTAACAACTGGTGCTTTTGGTCTTGCTTTTTATTTAGTAATGGTAGTTGTATCATATGTTCATACAGGAAGAGAATTAGTAATTGAAAATAAAGCTTTTTTAGGGGCTTTATTAATCATATTTGCAACTATATTAAGAGTCTTTTTTGAAAGTCAAAATATATATCTTATTTCCACAATATTTTGGGCAAGTGCATTTTTAATCTATAGTTTTTCATATTCATCATATTTATTAAAAAAAAGAGTAGATAACCTTCCTGGGTAATCCTACTTTTTTTTTAGATAATTATTGATAATAATTATCACAATTTATATCATAAAGGTAACATAAAATGAAAAAAAAATTAGTTTTGTCTTCAATTGTATCTATTTTATTATTACAAAATAGTATAAATGCAAATACAAAAATAGATAGCGTTACAGTAACAACAGCAACTAAAACACAAAGAACAATTGATGGAGTAAGTGCTTCAATTCAAGTAATTACACAAAAAGATATTAAAAGGATAAATGCTGAATCATTAAAAGATATCATAAAAAAATTATCAGGATTAACAATTCAGTATGGAACATTCCCTAGTGCTAGTTCAAAATCAAAATCTTCCATATCAATTAGAGGTATGAGTGCAAATGGTACTTTATTTTTAATTGATGGAAGAAGAATGGCAGGAGAAGTAAAAAATCCTTATGACTTAGATAGAATTCCTGCAAGTTCAATACAAAGAATAGAGATAGTAAAAGGCCCAATGTCTACACTTTATGGAGCAGATGCTTTAGGTGGAGTAATTAATATTATTACAAAAAAACCTACAGAAGATGTTCAAGTTGATTTTTCAGTAAGATATGGACAAAATAAAGATGGTGATGCAAAAAATAAAAATGCATCATTTTCATTAAGAGGTAAAAAAGATAAATTACTTTATTCAATATATGCAAATAGCACAAACACTACACCATATACACAAAAAGAAAAAGCAAATGTACTAGTAAATCAAATAGGAGGACCTAATCATGGAAGTAAACAAAAACCATCAAACCTTACACCAGGAACTCCTTCTTATGCATTAAGTGGTCTAAATGATATATATAATCATGATGTTACATATAAAGAAGATAGTCAAACTTATACCGTTGGTGGAAGATTTGATTATTTAATTAGTGATAATTCAAAAGTTGGTTTAGATATTAATTACTTTGATGAAACAAGAGATGGTTCATACGTGGGATACTTTCACCCATCAAATATAAGTCCAGCACCTGGCAAAAAAATTCCAGTTTTTAATATTCCAGTTAATTCAAAAGATGAAAATGAAAGATTAGATTTAGGTTTTGATTTTGAAACTAATATTAATGAAGATTTAATTTTAAAATTAAGAGCATATAGAAGTTATTATGAAAAAAGAAATACAACAACAGCAAAATATTTTAAACAAATGGGATATGATAGTAAATCTCAATCAGCAAGTAATGGAATGAATGCAAATGTTGAAATTTTCACATATGAAGCTTTAATTAATTATATAGTAAATGATTCTCACTTACTAACAGCAGGAGTTGAAAAAAGAGATGAAGAAAGAGAAGCTAGTGTATTTACAAATAGTACTGATATGAGTATAAAAAAAGTAGATTATAAAGCTATTTATTTACAAGATGAATGGAAAATAAATGAAACTTTAAATGCAACACTTGGACTTAGATATGATAAAGTATCTAATGCAGAAAATAAAACAACATTTAAAGTAGGTCTTGTAAAAAATTTCTCTAAAGAATTAAATTTAAGAACTAACTTTGCACAAGGATATAGAACACCAGATATTAGAGAGATGTATATTAACAAACAAACACCAAATGGTTTACAACAAGGTGCTGATGTAGCTGGATATGATTTAAAACCAGAGTTTACAAACTCTTATGAAATAGGAATTTTTGGAGAGTATAAAGACTTAAGATATAGTAGTTCTATATTTTTGAATGATATTGATGATAGAATTTCACAAGTTTTAAAATCTAATGGTACTAGTAGCTATTATACTTTTGAAAATGTTAGTAGTGCTCAAACAAAAGGATTTGAACTAGATTTAACATATGATATTTTAAGTAATTTAAGTACTACTTTAAGTTACACCGAACTTCAAACTAAGAATAAAGATACAAATAAAGATTTGGAATTTAACCCAAAGAGAACTATCAATTTAAGTTTTGAATATCTTCCTACAGATGATTTTGTTCTTATTTTAAGTAGTAGACACATAGGAAAACAATACTATCAAGAAAATATAAATAATACTAAAAAAGATAAATATACAAATAATTACACTCTTTTTGATTTAAGTACAAACTATAAAATTAACAAAAATAGTGAATTCTTTTTTGGAGTTGATAATATCTTCGATAAAGAAGTAAATGACGTAATTGGTTCAAATATTGGTACTTTTTTCTACACTGGTATGAAATTTATCTTCTAATTAATAATCTTGTAAGCTTAAACCTGATAATAATTTACACAAATTTTTTACAAGGGATTACATGGAAGACTTTTTTATAATACGATTAGGCGAGGACGAATATAGCAATCATTTAGAATATGATGAGATGGCTATTGAGTATTGTGTTGATATTTTAGATATTCCTGAAGATAAAATTGAGGGCGTAAATATTTTAAATGACCATAAAATTGAGTTAACACTTCAAGATTTAGAAAAAGAAGATGTTACAGAAGATTGGTATGTTAATCTTCATAAAATTAGTGATTAAATGCAACTAAGTTGCATTTAATCTTTTATTCTCTACTATTTCTATCAACTATTATTAAATAATAGTGATAACAACTATCAGTATAAGCTTATATTAATAATAATTCTCGTAATATTTTATCGCGCGAATTAGTTCTTCTAATAACACACACATAAGGAAAAATAATGAAAAGACAATTAAGTTTAATTGCTAGTGCCGCAATTTTAAGTGCAAGTTCTGTTTATGCAGATTCAAATTCTATTGATGAAGCTTTTAAAAATGGGAAAATAAGTGGAGATGTATCAGTACACTATGAAACATGGGATAGAAATAATGGAGAAGAAGATAGTAGTTTTTCAACTCCATCTGTTGGATTAAAATTTGAAACTGACTCATTTAAAGGTTTCTCTGCTGCTGTAGGATTTAGAGGGAATACACAAACTTCTGAAAAAAACCATAACGATTATGAAGATACAATGGCAGAAGATGGTTCAGTAACAGAAGCATATCTTCACTATGAAAATGATATTTTTGCCCTAAGAGCTGGTAGACAAGAGATTGATTTAGAGTGGTTAGGAGATTACAATGATGGTATTGTTGGTATCTTAAAAGCAATTCCATACACTACTTTAACTGCAGGATACACAAATAGACAAGCTGAAATTACTTTAGATACACATGATGATTTTTCAAGATTTGAAAATAAAAAAGGTAATAATACAGAAGCATATGTAATTGATGCAAAAGTTGAACCTTTAAAAGGTTTAGTATTTAATCCATACTTTTATACAGCAGATGATATTGCTGATTATTATGGTTTAAAAGCTGATTATGATACTGATTTATTTGGTTTAACTGCTCACTATGCAGCTTCAAATGAGGATAATCCAAGTGGCGTAGAAAAAATGGAAGATGGAAGTATTTATAATTTAGAAGGTAGATTAAATATTGACTCTTTTGCTTTAAAAGCTGGATATATTAAAACAGATAGTGACGGAGCAATTGGTTCAATGGATTCATTAGGTGATAATATTGACCCAACAGAAGAGTTAGGTGATGCAGTTTATGGAACAGATGCAAAATCTTACTACTTTGGTGTAGGTTATACATATAATGCTTTAGAGCTTTCTGCACTTTATACACATGCAGATCATGATGTAGACTCAAGAAGCGTAGATGATAAAGAGATTACATTAGCAGCTGCTTATGCTTTTACAGAGCAACTTGGTGCTGAACTTATCTATTCTGATGCAAACATTGATAAAAACTCTGATTTAAATGAAGGTGAAGACTTCAATAAATTTGTTGCAAACATCACTTATAGTTTCTAATATTAACTAAAAAATCAATATAACACTAAAAAAGGGATTGAGATTTTCTCAGTCCCTTTTTTTATTTTAAATATTTTGATAATAACTATCAATATTAAACTAGATTTAAGATTTTCTCATGTATTATTTTAATAATGATTATCATTAAAGGAATGGGAAATGAAAACTACTTATGTTTTAAAAAATAAAGATGAACTAATAAAACCTACTGGGTGTACTTGTTAAAAAAGGGAAGAACAAATGAGTGTATTAATTATAGGCGGAGATAAGATTTCACATATATCAAATATGTTAGAAGATTTAGGTGCTAAAACAATCAAACATTGGGATGCAAGAAAAAAATCATCTGCTCCTAAGAAAAAAGTTCCTCAAGACACAGATTGTATCATAATGTTAACATCATTTTTAAATCACAATACAATGCTTAAGTATAAAAGTGAAGCAAAGAAAAAAAATATTCCTTTTATATGTGCAAAAAGAAGTGTAAATTGCGTATATGATGAGTATGTTAAAATTATGGGAATAAAAAATTGTGCTGATTGCTATGCAAATTGTGGATTTAAATAATGAGCAATACAAATAGATTTAGTTTTAATGAAAGCTTTTTAGGATTTATTGATAACTGTGAATTACTTCCAAAAGATTTTGACGAATTTACATCAACATTAAGACATAGGCAATTATTTTTAGCACTTTGTAATAATATGTTAGATACATCATGTAAATTCTCAAAATATGAACAAAAAAGATTAAGACAATTTTCTTTAAAAGAAGCTTTTCATCAAAAAATAAAATCTTTACTTCCAAATAAAATACCTTTTAATAAAAAACAAATTAAAAGATTTAATTTTTGTAAAGATTCAACTAAAATAATAAACTCTTATAAAATAAAGAAATCAATCTTGATTGTCACATCAAATAAAAAAATATTAGATGTAGCAAAATTGATATCTTTGTGTTATGTAAATAATAAAATGCAGTTTATTTTAGATAAAAACTTACTTTTTCATGAATTTGTTTTACATAAAATAAAAAAATTACATAAAGACAAAACAGTAAAAGATCATGGAGACTCGATTTCAATTACAGGTAAAGATGTAAATGCATTAAAGATTTATACTTCATGGAAAAACATACAAAAAAACAAACCTGATATAAAAGATGAACTAGAATATGCAATAAAAAGTATTAAAAAAGAAAACTATTCTCAAGTTTATTTAGTATATCCAAAAGCAAATGACTTTAAACGTCATATACCAGTTTATGTAGATGAGTTAAAAAATAAAGCGTATGTAATTAAAGCAATTCCATACTCGTTGAGATCAACAATTAGATAATATAAGGAGAATAACAAAATATGGCAACAGCACTATTTTTTGCAAGTAGCACAGGAAACACAGAAGAAGTAGCACAAAAAATCGCAGATAATTTAGGCAATATTGAAATGTTTAATATTTGTGATGAAGATATTCAAAAAATAAATAAATTTGATAAAATTATTTTAGGTACATCTACGTGGGGTGAAGGAGAGTTACAAGATGACTGGGATGAGATATGGGAAGATTTTTGTGAACTTGATTTAAGTGGTAAAACAATAGCTTTATTTGGTCTTGGTGACCAAGATGGTTATGGTGATGAATTTTGTGATGCTTTAGGTATTATGTACGAACAAGTAAAAAAAGCAAATGCAAATATTATTGGTTTTACATCAACTCAAGATTATGATTTTGAATACTCAAAAGCTCAAATTGATGATGAGTTTGCAGGCTTAGTAATTGATGAAGATAATCAAGATGACCTAACAGATGAAAGAATCAAAACTTGGGTTGAAAAAATAAAAGCTGATATTTTATAATGTAGTCTTGAAAAATCAAGACTACATTATTTTATAAACTTACTACACCACAAACTTATTTTGCTTTAATTCATTTATTTTATGCTGTTTTTAAACTTTTTATTCTAAGATATAGTATTAAATTATTTAAAGCAAAGGAGTTACTATGACATGTGCAATATTCTATGCAAGTAAAAGTGGATACGCAAAAGAGGTGGCAAATAAAATATCTTTTGCTTTAGATGAAATAAGAGTTTTTGATATAGGTGTTACAGGAAGTGAGTATATTTCTGATTATAAGCACATAATTTTTGGAATACCAACTTGGGATCATGGTCAAATGCAAAAAGATTGGCAAAAAATATGGGATGATTTTAAACATATAGATTTTAAAGGAAAAACTGTTGCAATTTTTGGTTTAGGAGATCAAAAAAAATATCCTGATGAATTTGCTGATGCAATGAGATATGTTTATGATGATTTGACTAAAAGTGGTGCAACTATTGTTGGCTTTACATCAACGCAAGGATATCAATTTAATCAATCAAAAGCAGTAGTCGATGATAAATTTGTAGGTTTAGTTATTGATGAACAAAATCAACCAGAATTAACAAATATAAGAATAAAAAATTGGACAGATGAGATAAAAGCAGATATTTTACATGCTACATCTTAATTTTTTATTAACAAAATCGACACTTATTTCAAATAAGACTATTTTTATCCTATTTTAATAAAATTGTGATTATAATTTCACAAAATATTAAAAGGATATATTATGGCAACTGCAATATTTTATGCAAGTAGCACAGGAAATACAGAAGAAATCGCAAGTAAGATTATTGATAAATTAGGCTTAGAGGATTCATATAACATAACAGACAATCAAGAAGATGTAAAAAAAATCGCTGATTATGATAAAGTAGTAATTGCTACTTCAACTTGGGGTGATGGTGATTTACAAGATGATTGGGATGAAGCATGGGATGAGTTTCAAAAAATCGACTTTTCAAATAAAACTGTAGCTTTAGTTGCATTAGGTGATCAAGAAGGTTATGATGATACTTTCGTAAATTCACTTGGGACAATGTATGAACAAGTTTCAAAACAAGGTGCAAATGTTATTGGGTTTACATCAACAGATGGATATGAATTTGAGGAATCAACTGCTGTACAAGATGATAAATTTGTAGGTTTAGTTATTGATGAAGATAATCAAGATGATTTAACTGATGAAAGAATTGATAATTGGAGCGAACAAATTAAAGCAGACATACTTTAAATATTAAGGAGTTTTTATTCTCCTTAATAATTTAACTTATTTTTCTTCTTGACAATCTTTACAAGTTCCATATAGTTGCATTGAGTGGCTTGTAATTTTAAATTTATTTTTCTTTGCAATTCTATCTTGTCTTTTTTCTATTTCATCATCTAAAAATTCTACAATTTTGCCACATGAAGTACAAATCAAATGGTCATGGTGAGATTTTGCGTTACTTTCGTATTTTTTACCTTCTGTTCCAAAAGCAATAGATGTTATTAGATTCACTTCTTCTAAAAATCCCAAAGCTCTATATACTGTAGCGATACCAATATTTGAATCTGAATATTTAGTTTTGATTTGATTATAAACATCTTCAGCACTTAAATGGTCTTCTGCATTAATAAGAATATCTAAAACAATCTCTCTTTGTTCAGTATATTTCAAACCTTTTTGTTTTACTATTCTTTTAAGCTCTTCTATTACTTCTTCATTATTATTGTTTGTCATTAAAATACGCCCTTAAAATTTTATAAATAATTATAGTATATCTAAAGTTAACAAAAATTTCAACTTAACTTTTATAAGAAAATTTTATTTTTCTTTCAGTTTTTTCTTTTTTTTATCTGGTTGGTAAAGTAGATGGTGCCATAAAGCAAATCCACAAAAGGCTGCTCCTGCAACAATATGGGTCTTTTTTGCAACTTTATTTTTCATAAACATAGAAGTTACAACAGTTGCCCCAAGAGTCGCAGTCATTCCAATTTTAGCAACTTCTTTTTTTACTTCTTGATCAAATTCCATTTCCTTTTTTCCTTCTTTGTCGTCTTTGTCTTCTTTGGATTGTTTTTTTTGTTCCTTTTAAAGTCTCGTATGTTAATGCTACTGTTAAAGCAGTAGCCAAAGGTAAAATGAAAGGCATAATTTCTCCTTATGATAATAATTATCAATATTTTACCTATTTTCCCTTTAAATAAAACTGATATTAATTATCATAATAAATATTTACCTTTTTACTTTTACCCCACGTATTGAATTTAAAAGTAAACCTATTGTAGTACCATTATGTAATACTGCTGTAACTATAGGAGAAAATGCACCAATAGTTGCTCCTGCTAAAATTCCTGAGTTTATTCCAACTGTTGCTTTAAAATTGGTATTAATTAAACTCATAGTTTTATTTGCCAACTCTTTTGCTTCAACTACTGCATCAATATCATCTTTTAATAAGCTAACATCAGCAGTCGCTTTTGCAATATCTGCACCTTTACTCATAGAAATACCTACATTTGCAGAGATTAATGCAGGTGCATCATTTATACCATCACCTACAAAAGCAACATTTCTTCCTTGCTCTTTCATTTTCTTAACAATTGAAGCTTTATCAGTTGGTAAAAGTTCTGAATAAACCTCATCAATGCCTAATTCTTTTGCAACTTGTTGTGCTTTTTTATCAACATCACCTGTTAACATTACCATATGCTTTACGCCCAATTTTCTTAACTTTTCAATTGATTGTTTTGAGTTATCTCTTATTTTATCACTTAAAGCAATTGTTCCTAAAAGTTTATTATCAAAACCAACATAAAGTAAAGTTTTTCCTTCATCTAAACTTTTGTTTATTCTATCTTGATATTTAGAAAAATCTATTTTTTCATCATCTTCTAAAAAATGTCTACTACCAATAACAACATTTTTCTCATCAACTTCTGTTTTTACTCCATGGGCAACTATAAACTCAACTTCTTCATGGTGCATATGAACAAACCCTCTTTGTTTAGCTGCTTTTACAACTGCTTCTGCAACTGGATGAAAATAGTGTTCTTCCGTACTTGCAGTAAGATTAAGTAACTCTTCTTCTGTCCACTCTTCATCATAAGGATCAACTTCTATTACTTCTAAATCGCCTTGAGTTAAAGTTCCTGTTTTATCAAAAATAAAAGTATCAACATTTGATAAGGCTTCAATAGATTTAGCACCTTTAATCATAATTCCTTCATGCCCAGCTTTAGAAATAGTTGATTTAAAAGCAACCGGAGTAGCAAGTTTTAAAGCACAAGAGTAATCAGCTTGTAAAATTGAAGCTACTCTTTCAAAATCTTTAGTAACTACATATGATAAACCAGCTAATCCTAAAGTAACAGGAACTAATTTATCTGCTAATCTTGTAGCTTTTAGTTGAATTGATGATTTTTCATTTAATGAACTTTCAATATAGTGTTTTATTCTTTGTGTTGCTGTATTAGCTCCAACATGCTCAGCCCATATTTTAAGTCTACCCTCTTCTAAAACTGTTCCAGATATAACTCTATCACCTCTTGCTTTTTTCACAGGCTCAGCTTCACCTGTCATAGAAACTTGGTTTACACTTGCATCACCATTAACAATATGTCCATCAACAGGTACCGTACTTCCTGCTGAAACAATAACTATATCGCCAATTTGTATATCTTCTGTTTTAACTAATACTTCAACTTTTTTACCATCTTTAACTTTTTCAATCCAAGCTTCTTTTACATTTGGCTTTGCAAGCTCTTTTAATAAATCATCACTTTTATGAACTGTTGTTTCTTCTATATATTCACCAAGCTCTAACATTGCATTTGTTGAATTAGCAGCTAAATAATCTCTTCTAAATACAGAAATACCAACAGCAGCACTTTCTAATACTTTTGAAGTTAATCCAAGTTCAAAAAACTCTTTTGTTCCCTCAATAAGCATAGGTGTAGCAGCAGCAGTAGTAACAGTTGCTTTAGTAAAATTGCTTTTAATAAATCTTTCTGCAACTAAGGCAGAACTAGCTCTTAATACACCATTTAAGCTTGGTTTTTCATCACTAATACAATTTACACAAACTGCATTGTTTTCACAATTAGTTGATAGTAAATCATCCAGTGTAAGTTCTTGCAATGTTTTTTCTATAACATTAGCAACACTTTTACTTATACTAAAAATTACACTTGTAGCCTTTTTGTTTACACGAACACTTTCAACTCCATCAATATTTTTTAAATATGAAGTTAAGATATTTTCATCAATATACTCTTCTTTTAATAAAGAGTATTTATATCTTAATCTAGTTGGTGTTTCATGCACTTTTACAAAACTATTATTACTCATATATTATCTTTATTCTTGATTTGTTTCCATAGCAGCTTTAGCATCTTCCATTCTCTCTTTCATCTCTTCCATTCCAGCTTGAAAAAGTTCACTTCCTTTTGATACTGCTTTCATTATATTTTCTTGTGCACCTTTATTTGTTAGAAGATAAGTTACAGCTGCACCAATTAATGCACCTTTTACAAAATCACCGCTATTAAATCCTGTATTAATTCCTTGGTTTTGTACTGGAATATTAGGATTTACATTTTGATTTATGTATGGATTTTGATTTAGGTTTACTCCTTGTTGGTTTGTTCTACTATTTTCAATATTCATATCATACATATTTTGATTGTTCATTTGATTATTCATATTATTCATTGATTCCCTCTTCTAAAAAATTTTCATCACAACTACTATTTTCAAGCTGTTCATATTTATTATTTAATTTATCATCAATAACTTCAACAGCATAAATTCCAGCCATACCAACACTAAAAGCTGTTAATGCTTTTAAAAATCCACCTTGTTGACCAATATGATTTGCAGTTGCTATTGCTGTTCCTGTTGCTATTGCACCTTGAGCTGTCTTTTTTACAGTATCTTGAATCGCTTCATTTGAAGATAATTTCTTCTCTTTTGCTTTTTTGTAGTTAATAGTTCCAGATACAACTGCACTTGCAACTGCACCACTTACAATATGACCCATAATATTTCTTGGTTCACCTGTATTAATTAAGCCATTTTGCATTATTCATTTTCCTTTTTTTCTATTTTTTCAACTTGAGCTTCTTCTAACTTCTTTGCTTCTTTTTTCTCTTTAATACACTCTTTAGTAGCCTCAATTGTACTTTTTACTTCATCTGCTGTTTCTTTACCTTGTTCAATTGTTGAATTTGTAAACTCTTTAGATTTTCCAAGTAACTCTTTTGTTTTATTTTTTAACTTATCACTATTTTTATAAGCAAAAACTGCCCCTGCTCCAATTGCTAATCCAGCTATAAATGGTAATGCCATAATTTACTCCTTGTTTTCTTGATAATTATTTATAAATGCAACTAATGCTGCTCCTAAACCTGCTCCACTTACCATTGAAATATTTAATTTTGAAAATAATTCAGTTAGTTTGTTTTGATCCATATTACCAGAAGCTATATCTTCTAAAAGCATTTGATATTCACTTGCTTTTGACATCATATCTTCCACACTATTTAAACTACTACTTTGATTTATGCCATTGTAGTGATTTAAAACACATTTTCTAAAAGCAGGAAGATGATTGTTATATGATGCTGCTTGTAGTTTATAAAGTGTATCTTTTATATCACTTTGTGTTGTATGTAAAATTAAATGATCATACATTGCAACATTATTTATTTCACTTGCAACTCCTAACTCACAACACTCAATATAAGTTTTTGGAACTTGCACTTTTAGTGCCCAGTCATTAACTGGAACTTCTACATTATATTTTTGTAAAAGAGGCATCAATGCACTATAGTGAACTGCTTCTGCTTCTTTTATATTTACAAAAGGGTGTATTGCACCAAATGTTTCAATAATTTTACTATATGTTTCATATGCTTTAAACTCATCATATACAGCAATTCTTAAAACTTGTGCTTCAATAGATTGTTCACTATTTACATCAACTTTTTGGGATATTAAAATATCCTCATCATAATTTACCACTACATCACCTCCTTTGCAAGATTGTTTATTATTTTTGTAATTTCTTCTAAATTTCTTTTATTTATCAAGTCTTCCCAAACCTCAGGTTTAAAAATATTTGCATCATATGTAATTGTAACAGAAGCAATAACTTTATTTACTTTTATATTTTTAATTCCTTTAATCTTATTTGGAATTTGTTCAATATCTTCTATTGATATGTTACTATTTTCATTTTTGATTTTTGGGTTTACTCTTACTCTTAATCTTCCAGGAGAGTGAGCAACAATAGTAAAATAACTTGCTATTTTTATAATATCTTCAGTTTTTATCAAAATCATCCTTTAATATTGTAGTTTTGCCAAATTAAATTTAAGCTTACCTTAATGTAAATCAGCACTCATTATCAAAATTAAGCCCAAAATGAGAATGGCTATTTAAAACAAACTCTATTTCTTCCACTATTTTTTGCTTCATATAGTGCTTCATCTGCTCTTTTATAAACATCTTGATAACTCTCACCTTTTATGCAAAAAGTAGTTCCAAGACTAATAGTAAGATTAACCAAAGCATCATCATAAATAAATCTTTTATGTTCTACTTTTTCTTTTAATCTATTTGCAATATTTATTATATTATTACTACTATTATCATTTATTAAAACGATAAACTCTTCTCCTCCAAATCTACCTAAAATGTCCTTTTTAGGTAGAATGTTTTTTATAAGTTTAGTTAAATCTTTTAAAACACAATCTCCAATAAAATGTCCATATGTATCGTTTATATTTTTAAAATAATCTATATCAAATATAATTAAACAAAAACTTTTAATCTCCAACCAACAATTTAGCATTGTTGTAATTGTATTTTTGTTATAAACTTGAGTTAATTCATCCATTGAAGCTTTTTGTTCTAAATGACAAATCTTTTCATTATATTTTGAAACATCATCCATACATATAAGATATTTTTGCATATCAAGTTTTTGAACATCAAAAGTAAAATATTTAAGTTCATCTTCTATTTTTAATTTTGCTGGTTTTTCATATGAATCATATTTTTTCGCAATGTTTACTAAATTATCTTGTGTTTTATTATCCAATAGTGCTATATTTGTTAGAAATTCATCTTTTGATTTAAATATATCTACAAATTTTTTATTTGTAGTATGAATATCTTTTCCATCAGTAATTAATATAATATTCTTTTGTGTGTCTAAAACTGATTGTAAAAAATCCCTTTGTTTTTTTAAGTTTTCATGCTGTTTTAAATTTATTGAAAATAGCATCTCGTTTATCTTTTTTGATAAATATGTTATTTCATCATTATAATCAAGATTTATTTTTAACTTTAAACTACTTGATTTAGAGATATTTTTTATAATATTTGTTATATTTTTTATTCTTTTTGCAAAAAGTTTATCAATAAAAAAATATACTGCAATAATAAGAAGTATAAAAGTTACTATAAAAATATAAAATATGGTTTTATTATTTTTATTAATTTGGACAAAATAGTCTCTATTCATCTTCATTCTTATATAAAATTTACTATCATTTAATTGATCAATTAATTCTAAATAAGTAAATAAGGTATGATTATTTGCTCTATTAATATCATAAGAGATTAGATTTGAATCAACCTTTAATTGTTTTTTCTTAGTTAAAGTATGAGAAGGAAGAAAAGATATATATTGATGTGTTATCTTACTTAATTCTGATAAAAACAAAGAATCCAAGCTTCTTCCAACAAAAACATATCCTAGAAATTTATTATTTTTAAATACTTTTTCAATGGTAAATAGTATTTTCTCATAATCTAAAGTGATAAAATTTACTCTGTTTTTATCTAAGTAAATATCAATTTTTTTTGTTTTAAAAAAAGTTTTTACTGCATTTGGAATAGATACAAACTCATCTGAATTTATATCATATACATTTCCATAAATAAAATCTTTGTTTTTATCAAATAGAAAAAAATGTGTATATTTATCTTTGATAAAGTTTATTTTATTTGTTTTATTCTTTTTTTCTTCAAGTATCTTTAAAATATTGTCGTTTATAGAGTGTTCATAAGCTATATTTTGTAAAAAAAAAGATTTTGATTTAAGTGCTTCAAAAAAAGTTTCAGTACTCTTTTTTATTTGTTTATCTTCAAACTCTATTGTACTATTTTCACTCTGCTTTAATATACTAAAAATGCATATTGTTAAAAATAGACATATAAGTGTAAAAAATATAGATATTTTTGAAGTAATATTCATATTTGACTCTTTTTATAAATTTTGGAAGTATATAATGTTTTAGTTTAAAACTTAATGATAATAATTCTCATTATACAAGTTATCATGCATCTAACATTTGAAAATTATTATCATTATTAAGTAATATTAAATTTTAAGTTTATTATAATTTTGTCTCACATTAATATATAAGGATATTTTATGAAATTAAGTGAATTAAGCAAAGGTGATATAGCAACAATTAAAAATATAAATTGTGATAGTGCTTTAAAAAATAGATTTTACTCTTTTGGAATAATAAAAGGTTCAAAAATAACTATTGAAGAAGTAACTATGGCAAAAAGTACTATTGAAATAAAAATAAATAATACTAAAGTTGCAATAAGATTAATAGAAGCAGAAAAAATTGAGGTCGAGAATGAACACAAACAAAATAATTAAAGTTGCATTAGTTGGACAACCAAATGTTGGTAAGAGTATGCTTATCAACTCAATTTCAAATGCAAGATTAAAAGTTGGTAATTTTTCAGGAGTAACAGTTGCAAAAGAGCAAGTAATTTTAAAATATAAAGATTATACAATTGAAATAGTTGATTTACCAGGCTCATACTCTTTAAATGAATATACGCAAGAAGAAAAAGTTACAAAAAACTTCTTAAATAATAGTGAATATGACATTATACTAAATGTTACTGATTCAACAAATTTAGAAAGAAACTTATACTTAACATCAGAACTATTAGCATTAGATAAAAAAATGATAATCGCTTTAAATATGAATGATGAAGCAATAAAAGAAGATATATTTATTGATGAAGTACAATTAAGTAAAATCCTTGGAAAACCTTGTATAAAAACAAGTGCTACAACAAAACAAGGTATAGATAAACTAATCAAAGAAATAGTAAAAAAACATGAAAGTGAAAAACTATCTACAAAATTAATTTTCTCAAATGTTATAGAAGAAGAGATTGCAAATATTATTGGCTTTTTCAATGATAGTGGATTTAAATGTAAAAATAGTTTTAGACAAATAGCTATAAAACTTCTAAAAGAAGACAAAGAGACTTATAAATTTTTTCATGATGAACCAATATGGACAAAACTACAACCTATTTTAAATAGTGCATTTGAACATATCGCTCTTCATTATGATACAAAAAATGTAGAAGATATTTTCAATGAAGAGAAATTCTCTTTTGCAAAAGGTGCTGTTACTGAAACTGTTACAGTGAAAACTCATGTGGAAAAAACATTAACAGAGAAAATAGACTCAGTTTTAATCCATAAAGTATTTGGTTTACCTATTTTCTTATTTTTAATGTGGGGATTATTTCAATTGACTTTTGAAGTAGGAAATATTCCTATGGATATCATAGATGCATTTTTTGCAAATCTAATTGACAATACAAAAGAAGTATTAGGAGATAATCAATTATCCTCAATAATTGCAGATGGTGCAATTGCAGGTGTTGGTGCTGTTGTTTTATTTATTCCAAATATTGTAATACTATTTTTTGGTATTGCATTACTTGAAACAACAGGATACATGAGTAGAGTTGCTTTCTTACTTGATGGTTTCTTCCACAAATTTGGACTTCATGGAAAATCATTTATTCCTTTAGTAACTGGTTTTGGTTGTTCAGTTCCAGCTTATATGGCAGCAAGAACCCTTAAAAATGAAAGAGATAGATTACTTACACTATTTATTATAGGATTTATGTCTTGTGGAGCAAGACTTCCTATTTATGTACTTTTTACAGGTGCATTTTTTAGTGAAAGCAATGCTGGTAATGTTCTATTTTTAATATATATTGGTGGAGCAATATTAGGATTAATTGCAGCAAAAGTTTTAAAAATATTAGTATTTAAAAGTGAAGATGAACCTTTTGTAATGGAGATGCCAAAATACAGATTACCATCATTTAAACTAATCTGGCATACAGTTTCAAACCAAGCTATGATGTATCTTAAAAAAGCAGGTACATTTATTCTTGCAGCATCACTTCTAATTTGGGTTGCTAGTAATTATCCAAAACATTTAGATGTAGAAGAGACTTACAATCAAAAAATTGAATTAGCTTTAAGTGATGAAGAAAAATTAGCTTTAGAAAATGAACTTGCTTTATATAATCTTGAGAACTCTTATTTAGGTTATGTTGGGAAATTTTCAGAACCATTATTTGCTCCTTTAGGATTTGATTGGAAAATGTCAGTAGCACTTGAGACTGGACTTGCAGCAAAAGAGATTGTAGTTTCAACTTTAGGTATTTTATATGGTTTAGGTGAAGAAAATGATGAAAACTCAAAAGGTTTAGTTGAAAAAATAAGAGCAAATATTCCATTTGCATCAGGTATTGCATTTATTGTATTTGTAATGATTTATTTACCTTGCCTTGCAGCAACAATGGTTTTTGCAAGAGAAGCTGGTGGATGGAAATATTTAGTATATTTATTTGTATTTACAACAGGTACTGCTTGGGTGTTATCATTTATTACTTATAATGTAATATTACTATTAACTTAAGTAAAAGCATAAGAGAAATCTTATACTTTTATTGACACTTCTCACATACTCCATAGATTGTCATAATATGATCATTTAAATAAAAGTTGTTATCTTTTGCAACTTTTATTTGTTGTTTTTCTATTACCTCATCATTAAATTCTAAAATTTTATTACATGAAGTACAAATCATATGATCATGATGTAAAGATAAATTCAACTCATATCTTTTAGCTCCATCACCAATATCCAATGAATTAACTATGTTTAGTTCTTCAAAAAACTTAACAGTTCTATAAACTGTAGCTATCCCCATATCTACTTTATATTCATTTTTTGCAATATTTGCAATTTGTTCTGCACTTAAATGTTCATCATTAAAATACAAAATCTTTAAAATGTAATCTTTTTGTATTGAGTTTTTAAAGCCCAATTTTGAAACTGTATTTTTAAAGTTTTCTAAAAAAGATTCGAAACTTTCTTCATATTTTTGCACTATACTATTCCTTTTATAACTATTATTCCTATACTAATTATCAAAGCAACTGTATACGGTATCCAAAGATTTCTATGTATTTTTAAGTTTCTCTTATATAAAAACCCTTCTTTTGGGTAATTCTTCTTCATAATATTCCTTAATAATTAGTATCAATATTATAATATTACATAATCTATACTTAATGAATTATTAATGATAATAATTATCGTTTTAATATATAATTAAGTTTACTTAATATAATATTTCTTTAATATAAGGAGCAAAGATGTTTAATATTAGTTTAGCCCTAGTAGGTCAAGTAGCTAGAACAGCAGCATTTGGGGCCATTGCAACTAAAGTAGTTGATACATTTATTCTTTCAAAAGTAAACAATAAAATCGATCAAAAAAGATGGATAAGACAAGCAAAGCTTGAAGCATTTGCAAAACTATCACAAGAGATACTATCTATTGATTTAAAAAACTTAAAAGATGAAAATATAACAAATATAAAAGAGTATAGTGCAAAAACAATTCTTCTTTTAGAAGATAGAATTCTAATAAAAAGAATTGAAGATTATTTAAATAACTTAATAAATCTAGATAAAACTGCCCATGATAGTAGTAAAAACATGGTATGTATAGTAGATAAAAAAGGAATAGATTTAGTTATGTGTTTAAATAAAAATTTGAAAAAAGTATAATTACTTTATTTCAAATTTTGTTTCATAAACTTTATCTTGATCTTTTACTTTAAAAGTCCAAATACCTTTTTTCCTTCCATCTACATACCTAAAATCATAAATTGAACCATGCCCAGCAGGTATAGTCATCTCTCGACTTCTTGATATTTCCTCATCTGGATCAATCCAAATAAAAGTAACATTTTTATCAAATTCAACTCTTTCTTGAATATATTTACAAATTATAGAATTTTCATCTTTTAAAATAACGCAATCTACGTTTTCTATCTCTTCTTGTTCACTAGCAATTGCAAATGAAAAAAGAGATATAAATAATACAACAATAAACTTTTTCATAATCTATTCCTTTTCTTCTTGTACATCCATATACTTAAAAAGTAAGTATTTAATTGGTGCATAAAATGTTGTCATTGACACTATGGCTATAATTAATTGAACTATTTTAAATAAAGAGTTAGTCTCTTCAAGAAAAAATAAACTTATATAATGACTAGCTAAAAGTGATATTACTGCTGTAATAGTAATAGCTATTAATGCAACTACATTATAACTCATATTTTTCCCAAATTGCATCTTCTTTTAAAGAAGCCCTATTTTTTAATATTTCAAAAGGTTTATAATTAACTTTATATCCCATTGAAAAATGATCTTTTATCCAATACCCCAAATAAATATAAGGTATTTCTAACTCTTTTGCTATTTTTATTTGTGCTAAAATAGAAAATTTACCTAAAGACAAATCTGCATATTCATGATCATAAAAACAATAAATTGAAGAAATAGATTCAGGCAAAATATCAACTAATGCAACTGCAACTAACTCTTCACCTTTAAAATATAAAAACTCTTTTGTAAACTTATCTTTTCCCTCAACATAAGACCTTGAATAATCATCAGGACTTATTGGAAAATAAGGCCATTGTTTTTTATCATGCATAAACTTATGATATTTATCATAAAGCTTCAAATGATCTAAACTTATACTTGGTGTTTGTATATAAAGCTTTGTATCTTTATTTTTATTTATTACTCTTTTTTCAGATTTAGAAAATTTATAATTTTTAACATCAATTCTCATACTTATACACTTTGTACAAGTTTTACACTCTGGAACAAAGTGCATTTTTCCAAATCTTCTCCAACCATGCTCTAACATATTTTGATAATCTTCAACGGTACAGTGGTTTATGTACCTATATTTCATATCAGATATCTCATTATTAAAATAAGAACACTCTCTATTCTCTTCTACAAACTCTAAGTCTTCATTTATAATTTGCATTAACTACCCGTTTATTTTCTCTTTTATCTCTTTTGAAATTTTACATATTTTATCAATTTTTTCATTATATGACAACGAATCATCAATTATATGTTTTACAAAAGCACTTCCTACGATTACGCCATCAACTCCAACTGATTTCTCTTTACATGTGTTTTCATCAACACCAAATCCAACATATAAAGGAGTTTTTGTATTCTCTTTTACAGTTTTAATAACTTGTGTTAAATCTTCACTTTTACCACTACCTGTAATACCTGCATAAGCTACCATATATATAAATTTTGTAGCATTTTTAACTACTTGTGCAATTCTTTCTTTACTATGAGTTGGAGAGACAAATGTAATAATAGATTGTTCATATTTTTTTGCTAACTCTTGATAAATAAAAGTCTCTTCAAAAGGTAAATCAGGAATAATTTCACCTGTAATACCAAACTCTTTTGCTTTTTTAAAAAACTCTTCAATTCCATAATGATAAAATGGATTTAAATATCCCATCCATAATGTATCCATTTGTGGGGCTATCTTTGATGAGACTTCAAATAAATCTTTTAATTTAAATCCATTTTTCAAAGCTAAAAGATTTGCTTTTTCTATAACAGGGCCATCTGCAACAGGATCTGAAAAAGGAATACCTAATTCTAATATATCAACACCTGACTCTTTCATATGTAATGCTAAGTCTATTGTAAAATTATTGTCAGGATAACTGGCTGTTATATAACCTACAAGTTTTTTCAAAATAAAATCCTATATTTAATTAATTTGGATATAATAGTAACATATTATAACAAGGTTATAGATTAATATTAAAAAAATAAAACTTGATTTTAAGGAAGATTTATATGAGTATAATTAAAAATGATTTTGAAAAAATGTCAATTACTAAAATATTAAAAACTAAAAATAATAAAAAACTAACAATGATTACAGCTTATGACGCACTTTTTGCAAATTTGTTTGATGAACTTGCAGATATGATACTTGTAGGTGATAGTTTAAATATGAGCTTTGCAGGAAAACCTGATACATTAAGTGCAACACTAGAACAGATGATTTACCATGCAAATGCCGTTTGTACAGGTGCACCAAAAGCTTTTGTTATTTTAGATATGCCTTTTGGAACTTACACAAATAAAGACATAGCACTTAAAAATGCAGTTAAGATTTATCAAGAAACAAATATAGCAGCTGTAAAAGTTGAAGGTGGAGAAGACAGAGCTGATATTGTAAAACATCTAACATCAAACTCAATTGCTGTTATGGGACATATTGGACTTATGCCACAATATGTTAGAAGTGAGGGTGGATATAAAGTAAGAGGTAAAACTAAAGAAGACGAAGAACAACTTATTCGTGATGCTATTGCTATTGAAAAAGCAGGAGCATTTGCAATTGTTGTTGAGGGTGTTTTAAGCAGTGTTGCAAAAAAAATCACAGAAGCAGTAAATGTTCCAGTTATTGGAATTGGTGCTGGAAATGTAACTGATGGTCAAGTTTTAGTTTGGTCAGATATGCTAGGCTTTTTCAATGAGTTTAAACCAAAATTTGTTAGAAGATATTTAGATGGCGCAACACTTGTAAAAGATGCAGTTTTACAATATAGAAATGATGTACAAACAACACAATTTCCATCAAAAGATGAAGAGTATTAAAAGTTTAGGAAAATAATAGTGGAAAGATTAGTAGAAGTTGAACAAATATCATTTGAAGAAGATAAAAGTGAAGTAAACTTAAGACCCTCTTCTTGGGATGATTACATCGGACAAGAAAAAATTAAAAAAAATTTAAAAGTTTTTATTGAAGCTAGTAAAAAAAGAGAAGAAGCACTTGACCATATACTTTTTTATGGGCCTCCAGGTCTTGGTAAAACTACGCTTTCTTATCTTATTTCTAATGAAATGAATTCAAATATAAAAATCACAGCAGGTCCTATGATTGAAAAAAGTGGTGACCTAGCTGCCATTTTAACAAACTTAGAAGAAGGTGATATTTTATTTATTGATGAAATACATAGACTAAGTCCAGCAGTTGAAGAGATTTTATATCCAGCAATGGAAGATTATAGACTTGATATTATTATTGGAAGTGGTCCAGCTGCACAAACTGTAAAGATTGATTTACCAAGATTTACACTTATTGGAGCTACAACAAGAGCTGGAATGTTAAGTAATCCTTTAAGAGAAAGATTTGGGATGCATTTTAGAATGCAGTTTTATGACAACGAAGAATTAGCAAAAATCATTCAAAAAGCTTCTGTTAAACTAAATAAAATTTGTGCAGATGATGCTGCTTTAGAAATATCAAGAAGAAGTAGAGGAACACCAAGAGTTGCCTTAAGACTTTTAAGAAGAGTAAGAGACTTTGCAGAAGTAGAGAATGAAGAAACTATTATAAAACAAAGATGTAATTATGCTTTAGATGAACTAGGCGTAAATGATAGTGGATTTGATGAAATGGATATAAATTTACTTGAACTTCTTGTATCAAATAAAGGTAAGCCTATGGGATTATCTACAATAGCAGCTGCACTTAGTGAAGATGAGGGAACAATTGAAGATGCAATTGAACCATATTTACTTGCAAATGGCTTTATAGAAAGAACTGCAAGAGGAAGAGTAGCTAGTGTAAAAACATATGAAATGTTTAGATTATCATACCCAGAAACTGAAAAGGTACAAAAGGAGTCTTTGTTTTGAAGCCACAGCATTTTTTGATTGCTATTGCTATTGCTATTTTATTTTTTTTATTTCAACTTTTCAATCCATTTTTAAAAGCAATATTTGTAGCTTTACTTTTAACAGTAGCTACTAATACTTTAGATTTATTTATTACACATAGAGTAAAAAGCCAAACTATCTCAGCAATAATTATGACAATAATACTTGCACTAATATTTTTTGTTCCTGTTATGTACTGTATTTTTTCATTTGCTAATTACATAAATCAATTAGATCAACAAGCTTTGATGAAAAATTACTCACAAATAGAAACTTGGATATTAAATATTCCAAAAGAGTATGAGTTTTTTAAACAACAACTAATTTTGATTCTTGAAAAAATAGATATTGCAGAAAGTATAAAAAACATACTCTCAATTGGAGCATATTTAGGTAAGAATTCTGCTTCATTTATGATAGATATGTTTATGATACTTATATTTTATTTCTTTTTTACACTTTATGGAACAAGTCTTTCACACTATATAAAAGATATTCTTCCTTTGAAAAAAGAAGACTCAATTACACTATTTTATGAATCTTCAAATGTAATGAGTATTGTTTTATACTCAATACTTGTTACTGCAATATTTGAGGGTATGCTATTTGGCTTTTTTATATCAGTATATGGTTACAATGGATTTTTATTAGGTGTTTTATATGGTTTTGCTTCATTAGTTCCAGTAGTTGGTGGTATAATAATGTGGCTTCCAATAGCTTTATATGAAATATATTTAGGTGATTTTTATGATGCTATAATCATTAGTGCTTATTCAATAATCATCATATCAGTAGTAGCTGATACATTTATAAAGCCTATAATTATAAAATATATAAATCAAAAAGTAGTAAAAACTCCAAGTAAAATAAATGAATTATTGATTTTTTTCTCAATTGTTGCTGGATTATCAACATTTGGCTTTTGGGGAATGATTATAGGTCCTGCAATGGTTACTTTTTTTATTTCAATAGTTCAATTATTAAAAAAGTATAGTAATGATATGTTATAATCAAAAAAATTTAAAAAAGTGGTGTGTTTATGCAAATTGATTTAAAAGAATTAAAACAAGTAACAGTATTATATGTTGAAGATGATGAAGTTATTAGAGCACAAACACTTTCTGTATTTGAAAAAATCTTCAAAAAAGTGTATGTAGGAAAAGATGGACATCAAGGAATAAACTTATTTAATAATCACCAAGATGAATTAGATGTGATTGTTACAGATTTAAATATGCCAAAGATGACAGGGCTTGAACTAGCAGAAGAAGTACATAAAGTATCAAAATATATCCCAGTAATTTTCACAACTGCTTTTACAGATGAAGAATCACTTATAAAAGCAATCACATTAAATATAGATAGTTATGTAACAAAACCTTTAAAAATACAAGATTTAACTGCAACAATTTTAAAAAGTGTTAAAAACTCAAAAGAGAATAGAAATTTATATAAAACAACAAAAGCTTTAGCAAATGAGATGCTAAGTACAAAAAAAGATTATGGACAACTAAAAGACAATTGTGAATTATTAGAAAAAGAAGTATCTTTTTATAAATTCTTAGCAGAACATTTTATAGCATCAATAAAACTAGATAAATTTGGAATAATAGAAAATATATCAAACCAATTTAGCAATATTTATAAATACTCTTTAATGGATTTAAAAAATAAACCTATAAACTCAATAACACCAAATGCAGCTAATATTCAGAAAAAAATGTTAGAAGCTTTAAAAGTAAAAGAAGCAGTAGGATTTAATGAAAAGTTCATTACAGCAGACAATGAAGAATTAGAGTTTCATAATATTTTATATCCACTTTATGAAAATAAAGACAATTATGCAAGTGGATATATGCTTTATCAATCATTGGAAAGATGAGTTAATTACTCATCTTCACCACTAATAGTACTTCCTTTATATGTCATAATCCCATAATCTAAATTTGATACACATTTAAAACCTAAATCATACATAACTTTTTGACAATATGCACTTCTACTACCACTTAAACAATAAACAATCACAGGTTTTTCTTTTTGATTTTGCAATTGTTCGATACTTTGATAAAATGAAGTAGTTGGAACTAAATAATCACACCCTTTAATTCTTTGTCCTACCCACTCCATCCACTCTCTTGTATCAACTAAATTAAAATCAATATATTTTAATGTTCTAGCTTCAAGAAGTGATTCTAACTCATCAGCATCAATTTGTTCTTTTTTCAAAAGCACTTCACATTCTTGTTTAGTAAGACCTCTTGAATGAGTATGAGTAACCTCGCTAACCTCATTTTTGACAGCCTCATTTTGAGCAAATTCAGGAGTACAAAAAATTCCACAGTGGCACTTTCCATCCCTTGGTATCTCAACTTCAAGTGCAGGTTTACATGGGCAAAGTCTATTATCTGCTTCTTTTTGTTCTTGCTTTGTTTGACCTATTACCATAAAACAAGGACAGAATCTTTTTCCATATATCATCTTATTTCTACTAAGCCCTTGCTGAACAGATTCATTTACATCATTTTCAGGATTATAAACAAAACCAAACCTATCTAAAACTTTGTCTGTAAACTGCTTTGTCAATTCAAACTGAGTTTGGAATTCAGTAGAGTTCATATCAATCTTTTTAATCATTATTTACCTTAAATACATAATTTTTGCGTATTATAAGTAAAAGTTTTTTTAATCTATTTAAAAGAGCTTATTATAAGTTTTTCTTAACTTAGATTTAATCAAAACCCAAATTTATTCAAGTCATTCCATACCACATGCTTCAATTCAAAACTCAATTTTCGGAAACCCGAATTCATTCGGGTCATTTTCCATATATCATATATTGTAGTTCAAGAATTGAAGATTGTATAAATGATGCTATCTCGTTTATATTTCAATACATCATATGTTTTGGTTCAAAGCTCCACTTTCGGAAACCCGAATTCATTCGGGTCATTTTCCATATATTATATTTTTTGGTTCAAGAGATATAGTAATGTATAATGGATTTTATTATCAAAAATTTCAATACATCATATGTTTTGGTTCAAGATGTAAGTCATATTCCTCATCCAATAGATAGAGACTATTTCAATACATCATATGTTTTGGTTCAAGGGTGGTACAGATGTGATTTTAAAATCAGATGAGGACGGATTTCAATACATCATATGTTTTGGTTCAAGAATTGACGAGCTACACAAGATTGATAGCTTTAACGCATTTCAATACATCATATGTTTTGGTTCAAGTTTGAAGTAGGAGAATACACTGAGAGTTCAAACGCATTTCAATACATCATATGTTTTGGTTCAAGTAAATAATACAGTATTTAAGATAGTATCGTTCGGTCATTTCAATACATCATATGTTTTGGTTCAAGCGCGCATAAAAAGCCCCCTTTTGTTCTTCTAATTTTATTTCAATACATCATATGTTTTGGTTCAAGCCTCTTTTTCAGCTTCTGTTACTTCTACCCAGTCATTTCAATACATCATATGTTTTGGTTCAAGTGAATAACTTAAATTTTCTAAAGTCATATTTACAAAATTTCAATACATCATATGTTTTGGTTCAAGCAAATGAATATTTTAAACCTTTGCAAGATAAATTATTTCAATACATCATATGTTTTGGTTCAAGTAACTATCAATGGAAAACAAATTTCGACAAACTTATTTCAATACATCATATGTTTTGGTTCAAGTTACTAAGCAACAAGCTAAATTATTGGCTCAAGAATTTCAATACATCATATGTTTTGGTTCAAGACAAAAAGAGGTCAAAAGCAACATAAACTAGACTAATTTCAATACATCATATGTTTTGGTTCAAGTTATAGATATTGAAAAGTTTAGCGATTCATTTTTTAAATTTCAATACATCATATGTTTTGGTTCAAGAAGAATCAACCCAGTTGGAAAGCTTCGATTGTGTCATTTCAATACATCATATGTTTTGGTTCAAGTTTCCTACCGATGCAAGTGGACATGTTTTAGATTAATTTCAATACATCATATGTTTTGGTTCAAGAGATATGCAGTAAGTGCAATATTAGGAATTGCAAGATTTCAATACATCATATGTTTTGGTTCAAGCTTTTTGCTTTTTGCATTTAACATATTAATAATGTTCATTTCAATACATCATATGTTTTGGTTCAAGAAATGTACTATAAATTACACCTAATTTAGGTATAGCATTTCAATACATCATATGTTTTGGTTCAAGCTTCTAACTGCAACTCTTCGTCATTGTGTATTGTTTATTTCAATACATCATATGTTTTGGTTCAAGTCTGACTTAGATTGTGAAGCAGATGAATTAACTATATTTCAATACATCATATGTTTTGGTTCAAGACTTTTACTTTAAATTGACCTTTTCCACTTATCCCTATTTCAATACATCATATGTTTTGGTTCAAGACAAGTCCAGCAGGTGCTTATAATACTGATTTATAATTTCAATACATCATATGTTTTGGTTCAAGCTATTGTAATTGTCAGCCTGTACATATTCTATTTTTATTTCAATACATCATATGTTTTGGTTCAAGGAATGGGGCGACTTGCTTTATATTGCCAGTTAGTAAATTTCAATACATCATATGTTTTGGTTCAAGAAATTGAAATGGAGTAAATAAATACAAAAGGTATATTTCAATACATCATATGTTTTGGTTCAAGAATAGAATGCCTTTCGGTGATTTAGTTGATAGCGAATTTCAATACATCATATGTTTTGGTTCAAGTATGGAAGCTGATAGTAACGCTTATTTCGATGGTAATTTCAATACATCATATGTTTTGGTTCAAGGAAGATGATTTAGGCACTTCTAAAATACACTTTCCCTTTAATTGGTTCTTTTAAGAAGTTTTTCCAACTGATTATTTTAAAACAATAAGTTGTGAAATAACTTTTTAAAAGTGCCTTATTATAGCTATTTTTATATGATATTATTTTTAAGTAGCTTGGAAAAATCATATAAAGATGGATTCTGACTCTTTTTTATCATTTCCAATAGTAAGTTCTGTAAAACTTCCTGAATTTTGTACCTTTATGATAGAGATAAAATCCAAATCCTTATCTATTACTTTTCTAAGTTTGTTTTCAAGCATAATTTGATCTGATGGAGTTATGTTCCCCCTAAAGATTGATTTTTGATGATGTTTTAGATACTGCTTACATATTTTAAAGACTCTTGATACTCTATACTTACCTACTTCGCTAAACTCATCTGCAATATCATAAAATAAAAATATGTAGTTATAATTATAATTTTGTTTTTTAGTAGCCATTAAAGTCCTTAAATTTTATCTTTTAGATTAAAAGGTTTAAACTCTTTATTTTCGACTATATACTTTATAAGTTTATATCCATCAAGTTTAATGCAGTTTTTAAAACTTGTTTTTCTTTTTAGTTTTTTGTGCATAAAAGTTTCATTTATCCTTGTTTCAAAGGCATCAATAAATATTTTTTTACCCTCTTCATTTAAAAGTGCATAATTTAAACTTTTGTCAAAGTGCTTTGCAACTTGAATCCTTTTTTTACCTACTAAATCAAAAATTGTTTTAAATACAATAATAGGTTTAAAAGCTTCACTTATATCAAGACTAAGACTAAATCTTCCCTCTCTTGGAGAGTGTAAAAAACTTATAGTTTGGTTTAGATGTGTTTCATATATACTTGATATTGTTTTTGTATAAAGCAAGGTATTTCCAAAACTTACAAGTGCATTTATAGGATTATCAGGTGGTCTTTTTACCCTTTTATTCATGATGAAATCTTCTGGTAAAAAATACTTAAAACTATCATAAAACCTACTCCAAATCTGCCCTTCTACAAAAAGTATTTGCTCTATTGTCAACTCTTTATTTAAAAGCTTTTCAACATCGTTTTTAAGCCAATCAAGAAACTCTTTTAGCTCTTTTTTTCCATGTCTAAAATAGTGATATAAAGTTTCATGAATATTTAAAGCGATAGCTCTTACAATAGCTTTTGCTATGTTCAATCTTCTTTCTATAAAACATAAAGATTGTTTTATAGTCAAATCCCCACTTACAAGTTGTTCTTTTGGATAAAAACTTCCACTATAGTTTCCATGATAATTAAAAAGATGAAGTGTGATACCAGCACGAGATATAAAATCTAAAAACTTAGTATTGAAACTAACTTCATTCATACAATAAAGCTCCCTAGTATCTTGTATGGGAATATAAAAATTTCCTTTTTCATTCTTAAAAGCTATAGAGTTATCTTTGCGTTTAAGCTCCCCCATTGAAAATATATATCTAGTATGATTCTTTGCCATTTTAATCCTTATATAAAACAATACTCATAATAAGCACACTTTTTACACTTATTTTCAAATTTTGCTGTTGGTGGTATTGGTGCATTTATAAGAGTTTCTATCTCTTCACATATTTTTAAAAGCTCTTTTTCATTTAGCTCATCTAAATCAATATAGTGTACTTTTTTATCTTGTTTATTTTTTTCTATAAACTCAATCTTGCCTTTTTTTTCAACACCTTTTTGTTTTAGCTTATAAAGATAAAGTAAAACCTGCCATCGTACAGACTCAATATCGCTGTCACTTTTTTTAATCTCAACTAAATAATCACGAGTGAGTTTATCTATCTTGATATTATCAATACTTATCTCAGCTTTTTTTGACTTGTCTTCATTTATCTCATGTAAGATTTTACCTATTCGTACATCTTCACTATTATCTTCTAAGTTTATACGGTTAGCATGAAGATAACATTGCCTTTTACAGTGAAAATAGTAGTTTATAAGTGTGCCGTTTACCAAAATATATCCTTACTTTTATCTTGGTATGCTTTTCTATTAAACTTCTCATTTTTTATAAAAGTTTCATAATCTGAAACAAGATAATAAGAGCCACAAGCATAGTCATAATATTGTAATGATTGCTTATTTGAATATTTTGTTATATTAAAGGTAAAAAACTGCATTAATGAGTTTAATTCACTTCTTTTTATCTCTTTTTTAGCATAATTATTTATATCATTTAACTTTTCAAACTCACTCCAAATAAGCTGTCCATCTAAGTTTTTATTTTCATCTAAATAATCTGCTATTTTTTCTTTATCTTTAAACTCTTCAATATTATATTTTGAAATATCAAGCTTAAAAGGAAAATACAATCTAAAGCTTTGTATATTTATCAGTCTCATTTTTTCTTGTATCTCTTTATAATTTAACTTTTGAACTATTTCGTTAAATTTTTCAAAATTTCCAAGTATTCCATCTTCTATTTTTGCATCATTATTTTTTATTCTTTTAAATACATTTTTATAAAAACTCTCAAAATCTTTATTCAATAAAACTTGTCTAAATTCACTTTTTCGTAAATTATCTTCTATACGATTATCTTCTTTATAAATCCTGCTCTCTTCATCTTTATTGAAAAAATATACTTTTGGCTTATATTTATTTTCAAGTTTTAGACAAGATCTATTAATACGACCTAAAAATTGTTCTTCGCTATCAATAGTTGAAATATCCTTAAAGCCTAAATCCATATCTATATCAACACCAGCCTCTATAACTTGAGTTGCCACTAAAATAATTTTTAATTCTTTTTCATCTTTTATTTTTTGTATAACATGTTCTCTGGTAGCTTTATTATCATCACCACTTAACTCAAAAATCTCAAAATTGCTAAACCTAATATCTTCTTCAATTTTCTCAAAAAATTCTCTTGCACTATCTTTTTTTATAAATTCAAATACAATTTTTGAATAGTTTTCCTTTTCTATATCTAATTTATCTATCAAAATATCATATTTAATCTCTTTATATTGTTCCAATAATGAAAAGTCAACTTCTACTCTATTTTTAAAATATTCACTTTGAAAGTAGTCATTTTTGTTTTTGATAAGTTCTACAAAAATATCTTTGTTCTCTTCACTATCTATTAAATTATCAAGTTTTGGTAATGTTGCAGACATAATAATAATCTTCATATTTAAAACTTTTGAATAAATAGAAAAAAATTTAATCATATAAGACCAAAGTTTATTATCATAACTTTGTATTTCATCAAGTATTATCACACTATTTGCCATTTGCCAAAGTGGAAAGTTATCCTCTTTTGTTATTCCAAAAAGTATATTAAAAAATGCAATATGCGTTGTAAGAATTAACTCATTATGAAAAAAAAGTCTACTCATATATGACTTTTGATATTTACTCTCTTCATCTTCTTGTTCTTGATCAGTTATCTCTTTTATAGGAGTAATAGAATTAATCACTTCCATATTTAAATCTTTATCAAATATATCACCAAGTTGTTTTTTTGTTTGCTCAACTAAAGTATTGAAAGGAAATACATAAAATATTTTATTAATATCTTCTTGTTTTATTAACTTCATTGCAAGATTAAGTGAAGTAAGTGTTTTGCCACTTCCCGTTGGTGCTTCAAGATAAAAAATATTTTTATCAAAATTTTCAAGAAGATTCTCTTCTGCTTCTAAAAACATCTTTGAACGAAGTTTATTTATTCCTTTTATATTTTCACCACTTCTAATATTTTTGACAATTTTATACTCTTCAAATTTATTTATAATTTTCTGTTTATTTTTTATAGTTCCAAAATCTTCAATTATTAAATCAGCCATATAATGTGTTGTTGCATAATAATCACTTGAAACTAAAAGAGAAAAAAGAAGTTTATTTAATATATAAAATTCAAAGGGGTTATTTATATATTTTTCACTATTTTTTTTCACAACTTCAAAGGAACCATCATCACAAATATTATAATTTTCAATACTATCAAGTTTACCATGATGTTTTGTAATTGCATAAGAGAAAGTGTTAATAATATAATTGATTTTTTCAAATATCTCATCATTTTCTATCTTGTCAACTTCTTCTATAAATAATTTTATAAACTCTTTTGATGAATATATTGAATGTTCAGATGAGAGCGTAGTTTTTTCAAATAGTTCATTATCCATTTTGTTTGCTTGAAAAGAATTATTTGTTTTACCTAAATCATGCAAAAAAATTGCATTATAAAAAAACTTTTTTATTAAAATAAAATTATCTTTATCTAAATCACTAATCATCTTATCAATTAGATTTGATAAGTTTTTTTCTTTTATAATTTTTTCAAGATATAGTTTTGTTAGATTACAATGCTCAATCAATTTTTCTTTTGGTTTGTTTTTACAAGTATGAGCAAAATATTTTTCATACTTTTGCTCATCTAGTTTCACATACATAAATAAACCTTTTTAAAAAAAGAAATAGTTTTTATCTTCAAAAGAATATATTTCTTTATACTCACATTTTAAACTTAACTTTTGATTTGTAAAAACCAAACTTTTATATTCATAAAAATGAAAATCTTTTTGTAAAGAAATAGGAGAAAGTTCTTTAAATATAAAAGGTAAAATTCTTCTTCCTGCACTATCATCAATTTCAAAATAATCATCTATAAATAATGAATCGATTTTTTGAAAATTTTCTGAATATTCTAAATTTATCTCTTCTAGAAAATTTATATTCGCAGGATGATCATTCTTGCCTAGATATGGAATAAATACAGCCTTTTTAGCTAATAAATATTCTTTTATTTTTTCATATATTTTAGTATTATTATCTAATATAAGTATTTGCCATTTTGGATTTTCAAGCCACTGTTCTCTTACAACTAAATTTCCACCTAATTCTTTACTTGCATATCCTACAGAATTATTAAAAGTTTGGATTTTTTTTGTGAAATATCCTGTATTTTGTTCCTTGCAATTTTTGGGAATTATACTTATCTTTAAATCTTTTAATTTTTCATAATACTTAGGAAAACTATCATTTAAAGGTTTTTTATTCTTCTTATTTTCAATATTTTCATCATATAGTTTATTATATCCATCAAGTCCAATTATAGCTCCAAGTAATCCTAGAAGTGCTGGTTTATGAATATTATTATAGGTAAAATATGCATATGAATTTACCTCAGGCTTTTTAAAAATAGCAGTTTTACCACTTATTTCAAAGCTTATAGCATTCATCTTATAGCTTTTCTTGTGTAAAGATATTAAACTTATCTAATGTTGTATTTACTTTTAGTTTATAAGGGTTGAAATACACCTCAACACTTTCATATTTATCTTTAATAAGTTCTTCAACTTTTGATAAGTCAATACTTCTTTTATCACTATCAAAAATAATATAATCACTTAAATCAGGTAAATAAGTATCTTCATCACTACATTTAACAAATAAAGCAAACTCATTTTCACAACCAAATTTTGAATTTGTATTAAAAGCAGTTGCACTTGTAAGCGCTACTTTTTTAAAATCTTCAAAATCATTTTCAGTATAACCTTCAAAACTATCTAATATATTTTTATAATTATCATAAGCTTTTGGATTTATTGAAAATCCATAAAAATAGTGTGCTTCATCAACAGTAACTTTAGTACCCAAAGTTGATTGCTTTGCATCTTCTTTTGTAGAATCAGCAAAGGGAGATAATATATCTTGAACTTCTATATTTGTATCATCAAATTTATTAAATCCTTGACCAAATTGTACTGCCCCAGTAATAGAAATATTTTGTCCCTCTTCTGCAAAAGTAGCTCCAAAATTTTTAACATCAATACACTTAAAAAGATTTGTCAAAACTTCATTTGTAGTAGTGTTCTTTTTATCTATAGCTGAAAAAAGATTTGCATATCTCTCACCTAATTTATTTGGGATAATACTTCCTTTTTCTTCTTTTAAACTTTTGATATACATTACTTTTTTATCTTCATTTTCCCACATCTTTTTCATTGGATATTTTAAAGCTTTATCACTTCCAAATATCTCACCATTACTTGTAGATTTTGGACGACCTGTAAAATCAGCATTCCAGTTTGCCATTTTTGCTTTTATTCCAATTACTCCATAAACTCTTTTCATTATTTTGTCTCCTCTTCATCTTTTTTATTTGATTCATAAAATATATTTTTTGTCATAAAACCTATCAAAAAGTTATCTTTTTGACTATTTGTTAATCTCATATCTTCATCATAAGATTTAAGTAATGCAATTGTTTTTCTTATTCTTTGATTATTTAAACTTATTTCATGTTTAAACTTTTCTAAATCATTACTCAATATACTTTGTATTTTTGATATTTTTTTTGCTTTAAAATATTGTTCTGCCAAAGCTAAAGTTTTATTTTTATTGCTTGCTTTACTAAGTGACAATAAATAATAAGCCCACTGTCCTGATAAAAATAAAAATTGACTATTTGTTAACTTTTCATAATCATTTTCACTTTTTAAAAGATTTTTAATATCTTGTAACTCTTGTTTTATATCCATAATATCCCCTTCTTGTAATGCTAATTTTAAATTCATTGCCTCTTTTGAACGAAACTCTTTTTCATTCATAAAATGATTTATAATAAATTGTGTTCCATATTTTTTGATAATAGTTAAAAATTCTTTTTTATTATCATACTTTCTAAAATAATTAATCATTGCAAATTTAGTTATAAAAAGTATTGATTGTAACTCTTTTGATAAAAAATCAGATACTTTTATATCTTTATTGTCTCTGTAATAATTAAATATTAACTGCTTATTATAAAAAAGAGTATCAACCTTCTCTTCTAATTGCCATAAATCTTTTATCTCATAGTCAGATATCAACTTTTTATCTTTATCTTTTAATTCTAAATAGTTTTTTACATATATTGGTTCAAATGATTTATTTATATCATCTACTTTTACAGGGATATAATCAAACTCTGTAATTTCAGCTTCATCGTTATTTAAATGTTTTTGTAAAAAGAAGTGTTCATCTAAAGTTCTATTTTGATTATAAGGTTGTAATTTCAACCAATCAAAAAACTTTTTTAACATCAAAGCATCTTTATTTTTTATCATAAAAGGGATACTGAGTTTTCTATTTTTGTTTTCTAAAAATGGCTTTTTTGAGTTTAACCCCATATTTGAATTTGATAAACCATAAATTACATCATCAATCTTTTGATTATATTTACTGTCATTAAATATTTTTAAAGATAGATAAATTTCACTCTCTTTTTTATAATTTTCTAAATCTTCCTCAAAAAATATTTTTATATAGTTTTTTATCTCTTTTTCTTTTGCTACTTGAATTATTTCATCAAAACTATTTTTCAAAATTAAACATTTTTTTAGAATATCTTCTTTTCTATTCTCATTTTTTAACCTATCTTGAAAAGTTACTAATACTTCTTTATCTTTTTTATCTTTATACTTTGAGAAATCTATTAATATATTAAAATGATTTTCAATTTTATCTTTTACATATTCACTATTCTCCATCTTAAAGAAATAACTTAAATAGTTAATATTATGAATTTTTTTATCAAATAGTGCTTTATTAGAATTGAGATAAGAACTATAGTAATCTACTTTTTTAAACCAATCAAGTATCTCACTATTAACAATTCCATCTAAATTGGTAAATATTTTTTCTTTTTTTATAGTTTTTGATTCAAAAAACTCTAAGGTCTCATCTCTTTTTATTTTTACATACAATCCATCTTTTAAACTATATGAACCCAAAATCAAATCATCTTTTTTTTCTTTATATAATTTTTCAAATACTTCTAAAACATCATAAATCATTGATTATCCTTACTTAATTCATCTAATTTTTCTTTTATTATTTTTTCTTCATTATTATATATATTTTCAAACTCATCGAAAGTTATAGTCAATTTATAAACATCTTTATTTAGCCAATAAATCATTTCTAATATCTCTTTATGAATTTCAAATAAATTTTTCATATTAATAATCGTATCAAAATGAAAAATTTTATTTCTAAACTTTCTTATTAAATTTATCTTTTTCATCAATATTTTTCTAGTCGCATATTTTCGTGGGATATTAGGAAATATAAATTTAGTATACTTGTTCCATATTTTTTGGTCATAAGGTTTACTAAAAAGTGCGCACCAAAATCCAAAGTTCAATTCTGAGATTATTCTTCCAGGAATTAATTCTTTATTTATGTTGTTTTTCGCTTCATATATTTTTTTATATGAATCATTTGTCAAGAAGTCAGATATTTCAAACCAATTATCATTTTCTAATTGATTTGATAATGTAGTATGTATATTATTTCTTAGAGTTGTTTCAAGTTTTTGCAATGGCAAATAAAAAGATTTAGATAATTCAATATTTAATAAATATTTTCTAATAATTGTTTTTTTATCTTCTGTTTGAAAAATAGTAAAATAATGACTTAACCTTTCAGTAGATACAGATTTTTCTAAGTTTTTATAAAACTCATTATTCACTACTCTTCCCTCCTTGATTTTTTTTCACTTTTTATATATAATATAATCGTAGTTCCTAGGTAAATCCTCTCCTGTAATATTTTTGCAGTGAAGAGCCTAGGAGATGATTATTTACTATTTTTAGAGCCTAGAAAGCACAAACCCTCCACCATAACTCTGTTTTTCACCAAGTCCACAACTTAAAGCTACAAATGCTAGTTTTTGACTTATTTCATCTTCATTTGGTACTATTTTAAACTTATTTCCAAAGAGTCTTACTCTTATGTTTTTATCATCATTTATCTTTTTCATAAAATATATTGATTGTGGTTTTTGATTTTTGATTTCTAGTAGTTGAATAAAGTTTTGTGTTGGTTTTAGTTTTTCATTATAAAAGTTTTCGTATTTTTTTAAAAGATTATCTTGTAGTTGTTTTTGAAGTTTTAAGATATCTCCATCTTTATCTACTGTCCAAAATATTGATTTTTTATTTTCATCTTTTACAGTTGTAATAGTTGGGGTTATTGTATATAGTTCACTTATAAAAATTTGTTTTACAACTTTTTTTGTTGTTTGTAGTACTTGAAAAAAACTATTGTTTACGTTTTCTCTTAATATTCTTTGAAGTTTATAAATAAACTCTTCATCCAATGAGCGAATTATAAACTCATAGGTGTTTCCCTTTTTGTATAGTTTATCTTTTTCTATTGGGTAAAAATTCCCAAAACAATAGTTTTTGAAGTTTTTTTCTTCATGAAGTTTTTTTAATTGCTCATCTTTTGTGAAACAATAATTTATATAGCTAGATATGATATCAAAACTACTATTTAGTTCAATCTCTTTTTTAATATATGCCAAGCATTTTAGTTCAAAATATTTCATTTTATCTCCAATAAAATTATAATATAATAATTGTACTGTAAGAATATTTATAGTTTATTAAAAATGACTTTTTTGAAACCAATCAAAACTTTGTAAAGTTTTCTATGGATTTTGCTAACTTATCTAAGAACTCATCTCTACTGATACATTTTGCACCAAGTGATTGTAAGTGTTCTGTTGGGGTTTGGCAATCAAGTAGGCTAAAACCTTTTTGCTTTAATCTTTGTACTAAGTGATATAAAGCAACTTTTGATGCATCACTTTTTTTCGCAAACATTGATTCGCCACAAAACATATCACCAATTACTAAGCCATATCCACCGCCTACAAGTTCACCCTCATAATAACTTTCAAAAGAGTGTGCATATCCAATTTCATGCAAATGTGTATAAGCTTGTATTAATTCATCTTGAAGCCATGTACCATCTTGTGTAGGTCTAAATATATTTTTACACTCTATCATTACTTGTGTAAAGTTCTCATCAAATTTTACTTCAAATTTCTCTTTTTTTATTGCTTTTGCTAAACTTTTAGATACTTTAAATTCATCTAATTCCATTATCAGTCTTGGATTTGGACTCCACCAAAGTATAGGTTCATCTTCATTGTACCAAGGAAAAATTCCATTTGCATATGCACTAATCAATCTTTTAGCAGATAAATCACCACCATATGCCAAAATACCTTCATTGCAAGCTAATCTTGGGTTTGGAAAAGTATAAATATCATCAGTTAAAGGAAATATTCTCACAAAAATCCTTATTGTTTTTTGTGATTATAACAAGGCTATCTAAATAGATATCTTAATATATTCTCTTGCATTTTATTTGCTTGTGCCATAGCAAACATGCCAGCTTGTACTAAGATATTTAATCTACTAAACTCAGCTGCTTCTTTTGCATAATCTACATCTCGAATAACAGACTCACTTGCTTTTAGATTTGTTTTTAAAGTTATCATATATCTAACAGAAGACTCTAGTTGATTTTGAGTAGAACCAAATTCAGACCTAAAAGTATTTAATGTAGTTAGTGAGTTATCAATATCATCGAGCCAATCTCTAGCAACAGTTATATCTAAAGTATTTGCTCCTAGGTTTTTCAAGGTATCCAATCCTAAACCAATTGTATTTGATTGTACACCTTTAAGCTCTATTGTATTAGCAGCTTTTTCACCTATTTGAAAAACTTTATCACTGGAAATATCTGTATTTGAATGATTGTTTTGTAAAAGATAGTTTCCATTGTAGTTTGTTTGAGAAGCAATATTATCTAATTGTCCTAAAAGTTTTGAAATATCTTTTCTTATAGCTTCTCTTCCTGCATCAGTTGTAGTATCTGTTGAAGCTTGCATAAGTTTTGTTTTTACAATATCAATAATATTTGATTGTTCAGCCATTGCTTTATCAGCTATTTGGGTCATTGCTATTGCAGAGTTTGCATTTTCAATACTTTGTTGGACTGAACTTGCTTGTGTTCTTAATTTATCAGCAATTGCAAGTCCTGAGGGATCATCACTTGCACTATTTATTCTAAGTCCTGTTGATAGTCTTCTTAAAGATTCAGATAAGAGTTTGCTATTATTACTATAGCTTTCATAAGCAATTAAGCCAGCTACATTTGTATATAATCGCATAGCAAACTCCTTTTTAAGTTAGTCGTATTATAAAGTAGATATATACTCTGCTAAAGCTTCAATCTCTGTTTCATTTAGTGATAGAACTTGGCTTTTCATAACACCTTTTAATGCTTTTCCATAAGTATCATTTTTATATCCATTTAATACATCAATAGTTTTTTGTTTATCCCAACCTTGAATAACTTCAGATTTTCCAAGTGCTTTTATTTCTCCATTTTGTCCATGACATCCAGCACACTTTAAAAATAGTTGTTGTCCTTGATTTGAGCTACTACTTTTCATGATATCATCAATACTTTTCTCAATTTTTTGTGTTTTATCTTCTACTTCTTTTTTTACTTGTTTTGTTATTTCATCACTTTTTTTCACAATATCACTTGTTACTTTTGATGCATCTTCTCCAACTTCTTTTGATGTTTTTTCTATTATTTCACCTATTTGTTTAGAAGCCTCACCAACTTTATTTGAAATATTAGCACTTGCATCTTTAATCTTATTTACTAATTCATCATTTGAATTACTTACTTCTTTTTGTGTCTTTTCTACATTTGAAGATGTTGTTTTCTCTTCTTCTGTTTTTTCTTGACAGCCTGTAAGTAATAAAATCGCCACAAACGAACTAATTAATGCACTTTTCATAAAATAACCTCTTTTTATAATAATGTTTATATTATCCTATAATTTTATTAAAATCAGTTTAAAAACCATTTCTAAAAATTAGTTTAATGCTATAAATATTTAAATGTAAAATCATCTTTTACAAAATCAATTTTAACTTCGCCACCTTTTTTAAGTTTTCCAAATAGTATTTCATCTGTTAACTTATCTTTAATTTTCTCACTAATTACTCTATTTAAAGGTCTTGCACCCATAGTTTTATCATATCCTAGTACTGCAAGCTCTTTTTTAGCTTTTGCACTAATAGTGATTTTAACTTTTTTCTCAACTAATTTTGCCTCTAAATCTTCTATGAATTTACCTGCAATTTTTGCAACAATATCTAAACTTAAAGCTTCAAATGTAATAGTAGCATCAAGTCTATTTCTAAACTCAGGTGCAAAAAATTTGTTTATTGCTTTATCTTCATTTAGGTTATCATCTTTAGCAAATCCCATAACATTTGCTTCACTAGAACCTAAGTTTGATGTCATAATTAATATTACATTTTGAAAATCTGCTTTATTTCCATTGTTATCTGTCAACTCAGCATTGTCCATAACTTGCAAAAGTACTGACATTAAATCAGGATGAGCTTTTTCAATTTCATCAAGTAAAAGTACACAATGTGGATGTTTTCTAATAGCTTCTGTTAATAAACCACCATTTTCAAAGCCAACATACCCAGCAGGTGCACCAATAAGTCTAGAAATTGTATGAGCTTCCATATACTCACTCATATCAAATCTTTCAAAATGAATTCCTAATTGATTTGATAATTCACGGGCAACTTCTGTTTTACCAACACCTGTTGGACCTGTAAATAAGAAGTTTCCAATAGGTTTTTTATCAAGCCCTAAACCAGCTTTATTTCTTTTTATTGATTTTACAATTGAAGAAACTGCATTATTTTGACCAAATACTCTTTTTTGCATATTTTTTTCTAAAGATTTAAGTAACGATAAATCAGATTTAGTTGCTGATTTTGGAGGGATATGCGCCATTTTTGCAATAGTATTTTCAATATCTTCTTTTGTTATATTTGAAGCTTTTTTTGCTTTTTCTTTTTGTATTTTTTTAAGTGAACCTACCTCATCAATTACGTCAATAGCACTATCAGGTAAAAATCTATCATTTATAAACTTTTTACTTAACTCAACTGCTAATTCTATTGAAGGTTTACTATATTTCACCCCATGAAACTCTTCATATTTTGATTTTAATCCCTCTAAGATTATTACGGCATCTTCGATTGAAGGCTCATTTATATCAACTTTTGCAAATCTTCTACTTAGTGCTTTATCTTTTGAAAAATCATTTCTAAACTCAGCAAAAGTTGTAGCTCCAATACATCTTAGTTTTCCATTTGCAAGCATTGGTTTTAAGATATTTGATGCATCCATAGCACTTCCACCAACACTTCCAGCTCCAACAATAGTATGAATTTCATCTATAAATAAAACTGCATTATCTATTTGTGAAATCTCTTTTAATAGTGATTTTAATTTCTTTTCAAAATCACCTCTATATTTAGTTCCTGCAAGTAATGAACCCAAATCAAGTGAATATAACTTTGCTTTATCTAGGCTTGATGGTACATTTTCATTTGCAATTTCAAGGGCAAGTCCCTCTGCAATTGCAGTTTTACCAACACCTGGTTCTCCAACTAATATAGGATTATTTTTCTTTCTTCTACTTAAAACTTGAACAACTCTTGAAATCTCATTTTCTCTTCCAATTACTGGATCAATCTCACCTTTTTTTGCAAGAGCTACTAACTCAACACTATTTTTTTCAAGTACACTTGAAGAAGATTTTTCATCACTTGTTTCTTCTAAATCATCTATTGAACTATTGTGTGAAATCTCTTCTAATATATCAACTTTTTGAACACCATTTGATTTTAAAAGATATGATGAGTATGAATTTTCATCTTTTATTATTGAAACAAACATATCCTCAACTCCAGCATCTCTTTTGCCACTTGCTTGAGTGTGTGTAACCATATACTCTATTGTTTGACTCAAACTTATACTCTCTATTGGTTCATCTTCAATATTCTCTGGTAATACAGGTGTATTTTCATCTATGTATTTTTTTGTTTTTTCAAACAAATCATCTGTATTTAATCCTAAATTTGTCAATAAGTTCTCAATAACCTCATCATGTAAAGTCATTAAAAAAATATGTTCCAATGTCAAATATTCATGCCTACTAGTTTTTGCATAGCTTACAGCTTGTGCAAATATGCTTCTTAATTCATTGCTAATCATAATAAATTCCTATTCTTTTTCCATTAAAGCTTTTAAAGGAAAGCCCTTTTCTCTTGCCATTTTGGTAACTTGTGCAACTTTTGTAGCAGCAATTTCATGGGTATAAACTCCACATAAAGCTTTTCCTTTATTATGTATAGTTAACATAATTTGTGCTGCTTCTTCTTGACCTTTTCTAAAAACTTTTACTAAAACATCTATTACAAAATCCATTGTAGAGTAATCATCATTTAATAAAAATACTTTATACTTCTTTGGTTCTTCCAATTGTATATCATTATCTAACTCTACTTCAAATTCATTAGCCACTTCAAACCTTTTTTCGATAAAATATTAAATATAAAATATTATACCAAAAAAGAAATTACAATGATAAAAGATAAAAATTACTATTTAAATAAAAGTTTATTTATAAGTGCAACAAATACAGATGTAGGGAAAACTTATGCATGTAAAAAATTTGCAAAGTTTTTAAGCAGTTTAGGTCTAAAGGTAGGATATTTCAAACCTTTTGAAACAGGGGTAAAAGATAAACCTCTTGATGGTAGTGCTATGCTTGAGTTAGTAAAAAGCTTAAATAAAGATTTTAATTTTGATATTAATGATGTGGTTCCATATCAGTTCGAACTTCCAGCAGCTCCATATGTAGCAAAAAAAGATGTTGTTCTTGATTTTGATTTTTTAATAAAAAAGAAAAAAGAGCTAGAACAAAAGTGTGATGTACTTATAATTGAGGGTGCAGGTGGACTTATGGTTCCAATTGATAAAGATATTTTTATAATTGATTTAATAAAAAAGTTTCAAGCCCATGCAATACTTATAACTCCTAGTAAACTTGGATGTATCAATGATACTTTATTAAGTATAAATGCTTTAAAACAAAAAAATATAGATTTTGATTTTTACATAAATTTATATGAAGATAAAGATAGTTTCAATGAAGTCTCTTTACCATTTTTAAAAGAGTATTTTCCTAAGTTAAACTATCTAATGGAAGTTTAATTTCAAAACAAGCACCAAGATACTCTTTTTCTTTGTGCTTGAAGTTTTTGTTTTTGACTTTAATTGTTCCATTTAGATGTTTTACAACTATTTCTCTTGTCATATAAAGACCTATTCCTGTCCCTTGACTTTGGTGTTTTGTAGTGAAATATGGTTCAAAAATTTTATCCATAATTTTTTCATCTATTCCACCACCATTATCTTGAATAGTTATAAATACAAAACTACCTTTTATAAAATTTTTCATAATAATCAATCTGTTTTTAGAACTATTTTGAGTTAAAGCATCTTTTGCATTTGTCAAAATATTTAATATACTTTGTGTTAATTCATTTTGTATTGTATTTAGCTCTACATCTTCAAATTCATAAACTACTTCTATAAAATTATTTTTAAAAGCTGAATTCATTATATTTATATCTTTTTTTATAAGTTTTACTAAAGAGAATTTCTCTTTTTCTTTAGTAGGTTTAAAAAAACTTCTAAAATCTTCAATAGTATGAGATAAGTATTGTGTAGTATCAACTATAATTTCCAAATCTTTTTTTAACTCTTCTTTGCTTGCAAGTTCATAATCAATCTTTATTGACATTCCACTTGCTGCTGTACTTATTGTACTTAAAGGTTGTCTCCATTGATGAGCTATATTTCCTATCATTTCACCCATTGATGCCATTTTTGATTGATTAAATAACATCTGGTCTTTTTTTCTATTTTTTAAAACCTCTTCATCAACCTTATCTTTTAGTCTCATATTTAGTTTTTCTAATTCTTCTGTTTTCTCATTTACTTTGCTTTCTAGTGTTGCATTCATATTTTTTAAAGCACATTTTTGACTTTCAATATTTGTTTTATATTTTTTAAAAATCATTTCAATTTTTTTTGAAAGAAGCAATGTTAAAAGTGAACCAAATAAAATCACTAAAAAAGCTATTTTTATACTATTGTTTAAAAACTTATCTTCTTCATTTTTTTTAGTACCTAAAACATCAATTATGCTATTTTCTAAATTTCTTAAATCAATACTTGTTAAAATAACCCAATTCCAATCTTTTATTAATTTATACGCAATTAATTTTTCATAATTCTTTGTCCAATAAAAATTAATCTTTTCAAAATCTTTTAAATTAAACTTTCTTTCTATATGTAACTTTAAATCAGTAAGAACAAAATTTTCTAATTTTGTTCTTGTTATATTTTTCAAATCTTTATTATATATTACAATTGTTTGTTTTGAACTATTTTTTATAAACTCTACTCTATTGACAACTTCTTCTTTTATTTGCTTGTCAATGTCACTTTTATATTTACCATATCCAACAAGCCAATTAAAAGGTTCAAATTTTTTTATATATGAAATTTTTTCGTATTTTATTGAAGAGTTTGGCTTTTTAAAAAGATATTGAATAAAGCCCTCATTTAATTTACGAAAAGTTTTTCTATACTTTTGTAAAAAATTTTGATGTTCTTTACTTTCAATATCTATTATATTTTGATGTTCAAGTTTTTTGTTTATTGGATATAAATAAGGAATAATAGTTTTTTTTCTATCTTCTAAAACAAAATAATATGTATCATTTTCAAATCTAATTTGTGTTAAACTTTGTATTAAATCTTTTTTAATTTCTTTATTTGAGGCTATTCCTGTATATGTATTATATTTATTTAAAATAATATCATAAGCTATTTCTACTCTTTTTTTTATTTTTTCATTCATAATTTGTTTTTGAGTAGTTTTTTTATACTTAATATAATCATCCATAGTAGTTAATTTTTGAGATAGTTTGTTTTTTTCTTCAAGTATAAGTTTTTCTTTCAATCTTGAAATATCTTCATTGAACTTTTTTTCTGTACTTCGCACTTGTGTATAAGTAACTAAAGTTGTTAATAATATAATTAATATAATTGGAGTAAATATTATTAATTTAGATAAGTTTTTTTCTTGGAACATAATAAAAAAAGTGCTTTGTTATAGCCATTGTAAAACCTTTTTATAGTAAAAAGCAACTAAAATAAAAACTGATGAAATAATATAAGTAATTATATCAAGAGAAGTTAAACTTGCCATTAAACCTATAAAAATTGTCGTAACAACATTTGAAAGCATAAAAACCATATCATTATATGAAATAACTCTTCCTAGATATTTTTCTTCGCAATTTTCTTGCAAAAGTGCATATGTATATGACCAAATAACTGTTGTAAAAAATCCAGTAAAAAAAAGTCCTATAAGAGCATAATAAAAATTAAATTGAAAGGTAGCCCATAAAGCAATAGCAAGACCTTGAAATATTAAAATATAAAAAAATGTATTCTTATTTGCAAATCGTCCTAAAAAATATGGTCCAATCATCAAAGCAAATGCTCTTATTGCATTTGAAATTCCAATAGATAAGGGTACAGCAATTACATATTTGTACTCATTTTTTGCAAGTAAGGTTACAAGTGCATCAAAAGATGTCAATCCTACACTTGCATGCAAAAGTATCAAATGAACTAAAATTTTATTACTTTTTATATATATAAATCCATCTTTTATTATTGTAAAAAATTTATCTGTAATCATTGAGTCTTTAATAACAAAATTTATCTTTGCAAAAACAACAATAGCTAATAAAAAGAATAAAGAATCAATTATTATAGCAGGTTTTGCACCAATATAATTAACAACAACTCCACTTACAGCCATTCCAAATGCATAACAAAAAGACCAAATTATTGAGTGTATTTCATTTGCTTTTTGTAAAGCAGGACCTTTGACAAGTTTTGCAAGAAGTGACATTTCTGTTGAAAAAAACATAGAAGCACTACTCATTCTAATAAAAATAAAAATAAGCAAAAGCCAAATTTGTTCTTTACTATCAATTAATAAAAAACTCAATGTCATTAAAAATTCAATCATAAGCAAAAATAACATCAAAGGTTTTATTTTAAACCTATCAATTATAGCTCCTGAAAATGGTGCAATTAATACAGCTGGAAGAAAATGCATTGCAGTAACCACTGAGATTGCCAAAGCTGATGAACCAAAGTTCACAAGCATTGTATAAATTGCTACATTTGAAAACCATGCACCAAAATAAGATATAAATTGAACAAGAGATAAATCTCTTATTACTTTGTGTTCTTTAAAAAGTTTACGGTAATTCAATAGACACTAAGACCTCTTGATACATAGCACTATGAGATGTCTCATCGCTTTTATATGGAGTTAAATAGTTTGCTTTTTTATTTCCTGCATAACATAAAACACAATTAGGTTTTACATCTTGTGTTAATTTAACTTCAAAACTTGCTTCTCCATATTTTGAACGAAGTTTAACTTTGCTCCCATCTTTTAGGTTTGTTTTGGGATTCAAATATAAATAATTATCAATTTTAAAAGATGAATTAAGACTTCTTTTTTGTTTTGCTGTTATAAAATAGTATTCATTTTCTAATTTTTGTTCATACAAATGTTCAATTTCTATATCATCAATAAACTCAAAATTGTCAAATACATACTCTTTTGCTTTTGAACTCTTATAATAATCTAAAACTTCCTGTTCATCTTTTAAACCATCAAAATTAAAAGTTTCATATAAATATTTTGTTAAGTCATATTCACTAATGGTATCTTTTGATGGTTCAGTAATTTTATTTGAAACAGCTTTATATTGGTGACCATATGAAAGTCTAATATCCTCTTTTTCTAAAAAAGAACAAGATGGTATTATCAAATCTGCATATTCACATGTGTCATTATAAGTTGTTCCCATAAAAACAACAAAACTATTTTTTAAACCATTGATAACTCTTTTTGTATTAGGAGCGCTTACAACGGGATTTGCACCTTGAATAAATACAAACTCGTATTCTGCAAAGTCAACTTCACTCACATCTTCTTTTATTAAACTATTTGTTGTATCAAATTGACTTTCATAGCCATATGTAGAGTTACTTAAATACCAAACTCCACTATGATGTGAGCTATTATGAAGTCCTAAAAAAGCTGCAAAAGAATCAATACATCTTGTAATATTTGCTCCTTCATAATACTTTTGAACTCCAAGTCCCAAGACTAATGCAACTTTTTTATTTTCTATAATTTCAAAAAATCTATTAATATCATCTAAACTAACGCCAGTTGCTTCTTCATAAGATATTATGGGTCTGCTTTTTGCTAAATCAAAAAAATCTTCACTTGTGTCAAATTTTTCACAAAACTCATCATCTTCCATGTCTTGCATATAAGCAAATCTTGTAAGAAGCAATGCAAGTTCATAATCAGTTTTTGGATTTAAAGATAAATGCAATTCTGATCTTTTTGCAATATGTGTTTTTATTGGATCTATTGTTATAAATGTTTTATCTTTTACTAACTCATACATATGAGAAGATGTAACAGAAAAATTTCTCCCCCACACAATAATAACATCAGCTTCAAGTAGTTTTTCAATTGGAGGGTTTACAACTTCACCTCTTGTGGCTTTAATACCAAAACCTCCACCACCATCACATAAACTTCCTTGAGTTAAAGTAGAACCATATTTAGCAAAAAAACTTTTTAAGCTACTTTGCATAACACCTAAATTTCCACTTCCTTTATAAAATAAACTATTATTTGCATTAACATTTTTAAGTTTTTCTACTAAAATATTTAAAGATTCTTCTAGTGTGATTTTTCTATTATTATAAAGAGGTGTTTGTAAATAATCAGCTTTTAAGCATGCAATAAAATTAGAACATAACTTTCCATCAGTTGGAAAATGTCCTTTGTTCCCTCTAATTTTACCATCAACTACAATAGCTTCACATGTATCATAGCAATCAAGTGGGCATGCGATTGTTTTATTATTTGAATTCAACTTTTACTAGCCTTGAAAATTTTTTTACATTACTTAAATGAAGTTCAATTTTATATGATGATATATGTTCACTATCTGCAACATCATATATTTTAGCAATTTTTATATCACTTTTTTTATCATCAATATATATATCTTTTGATTTAATTCTTTCAATATCATCTATGGGAACAAAAATCTCAAGTTTTCCTTTACTTAAATCTTTTGCTTCATAAAGTAGTGTTCCAGGAGTCACATAATCATCTTTTTTTACATTTATATTGTAAATATAATTATTTTTCTCTATTAGCTTTTTATTTTTAATACTATCTTTTAAATTAGCAATTTTTATTTTTATATCTGCTTTTGTTGTTTGTAAATTTATTACTTTTAATTTTTGATTATCTTTTTCAAAATCTGACTTTGAAGATACCCTTTTCATTCTTCCATAATTTTTATTTTCTATTTCAATCATGCTATTTACAGATTCTAATTTATTTTGTGTTTGCTTTAAATCAATTCTATCAACATAAGAATCAAGTTCAATTATCAAAGAATTATTTGCTTTTTTCCCTTCAATATCTTCATTTGAAAATATTACTTTACCACTCACATTTGATTTTATTTTATAACTATTGATTGGTTCAAGTTTTGCATAAAAAACTGAAGCAAAAACAAAGTTTGCACTAATAAAAAATACTAATAAGTATCTCATTTTTTTCCTTTTTCTATTTGCTTTACAAGTGAATATATATCTTTTTTCAAAATTTTAAATTCTTCATTATCTTCGATTTTTTGAAGCTTAAAAATTAGTTCATCTAAACTTTCATCTTTTTTAATCATAAAAGCTAAGACTTTTATTAATTCATCTGATGTTTTTGAAGTTTTTATTTTTACTAAAAGAGTACTCTCTTTTTGCTTTTTTAATCTTTTAGTTATAGCATACTTATATAAATAAACTATTAATAATGCAAGAATAAAACCTAAAATAAAAAATACTATTCTATCTTTTATTGAAGTTTTGACAACTTCTTTTACAATCACATTTTCTTTTTTAGGAGTAATTAATTCTGATTTTTTTTCTTTAGTTTTTTTTACATTTATTTCATAACTATCTGTTTTTTTTCTAACTATTAGTTTTGTCTTAGCATCAAAATATTTTAACTCTAAGCTTTTAAGTTTTATACTATTTTTAGGAATAATAGAAAAACTTTTTTCATACGTTCCATAGAGTTTATCATCTTTAATTTCAGTACTAATATCAGCTTTATTTTCAAAGATTTGAGCATCTTTTATATCTAATGTATAATCATTTATATCATCAATATTTCCATATCCACTAACTTTAATTTTATAAGATACTGCATCACCTTGATTTATTTGTGTTTTATCAAGAAAAGTTTCTATATCAAAATTTCCCATTAGATTAATGCCTTGAGGTAATGGCTTTACATCAATTTCTAAGTCATTTGAGTATATCTGTTTTGTTATATAGTTATTATTCATAAAAAAATTACTTGAATTAATATCAAGTAATTGCATAGTGATTTTAAAAGGTTCAATTCTTAATTTTCCACTTTTTTGAGCAAATAGTAAAAACTCTAACTCATTTACAACAAAACCACCTTCTTTATAGTGTTTTGAGTTATCTGTTTGCTTATACCAAAAGTCTTTAAAATTTGCATTTGATATATTTAAATCTTGCACATTTAAATCTTCTTTATATTTAAATTTTACTTTTAATTTAAACTCTTGTGCTACATAAACTGAACTTTTAGAACTACTAATTTCAAAATCAGCAAATTTAAAATCACTTTTTTCAATCTTTCTTGATTTTACTTCTAAACTTTTTGTTTTATACTTTTTTCCATCAATCTCAAATTCAAAACTTGGTAGTATAAACTCTTTATTAGGAAAAAACCTAAATCTTTTAATAATTTTCTTTTCTACTTTTGAATTAATTATACTTATTGAGTTTTGAGTAGAAATAGTATCTACTGATTCTTTATTGATATTTTCAATTTTTGGGAAAGTTATATCTTTACCTGTTGCAATAATTGAAAATGTATAAGCTTCATCTTTTATAAAAAAAGATTTTGCATCAAGTTTTACATTGGCATAAGCAAAATTAAAAAAAAGTACTAAAGCTATTATAAATTTAAATATTTTCATCTTTAAAACTCTACTGTTCCCTCAATGGCAAAATTTGCTTGTGAATCAAGTTCAGCATGTGATAAGACTGCAACTTGAAGTCCAAATTTTTCATATATTTCAGATACCCTTTTTCTTAAAAGTGGATCAACAACCATTGCAACTTTACCAAATCCTCTTGATTCAACTTGCTCTATTGTCTCTTTTGTTTTTGTAACTAAATTATTTATTTCTGAAATAGAAAGCATAAGTTGAGAAACTCCATGTTGCTCTTGAAGCTTTCCTATAAATTGTTGTTCAAGCTCTGGCTTTATAGTTATAATATGAAGTGTTCCATCATTGTCTTTAAATCTTTGTGTTATAAGTCTATAAAGCTTACTTCTTACATGTTCAAGTAACACGTCAGGTGCTTTTGTAAACTCTGCAATATCTGCAATTGCTTCAACTATTGTTAACATATCAACAATAGGAATTTTTTCATGTAGTAAGTCTTTACACACTTTTAATAACGAACCATAAGATGTTACTTTCATCGCTTCTTCTACAACAATTGGGAAATCTTTTTTTAAGCCTTCAATAATATCCACAATATCTTGTCTTGTAATAATATCTTCTGAATGATTTTTAATTGTTTCTGAAATATGAGTTGAAATAATTGTTGGAGCATCTACAACAGTAAAACCTTTCATCAAGGCTTCTTCTTTTAGTTCAGGTGAAATCCATGTTGCATCTAATTTAAATACAGGTTCTTTTACATGTAAACCTTTTAATTTTTCATTGCCAATTCCACCCATAGCAAGAAGCTTCTCTGTTTCAACTCGCCCTTTTACTATTGGAATTCTTTTTAAATATAATTGATACTCATTTTGCGATAAATTTGCATCATCAGAGATTCTAATTTGAGGAATAATAAAACCTAAATCAGCAGCAATTGTTTTTCTAATTCCTTTAATTTTATCAAGTAACTCTGAATCACCTTGAACCAATTGTAAAAGTCTAAAACCAAGTTTTAGTTCTAGTACTTCCATTTTCATAATAGTTTCAATTGCTTGAGCTTCATCAGGTCCTTTTTGTTTTTTCATCTCTTTTAATTCTTCAACACTTTTTGATGTTTTAGCATCACCTTTTTTAGGTGCATCTGGTTTAAAAAACCTTGTAATTGAGTTATCTTGTTGTTCTTCTACCATAAAAATAGTATAACTAGTACCCATCATTAAAAGTCCCATAATAGACAATATTCCAGTTGGAAATCCTGGTATAAATCCAAAAAGAATCATTCCTATACCAACAAGCATTAAGGCTTTACTATCTTTTACTAATTGTAAAATTGATTGATTTGCAAATCTATCCTCATCCATATTTGAACGAGTAATAATAATAGCTGTTGCAGTTGATAAAATAAGAGCAGGAAGTTGCGCTACTAAACCATCTCCAATAGTTAAAATAGTGTAAATCTCTCCACTTTGAGAAACAGTCATATCATGTTGAAATAGTCCTATTAAAAGTCCACCAATTAAGTTTACTAAAGTAATAATAATACCAGCAACAGCATCACCTTTAACAAACTTTGATGAACCATCCATAGCTCCATAAAAGTTAGCATCAGAGATCAACTCTTTTCTTCTTATTTGTGCTTCTTTATCATCAATAAACCCAGCATTTAAATCAGCATCAATTGCCATTTGTTTACCAGGCATTGAATCAAGTGTAAATCTCGCAGTAACCTCAGCAACTCTGGTGGCACCTTTTGTTACAACCATAAAGTTAATTAATACAAGAATAATAAAAATGATAATACCAATTACCATATTACCACCAACAACAAAATCACCAAAGGCGGAGATTATTGAACTTACGGCTTCTGGACCGTTATGTCCTTCACTTAAAATTGATCTTGTAGTTGCAATATTTAAAGACAATCGAAAAAGTGCAAGTATTAAAATAATTGTGGGAAATGTAGTAAGATCAGATGGTCTTTGAATATATAATGAAATCAATAATATAAGTAAAGACAAAGATAAAGATACTACCAAGAAGAAATCTAAAACCCCTTTTGATAAAGGAACAATAATAATCATAAGTATAGCAACAAAAAGTGCTACTACAAATAAATCTTTTGACAGTATCTTTCTTATATTCATTTAAACCTAAAACTATCTAATAAAATTAGTTAATGACATTTCATTAGCTTTATTTATAGTCGTATAAAGTGATGTATATGTTAATTCTAAAGCTTTTGCTTCCATTGCAACTTTTGCAAGATTTGCTCCAGCTGTTTCTTCGTACAACACATTATAATGTGTTAATTTCGATGAAACTTTTTCTAATGAAACTTCAAAAATTCTATTTCTTACACCTAAATTAGTATGAGCTGCATTTATAGTGTCATAAGCTGCATTTACATTTTCTAAAGTTTCTCTTAATTTATCCATAGCTTCAGCTTCAGTTACAGGAGTACCAGTTGAATCAACTTGTCTTAAAGCATTAATACCTGTATCTAAAATATCAAAAATATTCTCTTTAGCTTCTAAAACTTGCCCAGGAATTGCTACAGGATTAGTTGTTTCATATGTTTTTGGTGTAGTTGAAGGCAAGATTTCAGTAACTGGCATAGTTTCAGTAGTAGCACCCATTTCAGTATGCTTAACTATTTCAGGAACAGCTGGATTTAAAACCCACTCATTACCAGATTCATCTATTATTCTTTGATTTTCACTAAAATTTAATTTTTCTCCAACTGCTGCTTCATCTACAGTGTTCATCATCAAATCAAAGCCAGATACACCTCTTTCTCTATAAGAGCCTTCTTCCACAGCAACTCTTTTTAAATATCCATTACCCTCATAAGTAATCTTTCCAGTTACAGGATCTTCAACAAAAGGAGCTTGACCACCATTTGTTCCACTAAATAAATACTCACCATTTGCTTGTTCATTTGAAAATAAAAGAATACTTTTTTTCATACCCTCAAGATTAATAGCAATACTTTTCTTTGATTCAGCATCCATAGTACCATCAAGTGCTCTTAAAATTTCAGATTTAATTGTTGACATCAAATCTTTAATATCAGCAACTGAAGAGTCAGCTGAATTATTTTGAGCATCAATTATTTCAATTTGTTTTTTTATTCCCTCATAAACTGAAACTTTATCCTCAATATAAATCTCTTTTGTAAAAACTAAAGAATCATCACTTCCATCGTCTATTTTCTTTTTAGTACTTTGTTGATAATTTATTCTTTCATATTTTTCATTTAATATATCTAATCTGTACATAGATTCACTTAAACTATTAATCATTGTAGCACCTCCTTAAGCATATTAACAATATCTTCAAAGGTATATTGTTCTTTAGTGCCTTGAGTAAGAAATTCTCTTATCTTCTCTTTTTTAGCTAATGCATTATCAAGTTCTGGATCCATTCCAGCTTTATATGCACCTACTCTAACAAGTACCTCATTCTCTTTTATAAGAGATAATACCCTTTTTAACTTTAAAAAGTAATTATAGTGATTATCATCAACAACCTTATCCATTACCCTTGAAGCTGATTTTAAAAGATTTATTGGAGGATAAAAACCTTGCTCTGTCAAATCTCTTGTTAATACAATATGACCATCTAAAATTGACCTACTTTGATCTGCTATTGGATCATTCATATCATCACCATCAACTAAAACAGTAAAAAATGCTGTTATTGAACCTTTTGCATTGCTACCAGCTCTTTCCATAAGTTGAGGCAAAAGTGCAAAAACAGAAGGTGGATAACCTCTACTTACAGGTGGTTCTCCTGTACTTAAACCTATTTCTCTTTGTGCCATTGCAAATCTTGTAACTGAATCCATCATCAAAAGGACATCATGACCTTTATCTCTGAAAAATTCTGCAATAGCCATTGCTGTAAAAGCACCATATTTACGCATCAATGCTGACTCATCTGAGGTTGCAGCTACAATAATTGTATTTTCCAAATTGTCATCTAAATTATAATGAATGAACTCAGGAATTTCACGCCCTCTTTCACCAATTAATGCAACAACTTTTATCTGGGCTTCACAACCTTTTACAATCATTCCCATAAGCGTTGATTTACCAACACCAGAACCAGCAAAAATACCTACTTTTTGACCTTTCCCTGATGTAAGCATAGAATCAACTGCCTTAACACCTGTTGAAAATCTTTGATTAATTATACCTCGTTCTAATGCAGGCATAGAAAGCTTATTGATTGCTGAACTCTCAGGAGTATCTCTAATCTTTCCTTTGCCATCAATAGGATCACCAAGTGCATTTACAACTCTATTTAAAAGACCATATCCAGTTTTAACATTCAAGCCCTCTTTTTGCAAGTAGACTTTATCATGTATTCTAAAACCTTCAATAAAAGAAAAAGGAACGATTGTAAAATCTTGTCCATCAATTGAAGCTATCATTCCAAGTACAGTATAAAGGTGTTGAACTGATTCAATTTTAACAATATCTCCAACTGCAACTTCAATTCCTGTTGCTACAATTGTTGTTGTACTTATGTGTTTTATTCTTCCAAAAGGAATTGATAAATTTGCACTATCTATGCTATTTAGTAAACTATCAATATCCATCATTACATCTCATCACACATTTTTTTATATAAACTATCTTGTGTCCCCTCAACCTCTTTGCACTTTTTAACATATTCTTCTTTTTTTTGATTATTTTCTAAAGTTTCATAAGCTTTTATAACCTCATAATATGATTTTACTAAATCATTTGGCTTAATCTTTCTATTTGTATCTAAGCCCTCAAGTAAATAGTTTAAAGCTTTTTGTGTATTATTTTTATTTTTTTCATATTTTGCAAGTTCTTGTTCAACAAAAGGAGAATAAACTCTTGCTTTTATATCTTTTTGTTTATTATATAAATTAGTCAATATTTCATAAGCTTCTTCTTTTTTATCTTGCTCTAATAAATAAAGATAATATTGATAGTAAAAGTCAATAATCATAGGATTATTTTCATTTGCTTTTATATAGTCTTTATTATTTTGAGCATATGAATAAAATCTTTTCATTGATATTGGTTCATTTTTTGAATTTAAAATCAAAAATCTATATAAAAACTCTTTTGCTAAAACATCTTTATCATCTACCATTTCTACTTTTGCAGAAAAGCCCATTGCTTCATCTAATAAGCCTAATTTATATGCCATTTGTTCCAAATAAAGATATATTTGTGCATCTCTGCTTCTATTAAATGCATCTTTCATAAGTAAGTATGCTCTTTCATATGGTTCTTGAACCATACATTGGAAAAAGTCTTCTTTTGTTTCTTCATCATCTATTAATTTTTGTAAAGTTTCTCTTCTTGATGTTTTTAGTGTAGTATTTAATAAAGCACATTTTCCTTCTGATAAATACTGTTTTATCATTTCAATATTAACTACATCAAAAATTGCATTCATACTATCATAACCAAATCTTTTAGCAATTGAATTTGAAATTTTACTATAAACTCTTTTTTTCCTTAATATTGTTTCATACTTTTTATCTCTTTTCTCATTTAGCAACTCTTGTAATAATACTTTTTGTTGCATTGACGCAGATTCATTATATTTATTTGAAACAACATTTGGATCAATTTTACCTTCTCTCATATAAATTTCATCAATATACATTTTTGCTTTATCAACATACATACCATTTGGATAATTCTTTAAAATATCTTCATATAATTCTCTTGCTTTTATTAAATATTTTGGTGTTCCCTCATACATAAGCATATATGTATTTGCAAGTTTAATTTTAAACTCTTCAATCATTTGTTTATCATCTGTTCGCTTAATCAGTTCAGTTAAAATTTTAATTGCAAACTCTGGCATTTTTGCATTTATTAATCTATCTACTTTATCTAAAGCTAAATAAGAATCCTTTGCATAATACTCTATATTTTTATCTAATACTTTAGAGATTAATTCATAAGCTTCATCATATTTATTATCTGCAATATAAACATCAAAAAGTTCATCTGCTACAATTGTTGCTACTAAAATATCTGTTGTTTTAGTTAAAACTTCATATAAGATTCTAGCAGCTTTATCATATTTGTATTGAAATTTATATACTTTTGCTAAATGTATTTTTCCATAAGCTTTAGTAACATTGTCATTAAAACTATTAATAATAATATTTGCAAAATATTCAGCCTCACTAGTTTTGTTTGAATAAAGTTTTAAATCGACTAAAAGCATATAAGCTTTTGCAAGTTGGTCTTCTCTTATTTTTGAACTATTTATAGCAGTTTCTAACTCTTTTACTGCATCTAGGATAAATCTTTTTGTTTTCTTTTTGAGTGATAATTCAGCATACAATACATAAATATCTGTTTCTAAAAGTTTTATTTTATTTTTATTTTTAAAATCATTTATTTGATCATAGGCTTCATCAACCTTACCTTTTTTTGCGAGCATTCTTACATTTTCAATAATATCAAAACCATCTGCAATTGCTTGCTTTCTTTCTTGAGAAATTTGTTCATTTGCAGAGTTTATAAAGCTATAGTAAAAATCTTTTTTAGCAAAAGAAAATGATACTAATAAAAATAAAATTATTATATTTTTCAAACAACTACCTCTTTTTCTTTTTTAATTCAAATACATATGCAAATATCTCTGCAATTGCCTTGTAAAACTCACCTGGTATTTCTTGAGATATTTCAATTTGATCATGTATAGATCTAGCTAGTGCAGGGTTTTCAATAATTGGAATATCATTCTCTTTAGCTACATCTTTTATTCTTAATGCAATAAAATCAATACCTTTTGCAATCATTTTAGGAGCAGTGTCTACTTGATTATCATATTTTAAAGCAACAGCATAATGAGTAGGATTTGTAATAACAACATCCGCATCTGGAACATCTGACATCATTCTTTTCATAGACATTTCCATCTGTATTTTTCTAATACGCCCCTTTACTTGAGGATCACCATCCATATTTTTAAATTCATCTTTTATATCTTGTTTACTCATTCTTAATGATTTTAAATAATAAAATCTTGTAAAGAAAAAATCCATTATAGCAAAAATTATTATAATAAGTAATATACTTGCTAAAAAGACAACAGCTAAATCAATCATTTTACTTAAAGTCGCATGCAAAGACATATTCATCATTGCAAGATACTCTTCTCCTGTTAGCAAAATAATAACAACCATTACACCCATAATAATTATTAACTTCATTGTTAATTTTAGTGATTCAATGGCTTTTTTTAAACCAAAAATATTTCCAAAACCCTTTATTGGGTCTAGTTTTTGCAAATCAAACTTCAAAGGAGTAACAACAAATCCAAATTGGGTCCAATTTGTAATTAAAGTTAAAAGAAAAACTAAAGCAAATAATGGAGCTAGCGCTGATAACATAGTCATAGTAATAGTATAGGTTAATGTATAATATATATTAGCATCTAACTCTTGTCCTATAAAACCATAAGAGTAAAGCATTAATTTTTTTATTTGAGTCCAAAAATGACCTGAAAAAAATACTAAATAAATCGATCCAAAAAATAAAATTGCAGCACCTGTAACTTCCATAGATTTATTGACATTACCCTCTTTCTTGGCGTCTTCAATCTTTTTGGGTGTGGGTTCTTCGGTTTTTTCATCTTCATCAGCCATAAATTAACCTTATTGAAACTTGTTTATAAAAAAATTTGTAAACGAGTGTGTAAAAATTTCCATTCCAAATATTAAAAATAGAAAAATAACTGCAAATTTCAACTGAAACGTAATAACAAAAGGAGAAAATGCAGGCATTGATCTTGTACCATAACCGTAATATAAATCAAGTATAAATGCAATAAAAAAAAGAGGCAATGCAAAAGAGAAAGAAAAAGCAAAAAGCCTATTTATTTCATCAATAATAATCTGTATTCCATCATATGAGAATATATCAAAATAACCCAAATGAATTATAGAAAAACTTTTTACTAGAATAACAAATGTCATCTCATACATGCCTGTTTCAAAAAAAAGCACTAAAGCAACCATATACAAAAATCTATTAACAACACCTTCTTGTGTCCCTGTTGCAGGGTCAAACATATTTGCCATAGATAAAGCTGTTGAGTACTCAATTAACTCCCCTATTATTCTAACAGCAGAAAATATAATATGTACAAAAAAAGCAGCAACTGCTCCTAATGTTATTTCACTTATTAGTGAAAGTACAAACATATCTTGAGTAACTAAATTTTTTACTTCAATAATTGGAAATAAAAAAATAGTAACAAAAAAGGAAAAAGTTACTCTAATTTTTGGACTAACTGCACTATGACCATAAACTGGCATAAAAGCTACAAAAGATAATATTCTTGCAAGAAGTAGTAAAAATTTAATTACTACAGCTTCATTTAGTAAGGATAAAAAGGCTTCCATTACATATAATTTGAGCTTTCTTCAGATTTTTTATTTGAGTTATTCATTGAATTTAAAATATCAGCAGAAGATGGTGTTTCTCTTCTATTTTGTTGTCCTTGCTGATTTGAAGAGTTGCTATCTTGTCCTTGATTATCAGAACTTGTACTATCATCAGATGCAAAATTAAGATTAAATTTAGTATCAGAATCAAAATTCTTTAAAAGTGCATTTCTTAAACCTGTTTCATTATTAACAAAGGCATCAAGTGTTGCTGCATTTGATATATTTAAACTAATATTAAGACCTGAGTCTTTATCACTTTTCATTAAAATAGCAATTGACCCTAATTGCGCTGGTAAAAGATTTATTCTAAAAGCAGTTACAGGTGGTTTGTAGTTTTCATACATATTTCTTGCAACATCAGACATCATTGAAGACATTTGTTGTTGTGCACCTATGATTCTGCTTTGAATACTCATGGCTAAGTTATTTGGAACATTAATATTAACATCAGCTCCTTGATTAGTCGATGAAGAAGATGAAGAGTTTGATTGTGAATTTGCAATATTACTATTTGATATTTCTTGCATAATATTTTTATTTGTTGTTAGTTTTTCTATAAAATTATTTCTTTGTATCTCTTTTTGCTGATTATCTTTTAATTCGATTTTTGTTTCTTGTAAACCCAAGTCAAGTTGTTTTGCACTTGTTTTTATATCATCAACACTTTTACCTTCTTTAGCAGTTTTTACACCCTCATGCTTCGCAATAATTGATTGACTAGCAATACTGTTTTTTTGAGAACTTAAATAAATATTTGTTAAAACATCATTTCTATTACCCAATGGTACTTTTTGAGGTTCATTTACTTCTAATTTTTTTGAATCAATTATCTCTTTATTTGAAAGTTTTGAGTCATCAACTAATTTTTCCAATAAGCTTTTTGATGAGTTTTTATTTTCTAAAGAAACTTCAGCTTTTTTATTCTCTGTAGAAGTTTTTGGATCAAGTTTTGATAGTTCTTGTGCTACTTTTTCATTTTTAGTATTATTTTCTGTTGTAGAAGATGTGTTATTTGATGAGTTTTTATTAACTTCTGTTGAATTTTCACTTACTTTGTTTTCTTGTGTTTTTAAAACTTGATTTTTATTATCACTTATATTTTCTTGTATTTTTGAACTATCTTTTTTTATTTCTAATTTTTGATTATCTATTGATTCTTTTGAGTTATCTACTTTAACTTCTTTACTATTTTGTAGATTATTCTGTTTTTGTTCAATATTTTCATTATCTACTTTAGTATCTTTTATATTATTTTCAATATTCAAATTTTCATTTTTACTAATTTTTACTTTATTATCTGTTTGTTTTGATGTTTCAATTGTATTTGTATTAGTATCTTTTTTTGCATTATTTGTATTTATAATTATCTCTTCTGTTTTTAAAACAGTTCCATCTTGTTTAGTTTTTGAATTTGTATTTTCTGTTTTATTATCACTATTAGAACTATCAAGTTTTTTATCATTTTCTATATTTTCTAAAGAGTTATTATTTACTTTAATTTCACTTTTAGTATCTTTTAATTGTAAATCAGGTGTCTTTTCACTATCTTTTTTTGATAATTTTTCACTATTTTGTGTTTGTGTTTTTTCTTCTTTTTCTATCTTATTATCACTATTTTTATCTAAAGAGTCTTTAGTAACTTTTTTCTCATCGCTATTTATATTCTGTTTTGACTTTTCAATATCTTTTGTATCTAGTTGATTTTGCAATAACTCTTTTATATTTTTATTATTGCTATCTTTTTTTACTTCTTTAGTATTATCATTGCTATTTAAATCATCTGTTTTTTCAGACTTATTAGCTTTTTTCTCAGTTGTTTCTTCTTTTGAATTAGGATTTACTTCTTCTTTTTGATTATTAGTTTTTGATGTCAAAGATGTATCATCTAAACTTTTATCTTTTTTAGTTTGTGTTTCTATCTCTTTTAAAATATCACCACTTTTAATATCTGTTTTTTTATTCTCTTTTGATTCTACGTTCTTTGAATCCTTTGATGATTCATCATTTTGAGTAGTTTTGTCTTTTGTATTAGATGTATCAGAATCCTTTTCTTTTGCATCTTCTTTATTAGAGTTTTTTGCTTTTTTTGCTTCTAAAATCATTCTATCAAGCATAGACATTGAATTATTATCTTTTTTTGTTTCTTTAGTAGTATTGCTTTCAACATTATCAACTTCTGCATCGTTTTTTGTTTTTTCTTTATTTATTACACTACTATTTGAAGAGTCAGTTTGCTTTGTATTTTCAGATTTTTGAGTTTCACCTTTTGTATTTGATACTTTTTCTTTTTCAATTGATTTATTATCTTTAGTAGAAACTTCTTCTTTACCCTTTGAACTTTGTGCTAAAATCGAATCAAATAAAGATAGCCCTTCTTTTTTTTCTTTAGTTTCTTTGGTACCAAAACTATTTTCAGAAGATGACTTAGTCTTTGAAGATGATAATAAATCCATTTCTTTCATAATACTATGCCTTTAAAATATCAAGTGTTTTAGTATCAATATTTTTGTGTGTATTAAAAGCAGCAATATTTGCTTCATATGATCTTTGAGCTTCTATTAAATTAACCATTTCAATAACTGGATTAATATTTGGATAAGCTACATATCCATCTTTATTTGCATCTGGATGTGCTGGCTCAAATCTCATAATAGGTTCTGCATCATTTTGAACAATTGATTTAACACCAACTCCTCTTAATTCATCTGCGCTTTTTTTACTATTTGATTGTTCAATATCATTACTATTTGATTTTTCTGCTTTATTTAATAAAATTTCCTCAAATACAACATCTTGTTTTTTATACGGTCCACCACCAATTGTATTTGTAGTTTGAGCATTTGCTATATTTGCACTTACTACATTTATTCTAGTTCTTTGTGCACTCATTCCAGAAGTTGCTACATTGTATCCATCAAAAAAACCCATAAAATCTCCTTATTATGCTTGCATTCTTGAAATTTCTTTATATGCAGCGATTGCTTTATTTTGAACTTCTAAACCTAATTTCAATGAAAGTTCAGCTTCTTCTATTTTTTGAACTGCCTCTTGAAGATTTTCAACCTTACCTGTTGCAATACCTTCCATAGCATTATATCCATCAATTTGATGCTGATTCACTTCACCTACTGCACCTTTTAACATACTAGCAAAAGATTCATTTTCTTTTGGAGAATTTACTTCATTTTTTACTTGCGATAGTCCTAAAGAACCAATTGAGTCTTTAATTGAAGAAATATTCATTTTTTACCTCACTCTTTTTTATCAACACTTGCATTAGCATCATTAATACTCATTTCTGCAAGCATTGCATCAATTTTTTCAGAATTATATTTAAAATCTAATTCCTCTTTTTTGTTATCTAAACTAAAAAGCAAAATGATCAAAGATAACATCATATTAGATACTCCTTTTAAAACAATTGTAACACCAACTATTCCAAAAAGCATTTCCAAAGGAGTAAATAAGTCTGCATTAACTACAAAAAATATAAGTGTAGCAAAGAATCCAGTTGCAATATACAACCTAAAGATTCCCGTATTTATTACGTTTTGGGAAAACTTTTCTACTACCATAGTATCATAGTTCCTTTAAAACAATAATATTTAATACACTTTTTCTGTAATATACAGACACCTTACGCAACCTTATTTTATATTTTTAAGTAAAGTATCAATTATAGCTTGTAGTTCCTTAGTTGAGTCATCATTTTTAAACTCAAAACTAAATAATTTTCTTAACCGGCCAGTTGTTGAAATATTTGCAGAAGTTGATACATTACCTATATATTTTACCATAAAATTATCATTTAATCTATTTTTTTTAGCCAAATTTATTAAAGAATTTGAAATTGTATTTCCAATTTGATGATTTTTTGTATGATTAAAACATAACATAAGCTGTTCTTTATCTTTGGATAGCATTTTTATTAAAGCATATAAATCAGTTAATGCACTAGGATCAGTTGTAGTAACTGCTAAAATATTATCAGATATTGCCAAAAATTCTTTAACATACTCATTTAAACCAGCTCCTGTATCAACTAAAACAACATCAAATTCATTTAAACTTATAATATCCTCAACTATTCTTGCAAAAACAAAAGAGTTAGAGTGATTTGAGTATTGATAACCACTCTTACCAGCAACTAGTGAAATATTTTTATAAGCTGTTTGAAGTAAAACCTCATCAATAGTAACTTTTCCTTCAATATAATCAAATAGTGTATATCTTGGTTTCATATCAAATAGTACTTGCATATTTGCTAAGCCAATATCAGCATCAACTATTGCCACTTTAAAACCTCTTGAAGATAATAAATACGCAATGTTTCCAGTAAAAGTTGATTTACCTACTCCACCCTTACCTGATGTAATTGTTAGTAATTTAGTTTTTGACTCTCTTTGTCTATTTTTTGTAAGATTGATTAATCTACTTGCTTGATTTGAAATACTATTAAACACTCTTATCTCCTTGGACAAGAACTATTCATAAAACAGTCAATCAAAAAAGATGCATCTGATACGATTAAGTCATCTGGAACATTTTGTCCTATAGAAAAATATGTAATTGATTTTTTTGTTTTATGTGCAAAAGAAATCAAATTTCCAAAACTTCTAGTTTCATCAAGCTTAGTAAAAGTCAAATAATCAATATTTAATCTTGAGTAGTTTGCATAAATATCAATTAAATCACTTTGTTTTACATTTGCAGGAAGTACCAATATTTTTTCAATAGGTAATTCTTCTATTCTATTTTGATACTCATTTATTAACTCTATTTTATCCACATCATATTGACTAGAACCAGCAGTATCTATAAATATATAATTGCAATCTTTTAATCTAAGTAATGCTTCTATTAAATCCTCTGGATTTTTAACAATTTCTAAAGGCAAACGCATAATATTAGTATAAGCTTGCAATTGTTCAATAGCTCCAACTCTAAATGAATCTAAAGTTACAATTCAAACTTTATAATTTTGTCCTAATTTATATGCATATCTAGCAGCTAATTTTGCAATTGTTGTAGTTTTACCAACTCCTGTTGGGCCAACCATCATCGTAATTTTTCTTTGATGTTTTCTTAATGGTACTTCATGTTTAATAGGAAGTATTCTTCTTAAAATTAATTTAAAAAAATCATTGACTTTTTTAGGATTTGCTTTTAATGAAACTGGCAATTGTTTTATTGTTTTTTTCATTATTGTGTATGTCATTTCTTGATCAAATTCATTTTGTTCAAAAAGATTATACATATCTGCAAATTCAGGAGGGATAGTCAAATCATACAGTTGACTTTTAGGATCCCATATTGATTTTTGAACCTGTCCAATTGCATCTTGCATTTTAAGTATTTCTGCTCTAAAATCATACACAGAAGCTTGAAATTTTTCATCTTTTTTTGGATCTTTTGAAACAATTTTTTTTGTATAAGTTGACTTCTTTATAGGTTCATTCATAGTATTACTATCTTCTAATGCAACAACCACCTCATACATATCTTTATTACCATCTTTAGCACTAGATATTTTTTTAGTAGATATTACAATTGCTTCTTCACCACACTCTTCTTGAGCCTTTTTTAAAGCAATTGTTGGTGTTTCTCCTAAAAATGAAAGCATATTCATTCTACTCTTCCATCTTTATAGATTTTTTCAATTTTTCCATCACTTCTTTTTATCCTAATATACTCATCATTTTGAAAAATTATCTCACCTCTTTTTTCTATTTCTAATGCACCAAATTTAAATACAATTGCTTCTTTTTTGTAAGGCTTAACATCTTTTGTACAAATTACACTATTTTTTCTAATATAGTGTAGTGCTTCATATTTTTTATTATTTAAATCAGCTAATTTAAGTGGTTTGCAATACTTTTCAACACTGTCAACTTTTCTAAGCATTAAATCTCTTGTATCAATTATTGATTTATAATGAATTGGTTTTTTAGCAACTAGTACATCAATTGCATTTGCACTAACAAAAAGAAATATAAGTAAAAAACTAAGCCTTAACATCAAGTAAAGCTCCCCCATTATTTTTTGTAATATCATCAACAATTTCTTTATACATTTGTTGAACAGGTAATACTATTGATGCTAATTCTTTATTAAGTTCATAAAGATTTCGTAATTCCTCTTCTAAATTATCAACCTTTTGTCTATAAATATCAACATCCTCACCAGCTTTTACTTTATTAATAATTAAATCATTTAATTTTATTTTCAATGATGATATTTCATTAATCATCTCTTCTTTTTCACTATTTCTATCCAAAAGTTTTTCATGTTTTGCTTGCTTTATATCTTCAATATCTAATTTTATTGATTCTTTCATTTTATCTATAAGTTCTAACATTGTTTCAACTGTTTGTTCAATCATCGTAAATCCAATCTATTATTTATTGTTTTGGCTTAAAAATTGATATAACATATCACTAATACCCATAGTACCTTTTGTATTTTTCGATACAGTTTCTGTGTACATTCCTTTTATAATATCAGAACCAGTACCCTCACCTGCAACATTAGTACTCTTTAATGAAATATCCATCAACTGTTGAGCAAAAAAAGATTCAAAATCATCACATACTTTTTTTAAATTATCATCATCTAAGGTTTTTGCGTCTATATTTTCAAATTTGTTATTACTAAATTCATTTTTAGTAACAATTGGTGTGCTAAGTTCAATCATTATTCCAACCTATCAAAGAAATTTTCTTCACTTAAAATATCAGATTGATCATTTTCAGAAAAAAATCTGATTTCAACTCTTCTATTATCAGAAGCAACTTCACTTTTTGGATGATATGAACCATATGCAGAAACTTTTAACTGTCCTGGTTCAATCCTGTTTTTAATTAATTCTTTTACTACTTCAACTGATCTTAATGCAGACAAATCCCAATCATCTCTTGGTATATCTTTGTTTTTATAAGCCGCATTATCAGTATGCCCTATTACTTCAATTGCAAAAGTTTGAGGCATAGTTCTTATTACTCTTGCTATTTTAGCAATAAACCTCTTAGAAGCCGCATCATTTATTCTATACTCACCTGGTTTAAACATTATAGTTGAAGGAATATCTAAAACAAACTCATTTTTGCCTTTTGTTATTTGCATAATTTGAGATTGATCTGCTGCAGTGTCATTTGCAATCTCAACTATTTCTTTAATTTCATTTGAAGCTTGCTCAATTCCTTCTTCTGCTGCTGTCATACTATCAGGACTATCACTATTACTTTGATTATTTGAATGTTGATCTGTTTGTTCTCTAACATCAGAAGTTTTATCTAAAAACCCCATTGCCTTTTTCATAATATCAAAGTACTCTTCAACTTTTTTCTTATCCATAACAGCCATGGATAAAAGTAAAATAAAAAAAGTAAGCAATAAAGACATAAGATCACCAAACTGAACTAACCAACCTGGTAAGCATTTAGGACAATCTGGACATTTTTTCTTTGCCATATCTATTTCTATTCTGGAAGTTCAACTAAAATTGAATTTAGTTTCATCTTAATATTACCTATTGACTCCTCTGCTGCAATCATAGAAGCACCTGAAATAATAACTTCACAAGCTGTTATCTCAATATCATTTTTTCTTGCTAGTTTATTTTCAATTACACCTGCAAATAAAGTACCAATTAAAGCTCCATACATAGTTGTAATCAAAGCAACTGCCATTGCTGGACCAACTGCTGCTGGGTCTGATAAGTTTGCAAGCATAGCAACCAATCCAACTAAAGTACCAATCATACCCATTGAACCAGCTGTTCCTCCCATATTTCCAAACAAACCAATCATAATGCCATGTCTTTTTTCCATATGTTCCATTTTTAGTTCAAGTAAAGGCTCTAATACTTCTGGTTTTGTTCCATCAACAATCAATTGAAAGGCCTCTTTTAAAAAAGGATTATTCTCTTGCATTACTTTTTGTTCAATATGCATAACACCATGTTTTTTCACTTCTGTTGCATAAAATATTATTTTTTCAACTAATTCAGGTAAAGATTCAGTTTTTACTTCATTAAATGCAACTTTAATTGCAGGCGTCATTCTTTTTAATTCATTAACTTCAAATTGACCAGCTGTAACAGCTAATGTACCACCTACAACAATTATCAATGACGGGATGTCAATATATGCACCAAAACCTGCACCACCAAGTGCAATTGCTAAGGTTACAAATGACCATCCCGCTATAATTCCGCCTAATGTACCTTTATCCATTTACTTCAATCCTAACTGGTTTAATCTTAGTGCTTCGTTTCCTATACTTTTTACTTTAAGTCCAAATTTTCCTTCAACAATAACTGCTTCTCCCTCACCAATTTTAACACCATTTACAAGTATTTCTAAAGGTTCATTTACCATTTGGTCAAGCTCTATTATCTCACCTATATCCCAACGCAAAATATCTTTTAATAAAAAGTTTTTTGTTCCTAATCTTACACTAAGTTTTAACTTTATATTAAACAATAATTGTAAATTATGTGCAGAATTTTCAGATAACAAAGAACTAATACCAAGATTATCACTTGATGAAGTTTTATTTGATTGATTTGAAGGACTACTTTGTTCACTATTGCTTGAATTTTCTGATGCTAAAGGTAAATCCTGAACATCATCTTTACCTGTTATTGAACTAATAAAAGGAAGTATTAGTTTATCAAAACTGATAATAACAGGTAATTTTTCAGAATCCATAGATAAAGAAAATTCATAAATATTTTCAGCTTCTTTCATAGATGAAGATTCAACAATTGATGAGTTTAATACTTCAAACTTAATACTTCCTATATCATCAAAATTTTGTGCATTAACAGATGTTGAAAAACTTCCACAAATATTAGAAGTGATTTCATTAACTGCATCAGCAATTTCATCATCTATATGTTCTTTTAAATCACCCATTCCACCTAGCATAAAATATTCAAATTTTGTAGCTGAAATAGTTGGAATAAAAAATGACCAATTACTCGTACCAGCACTAAAATCAAACTTAACATCAACTTGTATACATTGAGTTGGCTCATAATTCTCTTTATCTAACTCTTGTATATTATCAATTGTTGAACTTTTTGACAATAATTGCTCTAATGTGTTTGTTAACTCATCTTTTAATATATTTGATAAATCTGATGCCAATTAATATTACCTTTTACTTAGACTCGTCTAGTTTTTGTTTAAGCTCATTAAGCAATTGAGCTTTTACTCTCATCATATCTTCTGTTGGGTATTTATACTCAGCATCGCCTCTTTTAACTTTTACAAAAAAATCTTGTGAGCTTTTGTTATATCCAAATCTAACATTATCCAAAATTACTTCATTTTTATCATAATCTTGTTGAGAACCTTGTGCATTTTTATACTTTTCATCAGGTTCAACTTTATTATTGTTATCAACTTCAGAAACTTTTTTTGCTTTTTCTACATGATTAACTTTTGCATTATCAATGTCTGCAACTCTTCCTAATTCCATAGCAATCTCCTATAAAATTGTGTATTACCTAGATTATATCAAAAAACAAATAAATTTTTAACTCTTTTATAAAGATTCTAAAAACTCATCTAAGCCATTAAGCCTAATATCAATCATACTATCTAAATATTTTGACTTAAAATACTGTTTAGCACTAGATAATTTCAAATCTTGAATTAACTGAACTCCTGTTAGAAAATCAGCATCATGATCATTTAAAACTGCTTTAATAAGCGATATTTGAATAGAAGCTTCGTTATTTCTACCTTGATCAAGTAAAGCCGCAACTTGCAAATACATCGTATATTTATCTTCTAATCCATACTCTTGCTGTAAACTATTAAGAATTTCTAATGTTTTTTTAGAATTGCCTATATATAACTCTTTTAATGCTTCAGTTCTCAAAAAAGATGGAGTACTTTTAGCTTTTAATTCTAAGTTTGCTTTATAAAAAAGTCCTAATGATTTTAAAATATCAATATAATATCTAGTAACCACAAGTGGACCTTCTAAAAAATTATCATTTATATATAAAGGAACATTATCTTGTAGTCTTGAGAAATAATCAAAATTACTTTCATCTTTTCTTTTTTGTATTAGTTTCATTAAATAAACAAATGGATCTTTATTATATTCTTTAAATAAAACACTACTTGAAATATCTTTTTTATCTTTTTTATTTTTTAAAAACTGTATTGCAGTATAAAAAATTGTATCTTCATAATATAAAGGTTTTTCTTTTACTTTAGTTTCAGGTTCTAAAAAAAGTGAAAAAAGCGCTTGTCCAAAATATTTATATAAACCTTGGTCTGATTTAATATTACTTTTTATATATTTTATATCCGGTACTTTCTTATCTATTCTTTTTGCAGCAATTAAAGTCATAACAGAAAATAGTTTATTTCCAGGATTTAATTTATATGCTTTTTCAAAATAGTTATATGCATTATGAAAATCATAAATATGTGCATATGAAAGTGCAAGATTATAATAAACATAAGATTTTGATTTAGTATTAATCAAACTTTTAAGCTTATTCACTCGAATTATTGGATCTTCTTTTATTATTTCTATAAATTTTGCATTATACTCAACCATCTTCTCAAGGCTTTGTATATTTTGTTTACTTTTAAAAATAAAACCTTTTGAAATATCATAAATAATCTCTTGGTTATCAGAAAATACAAAAGGAGCAAAATAGAAAATATAATCAATTTCTCTTTTTTTTGTAAAACTTGTAACAAATTCTAAATACTCTTTTGATGAATACTTATCTTTATTAAAAAATAGTTTTAAAGGCAGTTCTAAATTTGCTTTAAAACTGTTTTTTCTTTTATTAATAACATCAATATTATCCATAAGCTTTTCTAGCTCATTTGCTTTTAAATCTCTATAAACCATAATCCATAAGATTTTATCAAATCTATTTTTATTATAACTATTTGCTTTTGCAAGTTTTAGATACTTCTCAGCTTGTACATAATTTTTTAACTTCAAATATAATAGTGCTTTTTTTAAATCTAAAGGAAATTTCATTTTATTTAAAATTTGTAATGCTTTTTCATACTCTTTTAAAAGTATCAAAGTATCAGCTAACATTCTTTTTGAATGCTCTGTTAAATTTTTATGTTTTTTAGCAATATCTATTATAATATCTAAGTATCTAGTGTCTTTTGTAATTTGATATAAATAATAACAAGATGACATATATGAAAATGTATTTTTATATATGGCTTTTTTATAATTATAAATATTGTTAAAATATAACTTTGCATTTTCAATCTCACCTAATTTATAATAAGCGATTGCTATATTTAAAAATGAGGGTATTTTAATTGCAGTTGCAGTTTGTTTAAATATTTCTATTGCTTTTTTATACTCTTCTTTTTCCATCATTAATACAGCTTTATTAAAATCAAACTGCAAAGAAAAACTATCTTGTTTTTGCTTTATTTTATCATAATTAAAAATTATTTCTGGTTGAGATTCTATTAAATTCTTATTCGCAAAAACATCAGTAATAAAAAGTATAAAGAAAAAATAAAAAAAAGTTTTTTTCAAAATTTACCTTTTAAACCATTGTATTAACTTGAGCATATAACTCTTCAGTTCTATCTTCTAATACTTCTACTTTATGCCTTAATTCTGCATTTTCTAATTTTGCTTTTTGTAAATCATTTCTTGCTACTTGTAAAGTATCTTGATTATTTTTAAGTGTTGAAGTGCTTATTTTTAACTGTTTTTCATATTTTTCAATAATCTCTTCTAGTTTTTTATACTCTTCTTCCATAATATTTTTTTCTTCATTTACTTTTCTATATAAAGATTTATAAACATTCATACTTGAGAAAAAATACAATAATAAAACACCAAATAATATCAATAATAAAAAATTTTCCAATTTTTACCTTTTTATAATAAAATAGGGAATACCCTATTTTATCTTTTTAGATTTATCAATGTGTTTAATAATTGATCTGAAGTTGTAATTGATTTAGCATTTGCTTCAAAGGCTCTTTGAAATACCATTAGATTAACTAAACTTTCACTTAAATCAGCTGTACTTAATTCTAATGTTTTACCCTCAATTTTTGCAGTTTTTGAATTGTTAGTATTATAAATTGGATCACCAGACTCATTTGTTTTTGCAAGTAAGTTATCTCCTGATGGTAAAAGTCCTCTTTGGTTATTAAACAATGCAATAGAAACTTGTCCAATAGCAAAATCAACTCCACCTTGCTTCATAGTAATTAAACCTGATTGATCAATACTAAACTCACCAAAAGGAGAGTTTGAAATATTTAAAGCATCTAATTTTAATTGAAGTGAATCTTGTGTTGATGTTTGCTCAATTGTATTTGTTATTTCTAAAAACTCTGCTCCTGCACCTGTTCTACCACTATAATCAGCATTTTTATCTTTAACTAAGCTATTTGTAGTATCTGTTAAAGTTGTACTAAACTCTAAATCATATTTTGAATCTTTAGTTGATATTACTAAGTTTCCATTTACATTTTCAACTTTGAAATAGTTATTAAATTGAACTTGTTTTGTAGTATCCATAGGATTTCCACCATTTTGAATAGCAGCTACCATTTCATCTACATTTGTAATATCAACCCCACCATTAGATCCATCTAATGTTAATGAAAACTCAATATTTTTTTTCAATGTTGGATCATATATAGAAAAGTCTAAAGTATGGTCAATACCTGTATCAAGAGTTGCTAAATCAGCTGGAGCATATACATTTCTTTGATTACCAGTTATTGCTCTTGCAAGAGCATCTTGAATACTTTCCAATGCACCAACACCTGTTCCTGATTGTGCTTTTGTTCTACTTAAAGTATCATTTACTTCACCACTTACAGTTGTACTTGAACTCATTTCTTGAATACTATTAATAATAAAATCTTGACCAGGTACAAGAGATTTTATCTCTATCATACCTTTGTATACTTCTAAAGGATTTGTTGTTACATTAAAAGTATCTTTTTCTTCAAACTTTCCTTGATCAACTGCTACTGCTGTAACTGGATCAATTACATTATAAGCTACCATTCCAGGAACAGTAGAAGAGATTTTATCTGCTAAAGCTTTATAAGTTGCGATTTTACTAGCTACTAAATTATAATCTTCTGTTACACTACTAGCATATGTTGTTTCTGTAACTGTTGCATTTGAACCAAATGTAACTTCAATTGTACCAGCAACATTATCTTTTGTAATACCTGTTGGAGGATTAGTACTTGAAGTTAAAGTCTCATTTGTATTAATAGCATTTTCTAAACCATCTAATATCTCTTGCATTGTTGCATCTGTATCAGAATCATAATGAACTTCTTCTCCATTAATAGTCATAGAGTATCTTGTATTATTAGCAACAGGACTACTAATAGTATTTGTAACAGTAGTAGTTCCTGAACTTGTAACTGCTGACTTAGCAGTATCACCACCTGCAAAATCCACTAAAGAAGTAATCAAGTCATCTGTTGCATTTGTACTTACAAAGTTTTGAGCAATTTTTGTTCCATCAATAGTAATTGAAATTTGATCACCCTCCCCTTTAAAAGTTTCACCTTCAAATCTTACTTGTGATTTTTGTGAAATTGAAGTTGAAGATGGACCATCAGGAGTATTTTTTAAATCTTGTAGTCTTCTTGTATACTCTTTTTTAAGTGCTTCAATATCATTTAATTTTGCTGCTTTACTTTTAAGACCTGTTCCAGAAAAGGCATCACTTGCATCAGCTCTAGTTGTTGCAACATAATCAGTTGCTTTTGCTGTAATTGTTTCTACATAAGTATCATGCCTAATAATTCTTGAACCTAATAATTCAGAATAATCATCAGTAAATAAGATTGCATTTGGATTAGTTGAAATTACATCAGAATCAGTATCAAGTGGCCGCATAGCCCATCCTTGAACCTCATTTCCTGCTGCATCTTGTAAAGTTCCATTATCACCCATTCTGAAGTTACCAGCTCTTGTATAAAAAGATTCTGATGTTCCACCTTGGGTTTTATTTTTTACTGTAAAAAAGCCATCTCCACTAAGTGCCATATCATAATTTACACCAGTTAGCTTCAAGTTCCCTTGCACATAAAGTTTTTCTGCATCTAAAATTTTTGACCCTTTACCAATTCTATCTTGGTACATTTGATCTGCAAAAGAAATTCTTGAACTTTTATATCCTATTGTATTTACATTGGCTATATTATTAGACTCATTGTCTAATGCTGTTTGTTGTGATGATAACCCTGAAATACCTGTCCAAAGTGCTCCAATCATGATTTATCCTTTTTATATAAATCTTAAACATCTAAACTTTAAATGTTCAAATATTAATACTTTAAAAAGTACTAATATCTAAACACTAAAGCAATACAGTTAATTATTTTTTTAACTGTATTGCTGTTTTTAAAAAATCATCAGAAGTAGTAACTGATTTTGAGTTTGCTTCAAATGCTCTTTGATATACCATAAGATTAGTTAAGTTATCACCTAAATTTGAATTACTTAATTCTAAAGTTTTCCCCTCAAGTGTATTTGCATTACTAGCATCAATTGCATCACCTGAAAGATTTGATTTAGAAAACAAATTATCACCTTCTGGGTTTAAACTAAGTTCATCATTAAAGTATGCAGTTGAAATAGAACCAATAATAAATTTATTATCTCCATCTTTTACAAATATCTTTCCATTATCAATTTCAAGTTCACCAAGACCATTTTCTGAAATATTTAAATTGTCAAGCTTTAGTTGAAGATCAGTAGTTGCAAGATTTCCTTGGTTTGCAGTATTCAAATTTGTAGTTAAATCTATAAACTCAGCACCTGCTGCTTCAATAGCATCTTTTAAAGCATCTCTTGCAGAAGTTACTAAACCAATTCCTGAACCTGCTACTGGTTTTGTCACTTCATTAACTGAAGGTGCGTTACCATCATTTACAGATGGATATGTAACTTTTAAATCTTTTCCTGGAATCATTGATGTAATTGTTACTAAACCATTTGTGTCAACTTCTCCTTTAATTCCTTGAATTTCAGAGATTTCATCTGCAAATTTATTCATTGTTGTTTGAATATCAGTGTCAAATTTTTGTTTTACTGTGATATTGCCAATAGTTACTTTTATAATATCATCTTCATTTTGTAAATCATTTATCAAATTACCATATGGAACTTGTGTAACAGCAGCAACTGATTCAACAGGATTTGCTGTTGGATTAGAGCTATATAATTCTAATTTTTCTTTATAATTTGTACTTAATGCTTGAATATCATTTATTTTTGAAGAAGCTGATTTATACCCTTGTCCAGATGCACCACTAGCTTCTGCTGTTTGCCTAAAATTAGTAGATCTTGCATTGATAGTTTGAATATTATCTCCATAAACAATTGTATCACTTGCTAGAAATTGGTTATATTTATCACTAAATTGTGTATCATTAGGATTAGTTCCAACTGCAATTGTGCCTTGAGATTGAATACCTTGAACAGTCATTCCATTACTACTTTGTAAAGTACCATTAGAACCCATTTTAAAATTACCAGCTCTTGTATAAAAAACTTCATCTGTTCGTTGCTCTTTTACAAGGAAAAAACCTCGTCCATCTATTGCAACATCATACTCATTTCCTGTAATTTTAAGGTTTCCTTGAGAAAAGTTTTTTTCAACTGTTTGAATATTTGTACCTTTCCCATAACCTCCAGCATCATACATTAAATCTTCAAATGATACAGTATCAGATTTATGTCCTATTGTATTAACATTGGCAACATTATTTGATTCTGCACTTAATGCTTTTTCAAATGAGTTTAATCCAGATATTCCATTCCATAATCCACCAATCATTTTCTATCCTTTAAAATACTTTTGTAATATTTTCAAAAGGAATTGTTGAAATTTCACTTGAATATACAGGTGTAGTCATACCCTCATATACAAAATCATGTTCAGCAACTTCTTCATCATTTTCATCTAAAATTACAGGTTTTCCATCTTCATTAACTACTATTTCACCAGGATTTTTAAGAACAATTTTTTGCCCTGTTTTTTCACCCTCTTCATTATAAATAAAGCCATTTACGTCATATGCTAATCTATTTCCATCAGCATCTTTTACTACATCTTCCATATACAAAATTTGTCTAGCTTTTACAACCATCTCACCATTTAGTGTTTCAACAGATAAAACACTATATGCTTTTGAAACTCCATTTTCATCTGTGTTTACATCTTCAACATTTTTCCCAATTAAATTCGTAGCATTTGATAAAGAAGTTTGATTAAAAGTAGCAACAAGCTTTTCCATAGATGCAGCCATAGCTCTATTTGTTTCCATTGTTGACATTTGAAGTTGAGAATCCATCATTCTTTGAGAATCCATAGGTTTAGTTGGGTCTTGTAGTTTTAATTCTTGAATCATAAGATTTAAAAAATCATTATTAGATAACTTATCATTACTAACAGAGGTAGTATAACTATTTCCACTAGCATCACTTTTACTATTAGTTTCTACATTTCTTGTAGTATAGCCATCATTATCTCTATTTTTTATTTGATTATATTTACTTTCGTCATATGTTCCTGTGTAATTTCCTGTGTACATGATTTATCTCCTACAGTAAGTTTTCTTCAAAGAAATATCTAACAACATTATCAGAATCCATAGCATCTTGAACTCTAACTGCTAGTTTCTCATCAATTACAATAATATCACCTGTTCCTATGATTCTTGAGTTTACGTAAATATCTCCACCTGTTCCAGCTTGTTTATCCAAAGATAAAATATCACCTTCACTTAAATCAAGAAATTCTTTAATAGTAATGCTTGTAGTTCCTAATATAACATCAACTACTATTTCCGTATCTACTAGTAAGTCATAGTCTCTTTCACTAATTTCCATGAGTTATCTTTTTTCTTGTTTTGCATATATTATATCACAAAGTTTTAGATTTTGAGTTAAAGGAAGTGTATATATAAAAAATTTTTAATATTATTAAATTACAGTATCAAGTGTTTCAAGCATTGAAGCAACTTTTGCTTCTATATTTCCATCAAAATTACCAAGGTCACTTGCAATTACAACTCCACCAGGAGCAACATTTATATCATCAGTTAACTCAATAAAAGATTCCAATTTCAATTCATGTCTTAGTATTTCATAATCCCTTGGATTAAGATGAATTTTAACCCGTGAAGCAGTTTTAATTTTTGATAAAAGATGAGATATAGTCTCTTTTGCAATTTTTGTAGAGTTTTCTCCAACTTCAATTGAGATTATTTTTTGTGCTAGTGCAACAGATGTTTTTAATAGTTTTGATTCCATTTGAAAAGTTGCTTGTTCAAAAAAAGTTGCATAATGTTTTAAGTCTTTTATAGCTTCTACCACTTGTCTATCAACATCCCTTGAAGAAACACCACCTTGCTCAATAGTATCAACTTTTAGGTTCAAATTTGCAATTTGTGCTGAAATATTTTTAATTTCTTCAACTAGTGGATCTACACTTAAAGGAATTTCTCTTTCACTTAAAGTTGCAATATTTTGCATTTGCTCTTTTTGAGCACTATTATCTAATGTATTATTATGTAAAAAAGTCCCTAATTTATAATCTTGAACATTATCTTCACTACTAATAACTTTTGCTGTTGAATAAACATTATTATTTGCCATTTTTACTCATCCATATCTCTATCGATTACACCCTCTTCAATCATCTTTTGTGCTACATCAAGCATTTTTCTTTGGGCTGCTTCAATATCTTTTATTTTGACTTTATTAAGCATCTCAAACTCTTCTTTAAATCTATCACTTGCTCTTTGAGACATAGCTGATGTAATTTTTTCTAAATCCTCTTCTGTTGCATTTTTCATAGCAACAGCAACATCAGCAGTATCAACATTTTGCAAGATTTTCATAACATACTCTGTTTCTAAATTTAATAAATCTTCAAATACAAACATATTCTCTTTTATCTTAGTAGCTAATGAAGTATCAACCCCATTTATATTTCTTAAAATTTCTTGAGATTTTGGACCAACTCTATTTAACATATCAGCAACAACTTTTACACCACCAACATCAACAATAGATGACAATAAAGACTCTAGTTTTTTCTCTAAAATAACAGAAATTGTTCTTACTACATCAGGAGAAACATCTTTGATTGTAGCCATTTGCATGGTTACTTTAACTCTTATATCTTCTTCTAATTGCATCAAAACTTCTGCTGCTCTTGGAGCTTCCATATGCGATAATATAACTGCGATAGTTTGAGGAGATTCATCTTTAATAAAGTCAGATAATTGCTTTGGATTTATTGCATCTAAATAAGCAAATGATTGAGAAGCAAGTTTCATTCTAGATAGTTTTGCTAATACATCATCAGCTTCACCTTTTCCTAAAGATTTATATAAAATATCTTTTGCATAATCAAATCCACCAGAACTAATAAATCCTTTTGTTCTAGTATAAAGATGAAATTCATCTAATATTGCCAAAGAAACATCTTTGTCAACAGAATTTATTTGAGTAATAGCAGTAGATATCTCTTCAACAACATCTTTTGGCAAATGTTGGAAAATTTTAACAGTAGCATCTTCTCCTATAAGTACAAAAAAGTGGGCAATCTTTTCACTCATTGACATGCCTTTTAATACTTCTCTATCTATATCTTCTGACATTATTTACCTTTTTTACCTGATGTAAATTTTGAATTACCCTCTGATAGTAGTAACTCTATCATTTTTGCCATATCAGATGGATTAGTATTTATCTCTTTATCAAGTTCTTCAATTAAGATTTCATACTTAGCTGCACCTTCTTCATCTAATCCAGTCAAATTATTCATTATTTGACTTTTGATTTTTGCTTTTAATCTTCCTTTAGCACTTTGAGCATTAAATTCATCCTCATATCCATGAAGCATATCTCCAACTAAATCAATATCATTGCCATCTTGATCTTTTTTCTTTGCAGTTCCATCACCTAATACCACAACTTCATGATTTACAATAAATTTTCTATAAAAAATAAATAATAAAATTGCTGCAATTATATATTGAATATATTCACTAAACTCTTTAAGTAAAGTTTTAATCATAGTAATTGTATCAGCTGATTGCTCTTGGATTATATTACCATTTTCATCCACTCTTTGTCCAGCTGCATTCCCAAGTGCTTTAAGTCCAACAAACTTAAAGCTTTTTACACTAATCTTATCACCTCTTTTTTGCTCATAACCAATTGTCTCTTCAACAATTGATTCAACAGAAGCTAAAAACTCTTCTTTATTTTCAGAATCTTCAAGTATTGTAGAATCAAAAGTTACTGCTGCACTTATTTTTTTAATACGTGAATAGTTATTGTCTTGTTCTTCAATAATCTTTTTTGATATTTCATAATTTGTTAAGGTTTTTGTTGATTCATTTGAAGATTGGCTATTGTTATTGCCATTGCCATTTTGAGGTTCTTCAATATTACTATCAACACCTGCAACTGCACCATTATTTCCAGGTCCACCTTGTGAAGAAGAGATATTTTCTTGTGTTTCTTGACTTCTAATTGTACCCTCAGGATCAAAAATCTCTTCTTGAATATGTTTTTTTGTAAAATTTAAATCTACACTTACCCTTGCTACAACCCTATTTGGGCCTACAATTGGTTCTAGCAAAGATACTATTTTCTTTTCATAATCAGACTCAAGCTTTTTTTTATATTTATTTTGTGTTAATGATTGTAAGTTATCAATCTCATCTTTAGAGTGTTCTAATAAAGCTCCATCTTGGTCAATTAATTTTATATTTCCATCTTTTAAATCTGATACAGCAGAAGCAATAAAGTTTTTTATTCCATCAATTTGTTTTTGAGTTAAAAATACTCCTGGTTTTAATGTCAAAACAGCTGATGCTGTTGGTTCAGTCTTTCTTTCTGTAAAAATTGTATCTTTAGGAATTGCTATTTTAACACTTGCTCTTAAAATACCTGAAAGTGACTCTAATGATCTTGAGAGTTCACCTTCTAAAGCTCTTAAATACTTAACTTTATTTTCAAAGTTTGTTGTTCCTAAAGAGGATTTTTCAAAAATCTCCCATCCAACATGTTTACTAGTTGCTGCTTCACTTGTAACAAGTTTTATTTTTGCAATATTAATAAACTCTTTTGAAGTTTTTAAAGTCAAATCATTGCCATTTCCAATTACAGAGAATGGTACTCCTGAATTTTCCAACTCATTACTTGCAAGCATTACTTGATTTTTTGTTAAGTTTGAAGCAATTATATAATTAAATTTTTTATCTTCTGCTTTTATATTTGAGTAAATTAATAACCCTACTAATAATACAAAAAGTAAAGAAAAACCTCCAATTATCACGGCTCTTTGTGCAGCATTTAAATTATTTACAAACTTAAAAAGTTGATCCATATAATATATATCCTATTAATTTTTTGCAGAAGATTCTATAACTGATCTAAATAGTCTTGAATCTTTTTTAATGGCTGTTTGTAACGCATCAAAAATAACTTTGTTTTTTGACATTTCACTCATTTGTGCATCTAAGTTAACATTATTACCATCATTTTGTTCTTCTAATCCTTTTACTTCAACAAGATGTTTTTGATTAGGGTTTGAAATATTATCAGAAGATGAAAGATGCATTGGATTAGTTTTATACATTTGCAAGCTTGGACTACTTGCTTTTTTTAATTCACTTTCAAAAACTAACTCTTTTGTTTTATATCCAGGTGTATTAATATTTGCTATATTACTTGAAATAACTTTTTGTCTGTCACCTCTAAAGTTTAGCTGATTAAATAATGTATCTGTTACGCTACTTGGTTTCATCTAGTATTATTTCCTATTTTATCAATAACTTTTGCATTTAACTCATCAATAGTAGTTATACCTTTTTGAGTTTGTTGAAATCTTCTATTTGCATCAATTAAAGCAACCATTGTTGAAACTGTATTAATATTTGATTTTTCTAATGAACCTTGAAGTATTTCTCCATCATTTAGCTCAAGTTGCTCAATTTGTGCACCTTCTTTTGTCTTATAGTTGTTGTACCCTACTTTTTCTAAATCTTTAAAATCAATTTTTACTACAGAAATTAAATTTATGTACTCATCTTCTGTAGCAATTGGTTCATTGTTATTATCAAGGATATTTCTACCTTTTGAATCAACTAACATATTATCTAAAATTTTAAAAGAACCATCTCTTGTGTATTCAACTTCACCATTATCATTTAAAACTTTAAAAAAAGAGTTTGAATCTTTTAATGCAAAATCTAATGCATTTCCTGTTGCAACAATAGGTCCAACTTCTTCATTTATATATTTTCCATTTAATTTAGGAACTGTATTTGTAATAGTATTTACTTTATTTGGAGTAAACCCCTCACTCTCAGCTCTTTGTAAATAGTGATTAAATGAACCCTCAGTCATTCCCTCTTGTTTAAAACCTGTTGTATTTGCATTGGCAAGATTATTTGAAATCATATCAACTCTATTTAGTTGATTTACCATTGCTGCTGCTAGGGGGTATGTTCCTTGATTCATTCTATCTCCTTAGTTCCCAAACTCTGAAATTAATGATTCTAAATCTTCGTCATCTAAGACATCAGCTGTACTATCTCCATGAATATGTCTTGCAACTGCAATCTCTTGATGAGAACCTTCATCTTCAAATAAGTTATTAAGATAAATTGAAAGTTTTCTAATTACAGTCATAACTCTTTCAATTTTTTGCCTATTAATATCATGAAATTGCATTAACTCCATTGCTTCAAATATTTGCATATTTTCAGCATCAAGTTTTCCACTTACAGAAGCTATCTCTTGTTTTATTTTTGCAGTTTCATTTAAATGTTGCTCAAAAATTGATATATTTGGAAACTTTTTATTTAAAGATTCTAAAAGTGCAGTTTGTTTATTTAAAAATTCGTCTGTTGTTTTTAAAGACTTTTGAACATCATTATTATCATCAAGTACATAACTTAATACATCAAAAATTTTAGAGGCTTTTTCTTCTGAATCATTTGCAACTTGGCTTAATTGATTAACAACTTTAGTATCTTTTTCTGCTGGAAAAGGGAAAATCCCTTCATCTATTTTACTCACAATATGCTCTTCATGATCATTATTTCTTTCTTGAACTTTTTCAGTTTTATCTTCGACTTTAGGAGTTTTTTCTTTTTTTGATTCTGTATTTGTTTCTACTGGCTCGTTATCTGTAATTCCATCAATTCCCGCTAAAATATCATCATAATTTTCTTCACTAATTTCATCATTTTCACTAGATAGATCTGAATTATCAATTTCACTTTCATTAGATGAGTAAGAATCATTAGAATCATCATCTACTCCATCAATCCCTTTTAAAAGCTCATCAATATCTTCATCACTTGCAGTTTCATTATCTTCTACATCATCAATATTAGCTAATATATCATCCAATCCATCATCAGTTGAAGAATATTCTTCTTCTAAATCTGTATCTGTTGTATCTGTATCATTAGCTTCATCGGTCTTATTAACAGTTTCATCTACTTTAGGCTCATCAATATTTTCTTCAACATCATTAGTTTCATTTTCGTCATTCTCTTCTATTTTAACTTCTTCAGAATTTTCATTTTCATCTAAATCTAGCCCATTCATAAGTGATTCTATTTCTTCTTGACTCATACTCATAATTTAAACCTTTTTATTTAAAGTTGCTAAAACCATAACTTAGTTTTTCAACACTCCATCAAGTTTTTCTTTTAAAATATCTGCACTAAATGGTTTAACAATATAGTTATTAACTCCCGCTTTCAAAGCTGTAATAACTTCTGATTTACCACCTTCTGTAGTAATCATAATAATTGGAGTTTTTTGATGATTACCTTCTGATCTTACTTTTTTTACTAATTCAAGTCCATTCATATTTGGCATATTCCAATCAGTTAAGATTATATCAAAATGTGATTCTGAAAGAAGTTTCCACGCTTTAACTCCATCTTCTGCTTCATCAAAATCTTCTTTTGAAAAGCCTAACTGCATTACAACATTACCAATGATTCTCCTCATTGTAGAACTATCATCAACTATTAAAATTTTCATTATTCAAGCCTTTAAAACATTTTATTTTCAAAAATTTGTTAACTATTATATTTAATTTGTTTTAAATTTACACTTAATATTTTAATAAAATTTTATCTAACTTTAAAAATTCTTTAAATATAATTTAATAATATCTCTAAAAAAAGGATTTTTTATGATTAGGGGCTTATACACTGCTGCAACTGGAATGAATTCCCAGCAGAGTCAAATTGATGTTACTTCAAATAACATCGCAAATGTAAATACATTAGGTTTTAAAAAAGATAGAGCTGAGTTTCAAGACTTAATGTATGAAACATTAAACTATACAGCGGGGCAAACTTCTGAAACTACAAGAAATCCAACTGGAATTGATGTGGGAATGGGAGTTAGAGTTTCAGGTGTACAAAAAAGCTTCTTACAAGGTGATTTAAAATCAACAGGTAACCCCCTTGATATTGCAATTGAGGGAAATGGTTTTTTTAGAATAACTATGCCTGATGGCGAAGCTGCATACACTAGAAGTGGAGCATTTAAAGTAAATGATGAGGGTGCAATAGTAAATGCTAATGGTTACCAATTGGATCCTGAAATTGTAATTCCTGATAATGTAATAAAACTTACAATTGCAAAAGATGGTTTAATAACAGCTACTGATAAAGCAACTGAAACAGTTGTTACTTTAGGGCAAATTACAATGTCAGATTTTATTAATCCAGCAGGACTTGCACCAATTGGAGAATCTCTTTTTAAAGAAACAGAAGCATCAGGAGCAGCACTTGATGGAAATCCAACAGAAAATCAATTGGGTAATCTAAGACAAGGTATGATTGAGCTTTCAAATGTAAAATTAGTAAATGAAATGGTTGATTTAATTACAGCACAACGTGCTTATGAAGCCAACTCTAAAGCTATAACAACAACAGATGAAATGCTTGATATTGTTAATAGACTAAAAAGATAATTGGTAGGTTAGCCTAGATAATTATGGATTTAAGAGAATTAAAAAAACTTAGAGAAGAAAACTTTTTAGCTCACAAAAAGAAAAAAAGAGAGTATTACTTAAAAAGTAAACTTGAAAAAAAGCTTGAAAGAAAATCTACTAAAAGAGAAGTATTTGATTATGAAAGTCATTTAGGTGGTATTGACTTTAATCAAAGAATAAAAGATATAATCAGGCAACAAAAGCAACATGTAGATGATAGAAAAGATAGAATAGTAGCAAAGATAAAAGAGTATAAAAGTAAAAAAAGAGAATACTATATCGAGAATAAAGATAAAAGATTGCAGTATGATAAAGAGTATCGAGAAGAAAAAAAAGAAGAATTAAGGGAATATAGAAGAAGATATTATCAAAAGAATAAAGATAAAATCTTAGAAAAACAAAGAAAAAGAAGAAAACAACAAAAAGATAAAGAGTAAATAATGGCAGAAAAAGATATAAAAATTGAAGATGATTCGAATGAGATTGTTGATGAGATAAAGCTTGATGTAGAAGATTCTAATCTTGATAATAGTGAACTATCATTAGATAAAGATGAAGTAGAGATTGAACCAGTTAGTGAAAGTTTAGAAGCAACACCAGAAGATAATGAAGATTTATCTTCAAATGAAGAAAAAGATATAAGTGAGTATGCCCTTGATGATGAAGAATTAGATGATTACTCAATTCAAAAAAAACAAACTAAACTTCAAAAAATATTAACAGCAATTGCAGCTATACTTCTTATTACCTTATCAGTTGGTCTAATATTATATTTTTTAGGTTTTTTTGATGAAAAAAAAGAAGAGCCTAAAATTGAGAAAAAAGTAGAAAAGAAGATAGAAGAAAAGAAATTCGACTTTAAATCAAGAGATATTGATCCAGATAAATTAAATGAAAAATTTGATAGATTAACTAAATATGATCCAAGTTTAGAAACTAAACGAGCACAAGAAGAAGCAAAAAGAAAAGCACAAGAAGAAGCAAAGTTAAAAGCAGAAGAAGAAAAAAAACGTATTGAAGAGATTGAAAAGTTAAAAGAAGAATTAAACAATCAAAAACAAGCCTTAGAAGATAGAAGAACTGAATTACTATCTCAAAAAGAAGAGTTAGTAAAATTAAAAGAACAATTATTAGAAGAAGTAGAGCAGAAAAAAGAGGAATTAAAGCAACTTGTTGAAAATAGTAGCAATGAAAAGGTTGATACTGAAATAAAAGTAGTACAAGAGCCAATTCAAGAAGCTGTAGAGCAAACAAATTTAAATACTACACAAATGCATTCAAATACTTTTTTACCTTTAATAAACGTTGCTATTATAAAAAATGAGTTAACAAAAGATTACTTAGAAAAAGTAGAAAAAATAGATAAAAATATTTTGTTATGTAGAGATAATAAAAATAACATTGAGATATATGTAGGTCCATATGAGATGCCAAGTGCTAGAAAAAATCTACTAAATAAATTTTTATCTAGTGGTTTCAATAAAGCTATGCTTGTTGATTTAACAAAAGAAGAATTTAATAAAAGATGTAACTATTAGAAAACTTTTAAGAGTTTTCTAATATGTCAAATGCCTTTTGAACCTCAATACTTTTATCTTTTATATTAACATTTAAAATATAAGTTTCTAAAATATAAGGAAGTAAAAACACTTGAGGCAAGCCTTCTTTTACTAAACTTTCATCAGTTTTAATTTCTAAATAGTCATTAAGTGGATATCTATGAATATCAATAACCTTACCCAATTTTTTACTATCTTCATAAATTATACAATCCATAATATCAAACCAAAAATGTTCATGTTTTTCTAATTGACAATTTTCTTTGGTTTTATCTTTTGTAGTGAATAATTCTTGATTTGTTAATTTTTTTGCAAGTTCTATATCTTCAAAATCTTCAAATTTTATGATTTGTCTTGATTTATTATAAGATATAACTTTTAGTGTAAGGTTCTTGTTAGTTGTGAATGTAGCACCAGTTTTAAATTGATTAGGAAAGTCAGAATCAAGGAAGATTTTTAAATCTCCTTTTAATCCTACTGTTTTTCCCAATCTTGCTACGTAAATTTTATCTATAGACATCTTTTTAATCGTTTGCTAATACTTGTATCTTATAAGATACACCATCTTTAGCTTTACAACCATTTGCCATAACTTTTAATGCATTAATCATATTACCATTTTTACCAATTAGTTTTCCAATATCTGCACTATTTGCATAAACAGTTATTTCAGTAAAAGTATCATCAATTTTTTCTTGAGAAATTTTTACTTCATTTGGTTCGCTAACAATAAGTTTGGCATAGTTTTCTATAAAATTTACTATCATAATAAAAAGCTATAATTATTTTGAAGCTAATTTTTTAACTTTTTCACTTGGTTTTGCACCAACACTTAACCAATAGTTATATCTTTCTTCATCAAGTTTTAAAACTTTTGGTTCAGATACTGGGTTAAAGTAACCAATTGATTCAATCCATCCTGAATCTCTTCTTTTTCTTGAATCTGTTACAACGATTCTGTAAAATGGCTTTTTGTTTCTACCCATTCTTGTTAATCTAATTGTTGTCATATATTTTTCCTTTGTTTTATTATAGTATTGAATTCTAAACTCAAATTTTAAGTTTACAACTCAATACTATTTATTATTATATTTATCTAGGTATTTTTGGCATTCCACCACCAGGTCCTTGCATTTGACCTAACATACTGCTTAAACCTTTCATACCACCTTTTGATGAAAGTTTTTTTGCCATTTTTGAAGCACTTTTAAACTGCTTCAAAATTTTATTAACTTGAACATCATTTAATCCTGAACCTTTTGCAATTCTTCTTTTTCTACTTGGATTAATTAAACTTGGTTGTTCTCTTTCTTTAGGAGTCATAGAGCCAATCATAGCTTTTATTCTTTTAATTTCATCAGAATTCTCAAAATCCATATCTTTAATAGGTCCAGCCATTTGTGAAAGTCCTGGAATCATTCCAATAATTGATTTCATAGAACCTAATTTACTCATCATTGCTAATTGTTCTAAAAAATCATTAAAGTTAAATTCACCTTTTTTAATCTTTTTACTTACTTCTTTTGCTTTTTTCTCATCAATTACAGCTGAAGTTTTTTCTGCAAGACCTTCCATATCTCCAAGCCCTAGAAGTCTTGATACAATTCTATCAGGAATAAATACTTCTAAATCTGGCATCTTTTCACCAACACCAATAAATCTTAAAGGAACTCCAACTTGATGTGCGATAGATAGAGCAACTCCACCTTTTGTATCACCATCATATTTTGATAATACAACTCCATCTATTCCAATTTTTTCTTTAAAAGTAATTGCTGTTTTAGTTGCATCATGACCTGTTAAAGAGTCTGCAACATAAAATATTTCATCAGGATTTATTGCATTTTTTACCTCAAAAAGTTGATTCATCAACTCTTCATCAATTGCAAGTCTACCAGCTGTATCAACTAATAAAACATCATATAATTCTTTTTTAGCTTTTTCTTGTGCAGCTTTTGCAATTACAACAGGATCTTTTTCATTATCATCAAAATAGATATCTACTTCAACTTGATTGGCAATTTGTTTTAATTGTTCAACTGCTGCTAATCTTTGTAAGTCACAAGCTGCTACTAAAACTTTTTTCTTTCTAGTTTTTAAATAGTTTGCAAGTTTACCTGTTGTTGTTGTTTTACCAGAACCTTGAAGTCCTGTCATTAATATTGTAGTTGGAGGTGTGCTTGAAAAAACAAACCCTTGATTACCTTCAGTTGATAATATTTTATTTAACTCTTTTTTTAGTGCATTTATAAAAGAGTCTTGTCCAATTCCATTTTTCTTTGTTTCTAATTCAACTTCAGTTATTAATTCTTTTGATGTTTTATGATGTACATCAGATTTTAATAATGATTTCTTAAGTTCTGTAGTAGCTTTTTTTAAAGCTGCTGCATCATCTTTATGTCTTATCTTATTTATCGAATTTCTAAGTGAGCCTGTTATTGAATCAAACAAAATTATCTCCAACTATTTAAAATTTTGGCAATTATATTGTTTATATACTTTAAAATAGTTTAAAGAAGATATATTTTAAGGTAAATTTAATATTAGAGAGTTGAGAAAAACCCATATCAAGGCTTTTCTTCTTAAAGGTTAAACTTAAAAATTAATTAAAATCAAACACTTTAAATTCTCTTGGCTCTTGTGATTCAAATTCATAATCAAAAATTCTTGTAACTTTTGAATGAAGTAAAACTCTATTTACATTTGGATTAGTTTTTCCATATACACTATCACCTATAATAGGAAAACCAAGATGATTTAAATGTACTCTAATTTGATGTGTTCTTCCAGTGTCAATTACAACTTTAATTTTTGATTTATTACCCTCAATAAGCATAGGATATATAGTTGTTGTTGCAGGTTTACCTTTTGTCATATCTATTTTAGATTTAGCCACACCTCTATTTTTGATAGTTAAAATAGGTAAATCAATTGTTGTTTCTTCTATAACTTTTCCCTCAACAACAGCAACATACTCTTTATAAACCCTATTCTTTTTAAATTCAGTAATAGCTTTTGTTTGAAACTCTTCAGTTTTAGCAAATAGCATAACCCCACTTGTCTCTTTATCAAGTCTATTTAATAAAAAATAATCTTGGTATTTATTTGAAACTTCATCTGTTGTCATATACGCAGGTTTATCAATTGCTAAGATATCATCATCTTCAAATATAACTTTTATATTAGCAAGTTTTTTTACAACAAATTTTGTATCAGTTTTAATTTCTCCTCTTGCAATAACAACTTTTTTACCAGATGCTCTTACTAGTCCTCTATCAATTAACTCTTTTGCTTTTGAATTAGAGATTTTTTCTTGCTTTGCAAGAAGCTTATACGCCTTTTCATACATTTTTTAATTCCTTTAGTATTGGCTTTATTGAACCAGCTTTAGCTAAAACTGGTTTTTTTAATTTTTTAATATCATTTAAATATTTTTCAAGTTCGTCATTTTGTATTATATAATAATTATTGATACAATCAAATAATGACTTTTGATTAAATATATGTTTCCCACTTATTAATTTACATCCAAAATATGCAGGTTCTACAGGATTGTGACCTCCAATTTTTTCAAAAGCACCACATAAAATTACCACATCTGATATTGCATATATATTATTTAACTCACCCATTTTATCAATCAAAATTATATCAGAATCAAAATTTTCTTTTTGTGAAAATCGATGACAAGATAAATTATTTTTTTTACTATATGAGTCAATTAATTCATATACTTTATCAAATCTTTCAGGATGTCTTGGAACAATTACTAATTTTCCATGCTCTTTTTTATAAGCTTTTAAAATTAGTTCTTCTTCTTTTTCATGGCTACTTCCTGCTGTGATTAAAGTAGAATTTGGTTTTTTATACTCTTTTGTAATTTTTGGTAATTGTGCTAATTTAATATTTCCTATAACTTCAATATTCTTTCCACCAAGTTCTTCTAATCTTTTTTTATCTATTTCACTTTGAGCATAAATTTTATCAATATTTTTAAATATATACTTATAAAACCAACTCATTTTTTTATATGAGTTATAAGACTTATCTGAAATTCTTGCATTAATCAAATATGTTTTTGCACCTTTTCTTTTAGCAAATAAAAATAAGGTGTACCATAATTCTGCTTCCATAACCACGAGTGCTTTTTGTCTATTTATCCAAAATGGCAAAAATATTTCATATGGCAAATATCTTGTACTTCTACTAGTACTAATTGCTTCATCATAACCTGTATTAGTTATTACTGATAAATTACAATCTTTAAACTCATCTATTAAAGGTCTAATCGCTTTTGTTTCACCCATTGAACATGTATGAAACCATATTTTATTTTCATTTTCAAACTTTGGATTTTTTCTTAAAAAAAATTTCGCAGGAATTGCAATTTGATATTTTTTATTTCTTAGTTTTAGTAGTAGTATAGGAATAGCAATTATATATAAAATAACTGCTAATACATAATAAATAAAATAAAAGAGGCTCAAAAATTAAGCCTCTACAGTTTCATCTTCTTTATAAAGGATTCTTCCACAGTGAGGACAATTTATAATCTCATCTGACTTAACAACCTCTGCATAAGTTTTGTCATTTATTTTCATATGGCATCCATAACAAGCTTGTTTTTTAACAGGTACAACAGCTGTATCTTTTGCCCATCTTCTAATTTTCTCATAAAATGTTAAAATTTTACTATCAACTTTTTCTAATAATTCACTTCTTTGTTGATAAACAACATTTCTTTGTTTATTTATATCTTCAATTTGATTATCAACTGCAATTTGAATATCTTTTATTGATTCTTCTTCTTGGGCTAATTTCTCTTGAAACTCTTTTAATTGTGATTCTCTTTCTTCTGTAATCTCATCAAGTCTAGCTATCTCTTCATTTGCAAATGAAATTTGTTCTTTTGCAATCTCTTCTTCTAGTTGTAAAGCTTTTAGCTCTTTTTCATTTTGCACTTCTTTATGCTTTTTTGCAATATCATCTAATTTAGTTTTTAATTCTGCTAAATGAATATTATTTTTAGTTCTTTTTGATTTTACTTCATCTATTAGAACATATGTATTATTAATTGATACTTTTATTGCCTCTGCTGTTTCAACAAAAGTAGCTAACTTTGCTTTTTCATTCTCGATTTGAGGTTCAAACATACTAATTTGTGTATCAAATTTTGATAATTTAACTAGATCCTCTAAATATTTATTCAACTGTTTCTCCTTGTATACAAAACTTAAATGGATTTTTCGAAGCTGATATTATAGCTTTTAATTCATTTTTTTTCAAATTTTTTTCTAAAACACCGACTAAAAGCTCATTGAAGTACTTTTCGCTTTCATAATGTCTTATATCTATTAGTGATATATTTCTACTTTTCGCATCCATTGCATCATGATACTTTATATCACCTGTTAAAAAGCAATCAGCTTTCACCTCACTTAATAAAGACATTCCTGCACCAGTAATAATCCCTACTTTCTCAACTTTATTATTACACTTTACTACATTTGTAAATTCAATACCTAATTTTGAAGTAATCTCTTTTGCAAACTCATCAAAATCTTTATTTACATTTGCATAAATTATAAAATCATTTATATCCTCTTTTTCAATAATATCAAGTTTTAAAATATCTTTTGCAACATACATATTTAAGTGTGTTTTATCTATGTTTGTGTGCATTGAAATTAATGCAATATTTTTTTGAATTAAGATTTTTAATAATTTTGTACAATAATTATCATAATTTATCTTTTTAAGAGGTGCAAAAATCAATGGATGATGAGTAATAATCAAAGAGTTCTCTTCTACTTCATTTAAAAAATCTTCATCCAAATCAATACTTACATATATTTTTTTTATTTTATCCTCAAAATTCCCAACTAATAAACCTGAGTTATCCCATTTTTCTTGTAAAGAAAAAGGAGAAATTTCATCTAAAATATTATAAATATCTAAAATTTTCAAAATTAGCTTCCAACTCTTTTTGTTCGTTCTTCTTCTTGTTCTTTATATAAAACAGCACAACCTTGAGCTAGCTCTCTTACTTTTAAAATATAATTTTGTCTTTCTGTAACTGAAATTGCTTTTCTTGCATCAAGTGTATTAAATGCGTGAGAAGCCATCATACATTGGTCATATGCAGGTAAAGGAAGCTTTGCTTCAAGACAAGATTTACACTCATTAAAAGCATCATCGAAATGTCTAAATAACATAGAAGTATCTGCTACTTCAAAATTATATTTAGAAAACTCATATTCACTCTCTTTATGAACATCTGCATAAGTAGTTATTCCATATTTATTCTCATTCCAAACAATATCAAATACAGAATCAACACCTTGTAAATACATAGCTAATCTTTCTGTTCCGTAAGTAATCTCAACAGCAACAGGGTCACATGCTAAACCACCAACTTGTTGGAAATATGTAAATTGTGTAACTTCCATACCATCAAGCCAAACTTCCCAACCAAGTCCCCAAGCTCCAAGCGTTGGAGATTCCCAGTTATCTTCTACAAATCTTATATCATGTTTTGAAGTATCAAGTCCTAAATACTCTAATGATTGTAAATATAAATCTTGAATATTATCTGGACTTGGTTTAATCAATACTTGAAACTGATAATATGCACCCAATCTGTTTGGATTCTCTCCATATCTTCCATCAGTAGGTCTTCTACTTGGTGCAACATAAGCTGTACTCCAAGGAGTTGAATCTAAACTTCTAAGTATTGTTGCAGGATGGAAAGTACCTGCACCTGCTGGAATATCGTAAGGTTGAACAATATTGCAACCTTGATTTGCCCAAAACTCTTGTAATTTTAATAATATCTGTGAAAAAGTAGTCATATTTATCTAAGTCCTAATCCTTGTAAGTTATTGTGTTAATTCTTTAAATTATATAATTTTTATAAAAGTACTTCTATATTTTTTGCAGCTGTTTGTACTTTATTTAACATTACGATTCTATCTTCTTTAAGTTTAACTGCTAACTCATTATCATTTAATGCTAAAATTTGTACAGCTAGATAAGCTGAGTTTATAGCACCTTCTTCATCCAATGCAACAGTTGCAACTGGCATAGCTAAAGGTTTATTTATTGTAGAAAGAATAGCTGTTGAACCATCAAAATTTTTATCTTTTATTGGTACTGCAATTATCGGTTTTGTTGTACCAGAAGCTACACTACTTGCCAAACATCCATTGATGCTTGAAGCAACAATAAATGAAACAGCACCTTTTTCTTCAGCACATTTAATATAATCTTTTATTTTTTCTATTGAATCATAAAGTGATAATACAGTTAGTTCATAATTTACATTAAACTTTTCAAAAGTCTCGGTACATTTTTTCATAACATCAAAATCTGAGTTACTTCCAATTATAATAGAAACAAATTTCATTTTTTACCTTAATTAACTTTGTAATTTATCATTTTATCTAAATTAATCTAATAGTTTTATAATCTGTTTTATTTTAAGCTCTTTCCAAGCTTCAAATCTATTTACTATTAAGCTTGTTTCTTTAAAATTAAAAAGTGATAGATTTTTTGATTTATCTTTTACTAAAACAGCTTTTGCATTATTATAATAATCAACTCTTTTTATAAGTTTTTCATCAGTAAAAATAACAACAGTAGGAATAAAAAAGATATCACTTATATGGTAAGTAGCAGTATCCACTGTAATAATTTTATTTGCCCATGAAATAATATATGTGTAATCTAAAAAACTTTTTGAGTAATCTTTCAAACAAACATAAGATTCATCTTTAACACCATCAATTTGTAAAACAGAAATTATTGTATAATCTGGCATTTTTTTTATCATTTTTTTAAGTAAATCTGATGCAATATCTCTTGGTATTGATCTATTTACATTTGCAGAATAAGGATGAAAAAGAAGAATTTTTCCTTTAAGTTTAATCTCATTAAGCTTTGATTTTAAAGCATTTGATGGCTTATAATTATTTAAAGATAAAGTATTATATTTTCTATTGTTTTCTATTTTTTTATAATCAATACCAAATTTATAAAGCCAAGAATCTACATAATTTAGTTCATCATAATAAGAGTTTTTTGTTACTAAACTTGTATCCACATAATAATCATACTCATAAAGTTTTTTTACACTAATTGATAATGCTGTTACTTTATTAATAAATTCTTGATTTAAAAAAATTTGCTTATCTCTTGTAAATTGTTTATTCTCAGAAGAGTTTAAATATATATCAATAGTAACTGTTTTAAATGTTTTTTTTAGCTCTTCATAAAAAATCCTTAAAGCACTTATACTATTAACCATCTCTCCTACTTTAAAACCCATATTACCTAGTATTGCAACTTTTACATCTTGTTTTAAAGTATTTGAAATTTGTGTTTTTAAACTATTGTTTGAAGCATTTAAAAATATTGATAAATAATCTAAGTTTTCACTAAAATTTACATTTTTTGTAACTAAGGCTTTTTTATTTTGAATAATAGTATTAAATTCATTTTTATTTAAAATTCCCAACTCTTTTGGAAAATACTTATCACTAGTTAATCTAGTTTCTTCTATAACTTTTAGTTGATATTTCTTATCAACACTTTTAAAAACTCTTTTTAAATCAAGAAAGTCTTCATATGTAGTTATATATAAAGTATCATTTATAAGGTTTGATGGATTCTTTAGTTTAAAATAAGAAACTAAAGTTCCATCAGTAGTTTTAATATTGATATTTTGTGTAACTCTAAATATTACCATTAATAATTACAACTTGCCTCATCTTCATTTTTAATTCTAAGCATAGTTAAATATGGTAATTTACAAGGAAGTTTGATTTTATTCGTATTTCCACTATGAACTGAGTCTAACTCTTTATTTGTATCAGTTAAAATCTTTTTAAAATTTATATAATACTTTCCATCTTCTTTTTTATAGATTTTACCTATTTCATTCTCACATTCAGTGATTTGTGCATCAATTGGAGCAAAAATTTCAATCTCATCACCTGGATAAGTTTTATATTTACACATAAAATACTCTTCATCTTCAGTAACTAAACCACTTACCTCATAACTTCCTTTACTTAGTGCATATTCATGATTTTGTGTATCACTTTTATCAAATGGTCTATGAATCAAATATGCATCTGTAAAACCTCTGTTTTTAGTAGTGTAAAGTTCCTCTTGATATTTTTTTGCATCAAATTTATCTTCAAAATAATCATCAATTGCTTCTCTATAAGCATAAGAAGTAACAGCAGCATAATAAGGTGATTTTGTTCTTCCTTCAATCTTAACTGAATCAACTGCATTTGAATCAAGAATCTCTTGCATATGAGAAGCTAAATTCATATCTTTTGAATTAAATATATATGTTCCCACACCTGGTTCTTCTTCAAGTCTAAATAACGAGCTATGATCCTCATTTGCAGCATAAAGTGTATACTCAAATCTACAATCATTTGCACAACTTCCTCTATTTGGTACTCTTCCCATTTGAACTGCACTTACTAGGCATCTGCCACTATATGCAAAACACATTGAACCATGTACAAAAATCTCTATTTCCATATCAGGAAGATGTTTTTTTATTTCTTTTACATCTTTCAATGAAATCTCTCTTGCTGCAATAATTCTTTTTACACCCATATCCCAAAAAACTTGTGCATCAAGATAGTTTAATACATTTGCTTGTGTTGACAAATGAATTGGTATTTGAGGAGCTATATCCCTACAAAGTTTTACCACACCAGGTGCAGCTACAATAAAAGCATCAGGTTCTAATTCAGCCATTTTAATAATATGCTTTTTTAATAACTCAATTTGAGAGTTAAAAGGAAAACCATTAATAGTTGCATAAACTTTTTTACCCCTTGCATGGGCATAATCTATACCTTCTTTAAAACTTTCAAAAGTAAACTCTTTTCCTGCTCTAATTCTTAAACTAAAATGACTAACCCCACCATAAACAGCATCAGCACCATATGCGATAGCTATTTTTAATTTTTCTAAATTTCCAGCTGGTGATAATAATTCTACGTTATTTTTCTTCATCAATAATCCTTGTGCTTTTGCACATTTTAAATTTTTTGGCAATTATATCAAATAATATTTATAAATAAGATTTTACATTAAATGTAGAATTTTTATATAAAAAAAAGTTAATACTAGTAAGTAAGAAAGCTTTTAAAAGCTTTCCCACTCATCATCACTAGCATTTGAAGTAAACTCTTTAGGCTTTTGTGTTTCTTTTTTTACTTCTGCTTTTTTCTCAGGTTTTTCAAAACTTTTAGTTTTTAAGCTTTGATTTTTATCTATTTGTTTTGAACTATTATTAGTATTACTTAATGTAGGAGTACTTTTTTCAACCTTTTTTTCAACATAAGTAGTACAATACTCAATTTTAATAATATCTAAACACTCAAATAATTTAAATGTACAATCATCTACTTCTTTTGAAATTCTTGATAAAACTTCATTTTCAGCTTTATTTGCATTTTCATTTACATAATCTTGTACTCTTTCATGTACACACTCATGATACTCTTTTAGTTTTGCCCAATTTGAACTTTTTGTAAATTCAGTATCTTTTGACTCTTCTTGTGCCATCCACTTACCAAAGTTACAATCTGTATGTTTAGTAACACTCCAAGTTTTTACATCTTTTTGTCCAACTTTTGCAAAATTCGTATCTTTAAATAAAATATGATCATTTTTTATTTTAGAAATTTTAAATACTAAATCTATATCACAAATTTGTTTCTCTTTTGTTTTATCAAAATTTGCTCTTTGTGAAATAGCATTTAAGTCTGCTGAAAGTTTTGTAACTCCATCAGATAGTCCACTTATCTCACTTGCTGAACTTGCATTAACTTGTGTTGCTCTATCTAATGAGTTAATTGCATCATTAATTTGTACAATTCCTGATTCTTGTTCTTTACTAGCACTTGAAACATCTTCAATTAAAGTAATTGTTTCATTGATTTTTGAAGTCAAATCAGTATAACCACCAATCATCTTATCTGAAATAGTTTTACCTTCATTTGCTTTTTGTGTTGCATGTTCAACAATATCTTTAATCTCTTTTGCAGCTTGTGCACTTCTACTTGCTAGATTTCTTACTTCTTGGGCAACAACGGCAAAGCCTTTTCCAGCTTCCCCAGCAGTTGCAGCTTCTACTGCTGCATTTAATGAAAGTATATTTGTTTGAAATGCTATTTGATCAATTACACTTATGGCTTCATTTATTGATTTTACTTGTTTATCAATATCATCCATTGCTTTTGTTGTCATATTTGCATAATTTTCACCCTCTTTAGCTGAGCCATTTAAATCATTTGCAAGCACTGACATTTTGTTCACTTTTGTTGCACTTGATTTAATAATAGAAGTAATTTCCTCAACAGCAGCAGCTGTCTCTTCTAAACTTGCAGCTTGTTCATTTGCTGATTTTGCAAGTTTTGATACTTCTGTTGATAAAACTTCTGTATCAGAATTAAGTTTTCTACCACTTGTTGTAATCATAGCTAAAAATTCAGAAACAGTATTTCCAATAAATGATGTACTAGTAGAAATAGAACCTACAATTCCATTTGCATTATGGTGCTCATTTTTACTTGTTTTATAATCAAAATTTGAATTACCATATTCAACTAAAATATTATTAATCTCTTCAAGTTTTTCATTTGTTTTATCAATCATTGAATTAATAGATAATTTTAACTTTTGAATTTGTGGATTTGGAGAGTCACTATGAACCTTATAAACATAGAATCCATTATTTACTTTAGTAATTACGTCTTCAACTTCTTCAATTACTTTTGCATCTTGTTTAAATCCATCTTTTAGTTTATTGATGTAAGCATTGAAACTATCAATAACTTTCCCAATTTCATCATTTGAATTTTTCTCTATAAAATTATTTGTATTAGAATTTGAACCTAAATTAGCAATAGCAAAATCCAATTGACTCAATGGATTAATGATGGCTCTTTTGATTAAGAATGTATATAATATATATATAAGTATTACTGCAATTAATGTAGAAATTACAAGAAACTTAACAATAGTAGCTATCTCTTCATTTGTGCTTTCTTCCATACTAGCAATTTCTGCTTTTATATCATCAATATACGCACCTGTTCCAATAATCCAATTCCATGGTCCAAATTTTTGAACATATGAAAATTTCTCTTGAGGTTCTTCAAAATTTGGTTTTGGCCACATATACTTAACTAATGCACCATTTTCATTATTATTAGTAACTGTAACAAACTCTTTAAATAAGTACTTTCCTTTTTTATCTTGAACATTTGCTACATTCTTATTATTTAGTGATGGTTTAATAGGATGCATTATCATTTTAGGTTTTGTATCATTAATCCAAAAATATCCGTTAGTACCATATCTCATATTAGAAATAGTTTCTAAAGCTTCTTCTTGAATATTTTTAGTTACATCAGCAACATAAGAGCCTGTTCCAATAACCCAATTAAATGGTTTAAAAAGTTTTACAAAAGATACCTTTAATTGAGGCTTATCAAAACCTGGTTTTGGCCATGAATAATCAACAAATCCAGAACCTTTTGTTTTGCCAACTTCAGCAAATACTGAAAATATTTTTTTCCCACCTTCATCTTTAAATTCAGACAAATCTTTTCCATCAAGGTGTGGTTTTGTAGGGTGCATTACAATAACTGCATCTGTATCATTAACCCAAAAATAACCTGTTTTACCATATCTTGTTTCAGAAATTATCTCTCTTAATCTTTTCTTTAACTCACTATTTGGTACTTTTCCTTTTAGTTTATTATACTCAGCATCCAAAATTGAAAAAATAAATCCAGATTGCTCTTTTAAATACTCTTGTACTTCTAGCTTTATTTTATCTATTGATGTTCTTTTATGATAAGCATTAACTGTTTTCATAGCTAATGATACATAGTTTTTGAGTTCTTCCTCTTTCTTTTCATAAGCTTCTTTTTTATATTTTTCAACATTCTTTTTTGAAAACTCTTTAATTGAATATATTGACTCAATAGATACAATCAAAGCAATCCCAACAATTGTTAAAAAAGCTAACATAAGTAGCTTAGATTTTATAGTAAGGTTACCTAGCATTAAACACTCCTTTTATAATCTTATATTCTATCTATCCAAACTTAAAAAAGTCAATAAAATGACATTAGAAGAATAAAATAATAATTTTTTGTTTACTTTTGTTTCACCATCAAAATTTTATTTTATTTTATGAAAACTTTAGGTATGTTATGAATTAGATTTAAAACTCAAAAGGTACAGGTTACAATTAATGTTTAATAAACTTTTTAAAAAATATACACGAGAAGATTTACTCGAAGAACTAAGAAACTCAACCTTTAAAGACTCAAAAGCTGATTCAATATTAAAAGATGTAGATATTCATTATAAAGACGAATTTAATAAATCATACCTGCATATTGTTGCAGAAGAAAACCTTGTAGAATCTGTAAAATGGCTTGTATCAAAAAAAATTGCTATAAATAATACTGATTCAGAAGGTGACACTGCTTTAATTTGTGCAGCAAGAAAAGGTGCAACACAAACAGTGAGAACACTACTTCAATTAAAAGCAGATCCAAATATTGTAAATTCAAAAGGAAGAACTGCTATACAAGAAGCAGTGAAGTTTAATAAAAAAGACTCATATGTATTATTAAAAGAAAGAACTAAAAAATTAGATAATGCTGATGAAGAAGGATACACTTTAATTTTTGATGCAATTCATAGTCAAAACTTAGACTTAGTAAAAGATGTAATAAAACTTCAAGGTAATTCTATAGATAAGAAAATTTTATTCTATCCAGACACTTATTTAAATACAAATGTATTAAAATTTCTTGGTGATTATATAGATTTAAATATCACAGATGAAAAAGGAAGAACTCCTCTTTTTTATCTAGTTCAAAATGGTGCTTTAAATGTTGATTCTTTTAATTTTGCGATTGAAAAAGGTGCAAATATAAATCATATTGATGATGAGGGAAATAACGTTTTACTGGCATTAATTCAAGAAATACTAAAAATCAACCCAAGAGAAAAAGAGACTATAAAAAATCTACTTGATATGATTCCTTGGCTAATAGATGAGCATGTTGATTATAATCACTGCAATAATAACGGTGATAATGCCTTAATGCTTGCTACAAAAAACAGAAATAAAAAATTAGTAGAAACACTATTAGAGTATGAAGTTGACCCAAACTTTATAAATGATAGAAATGAAACAGCATTAGCATTAGCTGCAATTAAAGGTAAATCAAATATTGATTTAGTTGCACTATTACTAGATTATGGTGCAAGACCTAATATTAGTGATGAAAATGGAAAAACTATTATTGAAAAACTTTTAGAAGTTGAGTTATTTTTAAGAAATAGAAAAAAACTTAAAATGAAAGCAAGACAAAATATAAATGAAAATGAAAACTATAAATCAGTATTAGAAGAGATTTTATTAAATGGTGAAGTAAATCTTACAATGCTGAACTCACAAGGAAATCCATATTTCTTTGATGCAGTTGAATATGGAAATATTGATTTAGTTAAAATGCTAGTAAAATATGGTGCTGATATTAATCTAAAGAATAAAGATGGTTATAATATTATTTATTATTATATGTCAAAAAATATCTCATTTAGAAGAGTTGCTGAGCAACAAAACTATCTTGTAATGCTTAGAAATATAATCACTTTAGGGGCTGATGTAAACTCAAGGGATGATTATGGTGGAATAACTTTACATAAAGCTATACTTGATAATGATATTCAAACTATAAAAGTCTTAATAAATGCCGGCGCTGATATAAATGCAGTAGATAATAAAGGTAGAAATATGGTTCACAATGCAATGTGGCAAAATAAAGTAAAAGTATTTAGACTTTTATACTCATATAACAAAAACCTGATAAATAAACCTGACAAGTTTGGTGTTTTACCTATTAATTATGCAGCATTTTTAGGATATAACGAATTAGTAATTGAGCTTATTGATTCAGGTTCATATGTAAATAATCCTTATAAAAAGACACATTATATTTTCAACTTCTTGAAGAAATTTCATAAAAACTTAAGACCACTTTTAGAAAATACAAGAAACCCAGCAGATCACTTAAAAATGAAAACATTAGTAGAAAATATGGTCAAAGAGTTTAGTGTAAAGCTATAAATTTAGCTTTACTCTAAAAGATTTTTAGCAAATTCCAAAGCTTCTTTTGTGATATCTTCACCACTAATCATTCTTGAAATTTCATTTATTCTTTCTTCTTTATTTAAAACTTTAACTTTTGATTTTTGATTAATTTTATCTACTAAAAAGTGTTGATTTGCACTTGAAGTTAACTGAGGTTGATGAGAAATAGCAAATATTTGATAAGATTTTGCAAGTTGTGTCAACACTGTAGCAATTGCTGAGCTCTCTTTTCCACTTAAATTTGCATCAATTTCATCTAAAAATAGCACTCCATTTTTAACTATTTGAAACTCACTCATTGAAGTTAACAAAGCAAGTCTTAATCTATTGAATTCTCCACTACTAATAGTGTCTAAATCAACACCATTTAATTCAAATATAACTTCATCTATACCATTTGAATCTAACTGTTTTTCATTTATAATTATTTTTGCATTTGAAAGATATAAAAACTTTAAATAGTGATTTATTCGTTTTTCTAAATCTTTTACAGATTTTTTTCTATGCTGACTAATTTGTAAAGCTAATTCATTTACATTAAGCTCTATTTTTTCAATATCATTTTCAAGTTTTGTTTTTTCAAAAGTTAAATTCTCATATTTTTGTAAATCTTGCTTTTTTTGTTCTTTATACTCAATTGCTTCTTTAATAGAACCAAATCTTTTTTGTAAAGAAGATAGTTTTTCAATTCTATCTAAAACATTTTCTATATCTAACTCTTCAAGTTCAAATAGTGAATCATTAAATCTTTCAAAATGATTATTAAGCTCATTTATTGCATCATCAAAAAAAGAACTATTTATTTCTAAAAGTTCTAATGCATTAGAAACTTGATGAGAATTTTCAAAAATAGCAGAAGCATTTTTAATGGCATCTTCAATTTTATCTTTTTTTGAAAGTTTCTTTTTTATATCCATAAGTTCATCATATTCATCAATTTTAGGATCAATTGATTCTATTTTATCAATCTCAAATTTTGCAAACTCTTTTAACTCTTCTACTTTTAATTCATCATCAGTTAATTTTTTCAACTCATTTTTTAATAAAGTTAATTCTTTATATGTTTTTGTAAAATCATCTTTTAATTTTGTAAAATTTTTATTCTTATTTTTTGATAATAAATCTAAAAAGTCCAATAATTTATTACTTTCAAAATCAGTTTTATCTTTTAAACTAAGATGCTTGATTAAATTTGAAGAAAATAGTTGAAGTCTTTTTTTTGATATTGTTTGATTGTTTAATAAATATCTAGTTTTGTCTTTTTTTATCTCTTTTATTACAATTTCATCATCAATATTAACATCAAAATCTTCATCTTTAATGGAACTTTTAAGAACAACTTCCCCAAGTCTAGCTTTTGCTTCTTGTATTGCAAATAATGATAAAATCGATTCCATTAAAACTGATTTTCCAGCACCACTAGGTCCAGTAAAAACTACTAAACCCTTATCAAACTCTAAATCAACTTCATTAAAAGATAAAAAATCTTTTAGGTATATTCTACTAATCATTTATATTAATTTCCCCATTGTAATTTTTCGTTTAATACTTCAAAATAGTTTCTCTCTTTTCGATGAAGAAGCTTTGCTTTTTTTGATGCAATTTGAATCTTTATTGATTGATTTTGCTCTACTTCATATATATCTTGTCCATCAACTATTACCATTGCTCCTTGATTGTCTGTAATTGTAAACTCTATTTCAAAATCTGCTGGTAATACTAATGGTCTTTGAGTTAATGAGTGTGGAGCAACAGGTGTTACAATAAAAGCATCAGTTAAAGGATAAACCAAAGGACCACCAACAGATAAATTATAAGCAGTTGAGCCAGTAGGAGAAGAGATAATTATTCCATCCCCATAATAAGAATTAAAAGGTTTACCATCTATTTTAGCATCTACTTTAATCATTGAAGATAATGAGTTTCTTGATATAACAATATCATTAAAAGCAAAAAAGTTTTTTAAATTTGCATTTCCTTTTATCATCATTCTACTATCAATTCTATAGTTTTCATCATCAGATAAATTTTGTAAAAATGACTCAAGCTCGTTTAAACTAACATCAGTTAAAAAGCCCAAGGTTCCAAGATTGATTCCAAGTACGGGTTTTCCAGATCTAAAGGTTCTTCTAACAACTGAAATTAAAGTTCCATCACCACCAATAGAAACTAAAAAATCTACAGTATCACATAAAATATCTAAATCAATACCCTCTTCATCAATCATATTAGCACTATTTTTTTCTAAAAATATTTCAATATTTTGTTTCTCAAAATATCCTTTTATTTTTATATAGTCATCTTTTATTTCAGGAGTAGAAGGTCTTAGAACTATTCCCGCTTTTGATTTTGATTTTAGTTTTTCTTTAGTAATTGTTGATTTCAAACCCATATCCGCTTCTTTTAAATTTACGTTAATTCTACCTAAAATGTTAATAAAACTGCTTTAAATTAACAAATTGTAATATTTTATGGATTATATAAGAATAAAAAAAGCCTACTCTTTCAAGTAGGCTTTTTTATAGAAGAAATAAAAGTCAAAATTGACTTTTATTTAAGGTTATTAACCATTTCTTTTTTTAATAATTTCTTCAGAAACATTTTTTGGAACTTCTTGATAAGCATCAAATAACATAGAGTAAGTTGCTCTACCTTGAGACATTGATCTTAAGTCAGTTGAGTATCCAAACATTTCAGATAATGGAATCATTGCAGTAACTAGTTTAACACCAGCTCTATCATCCATTGATTGAACTTGTCCTCTTCTTTTGTTAACGTCACCGATAACATCTCCCATATACTCTTCAGGAGTTTCAATTTCAACTTTCATCATTGGTTCTAAGATTATAGCTTGAGCATCAGCTTTTCTACAAGCTTCTTTGAAACCCATAGATGCAGCTAATTTAAACGCCATTTCAGATGAGTCAACATCATGGTAAGAACCATCATATAATGTTACTTCAATATTAACCATTGGGTAACCAGCTAGGATACCACCTTGCATAGCTTCCTCACAACCTTTTTGAACAGCTGGAATATACTCTTTTGGTACAACCCCACCTTTAATTGCGTTGTTGAATTTAAAGTTATCTTCTGAATCAACTAATGGTTTAATATCTAAATATACGTGACCATATTGACCTTTACCACCAGATTGTTTTGCATATTTAAATTCATTTTTAATTTGGTTTTTAATTGTTTCTCTATAAGCAACTTGAGGAGCACCAACTTCAGCTTCAACTTTAAATTCTCTTTTCATTCTATCTACAAGAATTTCTAAGTGTAACTCACCCATTCCTGAAATAATAGTTTGTCCAGATTCTTCATCAGTTGCAACTCTAAATGATGGATCTTCTTCTGCTAATTTACCTAATGCAATACCCATTTTTTCTTGGTCAGCTTTAGTTTTTGGCTCAACTGCAACAGAAATAACTGGTTCAGGGAATTCCATTCTTTCTAAGATCACTGGATCTTTATCAGAAGCTAGTGTATCACCTGTAACAGTTGATTTAAGACCAACTACTGCACCGATTTCACCAGCATATAATTGAGAAACTTCTTCTCTATTATTTGAATGCATTTTAAGTAATCTTCCGATTCTTTCTTTTTTCATTTTTGTTGAGTTCATTACATATGTTCCAGATTCTAAAACACCTCTATAAACTCTTGCGAAAGTTAACTGTCCAACAAATGGGTCAGTCATAATTTTAAATGCTAAGGCTGCAACTTCACCCTCATCAGTTGATGGAACAATTACTGCTTCACCATCTTGAGTTTCACCTCTAATATCTGCAACTTCTGTTGGAGCTGGTAAATATGTAGAAACTGCATCAAGTAAAGTTTGAATACCTTTATTTTTAAAAGCAGTACCACAAGTCATAGGAGTAATATTCATAGCTAAACAACCAGCTTTAAGACCAGAAATAATCTCTTCTTCGCTTAAATCACCTTCTTCAAAATATTTTTCCATTAATTCTTCTGAAGATTCAGCAGCTGCTTCAATCATTTTTTCTCTGTACTCTTGTGCTTGTTCTAATAACTCAGCTGGAATTTCTTCTACTGAATAAGCAGAACCCATTGCAGCATCTTCGTCCCATACTAAAGCTTTCATTTTTACTAAATCAACTACACCATGGAAGTTTTCTTCTGCACCAATTGGTATTTGAATTGGAACAGGATTAGCTTTTAGTCTTTCATTTACTTGTTTTTCAACATTAAAAAAATCTGCACCAGTTCTATCCATTTTATTAACGAATATCATTCTTGGTACTTTATATTTATTAGCTTGTCTCCAAACAGTTTCAGATTGTGGTTGAACCCCACCTACTGAACAAAATACTGCAACTGCACCATCAAGAACTCTCATAGATCTTTCAACTTCAATTGTAAAGTCAACGTGACCTGGAGTGTCAATAATGTTTATTTGTAGTTGCTCATTTGTTTTAGGGTGTGGCCAAAAACAAGTTGTAGCAGCAGAAGTAATTGTAATACCTCTTTCTTGCTCTTGTTCCATCCAGTCCATAGTTGCAGCACCATCATGAACCTCACCAATTTTGTGAGAAACTCCTGTATAGAATAAAATTCTTTCAGTAGTTGTTGTTTTACCTGCATCAATGTGCGCTGCAATACCGATATTTCTAACTCTTCTAAGTGGTGTTTTTCTATCCATTAATAATTCCTACCATCTATAGTGTGCAAATGCTTTGTTAGCTTCTGCCATTCTATGCATGTCTTCTTTCTTCTTGAATGATGCACCTCTTTCGTTCGCTGCTTCGAATAACTCATTAGCTAATCTCTCAACCATAGTTCTTTCGTTTCTTTTTCTTGAAGCTTCTACTATCCATCTTAGTGCTAAAGTTTGTCTTCTTACAGATCTAACTTCAACAGGAACTTGATAAGTTGCTCCACCAACTCTTCTAGATTTAACTTCTAAAAGTGGTTTAACATTTTCAATTGCTTTTTCAAACAGTTCAATACCAGCTTCTTCACCTCTAGTATCTAAGTTTGCAATTGCACCATACATAATTTTTTCTGCTACTGATTTTTTACCATCTAACATAACAGTATTAATGAATTTCGTGATCACTTTACTATTGTAGATAGGATCAGCCATAATTTCTCTAACTGGAGCTTTTCTTCTTCTCATTTTCTTATCCTTCTACTTATTTCTTAGGTCTTTTAGTACCATATTTAGATCTTGCAACAGTTCTGTTTGCAACACCAGCTGTATCTAAAGCACCTCTTACAACGTGATACTTAACACCAGGTAAATCCTTAACTCTTCCCCCTCTAACTAATACGATAGAGTGTTCTTGTAAGTTGTGACCTTCACCACCGATATATGAAATTACTTCATAACCTGTTGTTAATCTAACTTTTGCAACTTTTCTTAAAGCCGAGTTAGGTTTTTTTGGAGTTGTAGTATATACTCTTGTACATACCCCTCTTCTTTGTGGACATTTTTCTAATGCTGGTGATTTAGATGTTTTAATCACCTTTTTTCGCTCTTTTCTAATCAATTGATTGATAGTAGGCATTTTTTCCCTTTATTTAAATTGGTTTGAGCAATTAAAGCAATGCTCATGCTTCTCGTGCAAATCAACATATTGTTGAAACGATACTACCATTCTAGGAAACGTGAAGTTTTCTAAAAAAGTTCGTGATTATACTTAATTTAATCTTAAACAGTACTTAGTTAATAATTACATCACTTTAATACAATACTATTACTTTAATTTAAACTATTATTACTATAATTCGCAAAATTAATACAAAGAATATTTTATGATGACAAAACAACTATTTCCATTAGCCTTAGGTGGGCTTGCCATTGGTACAACAGAGTTCGTAATAATGGGGCTTTTACCAGATGTTGCAAATGATATAAATATAACAATACCAGTTGCTGGACATCTAATATCTGCATATGCATTTGGTGTTGTAGTTGGTGCACCAATTTTAGTTGCATTAAGTGCAAAATTTACTCCTAAAAATGTACTTATAAGTTTTATGGTTTTATTTACATTTTTTAATTTTCTATCAACTATTGCACCTGATTATAATACTTTAATGATATCAAGATTTTTTAGTGGTTTACCCCATGGTGCTTTTTTTGGTGTAGGAACTGTAGTTGCAGCTAAACTTGCAAAAGAAGGAAAAGCAGCTCAAGCAATTGCATCCATGTTCACAGGACTTACAGTTGCAAATCTTGCCATGGTACCTCTTGTTACATATATAGGGCACCATTATCATTGGAGATATGCCTTTGGTATCGTTTCTTTAATAGGAATAATTACAATAATATCTTTATATAAATATCTTCCAAAACAAAAACATTTAAGAACTGTAACATTAAAAGAGGAATTAGAGTTTTTCAAAACAATAAAAGCTTGGCATATTTTACTTATCGTTGCAATTGGTTTTGGAGGGCTATTTGCATGGTTTAGTTATATCGCACCTTTATTAATTCATGTTTCAAATTTTGATGAAGGAAATGTTTCTTATCTTATGATTGTAGCAGGTGCTGGTATGGTTGTTGGAAATATCTTAGGAGGAAATTTAGCAGATAAGAAAAATCCAATTAAAGTAGCAATATTTTTATTATCAAGTATGGTAATAGCTTTAAATTTAGTTTTCTTCTTCTCATCAATTCAAATTGTCTCTATAATATTAACATTTATTTGCGGGGCTTTAGCCATGTCTATTGGAGCGCCTATTAATATGATTATGTTAAATAGTGCAAAACATTCAGCTATGTTAGGTGCTGCTTTTTTACAAGCTGCTTTTAATGTTGCAAATTCACTTGGTGCCTTCTTTGGTGGTATTCCATTATTTTTAGGATTTGATTATAACTACCCAGCTTTAATTGGTGCATTTATGGCTTTAATTGGTGCAATTTTATGTACGATATTTTTGAAAAAATATAATTTCAAAGGATAAAAAATCTATCTAAATTATAAAAAAGTAGGCTCAGGAAATAAAACAATTTTCTTCCTACACGAACTTATGGGAGATTGTAGAAACTATGAAGCAATACTTCCATATTTAAATACAAAAGATTTCACATACTATTTTATTGATTTAAGAGGTTATGGTTTATCAAAAGAGTTAAAGGGTGACTATACTTGTGCTGAAGCAGCAAATGATATTAAGAATCTAATCACAAAATTAAACTTAAAAGAAGTAAATTTATTAGCTCATTCAATGTCTACAATGATAGCTCAAAAAGTAGCCCTAATTGATAATAGAATCAAACAACTAATTTTAATCACACCAATTTCAGCTGCTGGTATAAAAATGAAACCACAAGCCCAAGCTAAGCTAATAGAAAAAATGAAAGATAATAAAGAGCTAATTGAGCAAGTAGTACAAAGTGCAAGTAAAAGATACAACCAACAATGGAAAGATTATAGAATCAAAATGGGATATACTTCTTCAACTTTAGAAGCTAGAACTGGATATATGAATATGTATTTAACAACTGATTTTATAAATGAAGTAAAAAATATAGATATACCAATCAAAGTAATGCTAGGATACCATGACTTACCAGCTTTTAATAAAAGTACCATCAAAAAACAGTTTGAAAAGTATTATAGTGATTTTAAGATAATAGAGTGTATGGAAGCAGGACACTATCCAATGATAGAGTGTCCTGTTTATTTTGCTAGTGAAGTAGAGAAGTTTTGTAAAAGTTAATTTTTAATTGGTATAAAATACATAACCGTTTCAAAAATACCTTCCATATAATGTCTTAGATAAATTTTATAATTTGGATTGATATCTAGTACTATTTGAGGAATTTTATACCAATCTTGTGCTTTATGATATATACAAATAGCAAGGATTGCTTGGTTTTCTTTTATTGTATTTTTTGCTCCAATTAAAGCATCTTGTTCTGCACCTTCTATATCTAGCTTTATAAAATCTACTTTTTCATTTATCAAATTATCTATTGTATTTATATTTGATGCTTGATAATCATGTGCGCAGTTATTTTGTAGTTGTTGATTTGTTATATTTTCTATTTTTTTATTTCCTAATCCACAATTTATAAACTCAATATTTTCATATTTAGAAAAATTTTTCTTGGCTATATTTATATGCAAATTATTTGGTTCAATACAATATATCTTTTTAAAATCAGGGAAATTACTTATAATTTGAGGAATAGTATCACCCACATATGAACCTCCATCAAGAAAAACTATATCTTTGATATTTGGTACTAACTCTTTATCAAAGTATTGTTCTTTGTGATTATTTGTAAATCCTTGCATAAAATCAAAATCAAAACTTATCTTAAAATTTATTACTTTTGTAAAAATCTCTTTTGACTTTTCATCACAAAGTAGATTGTAAACTTTTTCATACTCTATTTTATTATTTTTGAAATCATCCTCAAAGTCAGTTATAAAAGGTGGTTTTGCTAAGAGTTCTTTTTCTATTTTACTATATTTATAAAAGCTAAGATAATTTATATTTTCAAAACCTTTTTTATCAAGTACACTTTTTACTTCTAAAGGACTTCCTGTTGATACAGATAGAATAAGTGCATCTTTTGGTACCTCATCAATTTTATAAATTGATTTTTTTCTTGAACTTTGCACCCTTGTAAAATCATCAATTATTCCATCAATTTGTACATGTTTTTGAATAGATTTTGTATATTTATTAATTCCAAGAATAAATTTCTTTTTAGTAAAAGAGTAAAGAAACTCTTCTACAAGCTCTTTATCTTTTTTATTTATGTAAGTTTCATCAATAAGATTTAGCATGAATAAATTAAAGTATTAGTGCTTTTAAACTCTTAACTGTATATAGTTTTAAAGCATTCCCTTTTTCAGCTTTTAGTTCATTTGAAAATCCACTTTTTGAAAATAGTACTGTACAATCAGGTACAATTTCTAATTTTTCACAAATTGCATGCAATCTATTTAGTTCATTTTTCTTAACTTTTGTATTTGTATATTTACAGCTTCCAATTAAGATTTTTCCACTTTTTGTTTTGGCAATTAAATCTAAATCATTTTTATCTTCATCCCAATATCTTCCGATTTTTTCAATCTCATCATCAGCAAAAGCACTTTTAATAAACTCATGACTTAATTGTTCAAATATTAAGTGCATAAACTCTAATTGATAGTTATTAAATCTTTCAAAACTCTCATCATACTCTTCTCTAGCTATTCCTCTATACAAAGGAGATACAAAAGCAAACCAAAATCTTAAAAATGGTGTTGTGAATAGTAGTTTATTTAATTTTTCATTTCTTATTTTTTCACTTTGTACAAAATCAACAGGTGTCTCTTTTGTTAATATTCCCAAATGAGCTAAGTTTGAAATTGTTTCTATTCCCTCATCATAGTCAACATCAGCTCTTTTAAATGCTGTTGTTGTTCTTCTATCTCCAAGTGCAAGCCCTGTTAATATTTTATGATAAGGAGCATTATTTTGAGTTAGTTTTTCTATACTCTCTTGAATCTCATAATACTCATCTAAAATATGCCTTATGATAAGTGTTCTAAGAGGTTTTGATGTATCAATTTTAACATCTAATCCACCAAAAACAGCAAAGTAATTTACAGCTGTTTGCATATCTTTTGGTTTGTTCTTTTCACAAAATATCTTAAATTGTTCTATTAATGTTTTATCATTTAGTATAATAGTAAAGCCTTTTATATTTTATTTTTGTAATTATAACATAAAAGGTAACTATCTTTTAATGTGATATTATTTTTCTATGATTTTATGAATTTATTTTAAGAAAAGAGTTTTATTTTTGATATTTTTGAAAAAAATTGTTTAATTGATTTGCAAAGCTTTGTGCATCTTTTTGAGTAAAAGGTGCAGGTCCTTTTGTAATCTCTCCGCTATCGCGTATTTCTTGCATTAGGTTTCTAATAGCAAGGCACTCTTTTATATTATCTTGTGTATACTCCAAGCCTCTATGATCTATCGCATGGGCTTGTTTTTCTATAACTCTATTTGCAAGAGGAATATCAGCAGTAATAACTAAATCACCTTTTTGTAAAAGCTCAACTATTTTATCATCTGCTTCATCTGCTCCTTGCTCTACTATCATATAACTTATATTTGAAGATTTTCCAATATTTATTTTTTTGTTTGCTATTACAATAGTTTGCAAACCTAATCTTTCAATTGCTCTTAAAAGAATAGGTTTTAAAAGATTAGGGAAAGCATCACCATCTACATATAAAATCATTATAAAATCTCTTGTACTCTACCTACTTGCCCATCTTGTAATCTAACTTTGATTCCATGGGGATGAAAAGGAGAGTTTGTTAAGATATCTTTTACAACTCCTTTTGTAAGCTTTCCACTTCTTTGGTCTTGTTTTAAGACTATATTTACATTCATACCTTGTTTTATATCAAATCTTTTTTTATTATCCATTTTACAAACTTTTTTTATAATTTAATATCTCTTTTACAAAACTTATATTGTAAAAAAATACTACTTTAAATAAAAGTGATATTTTTATTGCATCACTATTTATTGCATCAATTATAGTAAGTTCAAATCCCTCACCATCAGCTTGATTTTTAGGTCTTACTTCAATATTTATAGGTTTTAATGCTTTCATCATATTTATTGTATTTTTTTTAGCTTTAGGTTTTAAGTTTTCAAAAAAATCTTTATCTTTTTCTTCAAGTTTCATTGTCTCATATAATAAAACTAAAGTATCTTTATATATAGTTTTATTCCAAGAAACTTTTCCTTTGCTATAATGAAAAGTTGAACTCTTATTTAAAAGTGGATTAATTTTCTCATTTTTCATATCTTCTATTAATTGTAAAAAGAAATTAACTCCACCTAAACTATTTGAAAGAGTTGTTACTTCTTTATTTAAATACTCTTTTGTTTCTTCTTCTAAATCTTTAAATCTCATCTTACTCCGATTGTTTTTATGAAAGTATAGCTAAAAATTTGCAATTTTACTTTCTTATTGATGTTGCAGTTAAAAATATATAGTTTTTTCCAGTAAGCGTAACTCTAAACTTTTTTTGTTGTAGGTATTTTTTACAAAACATGGCATCTTTATATAAAACTGACATTTCTGAAAAAGAGTAATTTTTTGCTTTAGCACCATAAATCATCTGTCCATCATGCCATCTACAATTTGGAAATCCTATTATCATCGCTGCATTTTTTTCCATATAGTTTTGAACTATATTCATAAAAGTTTCATTGAAATTCATATTAGAACTTTGTAAAGTTCCAATACTAATAATCAAATCAAACTTACCTAAATCTAACTGCTCTAGTTTATTTATATCATGTGCAAAAAACTTTACATTACTATTTTCTTTAAATTTTTCCTTTGCAAGAGTTATTGCACTACTACTATAATCAACTCCCACAAATTCAATATCATTAAAATTTTCACAAAGTTGCTTTATAACTTCAAACTCACCTGCACTATTTACTCCAAGATTTAATACTTTTTTTCTTGATGATATTTTCGTATTTTCTAAACACTTAATATAATTAATCAAAAAATCTGGTTCTTCATTTTTATTTATTTGATTAAAAGTAGATAAAGCTCCATATTTCTCTTCATTTGAGTCTTCATTATGAAAACTTTTGCCTTTATTGATTTTTTCTAGTGTTATTGATACTTTTTTTTCATCTATATATTTTGGTGTTAATATCTTACAATCTAAAAGTAAAGCTAAATCAACATAAGAGTTAAAACTTCTATATATAAACTCTTTATTTTCAATTTCTACGATTTCTCCTGCATAACTTGAGGCTAAAAAGTCTGGATTTAAAACAGTAAAACTAACTCTATTTTGTGTTTTTAGAAGTTCTTGTAAAGTTTGATATATTTCAAACATGCTTTGCTTTGTAAAATCTTGCATTAACTCTCTTTATTTTTTACAAATTATATAAAAGAAAGAATTAATACTATCTATATGAAGCATTTGATTTTTTAATTTTCATATCATGAAAACCATTAATTGACATAAACATTCTTATCTCTTTATCAATTGCTCTATTTTTAGGTCCTTTAATTATCTCAACAATTGGTGAAATATCGTCTTTATTTTTATCAAATTTTAGTTCAAAATAGGGAATTATATTATCATGACAAGTTCTAAATTTCATATTTGAAATACTATTTTCAAAATTATAACGAGCATTTTTCCTGTCATTTGTAATTATTGGATTATGAATTACTCTTACTTCTTGTTCTTCTTTAAAAAGTTCACTTTTTGATTTTGCGGCAAGATTATTGATTTTTGTAATTGTTTCTTGACATATTTTTTTAAAGCAATCAAAATCTGTTTTAATTATAGAGTTATCAAAATTCTCAATAGAGTCTAATATCTCTTCAATTTGTCTATTTTGTTCTTCTTCACTATATAAAACCTTTGAAATTTTTATATTGTTTGTATAATCAAAATATTCTGAATTAAAGCCAATAGCAATACCTTTGCCATCATTTGCATAAGCTCGCCATTGGCTTAATAAATCTTGACCTTGAGAAAAAGATGCTACATAAACTAAAGGATGTTGTATTAAATACATCTCTTCAAAAAGCTCATACTTTTTAAAGTTGTGCTTTGTTGTAAGCTCTTTTATTCTATTTGATACTTTATCTTTTATCCAATGTATCTCTTTATAATCGTTTAAATTATATATGGAACTAAGCCATAAAGTTTTATTTTGAATAATCGCTTTAAATGAATCGATATTACAATAGTGGTAAATAACGTTATTCATAAATAGCCTTTATAGTTGAATGTTAAAATAGTCCCTTAAAACCTCAGCTCTGTTTTCTAAACTTATTCCCCAAACTCTTTTATCACTATTTTCTTTATATGTTATCATATCATTTGTTAATGTTATTCTTCCATCTTTTAATGCTTTTGTTACTAAAAGTGGTGCATAACTTGAAAACTGTTCATAATTTTTTTTATTTTCAAATACAGAAGAAAAATCTGTAATACTCTTTTTCTTAGTTGAGAATTGATATCTTATTTGCCAACCTTTAGATTTATAATTATACATCAAAGCATACTCACCATTTGCACAAGGTTGAATTTGATATTGTATATCTTCACTTTCAACTATTGTATCTTCATCAAGTGCTAAAGGAACTCTTACATTTCTTCCATTTGCAACATCAACTAAATAGTCTTTGTTATCAATTGTCACAAGTAAAGCCAAATGTGGATAATTTGCTCCTATATAGCTTGTATCTTCAACTTTTGCAAATATCATCTTTGCATCATAACCTAAATATTTCAATAAATATACAAATAAAGTATTTGATTCATAACAAATGCCACCTCTGTTATTGCACACTATTTTTTCATAAATTTTTAATATATTTACTGAAAACTCTTTTTTAAAAATAAAATCAAGGTTTTCATATGGCACATTTAATATGTAAGACTCTTGTAGTTTTTTTAAATTTTCAAGATTAGGATTTAAAGATGAAGGCTCATCATCAATACCAATTCTTTTTAGTATTTTTCCTATTTCCATGAGTTCTCCTTAATATCTATAATTATAACTTTGAAACTATATTTTACACTTAAAAAGTAATTTATTAATATTTTTTAATTTAATTCTAATCCAGTAGAGTTTAAAGTATAAACTGTAGGAGCTAATTTATCTATAAAAGTTTTATGATGAGACACTATAATCATAGATTTTTTTATACCATTTAAAATATCTACAATCCTTTTTTCTGCATTTACATCTAAAGCATTTGTAGGTTCATCTAAAAGAAGTATTTTAGGCTCTGTACTAAGAATAGAAGCTATTGCAACAATCTTTTGCTCTCCACCACTTAATTCAAAAATAGTTCTATCTTTTAAATGTGATATTTCTAAACTCTCAAGTATTTTCAAAGCTTTACAATAAGCTTTTTCTTTATCTACACCTCTAGCTCTTAAATTAAACATAACATCTTCAATCACAACAGGACACAAAAAATAATCATTTACCTCTTGAGGCAAATAACCCACATCGCTTCTAAATTTTTTATACTCTTTTTTTGAATCTATTTTATTATGAAAAAGTTCTAAAACTCCTTCGTATGAATGTTCAAGTCCAGCAATTATTCTTATTAATGTACTTTTACCAACTCCATTTGCACCAACAATTGCAACTTTTTCTTCATGTCCAACATTTAAATTTACATTTTCAAAAAGTCTATTTGAACTATTTTTATATGATATTTGTTTTAATGTTATAGAACAACTCATAAGCTTACCTTTAAAATTATTACAATTAATATAAGAAGTATTAAAACAATATCTTTCTTTGTTGTTTTAAACTTATCATTTAAATAAATTTGTTTATTAAAACCTCTTGCTTCAAAAGAGTCTTTTAACTTTTGCGATTTTTTTATTGATTTTACAAAAAGCATACCTAAAATATTGCCAAAAGTATTATAAGTAAACATATTTGTCTTTGCTTCAAAACCTCTTGATTTTAAAGTATTCTTAATATTTTTGAAATCATTTGTTAAATTATCAATCATTTTTAATGTAAAATAAGTAGTTGATACAAAACTGCTTGGAAATTTCAAAATATAAAAACCTCTTACTATATCGTATCCCCTTGATTTATAAAATATTGACAAATTAAATAAAATTATCATATTTGTTCTAATATAAATATTTATGGCTTCATCATACTCTTTTTGAAAAACTAATAAAAGTGCCAATACAATTATAAAAACATTTAAATATGCCAAGGTTTTGAAAATCTTAACTATAGATTCTTTATAAAAATATAGAATATAAAAAGTTGGCAATAAATAATAAAGTTCATAAGAAGAAAAACTTACAACAATAGAATAAAAAAGTGCTGCTAAAATAGAAACAGCAGGGGAGAATATCATCTTTTAACTCTTTTTAATATATAAAATAACCCTATTATAACCAAAAGTGCAAAAATAGTTTTTAAAATATTCATATTTTCAAGTTTTGATTCTAAAGCTTTAACTTTAGCTTTTAATCTTTCATTCTCTTTTTCTAAATCACTTTTATTAATAGATTTAAAACTATTATCTTTTATAGCTTGCTTTTCTTCTTTACTTAAAGATATCTTTTTTGTAGCTATATGCCCACCTTTTGCATCAACAGATACATAAAAATTATCTTCTTTTATATCTATTGAAACTTCACCTTTTTTATTTGTAAAAGTTTTTTGCAAAAGTTTTTTATCTTTATCTTTAATTTTAACTTCGCAATTTTGGCAACCATTACCATTTGCAAAATATGCACTTATATATAAAGTTTGATTTTCATAATCTGTAAATAGATTTAGTTTATGGGCAAATAGTGAAACACAAAGTAAACTAAGTGCTAAGAAAATCTTCATACTTTAATCTCATTTAATAAATTAGGCATTGCTTTTTTAATATATAGCAATAAAAATAATGTAATAATACCTTCTAAAATCATAGCTGGTATATTTGCTAAAACAACAGCATATGAAGCTATTAAATACTCATCTTTTGCAAAAAGAAGCACTAAAGCAAGAATAACTGTGGCAAAAAATACTCCCAAGAATCCAACTAAGAAAAATCTTATTTTTTCATTTAATTTATGTGCGATTTTTGTATGATAAAGTAAATATACTAAATATGCAGGTAAAGCCATTATGACTATGTTTGCACCCAATGATGTAACTCCACCATAACCTAACATAGTAGCTTGTAATACTAACGCAATTGAAATTGGAAGAAAACTAACTCTTCCTAAAAATAATCCTATAACACCTACTAAAATTAAATGAATTTGTGTAGGCCCTAAAGGTATATGTATAAATGATGCTATAAAAAAAAGAGCACTCATAGCTGCACTTAAAGCAATATTTTCATTTTTTATCTCTTTTAGTGAGTATAAACACATAGCCCCACCAACTACTGCTAAGGTAGTTGCTACCTCAGCACTTAAAATTCCATCTGATATATGCATTTTTTCTTCTTTCTAATAAGCTTTTATCCAAAGTAAAGCACCGTTTTCTATTGGATACTTTTTACCATCATTAACTTTTTCACCCTCTTCTATAAGTGCAGCAAATCCCCACCAACCTTTATGGTTCATTACAAAAGAAAAATTACCATTTTCATCTGTTTTAACAACTTGTGTAATATGAGCATCTGTTGGTGCTTTTAAACCAAACTCATTATATAATTCTACTTCAACCTCTACATTTGAAGCTGGTTTTGAATTGTGTAAAACTTTTCCTGTAAAAATATTACCTGCATATAAACCAAAAGGCTTTGTCAAAGGAACAATCTCATATTTTAAACCTATTGGCTCATCCCATCCATCTTCAAGACCATAAGCACTAACTATTATTTTTGGTACATGAGAAATAAACTTACCCTCACTTGGTTCAAAATATGGTTTTGGAACAGTAAAAAACTTGTAAACCCCTGGTCTTCTAATTTTATATGATGTTTCCCAAGCTAAATTATCAAATCTTTTGATTTGTTTTAAACTTAATGCATTTTTTTTATCATTTAAAAAAATACCCTCTGGCTTTACCATTTTCATCCCTGTTTGTTCAAAAGGATGAATAAACATAGACTCTATTTTTATATTAGCTTCACTTTTACTCTTAACATTATCCGTTGTTGGTATCATCGTCAAAAAATGTGCATTAGCAGCAACTGCAAATGCTAAAAAAACTAAAAAATTTCTCATTATATCTCCTAGACTTAATTTGAATTATTATAATAGTATTATTTTTACAAGATAATAAGTTTTTTAAACTCTTATGTATTTTTGGAATTAATATATAAAAATAATAAAAAGTGAGCTAAACTATTTTTTAAGAACATAATTAGAGTATAGATATAATATAAAATCTAAATTGTAAAATTATTTATATTTATATTATACTTTTTATATATAAATAATCTACAAATTATCTTAAGGTAAATAATGAAACATAATAGAGTTTATATTCTTATTTCAATAGTGTTTTTTTTGTTATATATTTTCATAATTTTTGCAACATATAATACAAATAAAACATATTTATTAAATAATACAATAAATACACAACTAAAATTAGTCCATTCATATAAAGAGAAGTTTGATGAAAAACTATCTGCATTAAAAAGAATTGTTGAAACAATGGGAAAAAAACTAATAAAAAAAGATAGATTTAAAGATTTTAATTCCATAAAAGAGATGCTTACAACTGCAATGATTTCGGGGGATGGATTTAAAAGTGTATATATATCTTATCCAGATAACTTCACTATATCAGGAAGAACCGATTGGTATTATACAGATGATTATATTGCAGTAACAAGACCTTGGTATGTTCAAGCAGTAAATAAAGGAAAAACAACAATCTCTAAACCATATGTTGGTTCTGCTGGATTTGAAGATAAACTTTATATAAGTATAGCTTCTCCTATTTATGATAAAAATAAAAACCTTTTAGCTGTATTATCAAGTGATTTGGAACTAAAATCTGTACAAAAAGAGATTTCAAAATTTTTTCCTTTTAAAAAAGGATTTGCTTTTTTAATGACAAATGATTCTCAAGTAATTGTCCAGTCAAATAAACTTGGAATTGATTTTGAAGATAAAAAATTATTAAAATTTTTAGAAACATTTCAAAATAATAAAAAAGGGGACAAAACTTTTAAAATAGACAATCAAGAGTATATATTTACATTTGAAAGACTTAAAAACAGTGATTGGTTGTTTGTTTCTGTATTACAAAAAGATGAGATATTTAAAACTTTAAATCAGCAACTTTTTATGAACTTGATATCTTCTTTAATACTTTTTCTTTTAGGTTTAGGAACAATAATATTTATATCTATAACACAAAAAAAACTTTATGAAAAACATTTGCTTTTAGGACATTTTGCTAAAAGTCCTACTTGGGGAATATTACTAACAGATAAGAATGGAAATATTTTATTTATAAATAAAGTATTTGAAAAAATATTTAATATAAAAAGCAAAAGCTTATATGAAAAACCACTAAGTACTATAAAAGAGTTAATAAAAAATGAAAAAATAGATAAAAATGACTGTTTTGATGATATCAAAAAAAATCTTTTTTCTGTAAAGTCTTATAATCTAAAAAGAAATAATAAAACATATAGAGTCCAAATGACTCCTTTATTAAACAATTTTCACAAAGAATTAGAAGGTACTATTATTACAGTAAATGACATAAGCCATGAAAAATACTTAGAAAAAAAAGAGAGTGAACATGAACAAATTCTTATTCAAAATAGTAAAATGGCAGCTTTAGGAGAGATGGTAAGCGCAATTTCACATCAATGGAGACAACCTTTAAGTACTCTTTTAATGCTAATAAGTAATGCAGAAGAGATTGTAGAAAAAAACTCATTAACTAAAGCTCATAACTACTTATTAAGATCAAGAGATACTATTGAACTTATGAATGAAACTGTAAATGCATTTAGAAACTTCTATAAAGAAGAGTACGGAAAAAAAGAGTTTAATCTAATAAAAATCATAAAAGAAGTTATACTAATAAGTTTTCCACAAATGCAAATGAACGGAATTGAATTAGAGTTTGATTATGATAAAGATAAAGACTATGAGTGTACTAACTACCCCTCATATATCAAACAAGTTTTAATTAATCTTTTTGGAAATGCAAAAGATGAACTATCATTTATTTTAAGACAAAAACCACTTTATGAAGCAAAAATAAAAATCAATCTTTATAGAAAAAAAGAGCATTTTTATATAAGTGTAGAAGATAATGGAAGAGGTATTTTAAAAGAGAATAAAGATAAAATATTTAAACCATTTTTTACAACAAAAAACCAAGGAACAGGAACAGGTTTATATTTATGTGATTTATTAGTAAAAAATAGAATGAATGGAAATTTATATTTAAATAGTTTACAAAACCCAACAAAATTCATAATAAAAATTGGAGTTAAAGATGTATGATAAAATTCAAGAACTACTTGAAAATAAAAATATTTTAATAGTTGAAGATGAAGAGAGTTTATTAAATATTATGGTTGAATCCATACAAGATTATGCTACAAATGTATACACAGCAAAAAATGGTCTGGAGGGATTAAATTGTTTTGAAACCAACTCTATTGATTTAATAATTTCAGATATTCACATGGCAAAAATGAATGGATTGAAAATGTGTAGTGAAATAAGAAAGATAGACTCATATGTACCAATTATTTTTTTAACTGCTTATGATACAGATGAAAATATGCTTGAAGCAATACAATTAAAAAGTAAAAGTGTTTTAAAAAAACCATTTGATAAAAAACAGTTACTTGTATCTATGATATTAGCAATTTCTTCATTTAAAGAAGAGTTTAAATTTTTTGATTTGAAAAATGGTTTTAAATATAATTTTGAAGCAAAAGAACTTTTATATGATGAGGAAACAATAAATCTTACTAAAAAAGAGCAAAGACTTTTAGAACTACTTATCAAACACCATGAACATACTGTTCCTTTTTCTCTTATTGAAAACTTTGTATGGAAAGATAGTGGAGCTACAGCTGATGCTATAAGAATGTTTATTAATAAGCTACGAAAAAAGACCTATACAGAACTAATTCAAAATATTCAAGGGATTGGATATAAACTCACTTTAAAATAAAATTAATTAAATTTATTAAAAAAAATTAAAGATTATACTTTTTTTATACTATTCCAATAATATTTCTTTACACAAAATATAGGAGATTAGGAATGGGAATACTTAAAAAAAGCTTGTTACTTTTAAGCATATTAGGAGTTACAAGTTTTGCCTTAGCGCAAGACTCTGTTATTAAAGAGCGAACAAAACTATTTGAAAATGGAAAAGATATTGGTTTTATAACTATATTAACTCCAGTTGACGTAGTAAAAAAACAAGCAGGTAAAGTAACTATCAAAGTAAAAGGCTATAGATTAGAAAACTATCCACAAATGATTCTTAGAGATATCAAAAGAAAAGAATTATATGCTGAGTTTAAAGATGAAAAAAGTTCAAATGAATCTTTTAAAACAGTTAAAAAACATGAAGATGATTATGGTGAAATCTGGCATGAAGTTGAAGGAGTTTTTACAATTGATTCAAAAAATATTGCAAAAAACCCAGATAAATTAAAACTTAAAGCTAAAAAAACATATGAGCAAAGTTGTTCAATGTGTCATCATTTACCAGCATCAAATGCATACACTGTAAATCAATGGCCACAACAAATTGAAAGTATGATGGAGCAAGTAACATTAGATCCACATACAAAAAATCTAATTATTAAATATCTGCAACAACATGCAGCTGATTCAAAATAAAGGAGACAAAATGAAACGTAGGGATTTTTTAAAATGTAGTTCAATTCTTGGTGTAGCAACGACTGTAAAAGCAAATAGTTTTGGTTGGGCAGACCTAACTAACTTTGATGATAGAAAAACAGTACTAAGTTCAAATAGATTTGGTATGTTTGAAGCAGTAATACAAAGTGGAGAAGTTATAGAAACTAAAGCTTTTAAAGGTGATTATTTTCCAAGTCCAATGATAAAATCAGTTGCAGATAGATTGCAAAATCAAACACGTGTTGAATACCCAATGGTTAGAAAGTCATTTTTAAAAGCAAAAGGACCATCAAATAATAACCTAAGAGGGAAAGAAGAGTTTGTAAGAGTATCTTGGGATGTTGCTCTTGATTTAGCAGCAAAACATATGAGAGAAACATTTGATAAACACGGACCTGAAAGTATTTATGGAGAGTGCTACTGGTGGGGTGGTTCTGGTAGAGTAAGTTGGGGACGAACTGTATCTAGAAGAATGATGAGAATCTTAGGTGGATTTGTAACTGAATCAGGTGATTATTCAACTGGTGCTGGTCTTGTTATTATGCCTCATGTTTTAGGAGGTTCTTCTGTTTATGATACACCAACTAAATGGAAATCAATAATAGAAAATGCAAAAAATGTTGTAGTTTGGGGTTGCGATCCATTAATTACAAATCAAATAACATGGTCAACTCCACTTCATAGATGCTTTAAAGATTATGAAAAATTACAAGCTGCAGTTTTTAGTGGAAAAATTAAAGCATTTAGTGTAGATCCAAGAAAAAATGATACACAAAAATTCTTAGATGCAGAACACATAGCAGTAAAACCAAATACAGATGTTGCACTAATGATTGGTATGGCACACTATTTATATACAAAAAAACTATATGATGAAAAATTTATCAAAAAATATACTGTTGGTTTTAATAAATTTAAAAAATACCTATTAGGTAAAGAAGATGGCCAAGCAAAAGATATCAACTGGGCTTCTGAAATTTGTGGAGTTGATGCAAAAACTATTGCAAAATTTGCAAAAACATTAGCAAAAGAAAGAACAGTATTATTATGCGGTAGAGCACTTCAAAGACAAGACCATGGGGAACAAGCTCACTGGATGTGCACAGTACTAGCAGCTATGTTAGGACATATGGGATTACCAGGTGGTGGAATTGAGTTCTCTCTTGCATATAATTCAAGTGGAGCAACAGATAAACTAGCACCAACAATTACAGGTATTAGCCAATCTATTCCTGAAAAATACAATAACAAATATCCAAATGCACCTTGGTTAAAATATCATGATGTTGTTATTCCATCATCAAGATCAATAGAAGCAATTCAAAGACCAGGAGAAAATTTAGACCAAAATGGTAAAAAAATAAAATTACCACATATTAGACTAATGTATAACGCATCAGGTTCACCACTTACAAGACACCACGATGTAAATAATATGCTAGAACAATGGAAAAAAGTTGACACAGTAATTACAGCTGAGCCTTACTGGACTTCTACTGCTAAAATGTCAGATATAGTATTTCCTGTAGCAACAGAACTTGAAAGAATAGATATAGACCAAACAGGTGGAACAAAAGAGTATATAATTGCAAGAAAAGCTCATATTAAACCAGCAGGTGAGAGTCAAAGTGATTTCTGGATTTGTAGAGAACTTTGTAAAAGATGGGGTTATGAAGAGGTATTTACAGAAGAAAAAACTGAATTAGAATGGGTTAAATATATCTATGAAGATGCTGTTCAAAAAGCAAAAGCTATGAATATGAAAATGCCATCATTTGATAAATTCTGGGAAAAAGGTTATGTAAGATTCCAAGAAGATGATGAATCAACTCAAAACTATACTAGATATACTGAATTTAGAGATAACCCATATAAACATAGACTTGGAACACCATCAGGAAAAATTGAGATATACTCTCCTGTAATTGCAAAATTCAATTATGATGATTGTAAAGGACACCCAACTTGGATGGAACCAATCGAGTGGCTAGGAGATAAAAAACAAACTAAAAAATATCCAATGCATATTATTAGTCCACACTCAAAATATAGATTACACTCTCAATTAAATAATACATTTATTAGAGGTTTATATGAAATTAGTGGAAGAGAGCCTGTTTTAATAAATCCTAAAGAAGCTAAAAAAAGAGGCTTAAAAACAGGTGACATTGCAAGAGTTTTCAATGATAGAGGTGAAATTTTAGCTGGTGTTTATGTAACTGATGCTGTAATAGATGAAGTTGCTACATTATGTGAAGGTGCTTGGTATTCTCCTGAAAATTTAGGAGACAAAACACTTTGTCAACATGGTAATGTAAATGTTCTTACTATTGATAAAGGAACATCAAAATTAGCTCAAAGTAATATTGCACACACTGCATTAGTTGAGATAGAAAAATACAAAGGTAGTTTAAAGCCAATCAACGCTTTTACAAAACCTAAAATTCTTCAAAACTTATAAAAAAAGGCACAAATTTGTGCCTTTTTTATCTTACATAATAATAACTAACATTATAAACAATCACTTTTAATTAAATATCTTAAAATTTATCCTTTTTTATGCATAGTAGGTATAAAATACTAAATTTATAAAGTAGGAAAAATGGACATAATATTATTTATTGAATATATAGGAATTGCATCAGCTGCACTTAGTGGCTTTTTATTTGGTGTAAAAAAAGGTTGTGATTGGCTTGGATTATTTATAGCAGCTTTTTTAACAGCACTAGGTGGCGGAATAATAAGAGATCTACTTGTTGGTAGAGATATCTACTCTTTTACTCACTATATGCCCGTACTTATTGTAATTATTGTTTTATTTATCTCTAAATTTTTAAAAGTTTATAAAAGATATGGAGAATTAGAAAAAAAGTTCATTTTTATATTTGCAGATGCTATTGATTTTATTTGCTTTTCTATTGTTGGAGCCATGATAGCTATCGAATTTGGTTTTAATATCTTTGGAGTTGCATTTGTTGCATTTTTCAATGGAGTAGGAGGCGGTATTTTAAGAGATATCCTTCTAAATGAAGTACCATGGTTTATGAGAACAGGACTATATGGAACCATCAGTTTTGGTGTTGGTATAACATATTATATCTTGCATCTTGTAGGATTAAATACAATTTTTTATATCATAACATTATTAGCCCTTGGAATTTTAATAAGAATGATAGCATACTATAAAGGATGGCAACTACCACCATTGTAGGATTAGAATATTTAAAGCTAAAAAGAGTGCCATGCAAAATATTACAACATTTTATTTAATAATATTAATATCCATCAATATTTTTACTCTGCCATCGCCAACTATCTTCACACATTTGCTCTAATGTTTTTTTTGCTTCCCATCCTATAATCTCTTTAGCAAAAGAAGGATCAGCATAACATTCTGGAATATCCCCATCTCTTCTATCTGTAAAATCAAATGATATTTTTTGACCACTTATATTTTCAAATACTTTTATAACATCAAGAACGCTATAGCCTTTTCCTGTACCTAAATTAATACATAAAGGATGAAATTTATCATTTTTAGAATTCAAATATTTTATTGCTTTTACATGAGCAATAGCTAAATCAACAACATGAATATAATCTCTTATGCAGGTTCCATCATGTGTATCATAATCAGAACCATAAATCTTAAGAGCCTTTCTTTTCCCTATAGCTACTTGGGTTATTAAAGGCATTAAATTATTAGGAATTCCATTAGGATTTTCTCCTATTATTCCACTTTTATGTGCACCAATAGGATTAAAATATCTAAGAATTGCGATTTTAAAACTATTATCAGATATATAAAGATCTTTTAAAATATTTTCAATCATATACTTACTACTTCCATAAGGATTAGTTGTTTTACCAGTAGGACTTAATTCATTAAGAGGAGTAGCTTTTTCAATATCCACTTTTGAATAAACTGTTGCGCTAGAAGAAAAAACAAATTTTTTACAATTAAACTCTTGCATGACTTCAAGTAGCTTTAGAGTTCCTACAACATTATTATCATAGTATTTTAAAGGATTTTGCACACTTTCTGTCACTGACTTTAGCCCTGCAAAATGAATTACAGAATCTATATTATAATTAGTAAATAATTCTCTTAATTTTTTCTTATTTCTTACATCACCGTTAATAAAAAATATATCTTTTTTTATAATTTTTTTAACTTTTTCCAATGATTTTTCTGAAGAATTTGACAAGCTATCATATACAATGAAATTAAATCCAGCATTAGAAAGTTCAATCAATGTATGAGTTCCAATATAACCAGCTCCTCCTGTAATAAGAGTAAAAAACATAATTATAATTCCTTTTATTTAAAATAATATGATATGATACATTATTTTTATATTAAAATATACTAAAATAAAACATTTTAATGCTATTTTATGTTTATTATATATCTATCACCATTTTTTATAGAATTAATTATATAGAAATTTACAATTGGTTTATAATGAATAAAATCATAATATAAACTATCATTACTTATAATATTTAACTCATTTTGAAAATCATATAATTGTACGTTTTTATAATTTAATAAAACTTGTCCAATATAATTCTTGAATAGCATTATTTTTTTTAATAATTTAACCTCTTCTAAATATCTAAACGTTTTTATAGAATAAGGGGGGAAAAATAAAATAAATTTCACATTAGGATATTTCTTTATTATTGTAAGAATATTTAAATCAAATGATTTTTTGAGTAAATCTAAACTATATAATTTTTCATCAAAGATAATATTTAAATGTTTTTTAGGAAACAATTCAGTAGAAGTATCAAAAAAATACATATTATTTAAATCGAACTTTGGATCAATTTTATTATTATATTTTTCATATAATCTTTTAATAGATTGATTTAAAGTATCAAAAGAAATTAAATACTTTAAATCATTAATAATATTATTATCATATAAATATTTAGGAAAAGAGTGAATATTTTGATTTATTTTAGTTGTTTCACCTCTAAAAGAAAAAAAATCAAGCCCAAAAAGAATAGTTTCAATTTTTTTATTTCTATTTAATGCAAAAGATAAAGTATTATAATATTCATATGCAGTTCCATTACTTAATCTCAATTTTATAGGATTTTTAATTATTTTTCCTAATTCATCTAATTTAAAGTTAGCAATCATAGAGCTTCCTAATGCTATAGAATCATAATTATATGTTTTGATTATTCCTGAGTTTAAATACCTAGAATATTCACTTTCATATTTAACTTTATAAAAATCACTATGTCGATATTGTTGAAAAGGATCAATAACATAATTAAATAAACCTATTATAGGAATAAACAATAAAAATAATAACCAATATATAAGCCATAATTTAGAGTTCAAATAAATCCTTAAAAATTAAAATAGATAAATTCAGAAATATTATTTAATGATAAAATGCTATATAAAAATATAACTACACTAAATATTAATGTTTTAAACTTAATTTGAAATTTATCTCTAATTTGAATACTATTATCAAAAGTTAAAACAATAACAAAAGCTGTTAATAAATATAATAAAACATATCTATCAGCATAAATATTTTCAAAAACTTTTCCAAAAATAATATTATAATTTTCCAAAAAACCAAACAGAGGAATAAAAAAAGAGGGTAAAATAATACCATTAACCCCAAACATACCTTTTAATACTTTTAATGCATCATCTAACTCCTTGGCTCTAAAAAAAATAGTAGAAAGTAGAAAAGTATGAAATGTCAAAAACCAGCCTAAAAATTTATTGATTTCAAGTTTTATTTTTTTCTTCCAAAAATGATTGATAATAAGTCCTATTCCATTAATAATTCCAAATATTATAAATAACCAACTTGCCCCATGCCATAATCCAGAAATTATCATAGTTATTAAAATTGTTAATAATGCTTTTGTAAAACTATATTTACCTAAGAGTTTAAGAATAGGATTAAATATATACATATTTATAAATTTAGTTAATGAAATATGCCATCTATTCCAAAATTCTGTCATTGAAGTGGCTTTATAAGGAGAGTAAAAATTTATAGGAAGTATTATATTAAATAAAAGAGCGCAGCCTATAGCCATATCGCAATAACCACTAAAGTCAAAATAAACTTGAAATACAAAAGAATATGAAGTAACCCAAGCTTCTATGAAAGTTAATGTGTTTGCATTATCAAATCCATTGTTAACCCATACTGCAAATGTATCAGCAATTATTACTTTTTTAAATAAACCAATTGAAAATATAAATAACCCTAAAGCTACATTTTTATAATTTACTACTCTATTTTTCATATTAAAAAACTGTGGCATAATCTCTTTATGATGAACTATAGGACCAGCTATAAGTTGTGGAAAAAAAGAAATAAATATTCCATAGCTCAGAAAATCATACGTTTCATTTTCATGCCTATACGAATCTACTAAATATGCTATTTGTTGAAAAGTAAAAAAAGAGATGGCTAAGGGTAACGCAATATGAAATAAATCAAAGTTACTCTTTAATACAAAGTTTAAATTCGTGATAAAAAAATCAGCATATTTAAAATACCCTAATAATACTATATTAAAAATTATTCCAAAAGTAAGTAATTGTTTTCTTAGAACTTGCTTATTTTCTTTTTTATATTTTATCAATAAATAGCCCACTAAATAATTGAATAGTATTGATACTAAAATAAGAGGTAAATATGATAAATTCCACCAACTATAAAAAAATAAACTACTAAAAAGTAAAAAAACTTTTGCTAAAATAATTAATTTTTTTTTATTTAGATAAAAATAAACAATAAAGGTTATTGGTAAAAATATAAATATGAATTCGTAACTATTAAATAACATATTAATCCAAAAGTTTAGTATTTATTATATAATCTGCAATAACTTTATTTCCTTCAGGAGTATGATGATAATAATAAAGTTTTTTTAAGGGTACACCATTTACTCTTGTAGCATTATATGTATCAATATAAGGTATACTTAATTCTTTTAACTTTCTAATTAGGTATTTTCTTTCTTCTATTACTTCTTTATTATTATCTCCTCCATATTGCAAAATAAATATTTTCTTATATGGCAATTGTGAAAATTCTTTTAAAACATAATCAATAATTTTTCTTTTTGATATTGCTTTTTTATAAACTCTTGTTAATCTTTTTTGATAGTTCTGTATTTCATCTTGAAAAAACATTCTAATAAAATAAGAATACTCCGAAAGAGTAATATATATTTTTCTATCTGTATTTTGAGAACTAAATTTTGAGCCAAATATATCTATACTACTTAATTCAGGGCAGTAATAATCAATATTCCCATCTTTATTTTGATACAGTGAAATAGATGGAAATCCTGAATAAAAATCTAACCTATCTCTTTTAAAATCATATCCAACTAAAGTTTGTAACATAACTATTTTAGGATTAATACTATTATTTTTAATAAATTTTTTTATTCTAAGCAAACTTTGTGCTGTACCAAATCCTCCCACTCCTAAGTTAAAGATATTGTAATCTTTTTTTTGTAAAAAGGCAGGCCATGTCTCAAAGTCATTTACTTGGTTACCAAAAACAAAAGAGTCACCTGCAATTAATATAGGATCATTCATATTAATATTATTTTCTATCCCTTTTCTAAAACCAAGTTCATTTATTGTTAAAATAGAGTTATCCCAATATTCTAAATCAACTTTTAATTGTATATTTTTTTTGGGAACAAAACCTAAAACTGGAGAATATTCCAAAATATTACGATATTTATCTATTTTAATAGAGGGAGGATTTTTAAGAAAAGACAATGTATTGTTATTTTTAACAACTAAATATACTCTTACACAAAATTCAATAAATAAGAAAAATATAAGCAATATTATTATATTTAAAAAAAATATTTTTTTTATTTTATTCATTTTAGTGTTCTTTAATATTTTTTCTAACTAACTTGTATAATACTTTTTTTATTTTCACAGGTGCTAATCTAAAAAAAGAATATATAAATATTGTTATAAGAAAATCACTTAAAGAAATGTAGTTATTTTTATAACATTTATATCTAAATTTACATTCATTTATATAATATTTGAAGCCACCTCTTCTTCTAACTTGATACTCTGTACTTCTTATATAAATTAATGGTTCTTGAATACAATAATATTGTACTCCATTGTGAATCAATCTCAAATGTAACTCATAATCTTCTAATAAGCCAACATTTTGATTATAATTTCCATATTTTTCAAAAATACTTTTATACAACATAATTGTTGGATGACATACTATATTTCTATATTTCAATATTTTTTTTATTTCTTCATTATCTTTGGGTGTTTCTTTCAGACTCTGTATATTATCAATTGAATCAATAAAATCTAAACTCAAAGATGTTATTACTGTATTTTTATTTTTTATTTGTTTTAATATATTATATTGCATTTCAAATTTATTTTTAAAACATATATCATCTGCATCCATTCTAGCAACTATATCATTTGTGGCTTTTTTAAGTGCATAGTTCATGCAATAGGCTAATCCGTAATTCTTTTCTAGTTTATAATATTTAAATTTTCCATCATATTTAAAATTTTCAATTATTTTAATTAAACTTTCATCAACATAACCATCTATAACTAAGATAATTTCATCAGCTAATAAAGTTTGATTTTTTAAACTTAATAAAGCTTCTTCTAAATATAAAGGAGAATCGTTTTTGTATGTAGAAATCAATACACTTATTGGAGCAAAATTCATAGATATCCTTTATTTAATCTGTATTTAAAATTATATATATCATTTAAAGCAAGAAAAGACCAAAAGACTATATCATATCCTGTAAATTGAATGAATGATACTAATGAAAAAATAATAATAAACAATTTTAACGTTAAGTCTTTCGATAGTATAATTCGCTTAATTATTATATAAAAATAAAATAACATAGGAATAACACCTAAGTCTAACATATATTGTAAATAAATATTATGAAAATTATTCTCTAAAAAATTTTTACCAACAATTTCTTTTGTTAAAGAAATAGAATTACCTATTCCATATCCAAAAATATTATCTTCTAGGAGTTTTAGCCCTCCATACCATAACATTCCTCTTCCAGAAGAAGTATTATTTAACTCTTCTTCTATATTAGTAAATCTTTCTATAAATTGATTATTATCAAAAAAATAAAAAATAAGAATTAAAAATACACAAAGTAAACAAGATAAAATAAAAATATATATTATATTTTTATTTAATGAGAATTTCATCATATATTTAAAATATAAAAGAATAAATACTTCAACAATACCTATTCTTGACATATAAATTGTAGACAAAATAATTAAAAGTAAAAGTAAAATATAAAAAGGTATTTTTTCTTTTATGTAAAAAATTGCTATGAATGATATATAAGTCAGTTCTAAGTTATGGTTTCCAGCAACAATCCACAAAACATTTATTAAAGAAGCTTGCTTTGTTTCATATGCATCTAATAATGAATCATAATAAAATAAACATTTAAACAACACTATAAATAAAAAAATCATAAATACTAGTTTCAAAATATATGTTTGTTCTTCATTTTTTAAGTAGTAAGCAATATTTAATACTATGTAATAAATTAGCATACAAAAAATAATTTGCATCGAATAAATATTAAAACTATAAAAATAAGAATGAATTGCTATTGAAAATAAAATAAAAATAAAAAAAATAAAAACATCATTTACAAAAAAAATGATTTCCTTTCTAAATAAAATAATTAAAAATAAAATAGGAATTAAAAGATGATAAAACCTTGCATAAGAACTACCACTAACTAAAAATAATGGAATTTGAATAAATACACTTATAAATATCAAAAAAAGTATTATTTTATCTAAATTTATTTTCATATAGAACTTTCAGTAAATTGAAATCTAACTTTTTCAAGTAATAAATAAAAGCCAATACTTCAACAAATATATAACTAAAAACTAAGCCTTTTAATTCATAAACATACATATTTAATACAATAAAAGGGAATCCTACTAATAAAAAATAAATTGAAAATTTAAAAAGTATACTTTCTTTATGTAAATTTACAAAATACTGTAATGCACATAAAGAACTTAAAGAAATCAAAGGAATAATAATTAAAATAGAAAAATATAAATGTTTAATATTTTCTTGATAATTTTCTTTTAATAAAAAAGGCAATAACAAACTTTCTAATAATGATAATATTAATATAATAAATAATGATAAAAAGAAAACATACATAAAATATTTGATAAATAATAATTGCATTTGATTTAATCCATATTTATTATATACATTTACAAGCTTTGGAGTAAATAGTGAACTTATTCTGTTTATAAATATTAAAGGAGCACGAACAATTTGATCTAATACAGAGTATATAGCTACACTTTTCATATCTAAAAATATTCCAATAAAAATATAAATACCCTTCGTAATAATTGAACTTATTAAATTTGATATCATATATTTCATATTACTCTTTAATTTAAAAATAAGTAACAAGAAATCAAGCTTAAAATATAAAGATCTTTTTTTGAAAATATAAATTAATATTACTAAGTTTAATATAATGTAAGGTAATGTTGATATCAAAGGTACAATAAGAATATCAGTATCTTCTTTTACAAAAGAAAAAAGACATATAACTGTTGAAAGATATGAAAAGATGAGAATAAGTAAATTCAGTTTTAATCTATTAATAACTTGATAAAAAATTGTAAAATCAAAGAAAAAATATAATAGATATAAAAATGATACATAAAATAAAGTTTCATTAAATTTAGCAAAAAATCCTATAAAAATACATATTATTAATGATAATATCATATAAAATAATTTTGCATTTATATATTCATTTAATTTAATTGAGAAATTACTATTTTTTATATGTTTTGATAAATCCCTTAATGAATCATTTGATAAACCTGAATTTATCAAAACAGATAAAAAATTAAAAATAGCCTGAAAAAATATTAATTTACCATATATATCTAAAGAAATAGTTCTTAAAAGATATATATTTATAGTTATAGGAATAAGCAACAAAAAAAGTTGACAAAAAGTTAATTCAAATAAGTTTTTTTTCATATTTTGAATAAAACCTTTATATATCTTTTTATAAATCTTGCACAATAATAAAAGTTTGTCCAAAATATTGAACCACCATTCTCAAAAGATGATTCGCGAACTTCTTTTATCCCCTCAAAATAAAAAACATCAGAATTTCCACCCAAAGTAAAATAAGTAAGTATATTTTGATTATATTTACCTTTTAAACCTTTGGCTTTTAATCTTACTAACCAATCATAATCTGGAGCAACTTTTTTATCTAAATTATAAAAACCTACTATATCTAAACATTCTTTTTTAAACACAATAGTTGGTTGATTTATTCTTGGCATAGTATAAGATATCTTTTTATAATAATTTATATCCCCTTTTATTCGTTTAGCATTATTATCTGGAAAGTCACCAATAACAACATCTCCAAAAACAAATACATAATTTTTTTCAAAAGTATTTATAGCTATTTCAATAAAATCGTCATTTATAAAATCATCTGCATTTAATAAAAAGACATACTCTCCATTTACTATTTTAAAACCTTTATTAATTCCCTCTGTAGCACTTTTATCTTTTTCTGAAACCCAAAAGTCTATGTATTTATCATTTTCTTTTATAATATTTATTGTATTATCTGATGAATAACCATCAATAATTATATACTCTATATTTTTATAGGTTTGTTTTTTAACAGAATCTATTGTGTTTTGTATAGTTTTTCCTGCATTTCTGCAAACAGTAATAATTGTTACTAGTGGAATATTTTCATTATTTTTGACATTCTTTATTAAATAGTTACCACCTTTTAACAAACTTTTATCATTCAAATAATCTTTTAACTCTTTATATATAATTTCTTTCAACAAAGTTACCTTTACATTTTAAGTTTATAAATTATTTTTATTATGAATAAATTCTCTAGAGCCAACATTAAAAGTATATTGTTTTTTGAAACCTATATTTTTCACTTCTTTATCTTTAAAAATATTATTCATTATTGCATCAAATCCACCTGCACCAATAAAACCTTCTTCACAAGTGCATATTTCATTAATATGATTTAATTCATATCTTAAAGAATCTATATCAAAAGTATTTATAAAAAAAATATCCACTATAGTTATATCCTTATTCTTCGATTCTTTTAAAATTTTTTGACTCATATATCCAGTACAAATGTATGCTTTTTTTGAAGTACTCTTTTTTAATATTCTGTATCCTTTTTCAAAATTATAGTCACTACATTCTATATAGTTCATTGGTTTAGCATCAAATCTTATATATTTTGGATTATTATTATCTATTGTTCTTTTTACATACTCTTGGGCTAAGATATAATCACTTGGTGAAAATATTTCAACATTTGGCAAAGTATTCATTATTGACAAATCTTCTAAACAATGATGTGTTGGGCCACTCATAGCATAACTAACTCCTGCACCAACTCCAATTATATTTATATTCATTTGTCTAAGTTGAGAAAGAATTGATATATTTACCCTTATTTGTTCAAGGCACCGCATAGTAATAAAAGGTGCTATTGCATATACATACACAGTAAATCCTTCTAATGCAAGACCAACAGCTACATTTATCAAATTTTGTTCTGCAATACCTACATTAATAAATCTCGAAGTAAAATCTGTTCTTATTTTATCTAAAATTGGAGCCCCAAAATCTGCTGTCAAAAAAAATATTTTAGTATTGTCTTTCATTTCTTCATATAAAGAAGATAAAAATGCATCTCTCATCGTATTAATTTGCATTTTCTATATCCTTTATCAAATTATCAATATCATCAGGTTTTATTGAAAGAATATGACTTAAAGAATGTGTTTCCAAAAATGGTACTCCTTTACCCTTTATAGTATTTACTATTATGACTTTTGGTTTATTTGCTCTTTTATTTATTACATCTTTTAATACATTAAATACATTTTCTATATCATGTCCATCTTCAATTTCAAAGATATCCCAATTAAACGCTTCAAACTTTTTATTTAAAGAGTTCATATTAATAATATTTTCACTAAAATCAAGCATAGAAACTTTATTATAGTCAATTATTAATGTTAAATTATCTAATTTATGCTGAGGAGCAAACATAATAGCTTCCCAATTTGATCCTTCATTTAATTCTCCATCTCCAGTTAATACTACGACATTTTGTTTTAAACTTTTATTTTTTAATCCTAATGCCATTCCACAACCAACTCCAAGACCATGTCCTAAAGAGCCATTAATTGTTTCATATCCAGGAATAATAGGATCAGGAATTCCTCCTAAAAAAGACCCGTCTTTGCATACATTTTCAAGCTCATTCTTATTAAAAAAATTTAAATCTGCAAGTAAAGGATACATAGAAATCGAGCCATGCCCTTTAGATATTATAAACCTATCTCTTTTTTTATCTTGCGAATCTTTTGGATTATAATTTAAAATATTTCCATAATATAAACTAACAAAAATCTCAATGGGAGATAAAGAAGATGCAATTCTTGTTTCTGGTGCATTTTTATGTATTTTCAATGTTTCTATTCTTATATACTTTGCTTTTTCTTTCATAAGTTCATACATGATTTACTTTCCAGTTTTTTAATATATTTAATATGTTCGACATAAGTGAAAAAGATTTTAATTTAATTTTCATAATTTCTTTCCAGTTTCTTACTTGTCATAAATTTTATATGGTTGACTACTTCTTCTCCAAATTTTTCTTGAATCATTTCTAAATATTCATTACTAGTAAAATATTTTTCCCAAGCAAAATCTCTAAATCTTAAAACTTCCATTGAAGTTAGGTATTTTGTAGGTAAAGGTAATTGATTCTTTGAATGTTGAGAATAATCTGCCCAATTTTTCGGCAATTCAATTCCTTTTTCAATTGCATCAGTATATAATTTTGATCCAGGATATGCCATTGCACTGTAAATATTAAAAAATTCAGTATTTAAATCAATAGCCATATTAAGAGTCTCTTTCATAGTATCTTTATCATCATCTGGTAAACCAACTATAAAGTTTGAAAGAACTCTTATTCCTGCATTTTGTATATCACTTACAACTTTTTTTATATCTTTGTATCTTAATTTTTTAGAAGCACCATCTCTTACAAATTCACTTGCAGATTCAATTCCTAAACAAAACCAATTAAATCCAGCTTTTTTCATCTTTGATAAAAGATCTTTTTTCACAGTATCAACTCTAGCATAACACCAAATATTAAGATCTAATTTTTTTTCTAATAACAATTCTGTTATTTTCATATAATGGCGTTCATCTAAAACAAACATTTCATCTATAATTTTTATATTCTTTATTTTATATTCATTAACTAAATATTCAATTTCTTTAACAACAAGTTCAGGGCTTCTATATCTTATACTTGGTTTTCCAAAAGTTGCATTAATACAACAAAAAGTGCATTTATAAGGGCATCCTAAACTAGTATAAATTGCACCATAAGGTTCTCGATTATTAATAGAATCAAAGCAGTGCCAATTATGCGCTTTATATTTATCCATAGGCAATAAATCCCACGCAGCAATTGGTAGATATTTATCTAAATCATCAAGTAATTTAGGTCTCTTATTATTTTTAATTTTACCATTTTCATAATACCATAAGCCTGGTATTTCATCCATTGATAAGTTCAACTTTAAACTATTAATTAATTCTATTAAAGGAATTTGTTCTTCTCCTTCTATCACATAATCTACATCTTCTTCTTTTAAAGTTCTTTTAGGTAAAGCAGAGGGATGTAAACCAGCTATTGCTAAAGGCATCGAACATTTTTCTTTTATATTAGTGCACATTTTACTAGCTATTGCCATCGTTTGAGTTGATGCAGAAGGTTGTCCACCATAAACTATTATACATACCAATAAAGGATTGATTTTGTTGATTATTTCACTTGTTTCATCTAATGTGAAATTTTCAGCATTTGAATCTATTATGTGTACTTTAATATTATTATTTCTCAAATATGATGCTATAGATGCAATCATGAAAGGTGGCTCAATAGCTGCTAAATCTTCACCCAAATTTTGGAAAGTAATTTTTCTATTTCCAGGGTTTACAAGTACTACATCTATTTGCATTTTTTATCCTTATACCAATCATAAGTAATTTTTACTCCTCTTTTTAAATCAGTTTTGGGTTCCCACCCTAACGATAAGAAGTCTGAACTATCCAAAAGTTTTCTGAAAACTCCGTCAGGTTTAGAAGTATCCCAATACACTTTCCCTTTAAAATCTACAATTTCAGCAATAATTTGAGCTAATTCTTCAATAGAATAGTCAATCCCTACACCTAAATTATAAAATCGATTTTCTAATTTGTGAACATTTTTCATTAAAAAGATTGATGCATCAGCAACATCTTCATTAAAAATAAATTCTCTTCGTGGTTTTCCACTTCCCCATAAAATTACATCTTTATCAGAATTTTCTTTAGCTTCATGAAACCTTCTTATAAGAGCTGAGAAAACATGAGAGTTTTCAAGATCAAAGTTATCATTTTTACCATACATTGAATTTGGAATAAGACATATGAATTTATTTGTATTATATTGTATATTATATACTTTAGAAGCAAGTATTCCTGCTATTTTTGCTGTTGCATACCCCATACTAGTTTCTTCAATTTTTCCACTCATCCAATATTCTTCTTTCATCGGCTGAGGGCATACTTTTGGATAAGTGCAACTTGACCCATAAAAAATAATATTTTTAATATTATATTTAATAGATAACTCAAAGATGTTATCCTGTATAGCTAAATTTTCATGTAAATATGAAGCAGGATAAGTTTTATTTCCTAGAATACCTCCTACTTTTGCAGCACACAAAAATATGTACTCTATTTTAGTTTCCATAAAAAAAGTTTCTACTTCATCTTTTTTTGTTAAATCTAATTCATCATGTGTTTTTGTTATTAAATTTATATATCCTTCATTTCTCAATTGACTTAAAATAGCACTTCCTAAAAGTCCAGTATGTCCTGCGATATAAATAAAACTATCTTTTTTAAACATTACTAAACTTACTATTATTAATTATTGTGTAGCCTTTTATAAGCTCTTTTATACCCATATCAAGACTATATATTGGTTTAAAACCTGTTGATTCAATTTTTTCATTTGAAACAATATAGTTTCTTTGATCAGGATCTTTTCCTATTTCAGCTTCCATAATTGTAAAGTTTGGAATATGTTCTTTTATTTTTGCACAAAGTTCAAGTTTTGATAGGTTTGCATCTGATAAACCAACGTTATAAGCTTCACTTTTCATCTTATCAAAATTTTCTATACCATGAATAAAAGCTCTAGCAACATCTCTTATATGCACGTAATTTCTTTTAAAGTGTCCTTCAAATATTACAATAAATCCATCTTTAAAAGCTCTATAGGTAAAATCATTAACAAGAAGATCAAGTCTCATTCGAGAACTCATACCAAATACAGTTGCCAACCTAAAACTTATTGAATTTTCTCTTTCTAATATTATTTTTTCTGCTTCGACTTTTGTTTTACCATAAGTTGATATTGGATTTAAGGGTGTTTCTTCTGTACAATAAACACCATCCTGCCCTATACCATAACCACTATTTGTAACTGGCATTAATATTCTTTGCTCTTTTGATAAAACTTTTGATAATGTTTTTATTGCATCACGATTTATTGTTATTGTCCCTATCTCATCTCTACTACATAATGGTGCTCCAACTAAAGCAGCTAGAGGAATTACAATATCAATACTTTTTGTTACTTCTTTTAGAAGTGTTTCATTTCGAGCATCACCTCTAACAACATTAAAGTTATCCATAAAGCAAATATCAGAAAGAGAACTTTGTCTAAAAATAAAACTATCTAATACTGTTACTTTATGTCCAAGTTTTAGAAGTTCCGGAACTAAAATAGAGCCTAAATATCCAGCTCCTCCAGTTACAAGAATATTAAATTTCATCATTTTCTCCTATATATTTTTTAATGTTTTTTCCAATAAATCAATCTCTTCTGTCATATCTTTATGTGAGTTTCCTACAAAAAAACCATTATTATGAGCATAGCTTGCATTATCAGATTTTGTAACTTCATAATCAAAATATTTGATTACATCATGTTCTAAAAAATTTCCTCCTGTAATAATTCTATATTCAATTTTTGCATTATTTAATGCTTTAAAAACTTTTTCTCTTTTTAAGCCACTATTTAATGCAATAATTAAAGTAAAACTAAACCAACTACTTTCTCCCACTTCTCTTTGAATTATAAATCTTTTATCATTTTTAAATTTTGATTGAAAATATGCTGCATTTTTTCTTCTTTGTTTTAGCATATTTGGTAATTTTTTTATTTGTTCTAATCCTAATGCACCTTGAAGTTCTCCAGGTCTAACATTATATCCAGGAAGTATAAATCTATATGCTTCAAAAAAATCATCTCCTTTTCTTTCATATATTGGACTTCCTTCATCTTGGTCTCTTGTCCAACCATGGTTTCTTAAAGATTTACATAAAGAATATATTTCAAAATCATCTGTAAGTATTAATCCACCTTCCATAGTAGAAATATGGTGAGAAAAAAAAGTTGAATATGTATTTACAATTCCACTTGTTCCTGTAAATTTTCCATTATATTTAGCACCCATTGATTCACAATTATCATCAAATAAATAAATATTATTTTCTTTACAAAGTTTATCTATTTCATCGTAATAATTAGGATTTCCAAGAATAGAAACTGTAACAATCATCTTTGTTTTAGAACTTATAGCTTTTTTTAATTCTTCAATATCATAATTTAATGTTTTTAAATCTATATCGACAAATTTTACTTTTAGCCCATATTGTTGTAAAGGGTAAAATGTTGTTGCCCACGAAATACAAGGAACTATAATCTCATCACCTTTTTGTAAAGGATTATCTTTTTTAAAAAACAATGATGCAAGTCCAACAAGATTTGCTGAACTTCCTGAGTTAACCATCACTGCATATTTTTTATCAAAAAATAAAGCAAACTCTTTTTCAAAAGCTTTTACATTTTTTCCCATTGTAAACATATCACTTTCTATTACTTTATACATAGCTTTCTTTTCATTTTCATCAAATGTGGAACATGCTAACTTATAACTCATTTTATTTTCCCTTATAATTTGGTTCATATACTATTATTTTTGATCCATTAAAATCAAAATTAAAAGGTATATGTAAATATCCTCTCAATGCATCAAGGACTTTAAGCTGGTTTTCTTTCTCAACATAAAAAGCCATAAATCCTCCACCTCCTGCACCCAATAATTTCCCACCAATAGCTCCAGCAACTATTGCTTTCTCATATATAGTATCAATCTCTTTATTTGAAATTTTATTTGAAAGTTTTTTCTTCAATTCCCATGTATAATTTAATAATTCTCCAAATTCTCTTAAATCTCTTTTTTCATCAATTAAAATTTCATATGCTTCATCTACAAGCAATTTTATTTTATCAAGATTTGGAATATTAATTTTAGTTTTTTCTCTTTGTTCCAAAACAACTTCAGATGCATTTCTTGATAATCCACTAAAAAAAAGCATTATATTATCTTGAAACTTTTCCAAACGTGCTTTATTTAAAATGATAGGGTCAACAATAATTTCTTCATTTTGTAAAAATTTAATCAAATTAAATCCACCGTATGCTGCAAAAGTTTGATCTTGACTTCCTACATTTTCTTTAATGAGATTTTGTTCAATATGTATAGATTGTTTAGTTAATTCATGTTTTGAAGATATCTTTCCCTCAAGAGCATTTAAACTATTTAACAATCCTACTGTAAAAGCGGAACTACTTCCCATTCCACTTCTAGCTGGTATATCGCCATCATGATGTATACTTAATCCATAGTTAATACCCAGATATTTTATTGTTTCTCTAACACTGGGATGTTGAATATTATTAACATTAGTAATATTTTCTTGTTTTGAATAAACTATTCTGTATTTGTGTTCAAAAAATGGAGGCAAAACTCTTACTTGTAAATAAGAATATTTATTTATAGTTACACCTAAAGTTTTACCTCCAAATTCATTATAGTATTCAGGATAATCTGTACCTCCACCAAAAAAAGAAATTCTATAAGGAGTTCGAGATATTATCAAAATAATTCCTTAAAATCATTCTTAGCTTTTTCATAATCACAAGGTATCCCAATATCTATAAAGTAGATATCTTTTTCAAGAAAATAAGAGTTATTAAGCTTTTTTATATTAGTTTCTAAGAAATTTTCAAAAGAAAATGAATTTGCTAAATCAAAATTATTGAATATATCTTTTTTTATAAGATATATTCCTGTATTAATATATGTTTTTTCATAATATTTTTTTTCTTTAAAAGAAATAATTTTGTTATCTTGTATTTCCACGCTACCATATCTATCAACATTTTTCATTTCAGTTAGTGCAATAGAAATTTTCTCTTCTTTTAAATCAAATTTTTTCATAAACTTTTCTAAATCAATATTGCAAAAAGTATCTCCATTAATAACAAGTGCATAATCATTTTTACAGTATTTCAATGCTTCCTTTATTCCACCTCCTGTTCCTAGAGGTTTATCTTCATTTGAATAAACAAGTGAAATACCTTTGTAAGATTTCTTAAAATAACGCTTAATAACTTCTTTTTTATATCCTACACTTAAAATTACAGATGAAATATCATATTTTAGTAAATAATCAAGAATATATAATAAAAATGGTTTTCCATTTATATCTGCCATAGGTTTAGGAACTTTTTTTACTATAGACTTAAGCCTTCTACCTTTTCCTCCTGCTAATATAATTACTTCCATAATTTTAGAACTTCCCTTTATCTTTTTTAATAACTTCTTTGAAATAAACAAAAAACAGTGCTATTAAAAGTCCTGATAAAATTGATATTAATATTATTAATATCTTTCTAGGTTTTATAGGACTATTTAAGATTAAGTAGTCTCCTACTTGTTTTGTATTTATAATATTATTATCGGATAATAAAGATTTTAATTTATCAATTTCAATTTTCAACTCATTAATTTTATTTGGAACTTCGATATTTAATTTATATTCAAGATTATTTAATATTATGTATTTTATATTTTTATCATCAATTTCAGTAAAATCTTTTGATAATATTGACTTGTATTTGATATTTTCATTTTTCATTAAATCTTTAAGATTACTAATTTTACTTTGTAAATCTTTTTTTTGATAAGTGTTTAACCTAAAAATTTCTTCTTTAATTGTATTGATTTTATAATTAATGTTTCTCTTGTACTCTTTTATTTTGTTTTCAGAAATACTTTTTATATATTTTATAACTTCATTATTTTTAATTAAAGCTTCTTCATTTGAATAAGCCTGCGTTTTAATTGTTATAAAATCTATAACATCCATCGGTTTAATATATGAAAGTTTTGAAACAAAAACATCTCTATTTAATTCATTATCACTATATTTAAAATATATTTGTGCATTTTGAGCTAATATTTCTGGACGTTCTATTCTTTCATTTGAAATACGTCCTACTTGTAAAGTAGATTCAACCTCATAAATAGGTTTTTTAATGAATATATATACGAAAGCCAAAAAAACAATAAAAAAAACAACTAAAAATATAAAATTTATATTCTTTTTCAATATTATAAATATTTTTTCTAAATCAATTATATGTTTATTATAATTATTTTCATTTTGATTATTCATCTATACCCTTAAATTAGAAATATTAATATGCACCCTTTTGTAATAACACAACATAAATGGTTTTTATAATAATTTTCATATCCTTAAATATTGAATTATTATTAATATACTCCATATCTAAAGAAACTCTCTCTTCATAAGTTAAATTATTTCTTCCACTTACTTGCCACAAACCTGTAATACCAGGCTTAACACTATATAACTTTAAAATATTTTGACCATATTTTTCTATTTCTTCCTCTGTTATTGGTCTTGGACCAACTATTGACAAATCACCTTTTAAAGAATTAAAGAATTGGGGGAGTTCATCAAGACTTAATTTTCTTAATATGTTACCTATTTTAGGTATAATTCTAGGGTCATACTTTAGTTTAAAATCTAATTTGTATTCTTTTTTAATTATAGGATGCTTATTTAGCCAATCTTCTAAAATTTTATCAGCATTAGGAACCATTGTCCTAAATTTATAAACTTTAATGTATTCACCATTTTTTCCTATTCTTATATGTGAATAAATTACCTTTCCACTAGGTGACATCAACTTTATTAATAAAAAAATCAATAAGTAAAGAGGACTTAATAAAATTATTGCAATAATAGAGAATAAAATATCAAATATTCTTTTAAAAAAAGAATTTATTTTATTATTCTTAATAGTGTTAGAAATTTGTGTACTTTTACAATAAAATTCTAAATTACATTTATTCAAAAATTTTAACATAAATTCAGAAAAGCTATAAAAAGTCACATCACTATTATTTAAATATTTAATAATTTCACAAGATATATTTTCAGAGAAATTAATAACTACTATTTTATATTTATTTTTTTTTATCAAATCATTTATCAAAAAAATCAAATCAGAATTATTATTTATGTCTACATTAATAATATCAATATTTCCAAACTTTGATTTCATTTTTCTTAAATCCTCGAAAGAGATATTATAATTTTCACCTAATATTAACAAAGAACACCTTATTCATTTTTTATTATAATATCATTATTTAGATAAAATAACTAATATATCTAAATATAAAATACATATTTAATAATTAGAAGGATAATAAACATTTATAAAAAAGCCCATATATATACTAATATATGGGCTTTTTATTAATCTTTTGAAAGTAATTTTACAGGCACGATTTGGAATTAAGACAAATAGAAGATAGACCTATTTAAGGCATTTAAATAATAAAATTACAATTAGTACCGTAACTAGTACCGTGAAATTAAAATGGTTAAAATCTTCAAAACTTTAAGTACAAACCTAAAAAAATGAACCCAAATTAGTTAAAAATCACAATTATTATAATAATAAAAACAAGAAAAATTTTGATTCTCAAAAAAATTTAAAAATTTTTTTCTATACACTAAATAATAATCTATAAAACCTAAAAAATTCTAAAAGTGCCATAAAATCGAAATAAATAATATTTTTTAAGTACTAAATCAGTACTAATTTAATACTATTTTACTACTAAATAAATACCAGTTTAGTACTATCTAGCTACCATAAAATCGAGCTTTTAATCTTATGTTAAGTTTTACTATCTAATAATTTCACAGTTCATATTAATTCAAATAAATAATATTTTTATTCGAATCAATATCAAATTAATTTAAAAAGGAAGATATATGTCAGATAGATTACTCACACAAAAAGAATTAAAGACTAAATTTAATTGTAAGGATACAAAACTATATGAAATACTCAAGCTTGAAAGTTTTCCTATCCCTTTTCAAATTGAAGGGTTGAAAACATTACAATATAGTGAAAGAGAGGTAGATGAATGGATTGAAGAACAGAAAAAAAATAGAGTAAAGAGAACAATTAGAAAAATTAATAAAGCAAAAGAATATCTAATAAAAAATTAAACTCAAACTCCTTAGTTAATCACACTGCGACCAACATTGTAAAGCTAAGAAGTTGAGTAATTAAATCCAACTATAGGTTTTAATCATCTGCATTATAACATAATTACTGCATATGATTATTTCACTTTTAATGTAAATTTATTGAAGGTAAATAATGTCGTTAAAAATAATGAATATTGGCTTTGCATCAGATTTAAAACCAACTGCAAAACTAATTTATCTAGTCATAGCAGATTTTGCAAATGATGAAGGAGAATGTTTTCCATCTCAAACAAAAATTGCTAAAAAAGCAAGTGTATCAATATCTACAACAAAATATTATATAAAAGCATTTGAAAAGTTAGGGATAATAAAAACCGAACAGTTATACAGAAATAATGGTAGTAAATCATCTCTTCTATATAAGATAAATACAGAATCTAAAAACTTAGAAAAAAATCGAATTGAAAATGCATATAAAGAGTGTAGAAAAAAGAGAAGAAGAAGTAATAGCTACACAGAAACTATCCCACAAAAGGGGAAGAAAGAAGACCATAGCTACACAGAGACTATCCCACAAAATAGAAAGAATGGAGATACTGCAAGTTTTCTTAATGTGACTGTCCAAAATGCGAATTGTGACGGTCTTGAATCATCATATATTAACCACCAATCATTAGATGAAGAAGAAGTATCAAAATATTTTGCAGATTTCTACGCCTATCTAAACTCTATTGGTGTAATAGCAACTAAATCTAAACAAATGCATATGAATAGAATAAGAACAAACTTATTAAAAGGTCATAAATCAACATTAGAAAATTTTAATGATTTTTTATTAGTTAAAACTGCTAGTGATACTGCTTAGGCAACTTTTACGGTGCTAAACAATTACAGGATACGCAGTACCCACATTTTTGGAGTACCAAAAATCGTGGAAAAGGGTTAGAAATTCTAATTTTATGGATAATTCAATTATTTATACATTAAATTAATTTTCTTAAATCATAGACCAACTGAAGCGTAAGCGAAAGGCGGTAGCAAGCGTTTGCAGTGAAATTTTAACTATCTAAAAGTTTCGCTATGTCGCTTGCCAAATATTATATTGGGATTACAATATGGATTTTAAAAAATATAAAATCAGAGTAAATAAATATCCTTATTTGCTTTGGCTAGGTTATACGACTGATATAAATTTAGACTTTAAAAATATGAAAGCAGTTAGTGATGTTGCAGAATCAAAAATTAAAAAAGTAGCAAAGTGGAAAATCTTCATAATGAAATATTTTCCGTTTCTATTAATCCTATTTTTTGGTGTTTACCCTCAAAATATGATTGAAGTTAAAATATTTGGAATAGCTTTATTTATTGTGATTCTAAGTTCAATAATTTTAGTTAAGTTTTTAAAATATTTTAAAAAATATTTAATCTTGATAACTTTGATTGGTTACTACATTATCTTCACAAATAGTGAACATATTCAACTAATAGATATGTTTTCTTTGTTTACAGCTGAAATAATAATTGTAATTGTATTAATTAGAGATATCTATTTAAAGAAATATACAAATTATTATTCTCTTATTGACATAAAGAAAATAAATCAAGTAAATCTAACAAAACAACACAATAGACCACTTATACCTCTACTTCCAAGAGTAGATTCTTTTGGTTGGCAAGGTAAGGGATTGCTAAGAATTAAAAGAGGTTTTAATCTATCTTTTAACTTTTCAATCGGTGGCTATTACATGAGGATTGAAAATGAAAATAAAGTTAAATAAACTAATTTTAACACTTGTTCTAAGTGTTGTATCTCTTTTTGGAGCTACACCAAATGATATTATTGAAAATGCAGAAAATACAGTTAATAATACTGTAAAAAACACAGTAGTTAAAAAATATTTGTCTCAAAATTCACAGTATATTGTAGATATGGTAGGTAAAGATAGTTGTCAATACTCTTGCCCTACATTAAAAGAAGGTTATTTTGGTAGAGTTGCTTCTGTTGATCCACAAGCTGGTGAAACTCAATGCTATGTTTATGACAGCAAATTGCCTGATAAAAGAGTTGCAACTGTTAAAAATATCTCTAAACCTTGTGTTGAATCTTTTAAGAATGTAGTTAAAAATGCAACAACCCTTACTTCTACAAAAACAAAAAGTGAAATGTCACTTGAATCATATGAAGATTTAAAAGCGATAGAAGATAAATATTATAAAAATTATGGTGATGTTGGTGCTGGTAGGGAATTTATCAATGTACCTAAATACATGATTGCTGGTTTAACTGTTGATGAAGAAATTATTGATGTGAAAAGCACAATCATGTATAACCAAATTACTTTAAATAGTGGTTACACGCTTTATCCAAATTCATCTAATTTTAATGAAGCAGATTTTAAAGAAAAGATTCAAGAGAATCAAGCATGGTACAAAAATCTTTGGGATAATGCAAAGGATCTAGTTGGACTTTATGATTTACCTGATCCTAGTAGTGAAGCTGAAAGAGTAGAGTATTCAAATTTAGTAAGTCCTGTTAAAGCAATTTTAACTAATTCAGTAATATTTATTATGAATTTTTTAAATGAATATAATGATGTAATGTTAATTGGTAAAACATACATTTTGTTTACAGTTATACCTTTAACCATCGGGTTAGCTGTACTTAGTAAAATTACAAAACTTGTAAGTGGTGTTAGTGATTTTGAAGATATTACAGAAAGAATAGTTTTAGGTATTGCAACTATGTTTATTTTCTTTTTTAGCACAACTAATATTAAAATAGATGAAGAAAATAAAATATCTCAAACAAGCTTTCATCAAATAATTCGCCCTATATTTTATAAAGGTGCTTATTTGGCTGATTTAGCTGGACAAAGTACAACAAAAGCTTATCTAAAGTATAAGCTTAGAGAAGTTGGACTAGCCCCTCTTGAAGTAGTTAATTCAACTATTAAAGAAAAAGTAAAACTAGAAAATGAACAACTAATTTATAGTTCTATAATGAATGATTGTTCTAATACTTATAATACAGAAGCTTTAAAACAATACATAGGTGTAACAGTTGGATTAAATCAAACATATCCACCAAGTGAAAACTTAAAAAGATATTCTTCACAAGTTGGAAGAGATACATATACTAACTTTTATAATAAAACTTTCTTAAAAAGTGAGCAATTAATTAAAACTCATAATTTATCAAGTGTAAGCTTATGTTATCAAGCAGAAAGAAGCTATTTAGAGAATAAAGAGAAAATAAAAGATTATGAATATTTAATTAAAGGGTATGAGCTATCTAACCAAAACAATGGAATAAAAAAACAACTTGAATTATTAGCTAATATGCAGTTTAGAAATGATGTAGAATTGGGCTTTGCAAGCTTACCTTTATTAGCCACAACATCTGTATTTATCGATAATTTAGGAGTATTTGAAAATCCACAAGGTGAAAGATTAGACAAAGAACAGTTACTTAAAGATTATAGATCTAGTGGTGGTTATGAAGTAGGCAATATTGCAGAAGGAGATAATCTTTTAACTAAGCCAATAAATTGGACATTATCTAATCTTAGCTATACAATGTTGCCATTTGCTTCAGGTATTCAAAATACAATATATAAGCTTCTAAAAAATGAAGATTCTCATGATAGTTTTAGATCTATAATAGGCAACGCAGTAGAAAGTTTTTCAAGCTTGAAAAGTGGAATTTTTGGTATTGCAAAAGAGCTAGTGACAAGCTTATCATCTAAGCTTCTAACTAATGAAAATGTAGTTCAATTTCTATCTATATTTATTTCAATTTTAATAATGATGTATCTAGTTAGTTATCTACCTATAATTGCGATTGCTGGAGCTTCTTTTTCTGTAATATTCTTCTATTATTTATCTATTGAAATATATTACCTTGTAATACCTTTCCTAATAGCTTTTGCTTTTGCAACTAGTCAAAGTGAGCTACTTAAGAACTTTATGAAAAATGGACTAATACTAGCTATCAAACCTTTACTTATTGTTATTTCAATAGTTATGGCTCTCTTTGCTAAAGAGTTCTTTGAAACTATGAATTATGCACTTGTCAATTGGCAATTTGAACCTATGTTTGCAATGACTCAAAGTGTAGATTTATCAAGCTTTTCAAATTTTAAATCAAATATTGCGACATACGCTTTCGCAGATTTTGGACTAATATTTTTCAAAGGTTTTTTAATCTTAGCAAATTCTGTTATTGCAATAATTGTAGTTTTTTATTTAGTTCTAAATGGTGCAAATATGATACTTGATATGTTTGGTGTTAGAGATGCTAGTTTTGATGTACAAACATCAATTGGATCACAAGTCGATGGTAAAACATCTCAATGGAATACCCCAATTTAAAGGAAAGTTATGAAAGTTTTATTTAAAGAACTTGCACAGTCTTTTTTACTTGTGTTTATTTTATTTGTGTTAGTAGATCACTTTTTTATTACTCCAAATATTGTGGAAATAAAAGAGAGTGGCATAGAAAATTGGATGAGAGATAATGGAATTAACTTTATTCATATCTATTTAATCGTGTGGATATCTTTTTGGTGGATATTTATAAAAGATGGACAAAAGATATTAAATAAATATTCAAACTCAAATAAAAAAGAAGGAGAAAAGAAAGATGAAAAGAATTAAAGCAATAGCAAAAGTATATGGAGAAAAAGCAGTAAAAAATAATAGAGCTGTAAAGTGTAGAAAAGAAGTAGTGACTGCTTGGGCTGTAATTGGATTTGAAACATTTGAAGATTTAAAAAGACATATATCAATAAGAGATATAGAAGCTTTATATGACTCAGGTATATAAAAAGTGATGGGGTAGCCCATTAATAAAATCTTCACCCCTTGTGGGTCAGATTTTCAACATGCAATCCCTTTAGGGTGCTATGTTGCAACATAGCACCTTGAAAGGTACTAGTTGTTTTTATTGGGGATAAACCCCTGCAAAAAAGAATACTCCTACGGAGTACCCACATTTTTTATTCTAAAAAATCGTGGAAAAACTGAAAGGTTAATAACATGAGAAAAGGTACATTTTCAGTTGAAAATGCAAAAACACATTCAAGTAAACATAATTCAAGAGAACTACAACCAAAATATTTGATTGATAGCTCAAAAGAGAATTATTATGAGTTAATTATTAGTGATGATAAATTTATAGCACAAGCACAAAAAAGATATAAAGAAATAGTTAAACAAAATATGCAAAAGAAACAAATTCCAGCATTGATAAAAGAAACTGTTTTGACTATTCAAGAACATCAAAATGAATATGACATTAAATCTTTATTTAAAAAATTAAATGAAGAATTTGGTGGTCATCATCTAACAGAACTTAGTATCCATAGAGATGAAGGATATTTTTTAAAGGATCATATTGCATATTATCCAACTAAAAATATTTTAAATAAAAATGGAAATTGGTACATATGTAGTAATACAGATATTACAAAACCTAAAAAAGAAGATTTTGATACAAAGGTAAATATAAATGATTTTGAGAAGGTATTTAATTACCATGCACATGCAAAATTTTCTATGTTTGATATGAACACTGGTAAAACAGCAAGAATGCATAAATCACAAATGAGTAAAAGAATTAAACTTGTAAGTGATTATTTAGGACTTGATTATAATCCAAGTGTAGATAGATTTGTAAAAAAATCAGTTAATCAGATTAAAGATGAACATCTTGCTATTGCAAGAGAAAAAGAAAAAACTCAACAATTACATAAGCAAAAAAAAGAGCAAGAAGAATTAGAACTTAGTAATACTCAATCAAGCTTTAATTCTACAAATCTAAACAACTTTAATATTAATAACACTTTCAATAAAAAATTATTTAGTAATATGATTTGGACTACAACTAGACACATTAAAAAGACTATTAATACACCATCAAATATAAGCTTTTTAGAAAATAAAAATATAGAGCAACAAGCTAAGATAAAAGATTTAAAGGAAGTAGTAAAAGCTTTAAGGGAAGAACTGAAAAACAAAGGGTTAAAACGTGAAGACTTTAAAGAAATTGAAGATAAAAATAAAGAATTACATAAGCTTATAAAAGAAAAAGATTTAAGCTTATTAGATTTAAAAAATGAGATACAAACCTTAAAAGATAAGCTTCAAAAAAAAGAAGAAAGTGAATCTAATTTACAAGCTTATAACACTAATTTAAATAAAGATATAGAAGCTTTACAAGAAATAAATGAAGACCTAAGAGATAATATTAATAAGCTTATTCAAGAAAATAAGAACTATAAAAATATAGTAGCAGATTTGAAAAAACAATTAATAGTAAAAGAAGAACAATCTAAAGCTTATTATGGATTGAATGAAAGTTTAAAACTACAAGTAAATACTCTTAAAATGAAAATTAATAGTATCGAAAGGCAACAAACACGAGGAGTAAAGAATGAGTCTTATTTTAATGAAGAACATTTAGAGCCTATACCTGATACTTCACATTTAAAAAAGAAGTTAAAAAGTAAGAAATATTAGTATTGTGAATTTTGTCCTCTTAATATATTAATGCGCATTAAATATTAATAATTTTGTTAATATATTAGATAGACAATATAATATATTAATTGGACATTCATTAAAAATATGTGTTTTTTAATATATTAGGTGGACAAATAGTGAAACATAATATTTTAAAAGGATTACTTGTTATAAATAACAAGTAATTTAAGTTGTTAAGTAGTAAAAAGTATATAAATACTTGATATTTGTAACAAGTAATAAAATGAAAGTGATAAATTATGAAAAATAAACAAATAAAAGAGATATTTAATATCGACAAAAAAGAGGTTAAGAAGTTTAATAAAAACCTCTACAAATTATTAGAGAATTTGGATTATGAAGTAGCAAAAGAACTTACTCTTAAAAGAACTAAAGAGCAATATATAAAAGTGTTAGAGAATGAAAAATATTTTACTTCTTTATTGGACTTTGAAGAAGAATTATATCCAATGCTTTTAAGTCGTAATTATTTTCTATGGAAAAGGTATGCAGAAGATAAAAGTTTATCAAAACAGGCTAGAATGAGAGGTGCATATCTTTATAGTTATCTAACTAGAAAACCTTTAAAGTTAGAGTTTGATATTAATGAATTTGAGAATAAACCATCTTTTTACCATAACAATAAGACACCTGAAATTGATGGTATAGCTAAAATGTATGGTTTAAAAAATGGAATAGATAATTTAAGGTTTAATCAATATAAAAATACAGGAGGATTTTAAAATGTACGAAGATGATTTAGCAACAGGAACAGACTATCAATATAATTCTAATTTAGAAAGCATAATAGTTAAAAAAACAGAGCCACAAGAAAAAGTAAACTTAGATAGAATAAATACTTTATTAGATGATAATAGAACATATAATGACCTATCTAATGAAGATCTACTAAGGTTAAAAAAGGAACATGAAGAACTATTTAATAATTTACCTAAAAAAGACCTACCACATGAGGAGCAATCGGACTTAGAAAGAGCAATAAGAGAAGATTATCAAGAAATTAGTGAAGCACTAAAAAAGAGAGATTTAATGTAAAAATCTTAGAAAGTAGTATAAAGTTATATGCTTTTCAATATATTTTAATAATTGTACTTGAATCACATAATAATTTATGATATAATTATTAAAGCTACACAAGTTAAAGAAGATATTATCTTCAGTATTTTACAAATGTAAAATCGGAATGAATACCATTCAAATAATTTCAGGGCAAAAGCTAGTAACAACTGATATCTTTAATGATTATATTCGTTATTGATAAAATAAACTACAAGCATAAAAGTTCTTATTGATATAGAGAATGAATTAAATCAGCACTGATAATGTGACACTAATAGTAATTAGATGAAATAACCATCATTAAAACTATTATATTTAGGGTGGCACTTAAAAGCCGTTAATTGTACCTATAGACTTACAAAAAAATGTGTGGCACAACTTGTTTACAAGTAATTTTTTTGAAAAGGAGGTATTTAGTTATGAAGTTACAGTTTAAAAATAAAAAGATAAACTTCAAAATTAAACTTACTAAGAAAGATTATATCTTTTGGTCAACAGTATTTAGTTTGAATAACTATGAATTAATAAAAAGTTTAATTAACGGTTTTTTTTACAAAAAGAAAGTAAGACTTGGAACAATATAATTGTACTCTATATAACTGTAAATCTTTAAAAAAACTACAAACATATCTATGTATTAGTGATAATAAACATTTCAATGTGCTTAAATTAGAATTAAATAATAACCCTTTTTCTTTTTTTAAAAAATTTGAAAAAAATGGTAGGGAGTTATTTATTTGTAATAGAAAAATTACTCAAATTCATAGAAGATTAATTAAACTCTTTAATATTGAAATAAGTGAATATTTGAAATCAGGAGTTAAAAAAGAATCTCATATAACAAATGCATTAGCTCATAAAGATAGTAATTTTTTCCTTTTGATTGATATAAAAGGTTTTTATCCTTCAACAACAAAATCTAAAATAAAAAAACAATTGATATTAACATATAAACAATCTAGTAATGTTGCAGAGTTTATATCAAATGCTGTCACAGTTCCACAAACAAAAGCAAATGGAAAAAGAGCTTTAGTAACTGGAAGTGTTCTAAGTCAATACTTTGCTTATGTAATTAATAAAAAAATGTTTGATGAACTATATTTCTTATCAAAACAAGAAGGAGTCACTTTTTCTGTTTATGTTGATGATATTACTTTTTCTTCCAAGAAAGTTTTAACATATAAATTTCATCAAAAAGTATATAACATTGTAAAAAAATATGGATATACAATTCATAATGGCAAAGTTTATAGAGGTAAAATTAATACAAAATCAAAAGTTACAGGTGTACATATTACAAAATATGGTTTTAGACTTTTAGATAAGCATAGAACAAAAATTAAAGAGTTAAGAGATAAAAAAGACTTACAATCACAAAAAAGTCTTATAGGACTACTTAATTATGCTATTCAAGTTAATCCAAAATATAAAAGATATAAAAATATAATAGAACAAAAAATAAAATTTAATATGAAAAGTTTTAACTGATATAGAATAAATTGAATTTCTATTTTATAACTAATCTAATTTTATTAAAGGACTATAAGTATATATTATTTAAGTTTATTGTATTATTATTTTTTAATACAATATATATAAATACTAAAAGGTTAAAAGTTGGATTGGATAAAAAGTATATTAGAATTTCTTAAATTAACACCTAAAAATATTACTCCCATTCTTCTTATTTCATCGTTACTTTTATTTTCTCCTAAAGAATGGTTAATTTTTTTCAAACTTTTTAACTTAAAAGAACAATATCATTTTATTATTAGTATTGTTTTTCTATTTAGTAGTGTAATTTTATTGAACTACATTATTTTCAAATTCTTTTCATTAGTTAGAAACTTCTTTTTTCGATTAAAAGTTAAAAAGAAAATATACAAAAGATTAGAAAATTTAACAGAAGATGAAAAGCAAATATTGAGATATTATATAGCTAAAAATACTCGTGCAAATACCCTTAGATGTGATGATGGTACAGTAAGAGGACTTGAAGCTGATTTTATTATTTTTCGTTCTTCAAATATGGGAAATGTCATAGAAGGATTTGCTTATAATATTAATGATTTTGCATGGGATTATCTTCATAAAAACTATCATCTTCTTGAAGGAACAACCAATTATTATAGAAACGATAAAAGATGGCAATATTAAAGATTATCCAACCAATCTGCATACCATTGGATAAGTTCTTTCTTTTCATCAAAATATTTCATTTTTGATTCTCTATTATAAGCCCTTCTTACTGCATTTCTATCTTTATGAGCTAAACAAGATTCTATAACATCACTATTAAAACCATGTGATTTCATATTATCATTACATACAGTTGAAAACATACTTCTAAAGCCATGAAATGTATGCTTATTTTTATAACCTAATTTATTTAATGTATCAGATAGAGTTGCACCTGCTACGCCTCTATCATTTTTATAAGGAGAAGGAAAAACAAATTCACTTCTATTTTTAGAATAAATTTCAACATTTTTAAGTATTTGAATAGCTTGTATAGGTAGAGGGAAAATAAAATCATTATTAGTTGATACTTTCATATTCTTTTTAGAAATAGTCCATATACCTTTTTCTAAATCTAATTCTTTCCATCTCATTAATCTAATATTTGCACTTCTTACAAATACATACGGTACTATTTTCAATATCAATGCAGTACTAATATCAGTTTTAAATTTTTCTTGAATAGTATTAATATCTTTTAAAAGCTCTTTTATTTCATTTGGTTCTGTAATTGCAGGTAAATGGTTTTCACTATTTTTAACCAAAATAGATGACTTATCTATATCACCAATTATATTACGTTCAACATACTCATTAGTAACTGCAAATTTAAATATTTTATCTAGTAATGAAAATAGTCTATGAGCTGTTTCAATGTTACCTTTTTTTTGTACAACCTGTAAAGCAGAGATAATATCAACTCTTTTAATATCTTTTAGTGCAAAATCACCTAAAGTAGAAGTTACATTTTTTAGTATTCTTTCATTTTGCGTTACAGTAGCAGGACTACTATTTAACTTTCTTAAATCAAGCCATTTTGATACAATAAAGTTTAAGTTAATACCCTCTTCCAGCTTTTGACTATGTTTATATGTTATCGGGTTAATATTCTTTAAAAGTTGTTCTTTTGCTCTTTCCCTCGATTCTCGTGCTTCTTTTAAAGAAACAAGAGGATAAGTACCAAAAGACATTGATTTTCTTTTACCACCATAAGAAAAATCAAATCTCCACATTTTATTTCCACTTTTTCTAATAAGTAAAAAAAGTCCATTCCCATCAGATAACTTATATTCTTTATCTTTTGGCTTAGCTTTTCTAATTTCTGTATCAGTTAGTGGTTTTACGGTAGCTGGCATTTTTTACGGTACTCCATATTAAAAATTAATTTTATACCGTAAAATATACCGTATAAAAGCTGAAATTTGTTTGAAATAATATGAAAAAATATGAAGTGATATGAAATATTCTAGATAAATAAAGCCCCATTTTAAGGGGCTATATGATTTTAAATGAAGTTATTTGTTAAGTAACTTTACTGGAACGATTTGGAATTCGTCCATGTTCCATACATTATTTGTAACATATGGTTCACTCTCTAACCATTCATTTAATTCATCATCATTTTCAAAATCAACAAAAAGTGTTGAGCCTACCATTTGATCTTCTTCTATTAATGCTCCAGCTTCAATAATCTTACCTTCAGCCATTAATTTTTTTGCACCCTCTACATGTGCCTCTCTTGCTTCTAGTCTTTTATCTAGTGAATTATCATTATCATAAGCAATTATTAGGTATTGCATTTTTATTCCTTTTATTTTTTTAAATTATATCATATTTAGATGATATTGAAATTACACTATTTAATAATCATTAATTCTTCGAAAAAATATCCTTGCATATAATCACATCCTAGCTCTTTAACTAAATCATAATCACGATGTGTTTCAATGCCTTCAATAATACTTTTTTGTCCATTTAGTCTAATTGTTGTTAAGATACCTTTTAAATAGTGCATATAGTTATAATTTAGTTCGATTTGACGTAAAAAAGATTTGTCAATTTTGATATATTTACTTCCATTCATCATATAAAAAGAGAACATTGAACCATCTTGTCCAAAATCATCAAGTGCTGTTTCTATATTTTTGTTATTTAACCATGAAGAAAAATTTCGCATTATATTTGCACTTGTTTCATCATCACTACCATTTTCTGTAATTTCTACTACTATATCATCTTTTTTGTTATTTAAAAAAAGTTCCCAATAAGATTGTTGTTCACAAGATACAAATATATCTGCATCAAAATTTAAAAATAATTTTTTATTTTCTGTAAAACTTTCAAATTGTAACTGCTTATTTCTTTTTTCAAGTTCAAAAAATAATTTATTGTTATGATGTAAGTGCCTAAAAATATCCTCAGTAGAGATAAGATTATTATCAATCTCAAACTTTGATAAAGCCTCATAAGCATAGATATCATCTGTCTTTGTGTTAATTATTGGTTCGTACTTAGTAAAGTATTTTGCGGTTAATATTAAGTGTTTAAATTCTATATTATTCATAATAATAATATAACAAAAAACAACTTAATATTTTTTGATAATTAGTATCAATATTGAAAATAATCTGTAGCGAATAAAAAAGTGGTAGGATAAGCTATTGCATTAAAGTATCTAAGTAATAAAGAAACTTTAATATTAGGCATTATCTCTTCTATTAAAACTCCATTATTTATCTTTTGCATTATAGAGAGTTTAAAAGCGATATCAAAAAACTTTATACCAACTATACTTAACATTAAAAAACTATAATTATTAAGATAAACACTTAAAAAAATAGAGTAAATAAAGCTAGAGTTTAAAAGGAAGTAAAGAATTATATTCTTATTGAAAATAGCTAGATTATTAGATAATAATCCATAAATAGTATCTGACTTTTGCCAATTTGATTCAAAAAGTTCAATTGCAATAAAAAGAAAAAATAAAGATATTATATCCATATTTAAAAAAAAGCAAGGATTACTCCTTACTTTTTATTTATCTCCATAAGAAAATTTGATTTTTTTATCTTTGTATAAACCTGTTCCAACTGGAATAGTTCTACCAATAACAACATTTTCTTTTAAGTCTTCTAACATATCCATCTTAGCAGAAATAGCAGCTTCTGTTAAAACTTTAGTAGTTTCCTGGAACGATGCAGCTGATATAATAGAATCAGATGTTACAGCAGCTCTTGTAATACCAAGTAATAATGGTTCAGCAATTGCTGGCTCACCGCCAAGTTTAATAATTCTTTCATTTTCTATTTTAAATCTTTTCTTAGATATCATATCACCAACGATGAATTTAGTATCTCCACCATCTAAAATAGAAACTTGTCTTAACATTTGAGATAAAATAACCTCAATATGTTTATCAGCAATATTTACCCCTTGAGATCTATATACTTGCTGAACTTCTGATACAATAAATCCATGAAGTGCTTTTTCACCTAGAATTTTTAATATATCATGTGATGCTAATTGTCCCTCTGTTAATGCTTCACCAGCATGAACAAATTCACCTTCATGTACTAAAATCTGTTTAGATTTTTCTACTAAGAACTCTGCTTTTGCACCATTTGCATCAGTAATAACAATTCTTTGTTTATTTCTAAGTGGTTTACCAAATGAAACAATACCATCAAATGAAGCAAGTACTGCAATATTTTTAGGTCTTCTAGCCTCAAACAATTCAGATACTCTTGGAAGACCTCCAGTAATATCTTTTGATTTTTGAGTAGCTTTTGGTGTTTTACCTAAAACATCTGCAACTTCAACTTTTTGACCTTCACTAACATTTAATGAAGTTTTTGGTTCTAATGAATATCTTAATACTTCTTTATTACTTGTTGCCAATGAAATAGTAGGTTTATAACCTGCTGGAATGTATTCATTTACAACTAGTTTTGAAGTACCAGTTAATTCATCATATTGCTCAGATACTGTTACACCTGGAATAATATCTTCAAATGCGATTGTACCAGCTTCTTCTGCAATTGTTGGGTTTGCATATGGATCCCACTCAGCAATAACATTTTGTTCTTGTGTTTTTGGAATTGCAATGATAGAGTCTTTTTCAACTGGACTATCATCACTAAATTCTACTAAAGAACCTCTTGCAATATAGTGTCTTAAAGCTTCTCTATCGTCTGCATCAACAATAACAGAGAAAAGACCTTTTTCAACAACTTCATCACCAGCTTTAATGTCATGTCTTCTTTCTAAATAATCACCTTTTAGCTTATAGTATTTTACAATACCTTTCGCGTTTGATAATACATTTGATGTAATTGGATCTCCATCTTCAACTCTTAAGATTGAAGCAAATGGGATTCTGTTTGGTACATTCCATCCATCTTTTATCATCTCAACAATTGATTCATTTTCACCAACTTCATCTCCATTTGAATAAGGAAGATATAATTTACCATCAATTTTTCCAGATACACCCGCAAGCTCATTTGGCTTAGCAACATCATTCTTTCTTAGGTAATATTTTTTGTTCTCTTTTCCATTAGAAATTGTTAAAATTGTTTCTTCATGTATAGTTTCAACTGTTACTTTACCTTTAAAAGGAGCATTGATTTTAGGCTCAACAAGTAAAACACCAGCATTTCTTCTGTTTGCAACAATGATTCTATTTGCTTTATCAATATATGTTTTTATATTGTAATATCTAATAAAACCTTCTTTATCAACTTTTAATTCTCTTTCTGTTTGAGTAGCACTTGCAGTACCACCAACGTGGAAAGTTCTAAGTGTAAGCTGTGTTCCTGGCTCACCAATTGATTGAGCTGCTAATACACCAACAGCTTCACCTGGATTTGCTTTTCTTTGCTCACCAAGATTCAGACCATAACATTTTGAACATAATCCATTTTCTACTTTACAAGTTAAAGGTGTTCTAATAACAACAGATTTTACTTCAGCATCAGCAACAACTTTTGCATTTTCTTCTGTAATTAATGTCCCTTCTGTAAACAAAATTTCATTAGAAATAGGATCAATTATATCTTCTGCAATCACTCTACCAGTAATTCTTTCTTCTAAACTTTCAATTAATTCATTACCAGAAGATAAATCAGTGATTTCAATACCCTCATGAGTTCCACAATCATCTGTAGTAATTCTCACATTTTGAGATACATCAATTAATTTTCTTGTTAAATAACCAGCATTTGCTGTTTTAAGTGCTGTATCTGCTAAACCTTTTCTAGCACCGTGAGTAGAAATAAAGTACTCAAGTACATTTAGACCTTCTCTAAAGTTAGAAATAATTGGTGTTTCAATAATTGAACCATCAGGTTTAGCCATAAGACCCCTCATACCTGCAAGCTGTCTAATCTGTGCAGCAGAACCTCTAGCCCCAGAGTCAGCCATCATATAAATAGAGTTAAAACCATTTTTATCAGTTTCAATAATCTCCATCATTTCTGATCCAAGAGTATTATTAATTTCAGTCCAAATATCAATAATTTTATTATATCTTTCTTGCTCAGTTAATAAACCTTGAGAAAATTGTTTTTGAACTTCAATAACTTCTTTTTTAGATTTAACTACATGATCTGCTTTTGATTCAGGTACTTTAATGTCAGCAATTGAAACAGAAATACCAGCATCCGTTGCATATCTAAAACCTAAGTTTTTAAGATTATCTAAAAATCTTGGAGTTACTCTATATCCACCATGTTTATAAATATAATCAACTAATGTTCCAATATCTTTTTTCTTTAAAATCTTATTCCATAAATTTTCAGGTACAAATTCAGGTAAAATCTCTTTTACAATCAGTCTTCCAACTGTTGTATGAATGATTTTATCATCTAATTTTGTTCTAATTTTTGCATGTAAATCTACTTGCTTCATTTCTAAAGCAATTTTAACTTCATTTACATCTGTAAATAATTTATGTTGACCTTTTACTCCATCTTTTGATAATGAAAGATAATAAATACCTAAAATCATATCTTGCGATGGAACCGCAATAGCTCTACCTGATGCAGGTAAAATAATATTCATAGATGACATCATTAAAATCTTAGCTTCAGCAACTGCTTCTTGTGATAATGGCACGTGAACTGCCATTTGGTCACCATCAAAGTCAGCATTAAATGCAGCACAAACTAATGGATGTAACTGAATTGCTTTACCATCAATTAATACAGGGTGGAAACCTTGAATTGACAATTTATGAAGAGTTGGTGCTCTATTTAATAGTATTGGATATTCGTTTACTATTTCAGATAAACATTCCCAAACTTCATTTGTTTCACTTTCTATTAATCTTTTTGAAGATTTTAAAGTTGTTGCATAACCTTTTTCTTCTAGTTTTGCCATTAAGTGTGGTTTAAATAACTCAAGAGCCATTTTTTTAGGAATACCACATTGATCCATATTTAAAGATGGTCCTACAACAATAACAGATCTACCTGAAAAGTCAACCCTTTTACCAAGTAAGTTCTGTCTAAATCTACCTTGCTTACCTTTAATAATTTCAGATAATGATTTTAAAGGTCTTTTATTTGCACCCTTAACTGCATTTGCAGTTTTTCCATTATCAAATAAAGCATCAACTGCTTCTTGAAGCATTCTTTTTTCATTTCTAATAATAATTTCAGGTGCATCAAGTTCAGTAAGTCTTTTAAGTCTGTTATTTCTGTTAATAACTCTTCTATATAAGTCATTTACATCAGAAACTGCGAACTTACCACCATCTAATGATACTAATGGTCTTAAATCAGGTGGAAGAACTGGAAGCTGAGTTAACATCATCCATTCTGGTCTATTTCCTGAATTAATAAAGTTTTCAACTACTTTCAATCTTTTGATAATAGTTTTTCTTTTTGCTTCAGATTTAGTAGATGACATTTCAGATTTTAATTTTTCTAAAAGTTCAAACAAGTCAAGATATTCTAAAAGATTTCTTACAATATCTCCACCCATATTAGCTTCAAATCCTGTATGTTCAAATAAATCAGAAATAGTTCTATATTGTTCTTCATTTAATATATCGTATTTAAGAACTTTTTTTGTTTTTTCATTATCATAATAAGCTTCACCTGGCTCACTTACAATATATGCTTCATAATAAAGTACTCTTTCAAGATCTTTTAATTTAACACCTAAAAGTGTACCAATTCTTGTAGGAAGAGATGACACCATCCAAATGTGTGCTACAGGAGAAACAAGATCAATATGACCCATTCTGTGTCTTCTTACCTTTGAAGAAGTTACTTCAACTCCACATTTTTCACATACAACACCGTTGTATCTCATTTTTTTATATTTACCACAAAGACACTCATAATCTTTTATTGGACCAAATATTTTAGCACAAAAAAGACCATCTCTTTCTGGTTTTAAAGTTCTGTAGTTTATTGTTTCTGGTTTTTTAACTTCACCACAAGACCAAGAAAGAATTTTTTCTGGACTTGCAAGTCTAAGTTGAAAAGCAGAAAAATCTTGTGGTCTTTCTAACTCTTTTATTTCGATAGGTTTTAATACTTTTTCAGTTTTACTCATTCTCTTCTACCTCGTCAAAAATATCAACGTCTAAACCAAGAGCTTTAAGCTCTTTTGTTAATACGAAGAATGTTTCAGGAACACCTGATCTTGGAACATTTTCCCCATTTGCTATAGCTCTATAAGCTCTTGTTCTACCTTCAACATCATCTGATTTTGTTGTAAGCATCTCTTTAAGAACACTAGTAGCACCATATGCTTCTAATGCCCAAACTTCCATCTCACCAAATCTTTGTCCACCAAATAGTGCTTTACCACCAACTGGTTGTTGTGTAACAAGTGAATATGGTCCAGTAGATCTTGCATGAACTTTTTCATCAACTAAGTGATGAAGTTTTAGCATATACATATAACCTACATTTACTCTTTCTTTCATCTTATCACCAGTTTTTCCGTCATAAAGTGCAGATTTACCATCTGTATCAATTTTTGCTAATTCAAAAAGTTTTTCAAACTCATATACTTCAACACCATCAAATACTTGAGTAGCAAATCTAACACCTTTTGCCCAATCTTGTGCATAATCAACTAGCTCTTCATCAGTTAAAGAATTCATAAATTCCTTACCTTTCATAAGCTTAGCAGTACTTGCAATTTCAGACATTTTTTCTCTAAGTTCAATTATAAACTCTGCTCGTTTAGCTTCAAATATTTCTTGGATTTGATTACCAAGTCTTTTACCAACTAAACCTAAGTGAACTTCCATAATTTGACCGATATTCATCCTTGATGGAACCCCAAGTGGGTTAAGAATTACATCAACAGTTGTTCCATCTTCTAAATATGGCATGTCAACTTGAGGAACAATATTAGAAACGATACCTTTGTTACCGTGTCTACCAGCCATTTTATCACCAACTTTAATCTTTCTTTTAGTTGCAATATATACTTTTACCTGTTTAATTACACCACTTGGTAAAATATCATCATGCTCAAGAACTTGAAGTTTTTCTTCATGTTCTTGTCTTAATGTAGATTTTTGTTTGATAAAATGCTCTTTAATATTGTTATAAACATTTTGAACATCTCTGTTATATGAAGCAACTACTTTTTTCATAGCAAATCTATTTACATTTGAAAGTACATCAAATGGTATATTATCACCTTTTTTGTAAGTTGTTCCATCTACTTCAACATCTTTATCTAATGCCGATTTTGATAATAAATCATTAATTTTTAAAATCTCTTCTCTATCAAGCATCAATAATTTATCATGATGTTTAACATCAAGTTCAGATTTTTCTGATTCAATTTCTGCTACTGCTCTTTCGTCTTTTTCATAACCTTTTTTAGTAAATACTTTAACATCTACTACAGTACCTTCCATTGATGTTGGACAATATAATGATTTATTAATAACATGCCCAGCTTTTTCACCAAAAATTGCTCTTAAAAGTCTTTCTTCTGGAGTTGGCTTAATCTCACCTTTTGGTGTAACTTTTCCAACTAAAATCATTCCTGGTTTAACAAAAGTACCAACTTTAATAATACCAGACGCATCTAAATGAGAAATTGATTCTTCTTTTACCCCTGGTAAATCTCTAGTGATTTCTTCATTACCATGTTTAAGTTCTCTACATTCAACATCTTTTTCATAAATATGTACAGATGTAAATGCATCTTCTTTTATCAATCTTTGAGAAAGAACAATAGCATCTTCATAGTTATAACCATTCCAAGGCATAAATGCAACCATTGCATTAACACCAACAGCTAATTCACCTTTATCCATTGAAGGACCATCAGCAATAACTTGACCTTTTTCAACTTCTTGACCTTGTTTTACTGCAACTCTTTGTCCAAATGATGTATTATTATTTGTTCTTGAGTTCTTGCTAATTTGGTAATGGTCAATAAATGCACCACTTTCATCTTCACCTCTGATGTAGATGTTTTTAGCATCTGCTTTTTCAACAACACCTGCTCTAGAGGCTTTTATAGCTTCCCAAGCATCTCTTGCTACTGTTTTTTCTAAACCTGTACCAACAATAGGAGCATTAGGTTTTAATAATGGAACAGCTTGTCTCATCATATTTGAACCCATAAGTGCTCTGTTGGCATCATCATGTTCTAAGAATGGAATAAGTGAGGCAGCAACACCCATAACCATTTGTGAAGAGATATCAATATAGCTTACTTTACTTCTTTCCATAAGTAAAATTTCACCATTTTGTCTAGCTTCAATTAAAGGCTCTACAATCTTACCATTATCATCAACTTTTGTTGAACCAGGTGCAATTACAAGTCCTTCTTCTAAAGTTGCAGTCATGTAAGTAATTTCATTTGTTACTACACCATCTTTAACTTTTTTATATGGAGCTTCAATAAATCCTAAATCATTTACTTTTGCATAAGTTGATAAAGTATTAATAAGCCCAATATTTTGTCCCTCTGGAGTTTCAACTGGACAGATTCTTCCATAATGAGTTGGGTGAACATCTCTTACTTCAAATCCAGCTCTTTCTTTAACTAATCCACCCTCACCAAGTGCAGAAAGTCTTCTTTTATGAGTAACTTCTGATAATGGGTTAGTTTGATCCATAAATTGTGACAATTGCCCTGATGTAAAGAATTCAGTAATTGTTGATGTAATCATTTTAGAGTTTACTAAATCATGTGGCATTAAATCTTCTAATGTACCACTTAATGTAGTCATTTTATCTCTAATAGCTTTTTGCATTTTAATAAGTCCAGAATGTAACTCATTTGCAAGAAGTTCACCAATTGCTCTAATTCTTCTATTACCTAAGTGATCTCTATCATCAATATGCCCGTGACCTGATTTAACTTTTACTAAATACTGAACAGTTTTAATTACATCTTCGTAAGTTAGTACTGTTACATACTCAGGAACATTAACACCAAGTTTATGGTTCATTTTCATTCTACCAACTTTTGTTAAATCATATCTTTCTGGATCAAAAAATAGTTTTCTAACAAACTCTTTAGCAGCTTCTTTTGTTACAGGCTCACCTGGTCTCATAACTTTATAAATTCTAATTGCTGATAAATCATTTTCATCATCAATTTGTTCTGTTTGTTTTAATAGCTTTAAAGACTCACTATCTGCTTTAAATGCATTGATAATTGAATCATCAACACCAGTTGCTAAATCATTAGCAATATCAAATGAATCAAATCCTAAATCTAATAATTTTTTTAATTTTAATTCATCTAAATTTGTTAAAGCATCAAATAATACTTCTCCAGACTCTGGATCAAAAATAGTACTTGCTGTTGATCTATCCATTAATAATTCAACTGGATACTCAACTAATTCAAGTCCACCTTCAACTAAAGCTTTTGCTTTTCTAGCTGTAAGTCTTTTACCAGCAGCTAAAATTAAATTACCTTTATCATCTTTTAAATCAAAATCTAATCTACCAGAATAATCATCTGGATTAAATTTTGTTAAAAATTTATTATTTTTAACTTTTACATTAATTATTGGATAAAAAAGTTTTATAATATCTTCTTTAGAGTAACCTAATGCTCTAAAAAGAATTGTAACAGGTACTTTTCTTCTTTTGTTAATTCTTACATACAATACATCTTTTGCATCATATTCAAAATATAACCAAGAACCTCTATCTGGAATAATTTGACCAGTATAGATTAACTTGTGACCTGAAGTATTTGCTTCTTCTTCTTTGAAGATAACACCTGGAGATCTGTGTAGTTGGTTTACAACAACTCTTTCAACACCATTAACGATGAAAGAAGTTCTGTCTGTCATAAGTGGAATTTCTCTGATGAATAAAGATTGTTCTTTCATATCTTTAACACCGATTTTCTCACCAGTTTTTTCGTCAAGTTCCCATAAAGTTAATCTAATATTAATCTTCAATGGAATTGAATAAGTAAGACCCCTAACCATTGACTCTCTAACATCATATTTGGGTTTACCAACTTCTGAACCTAAGTACTCTAAAGTAACTCGATTTTGTGCATCATGAATAGGGAATACTGATTTAAATACTTTTTCAATACCAGCATCAAATCTTTCATCTTTTCCTATCATCAAAAAGTTATCATAAGAGTTCTGTTGTAATTGTAGTAGATTTGGAATTTCTATTTGTTGTGGATTTTTTGCAAAATCAACTCTAAGTCTATTACCAGATTTTAAAGAGTTTAACATTGTCGACCTTAATAATTTGGTTTAGTTTTTTAGCTTTTTTTATAAAGCGCAAAAAGCATCCTAAAGGATAAGTTTAAAATTCTTTAAAAAAATTCTAAACTTAGCCCTCAGTGATGCTAGTCTTTTATGCAAAGTAGAAGGCTCTACTTTGCATACAATAATCTTTAATTTAAGTAATTATTTGATTTCTACAGATGCTCCAGCAGCTTCTAATTCAGCTTTTGCAGCTTCTGCATCTTCTTTAGAAACACCTTCTTTAACAGTTGATGGAGTTTCTTCAGCAGCAGATTTTGCTTCTTTTAGTCCAAGACCAGTTAATGATCTAATAACTTTAATTACATTAATTTTCTTAGCACCAGCATCAGTGATAACTACATCAAATTCAGTTTGCTCTTCAACTGCTTCAGCAGCTCCAGCAGCAGCTCCACCAGCAACAACAGTTGGTTGTGCAGATACACCAAATTTTTCTTCAAATTCTTTTACTAGTTCAGATAATTCTAATACAGATAAACCTGAAATGTACTCTAATACATCTTCTTTAGAAATTGCCATTTTATTTCCTCTAATTTTTATTTTTATAATATTTATTAATTTTAACCGCTATAAATTAAGCAGCCTCTTCTTCTTTTTTTTCTCTAAGATTGTCAAGCCCTGTAACAAAGTTTCTTGCAGGTGCTGTCCAAACAGAAAGTAACATACCAATAAGCTCATCTCTAGATGGTAATTTAGCAAATGCATTAACTCTATCAAGATCAGCTGGTTCACCTTCAATGATACCTGATTTAATAACAAATTTTTCGCTATTTTCAGATGCGAACTTGTCAGCTACTTTACAAGCAGAGATTTGATCTTCTGACCATAAGAAAATGTTAGTTCCATTTAACTCAACATCTCCTAACTCAGCATTTTTAACTGCAACTGTAACAAGTGTATTTTTAGCAACTTGAACTTTTGCTCCACTTTCTTTAGCGCTTTTTCTTAAAGATTCTAACTCTTTATGAGTAAGACCTTTATAATCACACACTACGATAGCTTGAGACTCTTTAAATTCAGCTGTTAAAAAATCAATAACTTCAGCTTTTTGTTGTTTAGTCATAATAGTTTTCCTCCTTTCAAAACATGAAACTTAAGCAGGTCTTACAAAAGACGGAGGTGTCTTTTACCGGCTGTCTCCAGTTTTATATCAGTGCTTTGATAACACTCAAAGATATAGATTTTTATCTACATATTTGAATATTATTTAATTCAAATAAGGAATAACCCTTATTTGATATCCATTAATTCTGTAGTATCTAATTTAATAGATGGAGACATTGTTAATGAAATTGCTGCATTTGAAATATATCTTCCTTTTGCAGTTGATGGTTTTGCTTTGTTGATAGCTCCTAAGAACGTTTCAACATTTTCTTTAATAGCTTCTGTTGAAAAAGATACTTTTCCAACTGCTGCTTGCATGTTACCTTTTTTGTCAACTCTATATGTAACTTTACCACCTTTAGCATCGCTAACAGCTTTAGTTACATCCATAGTAACAGTTCCAGTTTTAGGATTTGGCATTAAACCTTTTGGTCCTAAGATTCTACCTACTTTACCAACGATTCCCATACAATCAGGAGTTGCAATTAATACATCAAAATTAATATTCCCTGCTTGAATGTCTGCTGCTAATTCATCATTACCAACAATATCAGCACCAGCTGCTTTTGCTTCATCCATTTTAGCACCTTTTGCAAATACTGCAACTCTTACAGTTTTACCAGTACCATTAGGAAGAACAACTGCTCCTCTAATCATTTGATCAGCATGTCTTGGATCTACATTTAAGTTTAATGCAATTTCAATACTTTCATCAAATTTAGCAGACTTTAACTCTTTTAAATGAGTACAAGCTTCTGCTAATTCATAATTTTTATCTTCAATTTTTTCTGATAACGCTTTATATCTTTTTGAAACTTTTGCCATATTTTACTCCGCAATTTTTTTTATTTTGCTACCGCCAAGTTATAAAGTCTGGTGGTAAGACTTATTAGAAATTATGCTTCTACTTCAATACCCATTGATCTTGCTGAACCAGCAACAATTTTTGCAGCTTGTTCTTTATCATCAGTGTTTAAATCTGCGATTTTCATATCAACAATTTCTAAAACTTGTTCTTTAGTTAACTTTCCAATTTTGTTTTTAAGTGGATTGTCACTACCTTTTTTAATTCCAGACGTTTTTTTAATTAAGTCTGTCATAGGTGGTTGTTTTAGTGTAAATGTAAAACTTTTGTCCGAGTAAACAGTGATTTCAACTGGAATATTAAATCCACTTTTATCTTTTGTTTTTTCATTAAATGCTTTACAAAATTCCATAATGTTAATACCTCTTTGACCTAATGCAGGTCCAACAGGTGGTGATGGATTTGCAGCACCAGCTGGTATTTGAAGTTTAAGTGTACCTTCTACTTTTTTAGCCATCTAAATTCCTTTTCTAAATTTGTTATAACCATAGGCATTAGGCAATAAAACTATAAAAGAAGCAAGTTTGTATTGCCTAATGCCTATAAATTATTTTTTTAAACTACTCTTTCTACTTGCGTATAAGAGATTTCTACTGGAGTATTTCTTCCGAAAATTGAAACATTAAGTTTTAAAATTCCAGCAGTCATATCAAAATCTTCAACAATACCATTAAAGTTTGCAAATGGTCCTTCATTAATTCTAACCATTTCACCTTCATCAAATGATACTCTAGGTTTTGCAGCAGATCTATTATTAACTTTTTCTAAGATAAGATCAATATCTTTATCTGATAATGCAGTTGGTTTTTTTGATTCTCCAATGAATCTTCCAACTTTTGGCATTGATTGAATTCTATGCCATAATGCAGTATCTAAATCAATCTTTGCAAAAGCATATGCTGGATATAATGGTCTTTCAACTATTACTTTTTTACTTTTTTTAATTTCAATTAAATCTTCAGTTGGAACTAATACTTCAGCTATTTTATCATTTGCCATTTCATCAGCAAGTTTTTCTAAAGCTCTTTTTACTGTTAATTCACTACCTGAGTGAGTTTGAATTGCATACCATTTATGTGCCATTTTAATCCTTAATTCATTACTGAAGATAGGCTTAATGACATTACTGTATCAATTAGTGCTAAAAATAGTGTTATTACAGTAACAACAACAAATACAGATAAATATGCAGATCTAATTTGTTCTTTAATTGGAAAAATTACTTTAAACAGTTCATCTTTAGCATTTTTATAATAAGTTTTGAATTTATTCACAAGTGACTCCAGTATGTATTAAGCTATAAATTTTTTTAAAAAAAGTTTTTAACTACTTTCAAAAAAATTAATTATTATGGCAGGCCAGGAGGGACTCGAACCCCCAACCGTCGGATTTGGAATCCGGCGCTCTACCATTGGAGCTACTGACCTAAAAGAATAAAGATCTAAGTTAAAGTCCTAAGACTTTAACTTAATTTCTTTATGTATTGTATGTTTTCTTAATCTTGGACTATATTTTTTAACCTCAAATTTCTCACTATGAGTTTTTGGGTTTTTCCAAGTAGTGTAGTTAATATCTCCACTCTCTTCGCATTTTAATCCAATTTTTATTCTAATCGCTGCCATTAATCAATCCTTATTCGATGATTTCTGCAACAACTCCAGCACCTACAGTTCTACCACCTTCTCTAATAGCAAACTTTGTACCTTTTTCTAGAGCAATTGGAGCAACTAATTCAACTGTCATTTCTACGTTATCACCAGGCATAACCATTTCTACACCCTCTGGTAAATAAACTGAACCAGTCACGTCTGTTGTTCTTACATAAAATTGTGGTCTATATCCACTGAAAAATGGAGTATGTCTACCACCCTCTTCTTTTGAAAGGATATACACTTCACCTCTGAATTTAGTATGTGGAGTAATTGTTCCTGGCTTAACAAGAACTTGTCCTCTTTCTACTTCTTCTTTTTTGATACCTCTTAATAAAATACCGCAGTTGTCACCAGCTTCACCTTGTTCCATCTCTTTTCTGAACATTTCTACACCAGTTACTGTAGTTTTTTGAGTATCTTTCATCCCAACGATTTCAATCTCACCACCAACTTTGATAGTACCTTTTTCAATTCTACCAGTTACAACTGTACCTCTTCCTGGGATAGAGAATACGTCTTCTACAGGCATTAAGAAATCTTGGTCAATATCTCTTTCTGGAGTTGGGATATATTCATCAACTGCATCCATTAATGCAACGATTTTTTCACCCCATGGACCAACATTACCAGCTTTTGCTTCTTCTAAAGCTTGGAATGCAGAACCAGCGATAATTGGAGTGTCATCACCTGGGAAATCATACTCAGATAATAATTCTCTAATCTCCATTTCAACTAGCTCTAACATCTCTTCTCTATCTTCTTCATCTAGTTGATCTTCTTTGTTCATAAATACAACGATATATGGAACACCAACTTGTTTAGATAATAGAATGTGCTCTCTTGTTTGAGCCATTGGTCCATCTGTTGAAGCAATTACTAAAATTGCACCATCCATTTGAGCAGCACCAGTAATCATGTTCTTAACATAATCGGCGTGACCTGGACAATCTACGTGTGCATAGTGTCTTTTGTCAGTTTCATACTCAATATGAGAAGTAGCAATTGTAATACCTCTATCTCTTTCTTCTGGAGCATTATCGATTTGATCATAATCCATAAGCTCTCCACTACCCTTAACTGATAAAACTGCAGAAATTGCAGCTGTTAATGTAGTTTTACCGTGGTCAACGTGACCAATAGTACCAATGTTAACATGCGGCTTGCTTCGTTCGAACTTTTCTTTTGCCATTGAAATTCCCCTTAAAGATTTAAAAATTCCCTCTGAGTAGATAAGCCTAAGGCTTCTCTATTCAGAGGGTTTATATTTATTTTTTATTATAGCATACAGCTTAGAAATTGTGCTTAAGAAGGCAGAACTTCTAAGCTGTATGAATTAAATTTGCATTATATCAAAAAAAAGATTACAGGGAGATTACATATTCAGAGTTATATACATGTGCTTATAACTCAGCTCCCAGTATCAATAAATAAATGGAGCGGGAGACGAGACTCGAACTCGCGACAATCTGCTTGGAAGGCAGAAGCTCTAGCCAACTGAGCTACTCCCGCAATCATTTGCGTGGTGGTGAGAGAAGGATTTGAACCTTCGAAGCCATAGGCGGGAGATTTACAGTCTCCTGGATTTGACCACTCTCCAACCTCACCGTTGAAAATTATTAATCTGGTCAAGCGCTGATCTTTTAAAGATTACGCACGACAATAAATGGAGCTGGTGAAGGGACTCGAACCCCCGACCTGCTGATTACAAATCAGCTGCTCTAGCCAAGCTGAGCTACACCAGCGTCCTAAATTACATGGTGGCGCGGGGCGGAATCGAACCGTCGACACAAGGATTTTCAGTCCTTTGCTCTACCAACTGAGCTACCGAGCCATTTCGTAAAATGGAGTGAAATTATACACAGTAGTTTATTAATATTTGCTTAAACTATATACAAGTTCTTTAAAAAGTTTTCCTCTATGTGCATATGACTTAAATTGATCTAAAGATGAAGCTGCTGGTGATAGTATCGCAACATCGTTTTCTTGGTATTTTTCATCTATTTTTTTTACTGTATTTTCAAGGTTATTTGTTTTGTTACACTTAAGTAAATACTTCTGTGATAGAGTAAATATTCTTTTATAATTACTTCCTATTGCATAAATTTCTATATTTTTGTTTTTTAAAGAAGCAAACAATGGTTCTATGTTCGCACCTTTATCATCTCCACCTAAGATTAAATGTATTTTTTTATTTTCATACGACTTTAAAGCATTCATAGTTGCATCAATATTTGTTGCCTTACTATCATTTACCCAAAGCCTATTTTTTTTATCATAAAACTCTTCTACTTTATGTTCATCAACTTTAAAAAAATTTATTTTTTCATAATCACATTCATCAAAAATAATCTTCTTACATGCCAAAGCTAATATAGCATCTAATAAAAATGGTTCTTTAAAATTTACTTTTGATTTATCAATATTTAGTTTTTCTGCCAGTTCATCACTGTTATCATATGTAATTAAAGTTGCGTTAGTTTTATATTTTTCAAACTCTTTAGGAACAATTGCTATTTCCCCTTCATTCATAAAATCAAGAGGTTTAAGTTTACTATTTTTATACTCTTTAAAACTACCATGCCATGTTATATGATCTTCACTAATAGGCAAAAGTATATAAAGATTTGGTTTTGCCTTATTTGTATAATGTAAGGTAAAAGATGAAGTTTCTAAAATCCATATTTTAGAGTTCTTATCCAATTTAGCAATTGGTGTTCCAATATTTCCACCAGCCACACTTCCATACTCTTCTAATAAATGCTGACACATCTGTGTTGTAGTAGTTTTTCCATTTGTACCACTAATCCATATTGAAAAGGGAATATCTTCATATAAAAAATCATAATCACTTATTATATTAGTTGAATTCTTTACCATTTCATTAAAAGGAGGTATTCCAGGACTGACAATTGTTATTTCATTACTATTAATATCATAGTCATTAAAGTTATTATCATCATAAAGTGTTACATTATCAAACTTTTCACTAATAGCTTGTGCTGTAATACCTTTTCCAAGAACTCTTATTTTTTCACTTGATTTCATTTACGATTACCTTAACTATATTTGTTATCTAATTTTAAGACTCATTAATGCTATTAAATTAGTCATAAATGATATTATCCAAAATCTTACGATGATTTTATTCTCTTTCCAACCTTTTTGTTCAAAATGATGATGAATAGGAGCCATAAGAAAAACTCTTTTCTTTCTTAGTTTATATGAACCAACTTGTAATATAACAGATACTGTTTCTAAAACAAAAATAAATCCAATTAACAGTAGAAGAATTTCAGATTTCCCAACTATTGCCATATACCCCATAAAAGCACCAATTGGTAAACTACCACTATCTCCCATAAAAATTTGTGCAGGGTGCGAGTTATACCACAAAAATGCTATAAGTGAACCAATCATACAAGCACCTAATATTGCAAGTTCACCTGTTAATTTAATATTTGGCAATAGCAAATATGAAGATAATATTGCATGCCCTGTAATATAAATAATTGTAGATAATGTAAAAAAAGCCAATATTGAAGGAACCGTAGCTAAACCATCTAATCCATCAGTTAAATTTACAGCATTTGAAGCAGCAATAATAACTAAAATCCAAAAAAATGTAATATAAAAGCCAATATCAAATAAAGGTAATTTATAAAATGGTGTATAAGTTTCAGTAGTGTGTCCATATAAATATAAAATTGCTACTATAATAATAGCTGAAACAATTTGCAATAATAGTTTCATTCTTGCAGATAAACCTGCATCATTTTTCATATTTGATATTTTTGCATAGTCATCTTTTATTCCAATTAATGAAAAAAGACCTAAAGTAAGTAATCCACCTACCACATAAAAATTATTTAACTTAATAGTTAAAACTGTAGCAATAATTGTAGAAAATACAAAAACTAAACCACCCATAGTTGGTGTTCCTATTTTTGTTTGATGAGAATCAGGGGCATATTCATAGATTGGTTGAGATGCTTTCTTTCCTTTTGCCCACCTAATAAATTTTGGTAAAAAATACATAGTTAAAAAAAATGATATAAAAAAACCTATTCCTGCTCGAACAGAGATATACTGAAAAATATTAATGTCTAGGTGTCTATAAAACCAGTAAAACAAAATTAAACCTTAGTTTGGATATAATCGAGCGATTATATTATATATTACCAAATATTTAGATAAATTTTTACTTGGAAAATAAAAAAGGTTTGAAATGACACAAAAGACTATTCTTGTAATTACAGATGGAATTGGACACAATAATTCTGATAAATATAACGCATTTACAAATGCAAATACTCCCACATATGATTATTTATTTGAAAATGTTCCTTACTCTTTAATTCATACACATGGAAGTTTTGTTGGACTTCCCAATGGACAAATGGGAAATAGTGAAGTAGGTCATATGACAATTGGTAGTGGTAGAGTTTTATATCAAGATTTAGTAAAAATAAATTTAGCTATTAAAGATGATACATTAAAAGATAATGAAATTTTAAAAAATACTATTGAAACTTCAAATGATATTCATCTTCTTGGTTTAATAAGTGATGGGGGAGTTCATTCACATATAAATCATATTATTGAAGTGGCTAAGATTGCATACTCTTTTAATAAAAAAGTTTTTATTCATATAATTACAGATGGAAGAGATGTATCTTTTAATAGTGCAGAAAAATACATTAAACAAATCAACGCTATATGCAATGAAAATATTATAATTGCTACAATCTCTGGAAGATATTATACAATGGATAGAGACAATAGATGGGAAAGAGTAAAAAAAGCTTATGATGCAATGGCATTTGCAAAACCAAAAACTTCAAAAACTATTTTAGATTACTTAGCAAACTCTTATGAAAATGAGATTTTTGATGAGTTTATAGAGCCAACTGCATTTGAATCATTTGAAGGAATCAATAATAATGATGGAATTATTTTTTGTAACTTTAGAAGTGATAGAATGAGAGAAATTTCATCTGTTTTTGTAAAAGATGAATTTAATGAATTTGAAAGAAAAAATCTAAATTTAAATTTAGCAACAATGACTCAATATGATAAAAACACTCCAATTCCAGTTTTATATCCTAAACAAACACCTAAAAATACCCTTGCAGATGTAATTTCAAGTGCAGGATTAAGTCAACTTCATACAGCAGAAACAGAAAAGTACGCTCATGTTACATTCTTTTTTAATGGAGGTGTTGAAGAACCCGTTGAAAATGAAACTAGAGTATTAATCCCTTCACCAAATGTAGCTACATATGACTTAAAGCCAGAAATGAGTGCACCAGAAGTTTCAATAACTGTAAGAAAAGCAATGGATGAAAATAATGATTTTATTGTTGTAAATTTTGCAAATGGTGATATGGTTGGTCATACTGGAATATACGATGCAGCAGTAAAGGCTGTGGAAGCTGTTGATAAAGAGCTTGGTTTAATAATTGAAAAAGCAAAAGAAAAAGGTTATAATTTAATTTTGACAAGTGATCATGGAAATTGTGAAGAGATGAAAGATAAAGATGGAAAAACATTAACAAATCACACTGTTGGAGATGTGTATTGTTTTGTTTTAGCAAATGATGTTTCTAAAGTAAATACAGGAGGATTAAATAATATTGCTCCAACTGTTTTAAAACTTATGAAACTAGAAATTCCAAATGAAATGGATACTCCATTAATTTAAAGGTATAAAATGGCATTAGATGAAATTAAAGCAGATTTAAAAAAGTTGAATATACTAATAGTTGAAGATGGTAAAGATATTATAAATATAATGCATAGAACTTTTAAAATGGTTGTAAACAATATTGACCTAGCTTCCAATGGTAGTGAAGCTTTATTACATTATGATAAAAATAAACCTGATTTAATTTTAACTGATATTAGAATGCCTTATATGGATGGAAATGAATTTATCAAAAAATTAAGACAAAAAGATTCTAAAACACCAATAGTAGTTATAACAGCATATGAAGAAGAGTTAAAAGAAGAAGATAAAAAATTAGTAAATGCTATATTTTCAAAACCAATTAATTTTATTTCATTAATAAACAAAATAAATGAATTAGTATAAAGATGTCTAAAATAATAAATATAAATAAACTAAAAATAAAATTAAAAAAAGATACATTATTAGATTTGAATTTTAACATAACAAATAACACTGCGTTAATAGGTGAAAGTGGAAGTGGAAAATCATTGACACTAAAAACTATATTAAATCTTCTTCCTCAAAACTTATCTGCAGATTTTGATTATACTTCAGATTTTGAATTAAATTATGATAATATTGGTTTTATTCCACAAAATCCTTTTACATCACTTTCACCAATGACAAAAATAAAAAATCAATTTTTTTGTAAAAAAGAATCAATGCTTTTAGCTTTAAAAAAAGTTGGTCTTGATTCATGGATTTTAGAAAGATTTCCAAACCAATTAAGTGGAGGACAATTGCAAAGAGTAGTTATAGCAATAGCAATAAGTAAAAAAATAAAACTATTACTTCTTGATGAACCAACAACTGCACTTGATGAAAAAAACAAAAAATTGATAATTGACTTAATAAAACAATTAGCAAAAGAGTTTAATTTAACATTGTTATTTATTACACATGATATAGAATCAATTAAAGATTTATGTGAAAATATGATAATTATAAGAAAAGGTAAGATTATACAAGATGGAAAAACTAATGAAATCTTACAAAATCCAAATAATGAATATACTAAAACTTTAATTGAATCTAATTTTAAAACTAGAGAATTTAGGAAATAATATGAAATATATTTTGAGCTTTTTTACAATAATAGGACTTGCAATTTGTGCATGGCTATTGTATTTGTATTCACATATAAGATTTGAGCTTGACAAAGTGATTAATTATAATCCAAGATTAACAACACAAATTTTTGATAAAGATGGAAAATTAATTTCAAACTTATTTTCAAAAGAGAATAGATTATATGTAAACTATGATGAAATACCTGCAAGAGTAATTGAAGGATTAGTTGCTATTGAAGATACACATTTTTTTGAACATAATGGAATAAATCTTGATGCAATAAGTCGTGCAATAATAAAAGATATTAAAGCTGGAGCATTGGTTGAGGGAGCTAGTACGCTTACACAACAACTTATAAAAACATTAATATTAACAAGAGAAAAGAAAATAATCAGGAAAATCAAAGAGGTTTTACTTGCCTTAAAACTTGAAACAGTTCTTTCAAAAGAAGAGATTTTAGAAAGATATTTAAACCAAGTCTATTTTGGTCATGGTTATTATGGTATAAAAACAGCAGCAAGAGGTTATTTTAATAAAGAGTTATATGAACTAAACTTAAAAGAAATTGCCATATTAGTGGGACTTCCACGAGCTCCAAGCTTTTATGATCCCACTAGAAATTTAAAATTTTCATTAGCAAGAGCAAATCAAGTTATACAAAGAATGAATACATTAGGATGGATAAACGCTAAAGAGTATGAAGAAGCTATGAAAAGTACTCCTAAAATATATGATAAAACACTTACTCAAAATAAAGCACCATATATAGTTGATTATGTATTAAAAACATTAAAAGATGAAGTTAAAGATATAAAAACAGGTGGTTATGAAATAAATCTAACACTTGATTTAGACGCACAAAGAATTGCAAAGGAAGGACTTAATAAAGCACATGAAAAGATTTTAAAAAGAGATCAATATTTTAGAAACTTAAATAAAAAAAGAGGCATTGAAAAAGAGTATGATGAAAAAGGCAATGAATTAAGTGAAGATAGATTTGTAAAAAATTTAAATGGTTCATTTATATCAATGGAAAATAATACAGGAAAAATATTAGCAATGGTAGGAGGTCTTAATTATAAAGATTCCAATTTTAATAGAGTAGTTCAAAGTAAAAGACAAGCAGGTTCTGCAATCAAACCATTTATCTATCAAGCTGCTTTAAATATGGGATATTCACCTGCAACAAAAATTGCTGATATTAGTAGAACATATGAATATAAAGTTGAAGATTCAGATGAAACAAAAAAATGGAAACCCAAAAATTATGGAGGAAGATATAAAGGTTTAATTAGCTTAAGAGAAGCATTACTTTATTCAAGAAACCTTGCAACAATTAATCTAGTAACAGATATTGGAATTGATATAGTTTATAATACTTTAAAGGATTATGGATTCAAGAATATGCCTTATGATTTAACAATAACATTAGGCTCATTTGTTATTTCTCCATTTGAATTATCACAGGCTTACTCAATTATTTCAAATAATGGTACAGAAGTTAAACCTTATATAATTAATTCAATAAAAAATAGAAATGGAACAATTATTAATTTTGAACCAGAAAAAAGATATGTTATCAGCCCAGAACAAGCATTTTTGACAAAAGATATAATGCATGATACAGTAATAAGAGGGACAGGAAAAAGATCAAAAGTTGAAGGACTTGACCTTGCTGGAAAAACTGGAACAACAAATAATAATATCGACGCTTGGTTTTGTGGCTTTTCACCATCTATTCAAACAATTGTATGGTTTGGAAATGATAATAATGTACCAATGAGAAGAAGTGAAACAGGTGGTATTGCAGCAATTCCAGCATTTAAATATTTCTATAAAAACTACTTAAAACTTCATCCAGAAATAAAAAGAGAGTTTGAAAAACCTGATGGAGTAAGAACTTCTATTATTAATGGTAAAAAAGAGTATTATACTAACACATCAAAATTGCCTACTAACTCAATTGATATTCCAAAAGAAAATCAGATACAATTTTAATAAAAAAAAAGGCTTGAAAGTTAAACTTTCAAGCCTTTTATCTTTTATATTTTTTATTTATTATTAACAAGAGTATGTTGATTTAAATTCAAATGCTGTTGGTCTAGCTTCGTCTGGCCAAACTTGAGTTTCAAATTTATAATGTTGATAAATATCAATCATATCTTGAGTAAATACTGGTTGTAAGAACTCATTATCTCTAATTAATGCTTCTAGTGATCCTCTTAAAGTATGTGGCATTTGAGGAATTTTTCTTTGTCTAATTTCATCTAAAGACAGTTCATATAAATCATCATCCATTGGACCAATAGGTTCATATTTATTTTTGATACCATCTAAACCTGCACATAACATTGCAGCAAAAGCTAAATATGGACAAGCAGTTGAGTCTGGGAATCTCATTTCAATTCTTGTTGCTTTTTCACCAGCTCCATAAGGTATTCTACAAGAAGCTGATCTGTTTTGTGAAGAATAAGTTAAAATTGATGGTGCTTCAAATCCTGGAACTAATCTTTTGTAAGAGTTTGTTGATGGGTTTGTAAATGCTGCAACTGCTCTTGCATGTTTAAAAATTCCCCCAACATAATGTCTAGCCATTTCTGAAAGGTTACCATACTCACCCTCTTTGTAAAATAAGTTTTTCCCATCTTTCCAAATTGATTGATGAACATGCATTCCATTTCCATTATCACCAAATAATGGTTTTGGCATAAATGTTGCAGATTTACCATTTAAATGTGCTACCATTTTTACAACATATTTATACTTTTGTACATTATCTGCTGCTTCAATTAAATCTCCAAATACAATTCCAATTTCACCTTGACCTTGTGCAACTTCATGGTGTCCAAGTACTACTTCAAGTCCAACTTGCTTTAATACTTGCATCATTTCAGCTCTTAAATCAACCATAGAATCAGTTGGTTGAACTGGGAAATATCCACCTTTTGTTCTTGGTCTATGACCTGTGTTTCCTACTTCGTAATCTGTATCATCAGACCAACATCCCTCTTCTGTATCAACTCTATAATAAGATTCATTAATGTCATCTCTAATTTTTACATCATCAAATACAAAGAATTCATTTTCTGGTCCAAAGTAAGCTACATCACCAGCACCTGACTCACTTAGATGAGTTAATGCTTTTTTAGCAATAGATCTTGGACATTTTTCATACATTTGGCTTTTATAAATATCATAAACATCACAAATTACAATAATTGTTGGATCTGCTGTAAATGGATCTAAAAATGCAGTATCTACATCTGGCTTTAAAATCATATCTGATTTATTAATTGGTTGCCATGCATCAACTGATGAACCATCAAAAGGCATTCCACTTTCTAATTGTTCTGCTGTTACTGCATCCATCATATATGTAAGGTGATGCCACATACCTTTCATGTCTGAAAATCTAAAATCAACAAATTCTACTTCATTTTCTTTACAAAAATCAAAAAATTCTTCTGTATTGTTTACAAACTTACCCATGTTTATAGCTCCTTAATTATTATTATATTCATTGTATCAAAATAAAGAAAAAAGAAAATAAATTAATTGTATATTTTTTATACAGTTTGATATTTTTTAAACCCTTGAAAATCTACAAATAATTTTTCTCTTTGCCTAAAAACTGTACATTTAGTGTATCCAATACTTTTTGCAAGCAAGACTACCTCATCATAAGCATACCCAATTTGATCAACTGCATGTGCATCTGAACTAAAAGTAATATCAATATCTAATTCATAAGCTAATTGAAGTAACTCCACACATGGATATTGTTCTTTAATTGGTTTTCTAAAACCTGCTGCATTTATCTCTATTGTCATATTTGATTTCTTGATTTGTTTTAATGCTTCTAATGCTATTAATTTTATATCTTTTGTTGGTAAAAACTTAAATACCTTAATCAAATCTAAATGTCCAACAATATCAAAATGACCTGTTTTAGCCAATAATCTTATTGCTTCAAAATAATCAATCCATATTAAATCAATATCTTTATTTTTATATTTTCCTATAAACTCTGGATTATCAAATCCCCAAGGTGTATTTTCATTTTTTGATTCTAAGAAATGTACAGAACCTATAAGATAATCAACTTTTGAACTTAATATTTCATCAAGAATAGGAATACTTTGCATGAAATCAACTTCATATCCAAGAAGTATATTAATATCATTAATATATTTTTCTTTATAATATTTAATTGTTGTTTCATAAAACTCTTTTTCAGTAAGTTTCATTCTATACTTTTCATCAAAATTCATAGGAGCATGTTCTGTAAAACCATAATAATCAATTTTCAATTCTATTGCTCTTTTTATAAAATCTTCTACACTTCCTTGTGCATGATTACATAAAATAGTATGATTATGTAAATCTACTCTCATTTTCTATACCTTATTTGATTTCTTCCTGCATCTTTTGCTTTATATAATTCTTTATCAGCATTTTGCAACATTTCATCTAAAGAATTACATAAAGTAAAACTACAACCAATTGATACAGTAAATGTTAATTTATGTATTCCTAAATCTATAGTATGATTTTCAAACTCATCTTTTATCAATTCAAGCTTTGATAATATCTCTTCTTCATCAGTTTTATGAAATAAGATACAAAACTCTTCTCCACCTAATCTAACTAACATTTCATTATTGTATAAAAATTGATTTAAAATTTTTGAAACTTCTTTTATTGCTATGTCACCTATATCATGTCCATATGTATCATTTATATATTTAAATTTATCAATATCTAATAATGCAATAGCAAGTTTCTCTTTTTTCTCTTTAGCTTTTTCATAAAGAGTTAATCCTTTACTAAAAAGATATCTTCTATTATACATATTTGTTAAAAAATCTTTATTTGCCCTATTTCTTAATTCATCAAAAAGTTCAATAAGTTCTAAGTTAGCTCCAAGTCTTACAAAAAGTTCTTCTTGAGTAAAGCCTTTATATAAAAAATCATTTGCTCCATACTTTAAAAATTTTGAAGCAGTATTTTTATCCTTTACTGCGGATGTAACAATAATTGACAACTCATCTTTATTATATTTTTTTCTAATGTGTCTTACTAAATCTAAACCATTCATATATGGCATTAAATAATCACTAAGTAAAAGTTTAATATCTCTATTCTCTTCAAGTATTTCTAGTGCTTCTAAACCATTAGTAGCAGTAAAAACATTTAATCTATATTTTTCAATTAATGATTTTGTTGTTTCTAAAAAAGTATTAGAATCATCCACTAATAATACTTTAGCTTTTTCATTTTTAATAACTCTATTTATAACTGACAATGCATATTTAAAAGAGTATATTCCATCTTTTACCACATAATCAACAATATTCTTACTTCTATTTTTTATTTCATCTTCTACAAGTGTAGAACCTGTAAGAATAATTATAGGGATATTAAACTTTGCTACAAAATCTACAATTTCGCCATTTTCACTATCTGGTAAACCTAAATCTAATAAAGCAACATCAAATTTCCCTTTATACTCAAGTAAAATTTTTGCACACTCTTTTACAGATGAACCAAGAACAGTTTTATATCCAAACTGTTCTTTTATCATAAGACTTAAACTACTTGCAACTGATTTGCTATCTTCAATAATTAAGATTCTTTTCATAATTAATTCAACAAACCAGCACCATCTATTGGAGTACTTCTATCTTCTGCATAAACTCTTTTTCCATCTTTTATGTCATATTTCCAAATAGGAGCATTTGCTTTAAAATCCTCAACAAATTCATCAATCATTTCAAGAGCTACTCTTCTTTTTGGAGAACATACAGCAGCAATATATGAACTAGTATGATTTAAAACATCACCCTTGCTATGTGCCATAAGAACTATTGCATTTTTTTCACTTGCTTTTTTCTGCCATGAATCAAACCATGATTTTAAGATTGGTTCATAAATATCAAAAGACAAACCTTCAATATTATCTTCATCTCTTACTACACCTACAAAAGTAATAATCGCTCCATAATTAGAGTTTCTAAATTCATCGTACCAAGAATTTGTTATACTTTCAACAGGTAAACTACCCTCAAATAATTTCAAATTCTGCATTTCTCACCCACCACATACAGGAGGTAATAAAGAGATTTTATCTCCATCATTCAAAGTCATATCTTTTGAAGAAACAAGTGTATCATTTACAGCAACTGCACATTTTTCTAGCCATAAGCTAATTTTTTCATCATCTTTTAATATTTCACTTAATTGTGATAAATTTGAAATATCTAAATTTATTTTTTCTTTATTTATAGGTCCTAAGAATTCTACTTCAACCATTTTAACCCCTTATTTACCAATTTTTTAATATTATATCTAAAATAATTTAATTTTTAGGAAAAGAAAATGAAGTTCGCAAAGATAGATTTTATTAATTTATTACCTATAACTGTATATATGAAAAAAAATATAAAATCAAATCAATTAAAAGCAATTATAGAATACAAAAAATCTTATCCCTCTGCAATAAATAAAAAATTTAAAAAAAGATCAGTTGAATCTGCATTTATCTCTTCAATTGCTTCAAGGGGTGAAAAATCTTTAGATTATGGAATTATTGCAAGAAATGAAGTTACATCAGTATTATTAGTACCAGGTGTTTATTCAAAAGATTTTCAAAGTGATACATCAAATGCACTTGCAAAAGTATTAAATTTGAATGGACAAGTAATTATTGGAGATAAAGCATTGAAATTTTTCCATGAAAATGACAAATCTGGTTTTATTGACTTAGCAAAAGCATGGCAAGATAAGTATAATCTTCCTTTTGTTTTTGCAAGATTATCGTATAACAAAAATGCTAAATTATTAAAAAAAACCATGAAAAATTTCAATAAAAGACATATTAAAATCCCTCAATATATTTTAGAAAAATATGAAAAACGTTCAGGAATTTCAAGAAAGAATATCTTAGAATATTTAACAAAAATAGATTATAATATTGGAATAAAAGAAAAACGTGCATTAAAACTATTTTTTAAATTAACAAAAGAACAAGGTATTAAATAATGACAATTTTTGATTCGATTATCTTAGGTATTATAGAAGGAATTACAGAGTTCTTACCAATTTCTTCAACAGGTCACTTAATAGTTGCAAGTGAATTTTTAAACTTAGAACAAAATAGTATAAATAAAGCATATGAAGTAATAATACAATTTGCTGCTATATTAGCAGTTATATTAAACTATCCAGATAAATTCAATACAAAACATATAAATCTATGGACTAAAATATTTATTGCATTCCTTCCAATTGCTGCAATTGGCTTTTTATTCTCTTCTTATGTAAAAGCAATGTTTACAATTGAAATTGTTGCTTATATGTTTATTGTAGGTGGAATTATATTTTTAATTGTTGAAAGATTTTATGATGAAAGTAAGCATACAGTTTCTGATGTTGAAGACGTATCTTTTAAGCAAGCTTTTTATATAGGAATTGCTCAAATTTTTGCATTAATCCCTGGTACAAGTAGAGCAGGAGCAAGTATAATAGGTGCTATGCTTGTAGGACTAAATAGAAAAGCAAGTGCAGAATTTTCTTTTTTACTTGCTTTTCCTGTCATGTGTGCAACAACTGCATATGACTTATTAAAACATCATGAACAACTACTACAAAGTTCAAACTTATTAAACCTAATAGTAGGCTTTGTAGTTGCTTTTTTTGTTGCTTTTTTAACAATAAAACTATTTATAAAATTCTTAGAAAACTTTACCTTTGTAAGTTTTGGTATTTATAGAATTGCTTTTGGAATACTACTTTTGGTTATTCTCAATAATAACATCAACTATTGATTCAATGGCGTTATAGCCTATTGAATCAATTAATCCTTTACTCATTGATTTAATATCTGCTTTTAAAATTTTATCAATTACTTCAGGCTTCAAATTCCTTTCTCTACAAACAAAACATAACTTTTTATCTTTTAAAAACTTTGCATTATAATATTGATGATCTTTTGCAGCATATGGATAAGGAACAAATAAAGTAGGTAATGAATTTGCCGCAAGTTCCCAAAGAGTAGATGCTCCACTTCTACTTATTGCAAAATCTGCTAAACTCATTTTTTTTGAGATATCATCAGTAAAATCAAAAACATCAACATCAAGATTTAGTTCATCATACTTGCTTTTTACTCTTTGGAAATCTGCTTTACCTGTTTGATGAATGATTTTAATACCTAATTCATCTAATTTTAAAGCAACACTTAAAGCAAAATCATTTATTGCTCTTGCACCTTGTGAACCACCTAAAAATATAATTGTTTCAATTTCATGTCTAACTCTTGCATTATCAAAAAATTCACTTGAAACTGGATAATCTTTAATCTTTGAATCATCAAGATATGAAGAGAAAATTTCTGTTGCAAATCTACTTGTTATTTCATTTAATTTACCCATTTTAGAATTCTGCTCATGTATGTAAAGTTTACAAGCAAAAGATAATATAGAAGCAAACGTCGCAGGTGCTGCTGAAAAACCTCCAACAGAGATTACAGTTTTTACTTCTGTTTTATCAAAAATATTTAAACAATGATTTACTTCTTTTACTATTTGAAAGATTGCTTTTGATTTTCCTATAAGATTTTTATCTACGACACCTTTTGTATCTAGAAAAAATGCTTTTTTTACTTTTCTTTCATTTTTAAACCATTGTTCATCTTGACCTGTTGTAGATCCAATAAATATTGGAGATATGCCTCTTTTATGAAACTCATCAACAAATGCTTTAGCAACTTTTAGATGTCCGCCTGTTCCTCCACCTGTTATTACTACTGTTCCTTTCATTTACTTTTTCTCTCCTTTTTTACTGTTCTACTAATTGATAAAACTAAACCTATTGATATTGCCATGGAAAGCATTGAGGAACCTCCATAACTCAAAAATGGTACTGCTATACCTTTAATTGGAATTATTCCTGAAATACCATATGAATTAATCAAAAAAGCAATTACTATCATAAGTGCAATAGCCAATGAAAACAGATGATAAATTGGGTTATCTACTCTTCTACTAATTATAAATATTCTCCATACAATAGAAAAAAGAATTATTATAATAAATAACAATCCTATTAAACCTATTTCTTCCATAATGCCAGCTAAAACAAAGTCTGTGTGAACTTCTGATAAAAACCCTAATTTAATATCTCCTAATGATATACCTTGACCAAAAAAACCTCCATTATGTATAGCATTTAAAGAGTGTGAAACTTGGTAAGGTTCTGGTAATTCATCTATTCTTAAATAATTATCAACCCAATGGGGCATTATTGCTAATATTCCATCCTGATTCATAGCCCACCATGAATAAATTCTATTAATTCTATGGGGAGCTGATACTATTAATAAAATAAAAGCTACTAAAGCACTAGCACCTAAAGATAAAAAAACTTTAAAACTTCTATTTGCAAATACTAAAAGTACAATTAATATTAAACCTAAAAGTACAACTTGTCCTAAATCTTTTTGTAAAAAGGCAACAATAAAAACCACAAGTAAAAAAGCTCCAAAATATGGAGCTAATAAAAAAAGTTCATCTTTTAAAGTCATTTTTTTTGGCATTACCATAACACGCCTATGAAAAGACCATGATAAAAAATAAATAAATCCAACTTTAAAAAACTCCACAGGAGATAAAGAGACACCAGGAAGTCTAATCCATCTATTAGCTCCTCCACTTTCTGTTACTAAACTTGAAGGAAGAAAGGGCATAACTGCCATTAGTAAAAAAAATATAATAAATAAAGACATCCCAACAATTCCAACAATTTTATCTGGATGTATCAAAGAGAGTGTCCACATTACAAGAATTGAAAGTGTTCCAACAAGTAACTGTCTTAAAAAAAAGTGAAATTGGTTATATCCAAAATATTCAACTGTATAAATAGTTAAAGAGTATGAAAATATGATACTTAATATAATCAAAATAGATACTAGTAAGAAAAGTATATAATCTGGTTGAATATTTGTACTTTGTTTTTTGGGTTTAATCTTATTTGTGCTAAAATTCATCCCCTATTATAATATATAATGGATAAATATGACTTCAAAAAAAATCGAAAATATTAATAAAACAAAAAAAATTGTAATTTTATTTTTATTAATCTTATTATTTCTAATAATTTTAGTATTCTCTGTAGCTAACACAATAACAGATAAAAGAAGATTGCCTTCTTTACAAAGTTCAAAAAAAGAGTTAGCAGTAAGAGGAGATATAGTAAGTGCTGATAATTTTAAAATTGCTTCATCTAAAAAATTGTATAAAGCATCAATTGATACAAGATTTATAGATCTTGATAAAAAAGAGTTATTTTTAAAACTATTCTCTATTTATAGCGATATTTCTTATTCTAAATTAAAAAGAAAAGTTGATAGATCTATAAAGTACAAACCAGGAAATTTAGTTTTATCATATAACATTGATGCAAGAACAGCAAAAAACCTAAAAGAGTTAGGTTTTAAACTTAGAAGATTAAAAGTCTTTAAAGCAATAAAAATTGATGGAGGAAGAATTTTAAGAGGCTTGAGTATTATAGAAAGTGGTGAAAAAAGAATTTATTCATATAAAAATACTCTAACACCAGTTGTAGGATATATAACAAAATTTGAAACAGATGATGCAAAAACAAAAGTTAAAGGAATTAAAGGTTTAGAAAAAAAATACAATACCATTTTAAACAAAACAGAAGATGGTATTTTAAAAGGTAATCGTGATGTTCTTTCATATATATCATTTAACAAAGACTCAATTATAAAAAAAAGAGAAGATGGAGCAAAACTAGTTTTAAACATTCCTTTAAAACTTCAAAAAAATATTGAAATGATACTTGATAGACACAAAAAGAAATTAACTGCACAAGAAATAGTAGTTTCAATAATGAATAATAAAACAGGCGAAGTACTTTCACTTGCATCATCAAATAGATTTAATCCTGAAAGTATAAAACAAGAAGATATTCCATCATTAAATGTAAATGCAATAGAATATCAATTTGAACCAGGTTCTGTTATCAAACCTATGGCAATTGCTTTAGTATTAGATAAAAATAGAGTTAAAAAAGATGAACTGTTTTTTGCATATAATGAAGGAAAAGCAAACTCAAAAGGTGAGTACAGAAAAGGAAGATACAAAATTGATAGATTTTATATCAAAGATGATCATAGATTTAAAAAACATTATTTAACATTAGATGATATTTTTATATTTTCATCGAATATTGGTACTTTACAATTAGCACAAAGATTAAAAGGTGCAGAAATATATGAAGGATATAAAAGATTTGGATTTACAAGAAAAACAGGTATTGATCTTCCATATGAAAAAGTTGGTAAAATGCCTCCTGTGTATAAACTAGCAGCAGGCGAAGATAAAGATAAAGACAATGCTTATAAAGCAACAGTATCTTATGGACAAGGTATGACTTCTACTTTTATGCAAATCATGAAAGCATTTACTGTTTTTAACAATGATGGATACAGTATAACTCCAAGAATTGTTTCATACTTAGAAATGGATTCAGGTAAATACAAACCTGATGATATATTAAAAGAAAAAGTGGTTTCAAAAGAAGCAGCAAGAGAAGTAAAAAGAATGCTTGTTAAAACAGTGACACATGGTACAGGAAGAAGCGCACAAATAGAAGGTCTTGAAATTGGAGGGAAAACAGGAACTGCAAAAGTAGCAAGACAAGGAAATTATCAAAGGGAGTATATCTCATCTTTTTTTGGTTTTGTAAATGATAAAAAAAACTCTTATACAATTGGAGTTACAGTTTTTAGACCAAATTCAAGAGGTAGATATTGGTACTATTATTATGCAGCTCAATCAGCTGTTCCTGTTTTTAAAGAAATTATTAATAATATGGTAAGCCTCAACTATTTAAAAAAAGATAACGAATAATTTAGTTATTGAACTTTAAAAATAAATAGATATAATTCCTTGTTTAATTACTAAAATAATAACTTAAAGGAAATATATGTTTGGTTTTTCAAAAGAACTAAAAGAGTATAACTATTCACAAGAAGAAATGGATAGTTTCAAATATGCTAAAATCTCTACAGAAAAAGGAACTATTTGGCTTAAACTATTTAATCAGGAGACACCAAATACAGTTGCAAACTTTGCAACACTTGCAAAAGATGATTTTTATAACAACCTAACTTTTCATAGAGTAATAAAAGGATTTATGGCACAAGGTGGTTGTCCAAATGGAACAGGAACTGGTGGACTAGACTGGGCTATTGCTTGTGAAACAAATGCAGATAAACAAGTTCATAAAAAAGGAAGTTTATCTATGGCTCACGCAGGAGCAAATACTGGAGGAAGTCAATTCTTTATTTGTTTTGATAGTTGTCCTCATTTAAATGGTGTTCATACAGTGTTTGGAGAAATTGAAGATAATGATGAATCAAGTTTTGAAACACTTGATAATATTTCTCAAGATGATAAAATTATTTCTATTGAAATTAAAGAAGATAAAAACTAATTATAATATATACTAATATTGAAAGATTGCAATGAAATATTAGAAAACTCTTTGCATCTTTCAATCTTCTAACTACAAATTCTTTAATATAAACACTTTATTTTAACTTTTATAATAACAATCATAGATAAAAAAGAAACAATAAATAAAAAAGAAAGGTAAACTAGTAAGGAAAATATAAAGTA
>ERZ794982.19-NODE-19-length-177930-cov-10.822420_pt1 | contig 177930 bp, 168 predicted proteins | sample MGYA00433071_ERZ794982 | MGnify/ENA primary metagenome ERZ794982 (study PRJEB30140, sample SAMN00862574) | bioreactor metagenome | study: EMG produced TPA metagenomics assembly of the Bioreactor inoculated with sediment Metagenome (bioreactor metagenome)...
GATTTCCTCCTGATGACGCAAGTTCAAATCTTGCTGGGGTCGCCAACCATTTTATAGTACTTTGAAGTAACTATAAAAATTTAAAAATAGTATAAGGTGTCCTCTTGGGTGTCCTTTGAAAATACAAATTTCAATTTTGTAATTTTAAAATTACCCTAGTAAGTACACAATTACCCCTTAATATATTTTACAATTACTCCCTAGTAATTATACAGTTACCCCTTAGTAAAATATAGAGTTATCCCCCAGTAATTATATAATTACCTCTATATCTTTATATATTCTATTTCACGGTATCTAAATTATATATTTTGCTACATATACAGAGTTACAATTACATTAGTACATATAAAAAGTACATTTACAGTTAATTTTATTGCAGTAATTTAAGTCTTGCATTTTCCAAAATAAATTATTAAGAAATATGCGACCTATTGGATAGATTTCTTTTGTTGTAGTTTTATTTAAAAGGATGTGCTAAAGCACTGTATTTTGATGTGAAGCAATTTTTATACTCGTTTGAGTATATTTCCTCACTTTAAATCTTTTTAAGACGAATAGAGCATTTATGAGATAATAGGGAAAGGTTTTAATCTGTTATTTGAGATAAAACTTATAATTTAAGTCTTATCTCAAATAACAGATTAAGTAAAAACTCTAGAACAGATGATTTTATAGATAACCTACTTAATAATTGGGGTATCCATCATTTGCATTTAACTGAAAATCCTTATTTAGGAAGGACTGGTCGGTTACTATTTATTAAAATAATTGATAATAAAGTATATTTTTTAAATATAAAAAATCATAAGAGTTTTTCATCTATTAATTTTATTAAAATTATGCATAATAATTGGAAAGAAGAAATTAAAATATACAATACAACAGAATATGTTAAAGATAAGAGAAAACTTAATGAAAATGAAATTTTTTCTCTTTGGAATAAAGGTATTAATGCAATATTAACTTTCATTGATGATAATAATGAAGAAGTTTCATACTACCCTATAAGTGCTGGAATTAATTCAAATAAAACAAAAACAGTTGATACAATAAAATGGATTAAATTTCTTAATATACTTGAAGAAATTGATAAAAATTTATGTTTTAAATGTTATCTTAGATTAGATACAGAAAATAGTATATATTATATAGAAGATGAGAGTAATAACATTTTGTTTTAAATTAAATTAAATGAATTATGAGGAAAAATAAATAAAAACTTATATCAATGGATATTAATAAATTTAATAAAAAGAGGAATGTATTAAGATAATTTCTCCTCTTTTTTTAGATTATTTTTTTTCAAAATTATTTTGTTCTAGTAATGAATATACTTCTTCGTGAGTTGAATTATTAATTTCATTTGTTGCACATTTATTTTTTAAGAATTCTTTAACAGCTTCTTTTTCTTCATATTGGTTTGCAACATATTCAATTTCATGATCTTCACTACAATTGAAATACTTATGATCACTTTTCATATAGTCTCCTTTCAAAATTTATTATATTTATAATTAAATATAGTATTTATTATACCATAAATTTATACTATTTACTAAGAATTATAATTAACATATAATTTTTTTGAAACACAATCTTACATGATTTATAGGCTTCATTTTATTTAGCATATTAAATTTACGATAACATTTTTAATCAAGGCTATAGTGGACTTATGGCTATAAAGGCCATTTGGTGCACTTCTAAAACTCTTTACTTATAAATTTTCAACAGAAGTATTTTACTCATAATTTTCTACTTTAAGCGTTCTTTCATTAGTCAAGTTTTTTTCTCACTTCATTTTATAGATTATATTCTGATTCTAAAAGTTAAATTCTCGTGCCTTAAATTTAATTTTATACTAAGAAAAAATCTATCATTACGCTACATAAAAAACCCGAAAGACTAACGAAAGAAGCAAAGCTTAAAGAAGAAAAGAGGTAAAAATAAACTCTTCTTAAATTTATAAGACAGAGTTAAATATCCCCTCGAGATCTTCAAAAAAAGCAAATAATTTATAAAGGAATATTATGAGTAATTATATTGGAGAAACAAAAGTAAATTATCAAAGTCAAGAAAACAGAGTTATTAGCTGTTCAAGTGATGTTTATGAAGAGATTAAAGAATATGCAGTTTGTGAACAAGAGCATTTTATAACTATTTATTTAGATGGTGCAAATAGAATTATTGAAACAAGAGTAAATTTTATTGGAACATTAAATCAAAGTCTAGTACATCCAAGAGATATTTTTAGAACTGCAGTAAGGTTAAATGTAGCAAGTATAATAATTGTTCATAATCATCCAAGCAATATTTTAAGACCTAGTGAAGAAGATTTAAATGTTACTCAAAGGATTAAAGAGTCTGGCCAAGTTTTAGGTATTGATTTACTAGATCATATAATCATTTGTTCTAATGGTTATTATTCTTTTAAATCTAAAAATATATTATAAATATATTTTAATCAGAATGTTAGAAATTTTGTTGTTCAAAAAGTTCTATGGATTTGAGAGAATTTCTAAATTCTAATTCTTGAACACTTTTTGGAACAAATTATATCTCTTAATAGACGTTATAAAAGCCAATAAGTGAGATTTTCTAATTTTGTTCCAAAATTTAGTCTTTTTGAGAAAAACTTTTTGTTGGCGAAAAATGCTCTATAAATAAGAGGTTAATGATAAGGCTTCATAGAGTTTTATGTTATTTTTAAAGAATGTTCTTAAATAAAAAATTAATAATGTTTCACTTAGGCTTATTTTCTTAATTTGACATTGTTTTCAAATTCTTTTACTAAAAAGAGTATTAAATCATCTTCTTTATAAATAGCATTATAAAATGCACGCTCAATTTTATTTATTTTTATTTGTTCAATTTCTAACCACTTTGGAATATCTTCTTTTATAATATCTTTGATTTTATCTAGATCATCTGTAAATCTTCTTCCCATTTCAAAACTTTGTTTTATATTTTCTCTGAAGATATTATAATTTGATGCCCATTGTTTTTTTATTTTATCCCTTATTCCAATCTTATCTAAATGATTATTTAAAATATTAATAAAGTATTCATCTATTTTCTCTGATATTTCTAATTCAAAACCTATAGCTTGATATGGTTTTTTAATTTTACATATAATAAAATCTTCGTTATAAATATTGTCATAATATGGATTTAAAATAAATCTTATTTCTTTATCTTCATCAATTGATTGTACTTTTTTATCTAAATTACAATCAGTACAAGTCACTATAAGATTAGGTAAAAAGATTGAAAACTCAGGATATTTATCCTTTGGTAAAAAATGATCTACTTGCTTACATAGGGAAACGCCACAATAAGGACAAATTGAGCCTTTACGAGACTTTAAATCTTTTAAATAATCTTTAACTTTACTTTCTTGGTTATTATAAAGATGTAGCAATGAAGAATACTCATTACATTTATCTTTTGGTAAACTAGTATTAATGAAAGTTTTACCAATTTTTTCTAAATTTTCTTTATTCTCACAAAAAATCTCATATCTTTTAATAACATCACGTTTTATCTTTAACAATTTATCTTTTCGAGGATTTTTCTTATTCTTAATTGCTGAAATAAATTTTATAATATGTTTATCATCTATAGCTTCTACTTTAATCATTTTTTAATTATCTCATTTCTTATATACATTAACATTTCAGGGTTTAACTTATCACTATAGTTTGCTAAAACATCATCTATCTCAGTTTTTGTAGAAAACTTTTCTTTTAACCAATTTTCATAAGGTTTCTCTTCCAATAGGTTTTCAAAAATAATGTTCGTAATCAACTCTATATTTGCACCTAATGTTTGTATTTTGGGTTCAAAAATATTAGGGGTCCCTTTTTCATCAATATGAAAGATTTTAACTAATATAGAGGGAACTTCTCTAGTAATTATTGTTGAATGTGTTCCTATAATTGAATAAGAAGAAAAATCTTTCAAGATTTTTTTTAGGAATCTCATAAACATTACTTCTGCATTTGGGTGTAAATATGCTTCAGGTTCATCAAACAATAAAATCGATTCTTTCTCAATATATGCGAGTACAGAAAAAATTAGTTTTAAAAAAATAGTTTGTCCTGAACTCAAAACTATTGATTCATAATTAGAATCTAAAAATATAATTTCCTTTATATCTACATTTGTAGCCCGAATAATTTTCATCTTTTTATCTCTTGATAATTCTTTTAAAAATTCTTTATTATAATCGTTCTTAATATAATAGAGATCTTTTTCTTTTGAGAAGATATCTTTAAGATTATTTGAATATGTATTTGTGGGTTCACTTGGGATAAAACCTATATATTCAAATTTTGGAATAATCAATTTAAGTGTTGAATATAAAGTATTTAATTTTAGTTTTGTACGTTTAAATTCAGATGCATTTAAATCATATTTTAAAATTTCTAAGAAAAAATCACGATAATAATTCATTTCATTTGATGAAGAAAAATTACAATGTTTTAATATTTTTGAATCTCCATCAAAAAAATCTTCACTTGAACTAGAAGCAATGGTAACAATTTTTCTAAAAGATGGTATTTTTGAAAAGCTATCTTCTTGTTTTTGTCCATCTAAAATATTAAATAATCCTTCTTTTGCAAAACCTTCACTTATGTGCTTTAGTGTTTGAGTTTTCCCAACTCCATTTTTACCTATTAATATAGATATATTTGAAGGGAAAAAGTCATCATCAAATTTAAATTTTATTTCATGTTTCCCAGAAAAGCCATCAAACTGAAATTTTGTATCAAAATTAAATCGACTAGGATTAATATGGTGGGAATAAACTATGGATACTACATCTTTATAAAAGCTATTGTAATTAATGTCTCTTAATAATGACTTTTCAAATATTTCCGATTTCTGCAGCTCTAAATTTTTCTCAATCTCATAATCAATTATACTAATGTATTTAAAATCTGTATTCTTTTTACAATAATCTAAAAAAATAACATCTTTTAAAGTAGAAAATACATCAAAAAGAATTTTCTCTTCTAATAAATCATATATACGCTCATAATAATTTATTGAGTCTCCCATAGATAAAGATATATCTTGATCACCAATAATCTTAATTGTTGTTAAATCAATTAATTTATTTCCATCCCAAAAACCTATAGATTTAGTTGTTTTATATCCAAAATCATCCCAATTATTATCGATTAACACAATGCATATATCTTTTCCATAATCATTTCTAAATGCAGCCATATAACCATCAGGAGAATGTATGATTTTCATTTTTACCTTTCTTATTAAAATCACTTTAAATTATATATAAATACATTTTAAATAATGTTAATTTTAATTATTTATTTACACAAAAATAAGATTTATGAATAATATTGAAAGAGACACTAATATCATAGAAACTATAAGCGTAACATAAAACTTTTAGAACTTTTTACAAAATAAAGATGTAGATCTCAAAGTCTTACATCAAAACATTGATACAACATCTCCAGCAGGTAGACTATTATTTACAATGTTAGGTGCAATTGCAGAATTTGAACGAGATTTAATAAATGAACGTATTAGAGAAGGAATTGAGGCTGCAAAGAAAAAAGGTGTTCAGTTTGGCAGAAAAGCTATTTTAAGTACTAAAGAAAAGAATGTTATATAAAAACAGCATGAAAAAGAAAAGTCTGTTGCTTTGTTATCTAAGCTTTTTCATGTAGCACGTAATACTATCTATAGGGCAATTAAAGATGTAACTAAAAAGAAGTAGTCAATTTGACTACTTCATCAGTTCAAAAATTTAACTCTTTTTGGAACATACTTTATATTATAAAAACTGCTCAAAAAGTAAGAGATTATGAAAACTTTAATGTAGCCATCTCTAAAAAAAGACAATTAAATACATATTTTATTGAAATATATATTTTAGAGACTAGATTAAAGGCGTTTCTATAAAGAATTTTGTTAAATTTTATATAAAAACTATTAAAATACTATATACTGGAGTATAGGAATGGCAAAATATCAATTTACAAGTAGAATTCAATTTACAGACTTTGAATTAGAGCAAAACAATAAAATATATAATTCATTTTTTAACTTTAGAGACATTTTTTTAGAAAAAGGTTTATCTATTTTTGATGAAAGTTTAGAGCTATTAAATAATGATGATATATTTAAGGAATATGAACAAAGAATAATTAAAAACTATGATGCTTCAAAAAAACATAGTATTGAAAAATATACTTTACAACTTAGAGGTGCTAATAAAAAATTTAGACACTTTTTTTCTACATTAGTTTATTTATATTTACTTCCTATTGGAGATATGCATCAAAAAACAAAAATAGAAGAAGTATCAATCTATCTCGATGAAGATAATAATACAGAAAAACTTTTAGAATTACTACCAAGTGGTGGCTTTGCCAATTATGGAAATTTAATGAGATTTAAATATGCTAATCTTAATTTTATATACTTTTTTGTTAAAGAATATGTTAGAAACAGAAATTATGAAAATCCAAATGATATTATCAATAATTTAAATTCATATGAGTTAACAAAAAAACTAACACAAGAAAATATTAATAATGTTCAAGCTTTAGCTACAAGGCATATGCTTAATTATCTATTCAACCCTGATGAATATGAACCTATTGTTGATACTAGTGCAAAAATTAAGATTGTAAAAAAGTTTCTTGGTAAGGCTAATCAAAAAACATTAGATAAGGATCTCTTAAAAATCAGAAAAGAAACATATGGTTTTGATAAAAGCTTATATCATGTGTTAGATGAATCAAAAAAAGATTTAAATATAGCTTCAGTTATTAGTTATGAGAATCATCCTAAAAACTCAATTAATTTAAGTCTTACGAGACAAGATGACAATGATGGTGTTGATGATATTTTAGATAGAGAAAAATTAAAAGTGGAAAATGGAGCTAAGGCAGAAAAATTAGTTTATAATCAAGTATTATCATCTCTTGATAAAACTCAAAAATCTTATTTAATTAATTTTATCTCAAAAAAATATAATTTAAACATAAGTTCATTACAGCAAAATATAGATAAATTTCTACATTACTCAAAGTATATTGATATTTACTCTCCTTTTGATATTATAACTTTAAAAGATGATAAGATTTTATATCTTGAAGTTAAAAGTACAACATCAAATATAATATTTTTTAGTAAATATGAAATAATGTTTGCAGCAGAGAACTTAGAAAGTTATCAAGTTAAAGTTGTTAAGAATAACACGATTTATGATATAAATCTGGAAAATGAGATATTAGAAGCTTATGAATTATTAACAAATAATGTTTATAGATGGAGCTTTAATCAGATTGAAATAAAAGTAAATTTTGATAATTAATAATATATCCACTACATTACATAATGATATTATGTAATATTTAGTAGAATGCAACATAAAAAATAATAAGGGATTTTAGAATTACATTTTAATCTGTCAATATTAAATAGGACAAAAAATTAGTTATAAAAACATAAGTTCAACAATCTGTACTTTTTTGCACAAATTTGGCTAAGTAAGATTAACTATGTTAAAATTCTGGGACTATCAAACTTTGACATAAAATTCTGAACAGTCTTTTTATTCCGTTAATGATACAGATTTAATCCGTACTAAATCTGTATTTCTATATCTTTTTCTTTTATCTTTGCATTTTTTTGTTTTCTATTTTTTATATCTTTATTTTCTTGTTTCATGTATTTTAATGATTTTTTAGTATTAATAATCTCCTCATCTGTTAGTTCTTTATTTAGTTTATCTACATAATATGTTATTGTCCTTTTTATTTTATCTTCTCTAATTGCAGCTGTTAATTTAATTCTTTCATTTAGATTATTTATAAATGATTCATCTTTTTTATTTGTAATATTAAACTCTCTTCTATATTCTAATTCTTTTTCATAGTTATTAATAGTATAAATTGACTTTGAGTCATTAAGATAATTTACCCGCTCTTCAAAATTAGAAAGGAACATTTGTTTATCTTTATTTGTAATAAATTTTTTATAGATTCTTTCAATTGAAGTTTTTTCTTTTTTAAGAAATAAAAGATTATTTGCATATTTTACTTTATTATCTAACTTTTGTTCTTTTTGTAAATTCTCTTTTATTGATTTATACCCTTTGTAATTTTTTAGTGCTCTATCATCAACTAATGTTTTTAGTTTTATTCTTGTTTGTTCTAAATAATCTATTTCATCTTTATTTTTCCCTATTTTTGTTCTAAAAGTTAACTCTTTATGTAAATCAATCAATTTATATATAGAGTCTTTTTTTTCTATCTCATTCAATTTAGTTTCAAATTTACTTATAAATACTTTTCTATCTATATCACTTACTTCTTGATTATATATTTTATTAATAGTATCACTCTCTTTTTTTAAGAATTCTTGTTGTTTAAGTATTTTTGTTTTATCTTTTACAGTAACGCTACTTTTTACTCTTTTTTTATTATGCTCTCTTAGTTTATAATTTTGCAATGCTCTTATATCAAGTATATTTTTTACTTTTGCTTCAAACTTTTCTATGTATTCTAGTTTTTTATTATCATTTGTATTTTCTTTTATATGTTCTTTCTCTGCAAGTATTTTTTGTATTTTGAATATTGAAGTTTTTTTATTAATATCTTTTATATTAGTTTTAAATTTATTGAAATTTTTTTCAAAATCAATTGTATTTGCATTCAATTCAAAATTTGTGTCTTTGATTTTTTCTATATAGTCAAGTTCTTTTTTTAAAAATTCTAATTCTTTATTCTTTTTTTCAATTATAGAGTTTTTATCTTGATTTAATTCTATTGTTCTTTCAGTCTTTCTAATCATCAGATTAACTTCATGTTCTCTTTCTTTAAAAATTTTTTTCAGCGTATCAATATTTTCATCTATTTGTTTTAACATATCTTTATCTTTAATCACTTTTTTATTTTCAAATCTTCTTGCTTTTGCTTGTTTATAAAATTTATATATTTTAAATGTATTTGTTGTCATTGATAATAGTTGTATTTCATCTTTTTCACTTTTAAGTTCATTATTAATTTTTATATTATAAAAAAATTTTAATTCTTTAAAATTTTCACTTAACTTTTCTATTCCAAAATATTGGCTAAGAGTCATATTTCTTTTATTCATTTTAGATTGAAAAAATTTTAAAGTATGTTCTGCATCAACAAAATCTTTTGTAGTAGCTTCTTTTATTATAAATTCAGTATTTCTAATAAGTGTTTCTTGTTTAGAAATATTTTTTTCAATATCTTTTTTTATTCTTGTTAGTTCTTTATTTCGTTTAAGAGTATTTTTTATTTTTTTTAAATTGCTTTTATGATTATCTTTAGTTACTTCTTGATTGATTTTTTCTTTCAAATTTATTTCGATTCTTTTATTTATATCTTCTAATTGTGTTTTATATTGTTCTATATTTTCTTTAGCTTCTTGAATGATATTGTTATTTAAATTCATTTTCTTTTTTAGATCATCTATAGTCTTTTTTAGTAATTTATATTTTATATCTCTTTCTACATTATACTCTGAATAGTAATTAAAATCTTCATTATAATGATTAAGATTTTCTGCAAACTCATCACGCAAATCTTTATAAAATTTTTTAATATCTCCTTTTTCTTTAAAATGCATTTTTCTATTTGTAAGTTTACTTCTTTTATTTATTATGGCATGAACATGAGGTTTGCCTTGATGTTTATGTATAGTATAAACATAACTATATTCATAGAACTTATGTTTTAAAACATCTTTAACACTATTTTCTAATGCTTCAATATTTTTATTTGTTTTATTCTCATCAATTGAAAAAGCAAGATGTATAGCTTCATTGCTTTTTAAATCATTTGACATATTCTTTTTCCATTTTTTAAGAACATCTGGAACTTTTACTTCATTTCCATTTTCATCTTTTACTATAAAATTTTCAGAATGTTTAGCAATATAAAACATTGCATAATCAATATTTTTTTTATTTAAATTAGATAAGTGTTTTACAACTGCTTGTTTATATTCAACATTTTTCTTTCTTAGTATAAATGATTTTTTAGGTCTTGGAGTTCCTTTTAACTTCTCTCTTGTCAACTCCATTTCATCAAGTAATAGCATTTTCTTCCCTTTGATTGATTTTGCGGTTGCAAAATCAAAATGGTTATTGGTTATTTTAATAACCAATTATGTATGGTTTCACTTTTTCCAATAGATGTAATTTTTTTCTCATTGCATTTCGAAAATAATTATACTATTTCAAAAGCTCAAATTAAAGGCAGGATAACCATAAATAACACACACTAATCTAAGTCAAAGTACTATTGTATGGTTCTTATAAAGATAAACTTAGGTAAACTATATTTTTATAAAAACAAGTAAATGAAAGGTTTAAATTTGAGATTAAGAAAATCTGTTAAAGTATTACCTGGGATAAAAGTTAATTTAGGATTAAAAAGTTCAAGTGTAACAATTGGAGGAAAAGGTGCTTCTGTAAATTTTAGTAAAAGAGGTACTTATTTAAATAGTTCGATACCTGGAACTAGAATTTCTTCAAGACAAAAAATTTCAGAGAGTAAACTTTCTAAAGAAGAAAAACTTCAAGAACAAAAAAATAAATTGAACAAAACAAATTTAGAATTAAATGATGATGGCTCAATATTATATAAAAATATTGATGGTATAGAATTAACTCGTTCAGATATAAATTTAATTTGGAAATTGAAAAAAGATGAAATTAATAATTGGTTATTAAAAGAAAAAGATGATATTAATGATATGAATTTAATTACTTCAATACATTTAGATTCACCTAATCCTAATTTAAAACCTTTACTTGATATAAAAGAGTTTGAAATAGATTTTCCTAACAAACCTAAAAAAAGAATAATTAAAAAACCTTTTTTCTTGTTCTTGTTAATTAAACCCATTAAAATAAAATATGAAAAAGAATTAAATGAAATAGAAAATGAGTATAAAATTAAATTAAATAGTTGGAAAAATGAAGTGTCTATATGGGAAAAAAGTAAAGAAGATTTTGAAAAAAAGCAGATAGCAAATAAAGAAAAATTTGATAGAATGATTCAAAATGATGAAAATACAATGACTAATTATTTAGAAAAAGTATATCATAATTTAGAATGGCCAAGAGAAACAATTATTTCTTATGAATTAAATATCTCTAAACAAACTATATATATAGATATTGACTTACCAGAAATTGAAGATATACCAAATAAAATAGCAGTATTATCTGCAAGTGGCAAAAAATTGAATATAAAAAATAAGACGTTAAAACAATTGAGATTAGAATATGCTTCACATATACATGCAATTGCTTTTAGAATTGCAAGTTATACTTTTGCATCTTTGCCTAGTGTAAATAGAATAATTTTATCTGGTTATTCTCAAAGATTAGATAAATCTATAGGAAAAATTAATGATGAATATTTATTTAGTATAAAAATTGATAGAAATATAATATCTAAAGTTAATTATGAGAATTTGAATAATTTAGATCTAATAGAATTTTTTAATAATTATAAGTTTATAAGAAATATGACATCAACTGGAATATTTAAAAAGATAGAACCATATAGTTTTGAATAGGGAAAGCTTCTGATTATCAAACTTCTAAAAGAATAACTGTGAGTTGTACTGTTGCTAATATTGGGAAAGAAACAAAAGTAAGAGTAAAGTCTTGCAGCTAAAGGGATCACAGAATCTGGTGGTTCTTTATGGTCTCAACCGATAGATAATCCTGAAATATATCAAAATATATTTAGTAAAGTAGATAAATCTATTTTTCTTCAAAAAGAGAATTTATAATATCTAAATGAGTGGTTATTTCCACTCATTTTTTTTCTCTATAATGTATGTTTAATATTTAAATATAAATAACTAGTTTCATTTGTTTTTTTATTAGTTTAATAACTTCTTACATTCAATTTCATAATCTTTTATTCTTTTATTTTTGTCTTTTTTCTTATTTTCAAAATAAAAACATCTTTGAAAGTTTTTTTCTTTATTATAATACATTTTCCAAAAAGCATCAGGAACTGTAATTTGATTTCTTCCTATTTTTTTTGAATGATTAGAATACTCTACACCATTTAATACTTTTATATACCCTAATTTAGTTGCAAGTGTTCTTCCATATCGTTCTAATCCCATCCATGCCTTTCTATCTCTATTTAAAGTTCTATGCTGAGGAATTATATTACTCATTACATAAACAGCATGAAGACTTTTATTACTCCAATCTGCTGCTGCATCTGGGTATAAGTGTCCTCTATCATTATGATAAATATTATGAGTATAATCACTATATGAACTTCTATATTTTTTAGGTATATTTAAATCATCATAAAATCTAGGTCTTTTCTTTATATTTTTAGAGTTTACTTTATCCTCATATAAAGTATAAGCAACAAACTTTGCACCTTTGAACTTATAACTGTAACAATTTTTAAAGAAACCATTATTATTTAAAATTTGGTCACATTGTTTATTATTAAAAAATTGTTTTAATAATAAGTCTGCTCCAAACAGTTGTATTGATAATATTGATATTAATATTAGTTTATTCATTTATCATCCTTGTTTTTATTTTCTTTACAAAATACTTCATCTATATCTACAAGTTCATCTTTAAAACTTATATCTCTGAGTGTGGTAAAAAGAATTCTTTTATTAGAAATACTATTATATTTATCTTTTTCAGATAATTTTAGAAGTTCAATTAAAAAATCTATATAAATTATCTTACCATTTTTATTTCTAGTTACTTTACAGATATTATTTGGAATATCTTTTAAAACTTCTTTTATTGTATTTTTTTTTATATAATATACTATCCCATCTTTTATTCCAAGTAATAATATATTTTCTTCTTTATATTCTTTGTCTTTGTTTTTTTTATGAATATAAACTTTTCTAAACGAAGGTTCTCTTGTTTTCATAATATATTCTTTTGCAAGGCTAGATGTTCTTTTTGAATCAAATAATTGATTGTCAAGAAAAATATAAGTTAAGAAAATAATCAATATAGAATTAATTCCTCCCATTAAATATGGTAATATTTCGTTTAAAAAGGGATTATTGTATTCTTTACTAACGAATAAATAATTTTTTTTGCTAATAAATTTGTAATCAATGAAGATAACTATTATTATATATATAAGAAGTCCTATTAAGAATATACTTAAATTACGAATAGCATATTCTAAATATATATTAATAAGTATAGATAAATTATCTAATGAAATTGTTTTAACAAGAATACCCCATGAAATTAATTTTCTGGATACTTGTATTGTAAGTAATATTATTATAGATACAAATAAAAAAGTAAATTTATTAAATAAATATTCATTTATTTTTGTAAAAATAGTATTGTAGTTTTTTTCTGTTTGATTGTTAATAGAATAAAATATTTTATATATATCTTCTGGTATTTTATTTTGTATTATTACTTTGAAACTAATGTTTTTTCTGTTTCTTTCTTTTATATTTCCAGCTGTTTTATTTATTTCGTATAATAAAATATTAATATCTTTATCATTTTTCAAAACTCTAAAGAAAGAATCTATTATTTTATTTTTATATTTTATTATAATAAAAGCTTGTTTTTTTTCTTTAAATTCCAATTGTTTGAGGTATTGTTTAAATTCATCAATTTGATCAAAAGTGAATTCTTCTATATAGTTACTATATAATTCAAGTTCTGGAGGTTCTATAATTTTTTTCATTTTTGTCTTTGTATGTTATTTATTGAAATATTTAATAATGAAAAGAATAATTATTTATTCTCTTTTATACTATCAACAATATCTTTTTGAAGTTGTTGTTGCTCTTTATCACCATTAACAGTTTTTCTATAATGTTTTTTTGTTAGTTCTCTTATTTTTTTATTGTAAGGATCATTCCATTCTTTTTCTTGTTGTTTCTTTTCTCTTTCATATTGTTTTTTTCTTAATTCATTTAACTTTTTTAAAGAGTCATTCACTTCTGCATATGTATTACTTATCAGAATACAAGTAATTAAAAATAAACTTATCAATCTCATGTTGTTCTCCTTTGTATGTATTTTATAAAATATTAGCTTTATTAATACTCATGAAAATCTTGTTCAGCTGATAATATTTTATATATTTCACTATTTTCAACATTGCTACTTAATTGTTTTATATATTTATCCCTTTCAACAATTGCCTCTTTTTTATTTACATTTCTTGATGTTCTATATTTTTCTCTTTCCTCTTTTAGTTTGCTCAGTTCTTCATCTATTGTTGATGCAGAATTTTGAAACTTTGGAATTGATAAAGCATAATAAAATCTCATTTGCATTTCATATTGTTTATCAATTGTTTCAAGCATCAGTAATAAAAATTGATTTGTTAATTGTTGTTGTTTTAACATATCTTCTGCATTATTTATTTCATCTGATAAATCCTGGATGATTTCTCTTTTTAATTTTCGTTCTTTTACTCTATCCGCATTTAAAAAATATTCCTGGTATAGGTCAATAGGAGCTTTAAATGATGATAGTTTTATTCCATCTTGTTCTTTCTTTTTTAATTCTAAGTAAGTTGTCATATTCTCTACTGCTTTTTGATATTGTAAATAGTTACCTGTTTTTTGAGCATTTAATATAGCTTTTTTTAGTTTTTGGTATTTCTCGTCTTCATCATTGTTAAATAAAGCAGAAAGATTATCTTTCCACTTTTTGTATACTTTATCTTCTAATGGCTCTTCAATATGATGATATTCTTTAAAAAATCTTTCTGCTCCCATGTTTTTAGCTCTATCTGCCATATTTTTAAATCTATCTTGCATTCTTTGAACATTTCTTACTAGATTTTGTAATTTTTTTGTAGGATTATAAATCTTTTCACCAGATTTAAAGATAAGGTCATTTGTTTTATCAATTAAATCATTAGCCTTATTTAATACCTCTAGTTGGTCTAATGCATTCTTGATTTGATCATTCATAGCTTTTATCTGTTTTGCATAGTATGTATAAGATGTTGGGTCTGTTACTACACCACCAAAAGCAAAACAATTATTAAAAGATAGAGTTAGTATTAAAAGAATTTTAATTGATGTTTTCATTTTATTTCTCCAATTCTAAAGTAAATGATTTTTCAAAATTTCTTGCTTTATTATATGTTTTGAATAAATCTTTTTTAAATATTGTAAGTTCCTCATTCCAATCTTTAGACTTAGGCTTATCTATATTTAGATTTAGCTTTTTATCTTTGATAATATCTTTTAGTTTTTCATCATATTTAATACCTTGTATATCATTATCAAATGCAGCAGTTATATTTTTTACATTTGGCAATTGTTTATCTAATAAAAAATTGAAAGCTTTGATAGCTTCATTTTTCATACTTCCATTAAAGGCTACAAGAAGAGTTTTTGACAAATCTATTTTCTTTATTTCTGCATATGATAGATTATCTATACTATTTTCACCTGTTACTATAGTAGTAATATCTTCTATTTTTGCATTATTTGTTTTTAAAATTGTTAAACCCGATTTACCTTCTTCCAATGACTTTATAGGTTTATCAAGTTTATTACCTTGTTTATCATGTGTAAAGGGTCTTTCTATTAGCTTTTTATTCATTCCTGATATGATTAGTTTTTCAATTGATTTTTCTTTTGTTTTATCATTTGAGATAACTGTTTTAAAGTTTTCAACTGTAACAGTAGGAAAAACTATATTTTTATACTCATCTACTTTAATATTATCAAACACTTTGATTATTGATGGATTGATTTTTCGTATTTTAGATAGAGATTTCATATTAGCTTGATTGTAGCTTTTCAGCTCTTTAAATTTTTTTGATAATTCTGGATCATAATATCGTGAGTCACTAATGATAATATTATGAGAATAATCTTTTATTTCAGCTCCTTTTACTAGTTTATGAATATCAATATTTCTATTTTTACAAAATTGATAGATTGTGCCATTATCTTTATTATTTTGAGGGTTAAAATATATATAATTTCCTACACCCAATAACTTTCCATCTTTTTCATAGCCCTTACCCCTTGAGATAATTACTTTATCAACTCCATCACTCATTACGATATGACTTTGTGAAGTTTTAGATTTATTGATTTCAAATCCTAATTGTTCTAGTAGTTTATTCATTGGTATTTTTGCGTAATTTTTTTGTTCTTGATATTGAGCTTTTTGAGAGGTTTGTTTTGTACTTATAATATCTATATTATTTATTTTATTTTTTTTAGAAACTTCTTTTTTTAACATTGGAGTTTTTTCTATATAATGCATTTTATAAAAAACACTATAATCTTTTTTAAATTCAAGTACTTTATTATCTAAATTATGCTCCGTAAGATATCTTTCTATTCTTTTTTCTATATTCTTTAATAAGGTATTTATATCAGTATCGTTATTTTCAATATAAATGATTTCTTCATCTTCTAAGTCATTATCATGTACAAAGGCTTCATATATAGGAATTCGTTGGTCGTAGTCCTTTTCGTAACTGCTATCATTAATAGATAGATATAAAGCTTTATCAGAATAATTTAAATACTTATCAACTACTTCTTTTACTGAGTCAATAGTATTCTCAGTTTCTTTTTCATATTCTTTTAATAAATCATAGAATTTTTTTTCTTCTTTCTTCTCCTTTATCTTTAATTTTTCAGAATATATTTCATTTATTAATGCATAATCTAGACTTTTATTAAATGCATTTTCAAAATTTTTTTCTTGTTTTATTAATTTGGAATAAATAGAATTTTCAACTATCTCTTGAGTTATTTCATTAATTTTAGCTTCAGTATTTTCCATGTTATATCCTTTTTGATTATCTCTATTTTGCATTTTCAATCCTTTATTAAAGTAGGATATTTTGTTAACAGTTTATATATAAGACTTACTTCTTCTACTTTTATATTAAATAAGTCTTCAAGCTCTTTATATGAAAGTTCTTTATCTTCTGCATCGATTCTAATTACAAACTTATTCTTTTTTACATCAAACTTACCATTCACAGCTTATCCTTTCTTCCGTATTTTTTTACAATATTTCTCAATTTTCTATTTTTAAAGTAGTAGTTTACTTTCCCTTTAATAGGTGTTGCTTTGTGTCCAAAAACAGATATTATTACTTCATCATTTGGGATATTCATCAAGTCTTGAGGTGTTAGAAGTGCATAACCCTCTTCACTTTTATTTTTAGAACCAAATATTTTAAGAGCTTGAGAAGTTTCACTTTGTTTTTCTCTTGTAAGATTACCAATAGATTCAGAAACCATTTTTGCATAATCATAATCATTAATTGGAAAAATGATATTATATGCACAAGAACCAGATAATATTTTCAAATCTTCTAATGAGTAGTATTTTTGTACTTGTGCAGAAGTTTGTACTAAATAAGTTGCAGGAATATTATAAGATCTTGAAAGAGTAGGTAACTCAAGTAAAAAAGGGTTCTTACCAAATCTTACAAATTCATCTAAATAAAAATCAATTCTTTCATTTGGGTTGTCATTCTCTTCATCTAAAAGTTCTTTACCTATTGTTTCTAATATTATAGTAATTAATGGGGAAAGTGTATCTATTTCTTTTGTTTTTAATTTAATATAAACAGTTATATTCTTTTTTCTCAAGTCTTCAAAATCAAGGTTCATATCTTCAACTACTTTTTTAACTCTATAGTCTTCAAAAACTTGAAGTTTATTTGCATATGTAGTTACAATAGATTTGAACTCTTTTGTATTTGTTCTTTCAAAGCTTCTTGCCATATCTCTTATCAATTCATCTAATGAAGTGTCATTTGCAACTTGAGTAAAAAATAGTTTCATATCATCAAGCTCTATTTCTTCTGTTTCTTCAAGTTCTCTTGCTTTACTTAGTGTTTCTTCATCTAATAATTCTTCTCTTGATAGTTTAGGGTATCTCATAAGTCTAAAGAAGTTAGTTTCTTTAAATTTTTCTAAATCATATATTGCAAAAAATTTAAATAGTATTTTTGCTTGATCTAAAAAATGGTTATCTTCTTTAGACTCTTTTCCACTTGATTTAAATAAAACATTTAATGTTTGATTGATAAGTTCCATTTTTATATTAAAATCAAATTTATCATCTATTTCATCTTCTTTAAATTGCTTCTTTCTTTTTTCAATGATTTTTTTTATTGTATTTTTATCAAAGGGATTAAAGTAAAAGCTATTATCATTTCCAAATGGGTTAAATATTAATATTTGATTTTTTAATTTCTCTTTTCTATACTTAGAAGTAAGTGCTTCAATTTCTCCTTTTACATCAAGAATTATTGCACTTGTAGATAATGTTAAAAGATTTGGTACTACTATACCAGAAGTTTTTCCTGTTCCTGGTGCAGCAATAACTAAAGTACTTCTTTTATCATCTGTTTTTATAGTTTTCCCTTTTAATAAACAAAAAGTAAAACCTTTTTTTAGATTTAGTTTCATATTTTTAAGAATATAAGAAATATCTGCAAACTTTGCATATCCATAACTTGATTTTTTCCATGATCCAATAATATACATAATAGAGAAAACTAAAGGCAAAACAGAATATGCAAAAGCTCCATATATTTCTGTTTTTAATTTATTTTTATAAATAAACTGCTGCATATATAAATCTTCAAGAATACCAACAGAATCAAAAATATCAAGATTAAATTGAATGCATACAATAATATAAAATATTGGAATAATTAAAACCAATGATAATAAAACTAATGTGATTTTTTTTCTCATAATATCTCCTCAAGAAGTCTTGTGTTGTATTTAAGTTCAAATATAAGCTCTTTTATTTCATCTTTTAGTTCTTCTGTTTTTTCATAAAACTTATATTCATCAAAATTGAAAGCTCCTTCATTTAGATTATGTGCAATTTGGTTTAAGTTATTAGGAATCCTTGAAACTAAAAGTAATGCTTTTTTATTAGTTTGTATTTGCACATCAAGAGATGCAAGAGTTTTTAATGAAGCTCTTCTATTTAACATATCTCTTATAAGTCTTGAAGCTGGTCTTTTATATTTTTTCTGAAGCTTATTTAAACTTGCCAAACTATTCTCATCTAAATAAAAATGTCTTCTTATATATTGATTATTCATTTGGTTTCTCCTTGCATTAATTTAGTTAACAATGATTGGATATTTTTAGAATTAAGTTCTTCTTCATCATTGCAATTATTTACATAATGTTTAAGATCTAAAATTTCAACTATTTCTCTTTCATTTGTAAGTTTATTTCTTTCAATTTGAATAATATAATCAATTGCTCTCGAGATATATTCTGTTATTGTTTTGTCTGAAATATCTCTTTCAAATCTTATATTTAAATTCATTGCGTATAGTGCATCTTCTGCACTATTTGCATGAACTGTTGAGATTGTTCCTGCATGACCTGTATTATTAAGTCTTAATGACATTAAAGTATTTCTAGTGTCTAACTCTCCTAAAATTAATCGTTCTGGGAAAAGTCTAGTTGCTGCATCAATTGCATCTTGGTATGTAAATGTTCCAGTATCTTTTTTATCTACTAATATTGAAGTTTGATTTATGTTACTACTTTTAAGTTCTGGTGAATCTTGAATAATTACAATTCTTTCATTTGTATCAATTTGTTTTAATAAAGTATTTAACAGTGAGGTTTTACCACTACCAGTTCCACCACTTATTAGTAAATTTTTTCTTTGTGTTATAAAATTTAAAATATCTTCATAAGAGTAGGGTACATTTTTTGATATTTTAAATGCTTCAATAGGAAAAACAACTTTTGGTGGTATTCTTATATTAATAGAGAAGTCTTGACCATTTAACGCTGTTTTATGTAAAGCTTGAACTCTATAGTTCGTTCCAGGAATAGAAGTTGATAAACTTCTATTCTTTTTATTAAATTGTTGTTCTCTATCATTTGCAAGAAATATTAAAAAGTCATTTAAAACTTCTTTTTTTAATTGCTCATCATGTAAAGGCAATTCATTCCATTTCCCATTGACACATAAAAATAATTCTTTTTCTTTTAAAATTACTACTTCATTTGCTCCTGGTGTTTGAAAGTATTTATCAAATACTTGAATTAAGTTATTTAATAATCTATTCATTTTCTTTACCTTGTTGAAAATTATTATTAAACTTTTCTAGTTCATTCTCATATTTACTTTTTGCTTTTTTATAATCTTTCTCTTTTTCAATCATTTCATTTTCAAGTTCACCTATTTTTTCTAATGCTTTTATCTGTTTTTCTAATATCTTTTTTTGTTCAATTGCACTTGTCATAATTCTCTCCTTTATCTAATTATTCTATAAATAAGTCTATGGTTTTGTGTAAATGTAGTTCCATCACCTCTTAAGTAATCTCGTTTTGAAGAGTATTCCCCTATCTCTTCCCAATAGTCAAAATAAGTACAATATGTATGAGTAAAAGTTCCTTTTTTGGTTGCATTGTTTCCTATATAAAATTTTGGTACATTATAACTTTTTGCTGTCGTGCTAGTATCGCCACCTATACAACTTTTTTTAACTCCAGCAGGTATCGAAATTCCTTTTATATCTAAACCACCACAAGAAAAATTTGCACTACTACTATAAACAAAACCTTTATTAAAGCAATTCCAACTTTTATTATAAACTGAATATTTAAAGTTACTTATATCTTCTTTTCCACCTTTCAAAATAGGGAAAATCCCTGTTGTTAAATCAATTGTTTTATTTGGCTCTGCATAGATATTAAATCCAGTACTATCTTTTTCTAATCTTTTAAAGCCTAAAGATTTATTTAAAGTTATAATTGAAGAACCATTTACTAATGTATAAGGGATTACTTGTTTTACTTGACAACCTTGAAGAATTACTTTTTTATTTTCATCCGTATCATTAAAATATACAGTTGCTTTATAGGTACTTTGAAGTTTTTCATCATCATGTTCTACTCCGCAACTCTCTTCAATATAAGGGTATGCTTTATCCGTTACAATATCTTTTTTTATATATTTTTTTGTAGTTGTTCCTGGAATAATAAAATATTGATTTATCTTTCTAAGTGCTTGTTTTGAGCTATCTTGATATTCATAACCTACAAATTCATTATAGATTTCTAATCCTCCTGAATTTGTAACTTCACATTCTGTTGCAAATCTTTTTATACCATTTAAATCATCATATGCAACTCGTTGTAAGTATAATACTCTTCCGTCATTTTCTTCATAATCGCAAGTTGTATCATCTAGATAATGATTATAAGTATATTGTTGAATATCAACGCATTGTCCAACATATGTTTTTTCATTTTCATACCAATAAAAATATTTACCTTGTTCTAGTGATACATTATTTTCAAAGTCGTGTCTTTCTGGAATACAAGTATTTATATCATAACTTAAATCAACAAATTCACCTGTTGGTGTGCATTCTCCAACTTCATGCTCTTCTTTTTGATATCTATATGAATATTGTTTTTGAATTTCTGCTTTTTTAGTTTGATAATTAGGAATAGCATCACAATTTTTTACTTTAGAAGTTAATTGAATAGGTTCTTTATATTGACATCTTTGAACTAAAAAGTCACCGCCCTCTGGATCAGTAGCAAACAATTCATATCCTAATTGGATAGTATTGTTTTTATAATCAACTTTATTTTTACAACTTTGTGAGTCATAAACAGTTTTAACAGATAATGATGTTCTTTTTGTGCAAATTGTGCCTAATTGAATATAATAAGTTGCAATTTTCCCATCATATGAAGCTTCTGGACAAGTAACAACAACCGCAGAGTTACTATCATCATTGTCTTTATAATCATTTCTATTTTCAGTATCATCTGATTTTACATTATCATCTTCTAAATAAGAGGGAGTAAAACCTTGAGAATTATTTCCATAATCAGAAGAATTATTTCCATAAGATGAATAATTTGAATTTTCATTCGAATTCTCATCATTACTTTTTAATTCTTTAGTATTACTTGCATTTATAATATTAAGTATTTCATCGATATTTCCTCCTTCAACAGTTAGATTGCTATCTTTCTTTAAAGTTATATCGGGTTTTTTTAATCTTCCTTTTTTTATAAAGGCATTATTTAAATTATAAACTTTTCCATCATGTTCAATTTTATTGAACTCAAACGATGCATTTTGTTTTTCATCTACATTAAATTCACCTCTTAAATTGATTTTATTTTCTAGTTCTTTATCTTTTAAAATTGGTTTACCAGAAATAGAACCAAAACCATTGCTTAAAATAACATTTTCATTGATTTTTATATTCAATAGATCATTACCACTTTTTGTATTTGCAAAAAGAGCAATTGATAACATAAAAATCAAACCTAGTAAAAATTTACTTTTCATTTCTTTCTCCTTTTAAATTGTAATATTTAACTAAAATTTCTCCATCTTTTGGTTGTGGAAACCAAATATCATATTTAGAAACTATAAATACTCTACTTGCTTCTCTTACTTTAATAATTGGTTTTATTTTTACTTGTTCATCGATTATTTTTTTCATTATGTAACTAAGGTCTTGCCTACTATTATCTAAGATAATTTGAGTATTATTTGAGTTGTTTTTAGAGCTATTATCAGAAGTTGCTTTACTAACAGCTAGTAAAATTGAATTTGATAATGTTGAAAGTGTTAATGGTATTCCATATCTTTCCCAATATCTATCATCTACTACGCCAAGTACTCCAGAGTTACCTTTGATATCTGCACTTTGTGCATTATCAAGTAGTATATGAACTCCATGAGGAGTGATAAATCTTTCCCATCTTAATTTAAATCTATTTTCACCAATTTGAGAATTATTTTTATAATCTCCTATGGCTTTACTTCCTTTTGGGATAAGTTTAGCAGTACCCATACTTGCATATATATCTTCTTCTACAATTCCAATAACTTGTCCAGATAAAGATGAATTTATTGATGATGTTAAAATTACAGGTATTCTTTTATCTGATGTTATTGTTCTATAAAGTTTTGTTTCATTAGTAACACTATTTTTATTTTTTAGATTTGAAAATGATGAGTCACCATAATCTAGTTCTTTTTTTTCAACTTTATTAAAACTATTCTTTTCAACTTTAATCTTAGGTGTATTACTTATCAAAGAAGAAAGTATATTTCTTCTTTTTTTCTCTAGTTGCTGCTTTTGAATTTCTTCATTAGATTGAAAAATATCTTTTGTGTATTTTTCTTGTTTATCTAATAAATTAGACTTTAAATCCTCAACTTTTTCTTTAAAAGTTTCTTTAGGAAGCTCTTTTTTTTCTTCCTCTTTACTTTCTTCTACTTTTAAAATTTTAGAAAGGTCTGTAGGCTTTTGTTTTTCTTCATATGTATAATCATTCAGTGGAAAATTAGTAGTAACTAAAAATTTATCAAACTCTGGAGTTTTAGGTTTTTCTGCTGCACTTGATACAAAACCAAAGATTAATAGTAAGATGATTAAAACAACTATTATAGAAATTACAATAAGGATCTCTTTTAGTTTTCTATTTTTCATGTTTAACTTCTTTCAATCTTCTAACACAAACATGCTTGTTTTCGATTCTTAAAGTAAATTTATTAGCAATTGTTTCAGCAACTAAATAATCTCCTACAATTCTAAAGTTAATAGGACTATCAAAACCATCTACAACTTTAAAAATTGCAGGAAAAGAAGACAATGAATAATCTTTGTCATATTTAAAGTAAACAAATTTGTTATCTCTAAATATTTTTTTAGCTTTTAGCTCTTCTGCTCCATCTTGTACGAAGTCATCTATTACTTGTTCTTTATAAACCTTTATTCTATTTTTCCCCTCGCCAACATAAAAATAATCAGGGTCTTTTATTACTTTTTTCTCTTTATCTTTTTTTATTTTTTTACTATGTTTGACAAATTGTTCTTTTTCTATATTTACAACTTTGATTTTATTTGAAGACTTATTTTCTGAAACAAATACAACTGTATTTGGAATAGTTTTTGATTTATAATCTGTTGAATATAAATAGAAGCTATAGACATTCCCACTTTCACCAATAACAGTTAAGTTAGTATCTATTCCAACAAGCTTTGGTTGTATTGAAATGATATTTGAAAAATCATATTTTCCTACACCTAGTTTTTTTATCATAAAGCCTTTATTCCCATAAATTGGTTTACTAGCAACTTTATCTTCATTAAATATAATCATAGTATTCATAAGAACTCTTGTTTGAATTCTATAAGTTTTATTTGGCATAAACTTTATATTTTTAACAGAACTTGTTTTAGATTTAAGCCATTGTTTTTGAACGCTTTTAAAATCTATAGTAGTATCAACTATATTATTAGTGATATTTCCATTGATATTCTCATTTGCAATATTGTCATCTACAAAAATAGAGTTTGCAAATAGGAAAATAGGGAAAGTTAATAGTATTAATTTTTTCATTTTTCACCTCACCGCATTTTGCTTACTTCATAGTTCATAACTTTGAATGTCGTGAAATTATTAGGAATATCTTTAAACTTAAGTTTCTTATCTACAAACTTGAATTGTAAAACAGCTCTAAAGTTAGAATCAGCAACTTTTTTTTGTTTATTTCTAATTGTTGCACTAAAATCAATTTGTGCGATATTTGTTCCTGGTACAATATGAACATTATGCAAATCAATTGATCTTGTTAAACTACTTTTTTGATATATTGAATTTTTTGTATTTACAATAGAAACAAAATTTCTCCACACTTTATTTGAACTTTGAAGTCTTACTTTCTCATGTCTTTTACTATCATCAATGTTATTTTTAATTTCCCTATTTAGTACATAACTCATAACAAGACCTAGTCTTACAGTTTCATCTTCTGTAATCGTGCTATTTGCTTTTTTTACAGTTACAAAGTTTGTTTGTGCATTTGAGAAATATACTAAATAAGGCTCTTTCTCTTTTAGAGGAAATAAAGAAATAATTGCAATTACTAAAATTGCAATTATTAAAAACTGTAAAATATTTCCTACATATAAAACTTTTAAAAAACTATTCTCTAATCTTAAAATTTTTAATGTACTATTTACTTTTTCAAACATAATTAACCCACTTTTATAGTTGTTTCAAAACAAGCACAAGGGCTTTTTTCTAAGTTTTGATAAGCTTTATTTTTTGTTGCACAACCACTTAACACAATAATTGTAAATGTAATTATTAATATTTTTCTTTTCATTATCTACTCCTTTATTTATATTTAGTCCACATTTTTTTTACAGAATCAGCAGATTTTGCTACTCCTTTATCAAAACCTTTTTCTAATCCTCTTCCTATTGCTTTTCCTGCTCCTTCTCCAACAAATTTTGCTAAAGATAATTTTGATACACTACTTAACATTGCAGCACCTGCACTCATTGTTCCTAAACCAGAAGATAAACTACTACCTTCATTTGCCGAGCCTATAATTTGATTTATAATGTTTGGGATTTTAAACATTCCAAGAGCAATTAAAACCATAATTATGCATATACCAATTACCGCGTCATATCCTCCCTCTGATAATCCAGATGAAACTCTTTTCATATATTCAGCAACTGCATAACAAACAGAACCAAGTAAGATTGTCATTGCTGGATAAAGGCTTAGTGATACATACAATCTAAGCCAGTTAAAAAAGATGTATTCTGTTTTTCTCCAAAGTAAAAAAATTAAAACAAAAGGAGCAAGAGCCAATACAGTTTTTGCAAGAAAAACACTAAATGCACTAAATAACAGTATTGCTATTATTAAGAATGATCCACATATATACAAAAGCGTTGCATATAGAAATGGTGCCCATTCATCCCAAGAACCCTTGTCATATATAATATTATGGATATTCGACAATGAATTAAAAAGATTTTCAACAATATTTTCTAAATTAGCGTTTGAGTTTGCAGAAACTACTAAATCACTCAATAATTGAATAAGTGTATTTGCTGGAGCATTTATAATTTCTATAAAGAATTTATAGAATGTTTCTTGATATAAAATTGATTTAACAAGTGTAAAAATGATAATCAACCATATGAGTTTATAAACAGATTCGTCTGTTTTTAATTTTTGAAACATTATTAGATAACCTAAATATGCGATTGAAACAGTAAATGCAATATTGAAAAAGTCATTATTAAATACTACTGCACCACTTTCAAAAAGGCTTTTTTGAATATCTCCTAAAGCTTCATTTAATATTCCAAGAGTTGTTTTATATATTTCAGTTGCCATTTAAAAACTCCTCTCTCCAATTTTCAGGATTTGATTGTTTTAGTTTTTGCATTCTTTTTACTTCACTTGAATCTGAATTAAATACTTTTAGATATTTTTCTAATGAACTAAGATCTATATTTAAATAGATTGATTCTGCTGTCACTCTATTTTTTAATAATACTTCGTGCTTGATCTTTAAGTCACTAGTAGATAAGAAGTCTAATTCTTTTTGAGATAGATCCAATTCTTCTTCAAGTTTTTTAAGTACTTTTGGGCTTTTTGTAGGAAAGATTATGAAGTGACCTATATTTTCTAAATATGAATCTTTATTCTCTAAAATATCGAAAAAATCCAGATTTTGTACGGCTTCTGTTATAACTCCACCCGTTTTTCTTACTTCAAGCTTCTGTTCTAAGATTATTTCAGCAGAGTCTGAATTAGTTAAATAGTCCTTTAATTCATCCCAAAAGACAAAGAAATCTTTATCTTGTTCTAGTGATAAACTTTGTAGTTTATGTGAACTATATAAAGATACTAAAAAGGCTAACTTTTTATCTTTTAAAATAGTATCCATTCCTAATATAGTAATCTTTTTTTCAAAATTTAAACTACATTTTTCATTGTCAAATATACCACCAAGAAAAGGTTTAAATTTCTCTTCTAGTCCTTCTATTTTTTCAAGGTTATTAACAAAGTCTTCAAATTTAATGTCAATATTATTTTTGTGTCTATATGTAGATCTTACTGCATTTTCAATTGCAAGGATTAATTCGCTATCTTCACTTTTAATCTCTCCCATATTTTTTAAAAATGAAATTAAGAATTTGATATTTTCTTCTGTTTCAGTTAATGAAAAAGGGTTTAATGTAAACTCTTCATTAAGGTCTTGATATGAACCATCAAAAAAATTACAAAAGTTATACATACCATGTCTTTTATCAAATGCAAGAATATTTATATCAAATTTGATAGACAAACAAACCATAAGAAAACTCATAAGTGTAGTTTTCCCTGACTCTGTTGGAGCAATTACTAATGTATGCCCTAAGCCTTTTTTTCTTGTATTTATGTGAAAATTAAATTTAAATAATTGGTTATTTAAAGTTCTAAAGTATGTTACAAAATCATTTCCAAATGAACATTTGTCTCTTCCTTTAATATCTTGTTCAAAAGAGTTCAATATAGAAATAGAACTTGAAGTTTGAAGTCTTTTTCTTGTGTTTAGATTTTCTCGTCCTGGAAAAAAAGAAAAATATAAAGTTTTTAAATTAACAAACTTATTTTCTATAACAGTTTTAATTCCATATTTTGAAAATAAAACTTCAATATGTTTTGTAAGTTCTTTTAACTCTTTTAAATCTGTTGTTGTTATTAAAATAGATAAACTATAATAGAGTAGGGTCTCTCTATCTGTTTTTATTAGCTCTCTTAATATTTCAAGTTCATCTCTTACTATATCAGAAGAAGTATTTATATATTTCTTCATTTTTGTAAGAGCTTTATCTTTAGATAAAGAAGTGATATTTTCACATATCATTAACTTTGAGTTAATAGATAACAACTCTTTTGTTAGATTTGAGTCAATTTCATTTGTATCATATGCTTTAACACTAATAAATCTAGAATATCTTTTCTCATCATCTTCATGAATAAAATAGTCTTTTTCAAATTTTAGGTTACTATTGATGTAATTATCTCTTAATAAGCCTAATTTACTATTAACTTTTGTTTTTCTCATATTACAATATGATGCATAGAAGTTTAAAACTTCATCTGATTTTAATCTTCTAATATTGTAATCATTCAATTGACTTAATACATTTGAAGCAACTTTATTTAGTCTTTCATTTAGAGCTAAGTTAAAGTTATTCTCACTACTTGAAGTAGTCATTTTATCTTTTTGTAAATCTAAGAAGTTTTTTAAGTTTCTTCTATTTGTACACAAGCAAATATAAAATTTATTTTCATAGATAGTATTTGATAAATTATTATTATAAATTTCTAATAACTCATTTGTGTATGAATTTAGCTTGTGATTTTTTATTTTAGACTTTGATATATCATTACTATCTCTATCTTGAAAAATAGAAATGTTAAATAAAGAGTTAATAGAATTAATAAATATATTTCTAAGTTCTAATAACTCAACCATTTTTTCTTCGTTTAGTGCATTATAACTTATGCCTGTTATTTCAAATATAGAAACAAAGTTCTCATTTTTTGTTACTATATTGTATTCATCAAATCTACCTAAGATATTGTTATCTTCTGATATAGAATTTAATGGTTTTGAAAAAACATCAAATAAGTTAATTAAAAAATTAGGCAAAATACTCATCTTTAACCTTTGTTTGTAGTTTAATAGTCAATATTTCAATAAAATCATCATCGAAATATTCACATATATAAAAAACAATTAAAAGAAATACAAATAACAACAAACTTGTAAAAGCAATATAAGGGAAAAAACTAGCAGAACCAAACATTGCTAAGTTCCATGAAGTTTTTGTAAGACCTCTTAATTTTTCTTTTTTTGTGACTTCTCTAATGTTTTTAAACTTCATGGCTTATCCCCAAATAAAATCAGCTATCCATTTAGCACCATAAACAACTGAAATACCGATGATTAAGCCCCATGCATAACCTTTCCCTTTTTCAAATTGTCCAGATGCAATATAAAATCCACAAATAGCAATAAGAATACCAGCGATAACTTTTGTAACATCACTATCAAGTAACTCTTGTACTTTTCTCAAAGGTGCAACAAATGGATTATCAGCAGCAAATAAAGATGTTGCAATAACCATAAGTAAGAAACTGATTTTTAATATATTTTTCATAATTTAATTCTCCTGTTTTTAGTTTTTATAATAAAATTAGACTAGATAGTTTGTGTATAAAAAATACTGACAAACTAAAAGTCAATATTGTAAATACAAATAAAATTTTAGATTTTGATTTCATTTTTTCACTCCTTTTTCTTTTTATATTTTTCAATTAAGTTTTTTTCATTTTCAATATAATTTTCAAATAATTTCTTATTTTTTAAGGTGTATGTAATAGGGCTATTTAATTGATAAGTTATTTCACTAAAAGATATAGCGACATCTTTTCTCAATTTATTATCTGTTGTTTTATAACTTGCAAGGTAAACATCATCTTCTAATCTTATGTTTTGAAAGTAAAGTATTTTATTTGCATATGGTAATTCATATTTATTGTTTTTATATAATTCAGTTAAGATTTGAATATTATTATTTAACTCTTGTTTTTGTAGAGCTTCATATAAATTATTTGCATTTTTAAATTCATTATTTTTAATACTATTTATAATTGAATTTCTATAAGCAGATTTATTCTCTATTTTCCCCGAATCAATTTTATTTTGCACTTTTTTAGTATTCATATAATAATCTGCTACTTTAGTAACATCTTCAAGTGGTATTTCTGGTTCTTTTATATCTTTTAATTTTCGTGATAAATCGTTTAATCGTTTTGCAAGGTTTTCTTTAGAAACATTTCCCTCTTTTGCTAGTTTTTGAATATCTTCTAATTCTTTATTAATATCTTCATTTTCATTTGTATTATTTGGTTCAACATCATTAAAGTATTCATCATAATCTTTTAAAAATTGTTCTTTTTTCCATTCTAAATCTAAAGTCATATAAACAACTGTTTTACCTTTTTGTCCAATGTATTCTCTTTTTAAAAGGCCTTTTTTTTCTAATGATTTTTTAATATTCTTAACTTGTTGAATAGCATTGTGTAGTCTTTTCTTTTTGAACTCTTTTTTTTCTATATCACTTAGTTGAAGATAGTTTTTATATGTTTTAGTATTCTCTTTTAATAAACCAAATCCACAATAAAATGCTATTGTTCTATTAGAAGGGAACGAATTCTCTTGTCTATTTCTTATATCTGCATGAGCTAATATTGCACTAACTACTTTTAGTTCACCTTCATTTAGATATCTAAAAAACCAAGGTTCAATTTGTATAGGTCTAGTTTTAGGTTTATTTATTCTTAGCTTCATATCTATTAACTTATTGTTTTAACTCTATTGTTATCAATTGCATTTTTTATCTCATATGGGTCATATAAGATTATCTTTCTGCCTGTTCCACTTGAACCAGTAAGTTGTATAAAAGGTATTTGTCTAGCTCTTCTTCTTTCATCAATTTGTCGCTCACTAAGACCAGTGAGTTTTGAAAGAGTTTTTTTATTACAAGTTATTGGTTTCATCTTGTCTGCAATAAGAAAAAATTCTAAAATAATATTTTGGATGTTTTCATTTTCATCTGTATTTTTAATTTTTTCTATAAACTCTTTAAGTAAGGTACTTGTGTTATATCTAATGATGATTTCATTTATTAACTTTGAGTTAATGTTTAGATCTTCTAGCATATTCTCTAAACTAAAAAATCCATTTTTTGAGTACTTCTCATATAAAGTCATTTCTTTTTCCCTATATTTTTTATAAACTCTTGAACCTCTTTTAAATCAAATCTGTAAGATCTGCCTATTTTTATACATGGCATATTTTGTTTTTTTCTAAGTTGGTCAACATCATAAGCACTAATATTTAGCCTTACTGCTAATTCTTCTTTAGTTAATAGATTCTCATTCATAATTACTCTCTTTATAAAAAATTTGTTTAAGTACAATTTTTAATTACATTTATTTTCACTAGAATTCTGATTATTAATCGTAATTTCGGTATATTTAAAGGTTATAATGTAAATAAATGTACTTTTATAAACATTTGTTGATGATTATATCAATTATTGTTTATAATGTCAATATTAAACAACAATTATTGTTTAATAATTTAAACAATTGTTGAAATGGTGGAAAATGAGTAATAAATTAGAAGAAGTTCGTCAAAGTTTAAATTATAGTAAAACAGAATTCTGTAATAAAATTGGAATTACATATCAGTCTTATCAAAATTATTTAAATGGGAGACTCATATCAACAGAAGTACTAGTAAAACTTAAACAATTGTTTAATATTAATATAAATTGGTTATTAACTGGATCTGGAGAAATGTTTGAAAATGAAAACAATAAACCAAGTGAAAAAAAAGATATTGATATAACTTCAAAGATTTCAGAAGAACTAACCAAACTTACAGATTTACAAAAAGAATATTATTATTACAAAATAAAAGCTGATGTCCTTGAAAATGAAATAAGAGAAAATAGAGATTAATTTCTATGTGGTTTATTGCATTTCTTTTTTGGGGATTTATGCTTGCCAGTTGGATAAAGCCATATTTCCCAAAAGATTGGTTGGTTCAATACCCTAATTTAGCTCATTATGTTTCTTTTATATTTATTTTTCTTGTACTTTTTTATATCTATTTCTTAAGACCTCTTTTGAGAGAAGTTAACGGAGAAAGAACAATAGATTTTGGTCAATATAAAGGTAGAAAATGGAGAGATATCCCTACTGAATATTTGCAATGGGTATCTCGTACTTACAATGATTACTCTCAAGCAGGAGCAAATAGAGAATTAAGAAGAAGAAAAAAACTAAAAAATAAATCAATCAAGCATAAATATCAAGGTACAATACTTGGAATAATTGAGAGAAAAAGAACCTGTTGGAAATGCAAAAAAGCTACAAGAGTCATAGCAATAAAGTTCTATACAAAAATGAATGAAGATGATACATATGATATTATTCCAGGTGTTGCATATTATATAAAATATTTACCAAATGATATACTAGAAAAAATCCAAACTGAATATCCCTTTTTCAAGTATAAATATAGTCATACAATTAATGAAAAGTATATTGCAAATTGTTGTATTCATTGTGATAGTTTACAAGGTGATTGGGAATTACATGAAGAACCCCATGGTGAGTTTTTTAATTCATATAAAATGAAATGTAAAAAATATATTGTTAATAAAAATGATAGATTAGAATTCTCTAAAAAACCATTAAAATTAAATATAAAATCTTCTTCAAAAAAAGAAATTATAGAAGATATAATATATGACCAAGATGGAAATATTTCTACAGATAAAACTTTAAATGCAGAATTACGAAAAGTAATTAAAAATTATGATAAAAATGTAATATCTAATAACGAAGAACAAGAACATCTTAATAAAATCAAGCAAAGTAAAGATAGTGTTATTTTTTCAGAAGAGGGTGTCTATTATGATGGAGTATTTATTAGTAATCAAGAGTTAGATGAACAATCTCAAGAAGAAGATGAAATACTAGATGACAATGATGAATTTATTCACTTTGGCAAATATAAAGGGAAAAAGTGGGAAGAAGTTCCAATCCCTTATCTAAATTGGGTAGCTGATAATTTCGATGGAATTGATGAGAAATATAATGCAATCAAAGAATTGAAGAAAAGAAAAAACAATGTTTAATTTGTTTGAAAATATAATTAGTTCTAATCGAAAAGTTATTATATTTTTCTTTCTTATATATTTCTCTTCACTAGCTATTTATTTTTATAAGCACAATATTCCTTTTCAATTTGATTCAAAAATGTTAGTATTGATATTAGTATTTTTTATTATGTTACTTTTCCTTTGTTGGTTAGAATTATTATTCTTTTTTTGTATTGAAAAAATATTTGTACTGATAAAAAAAGATGATAAAGAAAATGAAATCTCAAAAAATTTTGCTTATAATATTTTTACTTTGACAATACCATTGATTTTTATTTCCTTTTTATATAATAATATGAATTTAGGATATGGGGTAATTGTTATAGTAGTTTGTTTTTTAATCTTTTTAATTTTGATGCTATCTTTTAAATCAGATAGATATGTCAGTATTTATTCTGTATTTTTAGCATTAGTAAATATTTTCTTTATGTTTCAATTTAAGACTTTTTTTTTATTACTTTTTTTATTTATAATTACTTTTTTTATATATCTTTATATTTTTTTTAATGAAGAATACTTACAAGTTAAAATGTTATATAATCTAGATAACCTTAAATCATATAGTTTTATGAAGAATATCTTCAAAGAAAAAAATTACTTTATTAAAAAAATGGACTTACCAACTCTTCTAATATTTGTTTTTATAGTTATTTTTATTTTTGATACTATATTCAATAACAATAAAATAACTAATACATCTACTTTAATTGCTTTACATATGACTAAATATGGAAATTATGAAAGAGAACTTACTCTTTCCTCTAGATTAAAAAATAAATTTGAAATTAATAATATTACAAAAGATAGTAAAAAGTATAAGACATTTAATATAAAAGTTGAAGTTTTATGGGAAAATGAAAAAATATTATATATTAAATATAATAAAAAAACATTAAGTATTAAACAAAAATTTATATTAATGAATAAATTTTGAATAACAAGTAATAAAGGATATAATTTTGAGTAATATAAGTATTTTAAAAAATCAAAATATAGAGATTATTGATAATGATATATTTAAAAATGATTTGTTAGAAAGAGAACAATCAATAAAAGATTTATCTAATCTTATTAGATCATCGAATAAACAGGCTTTTAATGCTAATTGGGGGTATGGGAAAACTACTTTTGTAAAGCTTTGGGAAAAATATTTAGATAAGCATTGTGATGTTAAGAGCTTGTATTTTAGTGCGTGGGAAGATGATTTTCAAAAGAACCACTAATATCAATACTTGGTGAGACTAATAAATATATTACTGAAAATTTTAATGAAGATTCAGAAGTAAAAGATAAGTTAATGAAAGTAAAAGATTTGGGTGTTAAAGTTTTCAAAAGAGGAATACCTAAATTTATAAAAAGTTCTACATTAGGAGTTTTAGATATTAATGAAGGTTATGAAGAAGCTATTGGTTCAATTTTGGAATCAAGTGCAAAGTTTATATTGGAACATTTAGAATAAATGGTAAGCTCTACAGAAAATTAGGACATGATTATTATGTAGTGTAAATAAATTAATAAAATTATTTGACTACATGCAAAAAATGTTGTATAATGTCTTGAAAAGAAAAGGATAGAAGTTTTTTTATCCTACTAGTTGATTAAAGAATATCGCGAAATATTCATTTAATCCACTTCTATCACACACTAATTAACCTTTAACGGCAAATTAAAGGCAACAATTTTGGACAACATTGTTAGGGTTAAACCCCTAACAAGTATTTAATAATATCCCAAATTACATTAGCAATAAAAATCCACCAATTCATTTGTTCAATACCTTTTTTATGAGCTACCTCAAACTAAATAGTTTTAACTCCACATCCTAATGCTCACTAAAAAAGTTCCCATGTTGCTTTCTTTTCATTTGAATTGTATCTAAATTATTCTTTAAAATAAAACTTTGATACTTTTTATAAATGTATCATATCGTAACAAAAATAAGCCCTATATTAATAATAGGTTAAAAAAAACTTAAGTTTTAGGAAATTGTAAAGTGTTTATTCTTTTAAATATTCAAATGCTTTTTTTAATCCAAGTGCAGCAACATTTTGTCTAACTTTAGCATATCTTTTAGTTGCTTTTTTTGTTGTTTGTCCTAGAACTGCAGCAGTTACTTCTTCTGTTTGATTAGCTTCATTCAGTAGGGTATACCCAAGTAAATGTCTAAGCTCATGTATTGTCATATTTTTTTCAATATTGGCAGCTTTTTTTATTCTATTCCAGGCATGTCTTATATTTTTAAGTTTTTCTCCAGTTCTAGGAGATTTAAAAACATAACCCTTTTTATTAGGTATATTTATAAGTATCTCATAAAGTTCACTTGTCATTTCATAGGTCATATTTTTTCTTGCTTTGTTTTCTTCATATTTAATTGTATATTCTTTTCTTTCTAAATCAATCATGTCCCATTTGATATTTAGTACTTCTTCTTTTCTTCTTCCCTGTAAAAGAAAAGTAAAAATACCTCTGTATAACTCTTCTTCATAATTAAGTATAGTATTGAAGAGTTTTTTAGATTCTTCAATTGTGAGAGGATAAGTTCTTTCATTATCAAATTTTGGTAAATCAATATTTTTTGCTGGATTATTATCTATAAAATTATACTTTATTGCATAATTAAAAAATGCAGATAAATCACTTATATAATTTAATACAGATTTTGGAGCTTTTGTTTTTAAGCAATTATTTGCAAATTTTTGAACTTGAAAGTTTGTAATATTTGAAAGTTTATAACTTCCAAATTCTGATTCTAAATGTACATTGAAAATACTAACTTTATTTTCTATTGTTTTTTCACTACAGTATTTGGAATTTTTCAAATGTTCTATATACTCTTTCCATAAATCTTTAAAAAGATATTCTTTTTTATTTGGTTGAATTTTACCTTTTAAGATTTCTTCTTTAAAAGATTCCTTTTTTATAAATGCAATTTTATCATTTGTTTTAAACTCATCATTTTCATAGCCGATAATTTTTCTATATCTTTTATTATGTACATTTACAATTGCAACATATACTTTCCCCTTGAGTTTATCTTTATAATATCTAACACCAGAGTATTTTGTTTTTGTTAGTTTAGGTAATGCCACAATAAATCCTTTTAGGTGTCCTTAATAGGTGTCCTTTTTTGTTGTAAATATATGTATAATTATTGATTGTATTATAGATTAAAAATATTAAAACTATCTTATAATAGGGGTTTTTATAATAGTTTGTAAGTAGTTGGAAGATATAGACATAAAGATTTCCTCCTGAAGACGCAAGTTCGAATCTTGCTGGGGTCGCCATCGTTTTAATGGTACTTGTAGAAACTTTTAAGGTTAAATAAAAAATATAGTTTCCCACTAAGTTCCCACTAAAATAGTAATTGTTAAATATTTTTATTTAATAATTATTACTTCTAATTGCTTTATAAAATTTAACATAATTTTTATAACTAATGTAAAAATTTAAGCCTTAAATGGAATACTTACTAAACATTACTAAACATTACAAATAATTACATAAATTTACTAATTATAGAAATGATTTTTATGCCCTTTTTTTTTATTTACATTCTTAAAATAATGTTCTATACTAGCTCCATAAATATTTACAAATGTATTTAGAGCTTTGGTAGAGCTAGTCTTGCTTTAGTTGTTATCGCTCGGTAACTACTAAAGCTCTAAGTACATTTTGAAAGACTAGAACTACCAAACGAATCTTTCAGAATATACTTTCTAAAAATAAAATTTAATGTTAAATATGAATTGAATCCGCTTAATTGTTGGAGAATAAAGTTCGTGTTTAGAAAGGAGTTCTGTTAATAGCTTAAAAGTGAGTTTGGCGACCCAAGCTATTAACAAATCGATAGCAACATTATAACATAAAATAATCAATTTACAACTCATTTTATCTTAAATTTAAAAAATTGACTTAAGTGTCAAGGATAAAATATTGTCTAAAAAACTGAATAAAGCGGTAGAGTGTAAGGACTGCGAAGTTGAAAATCTTCATAAAAAAATACTACATAAGGTGAGAATGAACTCACCGAAAACAATCACAGCCAAATAAGAGACCAAATCAGCACGGTGTGAGTGATGGAGTTAGGACGATTCACCGTGGAGATGCCCGCTCATCTGCGAAAGCAGTAGCAAGAACATTCCTATATATTTACTAGTTAATATATAAAACAGAGGTTTTTAAAGAAGTAAAAAATACTTTTACTAGATTAATTAAATATGTAGGTTACTAGATAAGGGGAGCCGTCTAGTGTAATTATGTTGTAGATCAAGAGCTGAACAATGATCTACTGTCTTAATCACTTTAAGTGATACAGCGTAGCTTATGCTACAACCATACGGGGAATATGTCGCATGGGGATAATATTAGATACTTGACCTATCGAAGTTGTTAAATCCAACTTGGTCGATAGGGCAAGTGTCGCCAGACTAACCGCCAAGGGCAGAACGCTGGGGATAATCAAAACCTAACGGGCATCGAAACTCTCAAAAATAAAAGGCGACACTGAGACAAAAAAGTGTGGTTAGACACTCAACTTTAATATCTTTAGTTTTTGAATTTTATCAAATTTAGTTTTTTATGTTGAATATTCTTATTTTCATGACAATAATAAGCTTGATAAAATTCAAAATCAATTCTATTATTGATTTTACATTTATTAGCAATGATATCAATGATTTTTAATTTATCTTCTAAAGGTGTTTTAATGCCAAATATCAGTCCCTTTAAGTGTTTGAAATCATATTGTAAGATTCTATTCTCTTTTTTTATTTCATCATCAAGAAGACCACTTAATATTAGTCTATATTCTTTTTCATATTCCCAATCTTTCGTTTTTATCAAAATGTTTTTATAAAAAGTATCCCAATAGTTTTTTCTCCATTTGTCTTGATCTTTATTAAAGTCATCAAATATTTTGCTATCAGAACTATAACCTTTATACCAAGTTGAATAAAGTTTTGAAATAGGTAATCTTCCTATAGAACGAAAGAAATCAATATCAGGATATCCTTCTTGATAATTAACTTTATAAAATTTATGTTCAATATTTCCTCTAACAATACCATTTAAATCCTCACCAATTTTTCCATTTGAAAAAGTAATAGATTCTTTTTCATTTGTTTCAAAGATTAAGCAAACCCCTTTATGACTATCTCCATAGTGTCCCCATACTGATGAGTTATGAGATTCAGTCATAAAACAAGCTGTATACCAATTAGGATACATCAATCTTTCAAGGCTTTCTAAATAGATATTTACAAAGTCAATTAAAACAAAGTTTTTATTGGGAAAGTTAATTACAAATTTATTTTGGGCATTATTAATCAAAGCAAGTTCATCATGCATTTGTTTTTGAATAAATATTAATGCTTCAAATTTTTTAATACCATCTTTTTCTTTTAAGAGCTTTTCCATTAGTTTAATTGATTCTTTTATTTTATTTACAACTTTTAAATCAATATTATCAATTTTTTCTCTTTTTGGAATAAACTTTTTTTCTTCAAAGTTTCTATAAATTATTTCAAGGGTAATAAAATGAATAGTATCAAAATAAGAACTTAATTCATCTCTTTTAATAGGAGTGGTTCTCGTAGCAATGGTATCAATAAAATCTCCAAGTATATCAAAAAATTCTTTTGAAATTTTTTCAAATAGTTCTTTGTACATAGGAGTTGGGAAATCATCAAAACTATTAAAAATAGGTATATTATCAGAAGTGATTTTATGATGTTTTTCTCCTGCAATAATATAGAGTGATGAAACTCGTTCTAAACACATTAAATAGTGCTTGAAAAGGTTTTTATATACTATACAGTCGCCATTAAAAACTAAGTTCTTAAAACCTTCCATTGGATCATTTAATTGTTTAGGAGAGGCAAAATAGATAGTTTGTTTTTCTAACTCATTGTAATTTTCTCCAATCAAGTTATTTAAACTTCTAAATCTATAAAATCTTTTCATTCTTTGTCCTCATAATATTACTATTTTAATAATATCATATCTTTTCTATAATGATAAAAAATATATTTTCATGATTTCAATTTTATTTTTATATAATATAAATACATAAGATAAAGGCTAGTATTAATGACAAAAAATGAAATATATAATATTGTTAAGGAATTTGTTGTAAATGAGTTTAGAAATGAAATGGAAAAAATTAAATATATTGAAAAACTTTTTGATTTAGAAGAAGACAATCGATCTAAAGCAAAAATACCTCAAAAAATATATAGTGAAAAAATTTTATCTATTAGAAAAAAAGTAATGGATGATCTTGAAAAATATAAGACTTCTTCTGAATATATAAGCTTAGAAAAATATGATAGAGTAAATAAGAGCTTTCTTGAAGAATGTTCTAATATTGAAAATAAAGATCTTGCAATTCTATTTACACAATATTTAACTCTTGAGGGAAAAGGAAATGCAAATTTGATAAAGCAGTATAATTGGTTTGAAGCAAAATATTATATTTTGTTTGAATGGGAATGTATATATTGTAAATCAAAAAATGTAATTAAGTCAATTAATAAAACTACTAAAAATTTATCTGAAATACCATGTTCAAATTGTAAACTAGTTCCATCAAGCCGTGCTTATTATAAAAAAGAGTTTAAAGAGGGTTTTTTTAATAAATTAACTTTTAGTGACTTGGATAATAAATTAGCCTCAATATATCAAAAAATAAAAGAACAGAAATTCTCAAAAAAATCAGAAGAAACTGTAATAGAATGGGATAAAAATGACAAATATTTAATCTATCAGAAAAATAGAAATAAGTTACCATATAAAATAAAAGAGGCTTTGAATATTTATTATAATTTGCCAAACAAGGTTTCATTAGAAGAAGATTTTCAAAAAGTTTTTAGCTCAATTAGTTCCAGTGAATTGGAAAAGTATGGATTAATAAAACGAGTTTATAGAGAATTATCTGATTATGAAATTGCAAAAGAATTAGTAAATAAAGACTTGTTATTTTCTTTAAAACTTTTGGATGATTTTCATTTTACTACTTTGCGTAAAAGTTTAAATGACACACATACTTATTTAGATCATTATTTATCAAATAAAAAAAATGTAGAATTTTACATTGAAGATATTGAATTTAATAATATATGTTATATTGATACAACTGTCTATCTAAAATCTTATTTAAATGAATATTTTTTTGAAACACAAGAAATAAATATAATTAATGAAAAATCAAAAATAAATATATTTCAAAGTGAAGATCAAAGAGATACATATTTTAAACTTAGACATTCATATGATGAGAAACATATAGTAATGCCTAATTATCCAATTATTAAATTAATTAATTTTGAAACAAAAGAGTATGAAGATATTTTCTCAAAAATTGATTTAACATACCTAAAGAATGCATATTTTAGCTATATTATTGCAACGACAGATGGAGATTTAGTAAAAGTGTATAATTTAATAAAAGGGTATTATCATAGTAAACCAAACTATGAATATAAAGATAATTTAAAAAAGCAATTATGTTATATATTAAATATTGAGTATGAAGAGATTTTTGATTAGGAAAGATTCCTAATCAAGCTTTTTATGAAGTTTAGAGTTTACAAAGATTCTAAGTACTCAAATGCATAAAGACTAAAATTGGCTTCATCAAATTTATCTAATCCTAGAGAATTAATAAATTTTTCAACATCTTTAACTTTTATATTACTACCATCATCTTTTTCTACTTTAGTAAGTTTAGTGATTCCAGTAGATCTATTATATGTATCTAATTCATCAATACTATGGTTTATAATTGCCATTTTAACATTTAATAAAATGTTATTTAAAATTGATTTAATTTCTTCATCTTTTTTAGTATTGTTTTTTATACTGTTATAAAAACTTATTGTTATGTTTGGTACTGCTCCAAGATATTCATGAAAAATTTTTTCATAACAATTTTCTTTTATTGAAATCTCTAATATTTCTAAATATAAGAATAACCAGGTATTGCTTTCTTCTAAAGATGATAAATAAGGTTTCCAGTTTTCTTTTTGATTATCTAGTATATAAAGTAGTAATTCATTACTTATAGGGCTTTTGATAAATGCAGATAAATCTGTAGAGTTAATTTTCTTTTCATCATATTGTTTGATTATAGAATCATATATATAATTAATATTCAAATGATTATCATTAATAATTGTAACCATTAGAGCTTTTGCTCCTTTATTACTTAATATATATTCTGTAAATTCTTCATTTAGCTTTAAAAAATACTTATTTGCAAATTGTATTTTCAATGGTACTTCTCTATTCTCTAAAAAATATTTTAATTCATTTTTTGTAAAACATTTTTCAAGTAATTGAATAATAGGTCTATCTTGTTTTTTCCAATTAAAGTAGCTATTTCTGTGAACACCTAATATTTTAGCAATAGTATCAATCATCTTAAACTCCACACAATATTTGTGTTATTTTAACAAAAAGTTAGTTAAAAGCAAAATATATATGTTTAAAACTTGACAAAATACAAAATATGTGTTAAATTACGAATATATTTTAACAAAGTATAATATATGTGTTATAAAAGGAATAAATATGAATGATAAAGTGAAAAAACAAATAGAACTAATAAATGACATTTATCCTTTATCAAAGAAAAAATTTTTTCTTAATGAGTATCAAGTTGCAAAAATTATTGGTGTGTCTCCATCAACATTATCTAAATATAGAAAAGAAAAAAAACTTGAATACAAAAAAGTTGGAGGGAGGTATCTTTATAATAAAGCAACATTAGCAGAATGGTTATTGTTAACAGTAAAAACAGCATAAATAAAAAGGAATAAAAATGAATGAAGAATTAAAACAGCAATTAGCATTGATTGATGAAATTGATCCAAAATTTAAAAAGAAAATTTCATTGAGTATTGATGAAGTAGGAAGTGTAATAGGAGTGTCTCGTTCAACAATTGATAAATTAAGAAATGATGGTACGGGACCAGAATATAGAAAAATTGGTTCTAAATATATTTATCCAAAAATTAAATTAGCAGAATGGCTTTTATTAACTATTAAAACAGTTTAGGAGTAAAAAAATGAGTTTTGAAAATGAAGATATAGAAAATAGTAGTGATAGAGGTTATGAAATGAATTTAGACAATCAACTTTATAAACAAAATAAATCAATTGGTATGCAAGTTTATTTGCCAGCAGATATTGCAAATGATATAAAAGAATTAGCCCAAGAAAATATGATTTCAGAATCAACACAACTTAAAATCATTATTACAAAATGGCTTAATTTAAAGAATAAATTAAAGGAAAATTAATGAGACATACTTTTGAAATAGATGGGATTTATATTAATCCACAGTTACCAGAGGATTTTGATATTACTCCTCATAATGAGAGAGATGAAGATATGAATTGGTGGTGGGATAAACCCTATATTCTTGTTAATGAACTAGAACAAGAATCTTGGGAAGAACATTATTATAGATTAAAAGCTTGTGATTGGAGTGATGAATTAATAGGAACTAAAAAAGATTGGCTTAAATATCTAAAAGAACAAAAAGAAAATTGGTATAAAAATTTTCCTTTAGGTTTTAGATATGAGGTAAGAGTTTTAGATGGTGGAGCATGGGATAGAAGTTCATGGAAAGGAACTTTTAATAATTTTGATGAAGCTTTGGCAATTGCAAAGCAATTATATTAAAGGGAGATTTATATGAAAAAAATAGTCTTAAGTATTGCAACAGCAACTTTATTAACTTTTAATTTTAGTGGTTGTGCAAATAATGGTTTAGCAGTTGGAACTGTAGGTAAACAAGAAGTAGTAAAAGAGTTTAAACGAGGTTATATTATCTCAACAAAAAAAGTATTGGTATCTAAATCAATGACAGCAGTTTTAACTGGTGCTACCGTTGGAGCAACAGCTGGAGCTGTAACTGGTGGAATTAAAGAAAAAGCAGTTGCTGGAGCAATGGTTGGTGGTGTAGTTGGTGCAGTTGCTGGTGGAGCTATTGGTTTTGTTAGTGGTTTAATAAAAGATAACAATGAAGTTGAAGCATATCAAACAGTTATTAGAAGTGATAAGAAAAACTATACTGCTTATCTTGAAAAAGATTTACCTAAAAATACAAAATTAGAGTTTGTGATTAGAGAAAATGAAAAAATTACAAATGTAAATTTAATATGAGTAATTATTTTTGGCTTAGACTCTACGCGAACAGTCTTGTAAGACCAATCACGAAGAGTTGCTTATCGTAAAAAGTTTGGTCGCTACATACGATAAGCCGATTATATCAAAAAAATGAGGAAATCGGAAATATGAAGAAAATCTATAAATTAGGATTCTTAAGTTTAATCCTAAGTAGTGTGTTACTTGCTGATAGTACAACTTTAGGAACTGGTGCAACAGCAACAGGAGTAGACTCAACAGCAATAGGGTTTAATGCAACAGCAGATGGAATTTTTGCAACTGCTATAGGGGAAAATTCAACTGCAAGTAGTGGTGCTTCAACTGCTTTAGGTTCAGATGCAACTGCAACGGGAGCAAGTGCAACTGCTATAGGAGATGATACAACAGCTATAGGAACTCAATCTACAGCAATTGGTGGACAATCAAATGCAAATGGACATTATTCTACAGCCATAGGTGCTGGTTCAATTGCAAATGGTACAGAATCAATTGCAAGTGGAATGTTTTCACAAGCAAATGGAGTGGATAGTATTGCAATAGGATCTAATTCAGATGCAACAGCTGATGGAAGTATTGCAATCGGTGGAAATGGTGGAAACAATCAATTTACAGATGGAGCAAATGCAACTGGTGTTAATTCAGTAGCAATTGGTACTCAATCAACAGCAACAGCTGATAATAGTGTTGCAATTGGGGCAAACAGTGAAGCAGATGAAGCCAACACTGTATCTGTAGGTTCTTATGGAAATGAGAGAAGAATAACTGATGTTGCTACTCCTACAAATGATACAGATGCAACAAATAAAAAATATGTAGATGATGAAATTAGTTTAAGTGCTTCAAATACTTTATCAAGTGCATACTCATACACAGATAGTGTATTTAGTTCAATTTCAATGAGTGGTGGAATAAGTGAGAGTGAAGTTGATGCAAAAGATCAAGCTATTTTAAATAGTGCTAAAAGCTACACAGATGAAAAATTTGATTCATTAGATAAGAAAATAGACACTTTAGAACAAACTTTAACAAAAGAGTTAAGGGTTGGTGTTGCTTCTGCAATAGCTTTAGGAGTTACTCCAGTTTTTCAAAACGATAAAGATAATGCATTAGGTATTGGGTTCGGTAATTATGAGGGAGAAAGTGCTATGGCAATTAACTATGCTAGAAAAATTGCTTCAAATCAAGTACTTCAATTAGGAACTTCTTTAAATGCTGCACATAGAGCATTTAAAGTTGGATATTCAGTAAGTTGGTAAGGATCTAGTTATGGCAAATATTTTAATTTATAATGGAAAAGGTGGAGCTTCAAAATCTACAAATAGCAATATTATTGCTTCAAATATAAAAGATGTAGTTCTAATTGAAATTGATAAAGTCAATGAAACTCAAAGTGATATTAAAGGGGATTTTGAAGTAATTCAAGTCGATTTTAGTCATGAAAATGAACAATCGTTTTTAGAGTTTGAAAACTTATTGTTAGAAGATAAAAATATTGTTATCGATATTGGAGCTTCAAAAATTGATATTTTTCATACTTGTATGATGAAAGCAAGTTTGTATGATCTTATTGATTTACTTATTGTTCCTGGTATGGACGGATATGATGATTTCAATACAGCATTAGATTTATTAACAACATTAAAAGGGATTATTCCAGCTGAAAAAATCATTTTTTCATTTAATAGATTTAATGAACATGAATATAGTTCAAGTGAAGAACAGTTTGATAACTTTTTTAATAACAAAGAGCTTATTAAAAATACATTTAACATTGATTTAGATGATTGTAATACCTGGTATGTTTTAAAAGACAGTAGAGCTATTAAATATGCAAGAAATAGCGGAATCTCTCTTAGAACTTTAGCTGATAAAGATTTAGCTCAAATAACAAAGATTCAAAGAGAAGAGACTGATAAAGTTAAACGATTAGAACTTACAAAACAAAAATCTTTAATTACTCAAGCTCAAAGTTTTCATAATAATTATGTTGTTCCAGCAATGGAAAAAATTTTGAAAAAACTTAGTGTTAAAAATAATGCAAAAACAAAAGGAGAAAAATAAAATGTATTTAAATCTAAAAGAAAAAAAGAGTTTGATTGTTTTGGTTTTAGCTGTTGCTTTAGTAATTGGTACTATTGCTTATTATACACATAAAAGTAGTGTTTTATCAAGCTCATTAAAAGCTGATGGAAGTAATAAAGTTGAAGAGATTGAATCTTTAAGAGATAGTTATTTATCTTCTAGTAAAAAACAAGTTACTGTTGGCTTTTCTAAAAGAGAGGTTTCAAATAATGATGAGTTTGATATCTTAGTGAACCAAACTGGAGATATTAAGCTTCAAGATATTATGAAAAAAGAGGATTATGATTATTTAGTCTATAGATATTTTGAGATTAAATACAACAAACTCTTAGATAAAAAACAAGAGATTGCCAAATTAGATGAAGCCTTAGAAAAAGAGGAAAAAATAGGTTTAGATTTATTGGAAAACAAAAAAATTACTAAGCAACAATACAAGGATATCTTAGTTAATTTAAAAAAAGATTTTGAAAAGAAAAAAGAGCCATTATTTGACGGACTTGAATATATAAAAAATAAACCTATTTCTTTAAATCGTGGGAAAATTAAACAAATTGCATTAGACTTTAAAAAGGATAGAAATTCTTATAAAAAGTTATCTGAAAATAGTAGAAATAGATCTTTATTATTTTCTCAACTATTTGGAAAAAATTATAGTGATAGTCATAAATCTTTAGCGTATGATTTAAATAAAATCTTAGAGAGTAAAAATAAAATTACTCTACTTGATCTATTCCCAAATGTTGAACTTGAAATAAAATTTGAAACAGAACTAATAGATAGATTAGACAGAGTAAAAAAAATTAAATATCAATTAGAATATTTAATTGAAAATACTGCTAATAGAACTGATATATTAGAATTAGAAAAAGAGCGAAATGCAGTATCAAAAGAACAAGTTTTAATTAAAAAATTAGTTTACAATCTTGATATACAAACTACTTTTAAACTTGATATGGAATATAGAGTTTTAAACTATCAAATACTTAAATCAGATGATAAAAATAAAATTATAGAGCTTATTAATAAGTTTAAAAATCTTCGTTATGAAAATGGTAGAAATGTAGTCTATCAAAAAACTATAGATGAATTATTAGCTAAAAAATCAAGAGAAGATCAGTTACTAAATGATTATGAAATAAGAATGGAAGAGTACAGAATAAAAAAAGAAAAAGAAAAACAAGCATTAAAAGATTTTGTTTTTGAAAATACTTTAAATCAAAAGTAAAAATCATGGATAAGAAAGTCTATCAATTATCTCATGAACAAGTGAACTTTTTAGCTAATGATCTTGTGGAAATATTACAAGAGATTACAAAAACCTCAAAAGAGCTTCAAGAGTTAAATGAAAAGAGTAAAAATTTCATATCAGATAATGATGTTTCTAAACTCAAAGATTTACTAAAAGAAGTTAGTTTCATACTAACTTCTACTGAAGCTATTAAAGATGAAGCAGTAGATAGTTTTAAAGGGATTGAAAACCTTTTTTATGAAATGAAAGAACATACCCAAAAAATTGAAACTCTGAATAAAAAACTAGATAAAAAATACTCTAATCAATTTAAACCAGTAAATGAAAGTAGCAAAATGCCACTTTTCTTTGCTGGAGTTGTAGGTTTTCTAATTGCTATGGGAATATTTGGTTTAGCCAATGGCTTTGAATCATTAACGAATATATTTAATTTTATTTAATAAAGAGGAAACTATGGAAAAGATGAATTATTTTAAAATAGCTATAGGTCTATTATCCCTAATACTTATATTATATCCATTAGCAATGATAGATCTATTTAGTTGGTTTACATTATTTGAGGGAGGTAATACCTTTTATTACATATTTTTAGCATATTTTATTATTCCAATTGCCATTGCAATTTATACAAAGAATGAATTGGTTTCTTATATATCTGTTCTAAATACACTTGTTTTGTATTTTTGCATTGAATTTTTTAATAATTATTGGAATGGAGATATTCTTTTAATCCTTATTTTCTTAGTAGCCTATTTTTGTATTGAAATATGGATTATTGGGTTAGCTTTAAAATCTAAAAATTTTGATGTAAGAGGATTATCAAGTTTCCCAAATCCATTAAATTTAAAACAAGGATATAAATGGACTTATTTAAAAGATATCAAAAATATTTTAGGTTACAGAGAGAATAACAAAAATTTATTTCTTGACAATTTTAGGATAAACAGAGAGGTCTCTAATAAAAAAGAAGTTGAAAAAACAATGACTTTTATTGAACCATTAGATACTACAAAAACAATTTTAACAATTGGAAAAATGGGAAGTGGTAAAACAGAGTTTTTTAATTCAGTATTGGCTCAAAATGAAGAATTTGAGATTTATAATAGAGAAGTAATTCATGATGTAAAAGGAGATTTTACAGCTAAATTTTATGATGCTAATACAGACTTTATATTTAATCCTTATGATGATAGAGGTTTTTATTGGGATATCTTTGAAGATATGAATGAGAGTGAATCTCTTGTAATGTCATTTATTGTAAACTTGATTGAATATCATCAAAAAGAAAAAGACTTTTTCTCTAGTTCTGCATCAAAAGAACTTACACAAATGATTATAAAAACACATTTTAATCATCCTGATAAATCATCATCTGAAAAATGGGTAATTTTTTTAAATGAGATTGAAAGATATAAAAAAGATTATGAAGCAAATGATGATAAAACAAAAAGTTCAATTTATGCAAATATGGAGTTGGCAATTGAGAGCTTTAAACTTTTTGCATGGCAATCGGCTCAAAGTGGTATTAAAAGATTTTCATTAAAAGAGTTTATTAATTCAAAAGGTAGATTGATACTGCTTAATAACTCTTCTTACAGTAAAAAGCTTTATCCATTGTTTACGGGCTTTGTTGCAATGTTAATAGAGCTTATGCTATCTAAACCTGATACTAAAGATGATTTAACATTACTACTATTAGATGAATATTTATCACTTAAATTTGATGAAGATGTAAGATTGAAATTACAAACACAAATAAGATCTAAAGGAGGATGTTTATTTATTGGTATTCAATATATCGATATGCACGATAAAAAATCAAAACAATTACTTGATAGTTCAAAATATGCAACATTGGTTTTTAGTGTATCAGATGGGGAAACAGTTCAACATCTTAGTACATTATTTGGTAATGTAATCTATGAAAAACATAAAGAATCAAAATCACATTCAAGCGGTGGTAAAAATAGTTCTCACTCTACTACAAAATCAATTGAAGATAAAACAGAGCCATTTATCACTCCAAAACATATTCAATCTATGCCACAGTTTCATCATTTAACTTTAATACCTGAAAAAGAAGTATTTTATTTAGGTTACACTCCTTTAGTTGAGTTAGAGAATATTAATGAACCTTTCAAGAAAAGAGATCTTACAAGATACTATGAGTTCTTGTATAACACTACATCAAAATCAATTCAAGAGAATAATGAAGGATATACATTTGAAGATAAAAAAGAGATCTATTTAGAGTTAGTATCAATTAATGAAGATGATGAAGAGTTAGAGAAAAAGGCATACAATGATGTATTAAAAAAATATAATTTGCATGAAACAAATCTAAAAGAATTTTTTGAAGAAGTAATTGCTAAAGAGGAAACAGCATAATGAAATCTTTAACATCTACACTTCAAAAGACAAAAAGAGCTTTAAAGAAAGAACAAAAAAAGCCAGTTGAAAAAGTTTGTAGTTGTAGAGTACCAGCAGATGAATATATTAAATTAGAAAATGAACTTAATAATTTAGGTTATAAAAATATGAGTGCTTATTTTAGAGAAATAATCTTAGCTAGAAAAAGAGAATATAACATTTCAGAGCTGGAACAATACAAAGTTTTTTTAGTAAATAAAATATCAAATAATGTAAATCAAATAGCTAAAGTTATGCACCAGGATATTAAAAAAAGTGATGAAGTAGATTATAAAAAAGTTGCAGATTGTTTAGATGAATATTTAAATGAATTATATATCTTAGTAGGTTAAAAATGGTATCAACAATAACGACTGGTAAAAGTGGTGGAATCGAATACTTAGAAACTGGAGAGGATAAAAATAGGTTATTATCAAATGGAGAAGTAATAACTAGAGATATGTTAGATACTAGAGTTACTTTACAAGGAGATATAAGAGCTACAAAGAGTTTACAAGATAGTATGAAAAATGACAATTATTCACAAGACTACTATCATATAACACAATCTTTTAAAGAGAATATTTCAATAGAAGAAATGAAGCAAATAGTAGAAGAGAGTGAAGCTTTTTATCTTGCAGGATATGATAAGAGTGAATATAATAGTTATACTGAATATCATATACCTAAAGAGAATGCAAAGTATAAGTTATTAACAGCTACAGATGGAGATAAAAAGTATTATGAACTTTTATCAGAAAGTGAAGCTAAAGAATTTTTAGAAAAGAATCCTCAACATAAAGATAAACTAGAAAAGAGATATCCTCATACGCACACAATTATTTTGAGAAAAAACTTTTTAACAAATACGCAACTTAAAATTACTGAAAAAGATGAAAGAAAAGCTATTAACTCATTCCAAGAATATATAAATATAAAATATGGAGTAGAGTCTCCAAAAGATAATAAAAGAGATCTTACTAATAAGCAATTTAAAAATGATAAGTTTATTGACGAAAAAGATAATCTCATTGATGAAAATAAAAAATTGGTTGCAGAAGATTTTAAAGATCTCACAAATGCAAAAACTAAAAAGCTTATTACTAATGATATTGTAACTCAAATAAGTAAAGAAAATATTAGCACTTATGAAGATATGACTAACTATTTAAAAAATCAAGATTATATTACATATTTTGAACCATTTAAAAACGAGAAAAATGAATATCTTAAGATTAAGATTGAAGGACAAAAAAAGGTAGTTAATCTAAGAGCTGATATTTTTAGAAAAGATTTTTATGAAAACAAAGAAGTAAACTTCGATGAAAAAGTAAGAACAATTGATGGTAAGTTTATAAGTGATTATAAAAAGGATGTTGAAGCTTATAAAGCTAGAAGAGTAAAAGAGGTATCTAAAAGATATGATACAGCTAGAGCAAAAGCTTTAAAAACTGATTTAATAGAAAAAGCTTTAAAAGATAAATTTGAATCACGAACTATCACAAATACAAATGAAGAAAATATTATAAGTGATTTAAACCAGGGCAAAGCAGTTTTTTTAACTGGAGGAGCTGGAGTTGGAAAATCATTTACTACAAACAATATTATTAAACATTTTGAGAATAGGGGATTATCTGTTGCAAAACTAGGAAGTACAGGTATCGCTTCAACAAATATTAATGGACAAACACTTCATTCATTTTTAGAAATAGGAATAAAAAAAGATATCAAAGAGATACAACAGTTTGATAAGAATAACCAAGAACGAATTAACAAATTAAATGAAAAGTTAAAAAATATGGATTTAATAGTAATTGATGAAATTTCAATGGTTAGTGATAAACAAATGGAAATGATTAATTATCGTTTAAAAAATGCTAATTATAAAGGTAAGTTAATGGTAGTAGGAGATTTTAATCAACTTCCTCCAGTTAGTAAAGATGAAAAAGTGGGTTATGCTTTTGAAAGTAAAGCCTGGAAAGATTTAAAAACACAAACTCATGAATTGACAGTAATAAAACGAAGTGATAATAAAGAGTTTAGTCAAACTCTTAATCGTTTAAGATATGGTTATATTAGTAAAGAAGATAATCAAATGTTTTTAAATATGCAAAATAACAAAATAGATGAGAGTAAAGCTACTTATATCTACTCAACTAATAAAGCAGTACAAAATCACAATAAACAAAAATTAGATGCCTTAAAAGGCAAATATGAAAGCTATGAAACCTCTTTTAAATCTGAACATAATTTAACTGATGTGCAAAAAGATAAACTTTTGGATGAAACACCATTATATAAAAATTTGGAAATTAAAAAAAATGCACCTATATTAATTACTGCAAATGATAAAAACTTAGGTGTAGCCAATGGAGATAGAGGAGTTTATCTTGGTTTAAATGAGAACAATCAAATGACTATAAAACTTGATAGAACAAACAAAGTTATAAACATTGATAAAAAAGAGTTTAATGCTGAAATAGAACAAGATGACAAATTAATAAATGCTACTATAAAAAACTATCCAATACGACCAGCTTATGCAATAACTACTCATAAATCTCAAGGTATGAGTATCGATCATTTAGCAATTGATCCAAATAGACAGTTTGAAAAAAATCAGTTTTATGTCGCAGTATCAAGAGCAAAAGATCCTAGTAAATTAAAAATACTTCCTTTAGATAAAAAGTATAAAAACAATTTTCAAAATGTTGTAAAACAAGATAATAAAGTTTTAGACTTTTATCATCCAACTTTAAGATCAAAAGAACTAAAACAGTTTGATAAAGAAGTAAGTAAAAGACAAGATCTAAAAAAAGAGATTTATTTTAAAAATCTTAAAATGAAAAAAGAGCAAATAAAAGAAAAGGTTATAAAAAGAAGTAACTCATCAGTTCTAAAAAAACCTAGAGTATCAATATTTGCAAAAAACAAACAACTAAGACAACTTAAAAAATATACAAGAAACAAAGTTCAAGAGCTACGAGCTAATTTCAAAAAAATGAAAGAGAAATATAATCCAATTGAGAAATTAAACAAGATTGTTAAATATCAGCAAGAAGAGAAAAACACTAATAAAAAACAATCAGAGCAAAATATAAAACAAAAACAACTACAAAAAACAAAAGGGTAAATTATGAGAGGAAAAGCACTTATTGAGAAAGTAGAAAGTATTAGAAAAGAGTACTTAAAAATGGAGCAAATTAAAAAGCAAGAAATAAATAGGCAAGAGCAACAAAGATTAAGTGATAACAAAAGGTTAGAGCAAAGAAGATTAGATGAAAATAGAAGAAGTGAGTTTAAAAGATTGGATAGGTTAAGAGAAGATAGAAGTAGGCAAGATAGGCAAAGACAGCAAAAGCAAAAAGTAAAACAAGAATCAAAACAACTATCTAATGAAAATAAACCTACAACCATTCAAAAAGAGAAAATTAATACAAATGAAAAAGTAAAAAATGATGAACAAAAAAAGAGTTTCGAAAAGTTAAAACTTAGAAATAACAGAGATAAAAGTTTTGATAAATATAAAGAGCAGTTCGAACAACATAAAAAGAATGAGAAAAAAACTCAAGCAAATAATACACCACACAAAAAAGATAAATTGAATTTAGAAAAAATTTCTAAGATCCAAGAAGAGAATAAGCAAAAAACTAAATCAAATAAAGTAACTCAAAATATCAATACAAAAGGACTTTGCAGATGATAAGTGAATTAGCTGATGTTGTATCTAAAATATTTTCAAAAAACGAAGAAGAACATAGTTCTCAAAATGAACAACAAAAACATAATGAAATAGAAGAAACAAAAAAAGATAAAAATTCTAGTTCTTCAAATCATGAAGATATTGAAGATTTAAAAACAAAAATGGATTTATTTGGTAATCGATTATATGATGATAACGGGCAAAAAATTCCTACAATGTCCGAAAAACTTTTATCAAGTCTAAATCCATCTTCTCTATGGAATCCACCAAAAGAACCAACATTTAAACAACCACCAGGTGCAACGGAAGAAAAAGGCAAAAGCTGGGAAGATATAAAAAAAGAAAAACATCAAAAAGATAAGAGCCTCTTTAGTAATCCTTTAATTGATAAAATTGAACAATATCAAATGGATTTAAAAACTAAAGATAGTCAAATTTTTAGTACTAAATTAGACCTGGATAAAGTTTCAAAAATCCAGGAAGAAAAACAAAATAATAATCAAACAAAATCGCAAGATTTGACTTTATAAAGAAAATATACTTGTTTTAATAGGATTTTAACATTATTTATTATTTTTATGTCATTTTTCATATAATGTAAACAAATAAAGATTAAAAAGAAGAAAATGACTGAAAATGACTGAAAATGAAATAAGAGATAATTTGTATGAATATTTAAATGAACATTTCCCTCATTATATTCCTGTAGATAAAGAAAATTATGTAAAATATGATAAACAACGTGCTTTCATTGACATTTTGGCAAAAGACAATGATGGTAATTATGTAGTTATTGAATTAAAAAAGTCTAATAATGCAGCTAGACAGGCAATCCATGAGGTAATTAAATATACAGAGTTTGTAAAAAAACAATATGCAGTAAATGATGATGAGATTAAGTTAGTAATTATATCTACTGAATGGGATGAATTAATTATCCCATTTTCAAAATTTTATTTTAGTCATAATATGTTTGATATACAAGGCATTAAACTTAATGTTGATAATAAAGGTAAATATATTAGCCATACAATAATTGAACCAATGAAAATAAATGATGAAAGAGTTTTTTCCCCAGAACATTTTAATTGTTACTATAATGACTTAAAATCTTTAGGGCAAGGATACAATAGTTTCAAAGATGTAATGAAAAGTAAAAAAATAGATGACTATGTATTATATACTTTAAAAAGACCAACTGATATTACTTATATTCATGATTTTCAATATATTATATATTTTGCAATGCTAAGAAAATCAAAAGAGGAATATGAAGAAATTTTAGAAATGATTGACACTACTGGAGAAGTCTTTTCAGAAGTAAGTTTATATAGGGTAACCAATGATAATCTATATCCTTTTGAAAGAGTATTAAATATTGCACATCCTATACCTGAAAGTGATAGTTTTTTTGAAAAGTCAAAACCTAATATGTTTCAGGCTCTTCTTAACTTAGGTTGGGAAATTATAAAAGTTGATAAATTTGGTAGGTTAAATAATGAATTATTCAAAGATAATGATTTTATTTATGATGTTTTAGATCTTTCAGGTAATGGAGATGTAATGTTTAGTATAAATTTTAATACATCTGATAAAAGGAAATTAAATAGAGTTAGAAAAAGTGTTGAGAATATTTTATATAATAATCCTTTATTTAAAAATCAATTTTTAAATATTTTAAGAGATATAGAAAATGAAAAGAAAGATATCTCAGTAGAAATTTTTAATCCTACTAACATTTTATTATCTATATATCAAGAAAACATTTTAGAAGATAGTACAGCTTTACCTTTCTTTAATATTCATATACCAGAGGATAAAGTATTATACTTGGGTACTCTTTTATGGGACAAAAAGAAAGATTATTCATTTGATACAATATTACAAGATTATTATTCTCAAAATCTTTTAGACGTAGATAAAGGATTTGTAATATGTTCTCAAAGAGATCATATACTTATGCATAATGAAATTATAGAATATTTGGATTTAGAGTATAATACTTTAAAAATTTATGAAAACAATATTGAACAATATTATAATGGAGTTTTTAAAAAAATAACAAATCCTAGAACAATAAAGGATTTTTTAGAAATTGAAGATAAGTTTTGCAAAGATGTTGAAGATGAATTCAAAAAGTATCTTAAACGTTTCTAATTTAATATTAAATAATAACTTAGAAGGAATAAAGTGGATAAAGAAGTAAGACGCTTAAAGCAAATAGAAACGCTTGAGTATTTAAAAACAAATCAAAAAATATCTGAAATGATTACAGTATCTTCATCTGAGGTTGAAGAGTTTTTTAATAAAGGGATATATCCTTTTTTTGTTCCAAATAAAATAGTAGATAGGATTATGTCTGGCACTTCTTGGAACTTTAATTATAATAGTGGCTATCCAGAATTTTTTGGAGAGAATGAAGAAGTTGAATACTTTCCTTATGGAGATAATCAAGGTCTTGAACCTTTAGTTATTACAAGAAATTTCAATGATATCAAAGACGAATATATTGAAATATCTCAAGAGTTTATATTATTTCATAATTTGTATTTTGAGAAGAAAGAAAATAAATACTATAAGATTATTGATGGTAATGAACACTTAATTATTAATATTCATGATGAAGAAGTAAAAATAAGACTTAAGGAAATAAAAGAGTTTTTAAAAGTAAAAAATATGCACCTTGTATTGCAATTTGATATGAAAGAATATAGTTTAAAAAAACTAGAAGAGTTGAAATTATCTGAAAATGATATTTATAAAGATGATTCAATAATTTATCAATTAAGCTATGGTAATTTCGGAGGAGGTAGTAAAAATAATGCTTTTAGTCGATTATTAGGAAAAAAGTTAATAACACCTTTTGCAAAAGAAACTAGTCAAAAGAATAAATTTGTTGAATATATTATAAATTTAGACGAGAATGGTGATGAAATCTTATTCACGTCAAATCCAGAACAATTATCAAATAGTTTTTCTTCTGAAAAAAGTACACCTGACTATTTAACACCAGTTTTTTTTAAAAAAGAAGTTTTAGATAAATATTATAATCAACCAAGTAAATATTCAATAAGTAATTCTATGCTTTATTGCGGTTCGCTATGGAGCATGTATATTGATAATCATCAAGATAATATAATTTGTGTTTGGTTAGGAGATTTAGGAAGTAGTTTATCATATGAAGAACAACTTTATTGGCGTTCTTTTAATATAGAACCAATGGGGTCTATTAGTAAAACATATTATGAACAACAAATTTTAGCAAATTTTACAGAATCAGATCATCCTGAGCATATTTTTAAATATAAATATAATCTATTATTAGAAACTTCAAAAAATATACTTGGATGGGATTTTTTACTACCTTTATCTAAAGAAGATGAACATTATTTTACAAGCTTAAGAATTCCATCTACAAATGAACAAAAAAATTTTGATGAGTTAGTTTTAGCACTTACAAAAATATTATTAGATTCTTTAAATGAAAAAGAATTAAACAAATTGATTAAATCTAGTAATATAAATGATATCAAGGGAAGTATTAACCGTTTAAAAAAAGTATTAGAAGATAATCAAATTATTGAAGATAAAGACTCTATAGATTTTTTACGAAATGTTCAAAATTTGAGGTCTTCAAGTTCAGCTCATAGAAAAGGCAAAAATTATCAAAAAATTGCAAAAGTATTTGGAGTAGATAACAAATCTCTAAGTAGTGTTTTTGCAGAAATACTAAAAGAATCTATAAAAGTGTTAGATTTTTATGTAGATGTTGTAAGAGAAATTAATAAATTATTAGAAAAAAATATTGATTGCAAAGGCACTACAAAATGAAATATTATTTAAAAACAAATGCTTTACGGGCATTTTTGCTGAATTTTCATATAGGCTAAAAAAACAAAGTTTACGGGAGTCAGCATCTAAAAATGATTGGCTTGATATCTTACATTCTATATACTTATTTAATCATGACAAAATTATGGTTAGCAACGACAAAATATTTAATTCAATTTTACCTAATATTAATTTAATGAGTGTAGAAGATTATAAAGAATTAATATAACAAATTTCAAAAGTAAATTAGTAGTTCATATATTTATTACTAATTGTTTTTTTCATTCAATAATATTTATAGATGGAGAATAAAAAATAAGTTAAAGTAAATATAGTCTAGATTATATTTTATAATTTTAAATTTTTGCTAAGCAACAGAAGAAAAACTATTAAAAGCCTTTAACTTTTTGCAATACCTAATACTTTATTAGTTTAGCTTTTAGCCACTTCATTATGATATATTATCTACTTACTCTAAAATGAAATTTCTTAACGCTACCTCTAAAATTTAATTTTATACCAAGCAGGAATATATCCTATTCCGTTTTGAAAAGCCCGATAAACTAACAAAGAGGCAAAAGCCTAAAAAAAGATAAAAGAGATTGGTTTTATATATTCTTAAAATTTAAAAAAAGAAGAAAAACCCTCCAAATCTTCAAAAAGGCAAAAATCATTTTAGGAGATAAAAATGGCATTTATTAGTACAGAAAAAGTAAAAGAGATAAGAACACAGTTAAAAAAAGAGTTTCCAAACTTAAAATTTAGTGTAAAGAATTTACATTATAGTAAAGTTAAAATTGTTATTAAAAGTGGGAATATAAATTTTATTGCAGATTATAAATCAACAGCTCAAAGAGAGTATTTAAATATAAGTGAGTATTCAATTGATCAGTTTATTGATATTTCAAGTGATGTATTAAAAAAAGTATTTAAAATTGCAAAATCTCAAGGTTGGTATGATAATAGTGATGCAATGACTGATTATTTTGATACGGCGTACTATATTGATATACAAATTGGAGACTGGGAAGAACCTTATATATTTAAAGATATTCCAGGTAAGGTTGCTTAATTCAATTCTTTATCAAACTTGTTGTGGTAGGCATCTACCACAATTTGCCGTAAGGGAATTAGGGATAGGCAAATTTGATAAAGCAATCCCTTTATATTTCTTTAGGTCTATTAATTTTATCTTTTAAATTATGCTTTTCTAATCCACCATCTGTATTAGGATATTTTTTAATAACTAAATTCTCATTATTTAATTCTTTTTTAGATTCAGATACTTCTTTTATCTCAGGTCTTTTATATTTATTTTGTCTTTTGATCCATTGTGATAAATTCTGATAAGATGATTTAATTTGAAATTTATCAATCAAAAAACTATGAATATCTTTAATTGATACACCATTATCTTTTAAGTAAAAAATATCATCTTGATAATCTAAAAATTCAGAACTTTTTTTCTCTTTTAATCCATTTAAAAACTCTTTAGCACTATCACTTACCATAATAAACTCCATATAATACATGTTAAATATTGTATAAATACTATTCTATCAAAATAAACATTAAAATAAATACAATATAAATAAAATAAATAGATAATAAATATATATAAATATTGATAAACTAAAATAAATATAAAAACAGAAAAAGTACAGTAATAAAAAAGAGGCACGAAACCCATTTGTAAACAAATGGAAGTGCTTTAAGGGTAAACCCTTAAAAAACCCAATAATATTATTTTTATTTTAATATGATAAACTTCAAATTAAAAATATAATTTTATTAATATAAGTGAAGAAAATAAGTATGAACATAGAAAGTAAAATTAATAGTTATGAATATAAGTGTAAGTTAAATGAACACTTATCATTATTATTAAGAAAAACAAAATCAGCAATAAATGAAGCAAGTACAGCATCGGCATTTCATACAGAAATATATTATTTTATAAGAGATTTTTTCAATATAGAACCTGATTATACTCCAGAAGTAAATCAAACAATATTAAGGCACAAATTTATTGGAAGAATGGATGCGGTTTGTAATAATCTGATTATTGAGTATAAAAAAGTAGGGAAATTAGATAAAGCAAAAGATATTGATAACGCTACAACTCAATTATCTAATTATATTAAACAATTATTTTCTGAAACTAATTATGAATATTATGGAATTTTAACTGATGGTATAAAGATCAGATATGTATACTTTCAAGAAGGTGAAATACATTCTACCCCATTAAAGAATTTAGATGAAAATGATTTAGATAAATTAGTACGTTCACTTATTGATGTTAATAATAAAAGATTTGTTCCTCAAAATATAGTTCAAGATTTTAAAATAAATTCTGTAAATCTTTTGTCTTTAAATTTAGCAAAGTTTTTATTTAATAAGCTTAATTGTAATTTTACTGGTAAAACAGCTATGTTATTTCAAGAGTGGAAAACACTTTTCCATTTATCTGAAAATGACAAAGGACAAAATGAAGATATTGCAAAAAGAAGAAAATCATTAGGAAATCTTTTTCAGACAAAGATTTCAGAAGCAGAGGATGATTATAAAGCTTTATTTGCTTTACAAACAACATATGCAATTATCGTTAAATTGATTGCTTGTAAAGTAGTAACTAAATTAGCTTTCAATAAGAATATAGAATATTTTGAAGACTTGTCTTCTATTGATACAGATACTTTAAGAGAGTTTTTACAGTTTGTTGAAGATGGTTATGTCTTTCAAACTGGAGGGGTAAAAAATTTATTAGAAGGAGATTTTTTCTCTTGGTATTGTTCAGAAGATATTTGGAATGAAGATGAAGCAGAAATTATAAAAGGCATAATTTCTACATTAGAAGGATATTCAAATTCATTTTATGTTCATGGCTATATGACAAAAGATATTTTTATTGATTTATATATGGAAATTATGCCGGCAGAAGTTAGACACAGCCTAGGGGAATATTTTACTCCAGAGTGGCTTGCAAGTTATGTTGTTGATTCTAGTTTGAAAGAATTAAAAAAGACAAACTTTTCTGCAATTGATCCTTGTTGTGGTAGTGGTGTATTTATTATTTCAATAATAAAGAAAATAATAGGAAAAACAGATATTAACTCATTAACAGAAAAAGAAAAAAGGACTTTGTTATTTTCAATAATAGAGAGAGTCAAAGGTGTTGATATCAATCCTTTATCTGTCTTAACAGCAAAAGTAAGTTTTTATATTTCTATAAAGCCTCTAGTAAATAATGAAAATATTGAAATTCCAATTTATTTAGGAGATTCTGCAAATATTCCTAAAAAAGTAATGTTAGACAATTTGGATTGTTATGAATATACAATTACTACTAAGCAATATGATATTAATGTTGTTTTACCATCAGTTTTTGTAGAAAATAAAGATTTCTTTTCTATGATGGGAGATATTCAAAAAATTATTAAGTCAGGGGAATCAACTTTAGTATATAGTAAATTTTTAGATAGTATAGGAGAACATCATCTAAATGATGAAGCTAAGGCTAGAATTTTTAATCTTTCTGAACAATTAAGTGATTTACATAATAAAAAATGGGACGGTATTTGGATTAGAATAGTTGCAAATTTTATGCTAGTTGGAAGAATAAAAAATGTTGATTTAGTTATCGGTAACCCACCATGGGTAAAGTGGGAGTTCCTTCCTCAAGAATATGCATCAAAAATTAAAAACTTATGTATAGAAAGACATCTTTTTTCAGGACAAACATATATGGGGGCGATAAGCTTAAATATATGTGCATTAATTGCAAATGTTACAGCCTCTAGTTGGCTATCAAAGAATGGTATACTAGCATTTCTTATGCCTCAAACTTTAATGACACAAGATTCATATGCAGGCTTTCGTAATTTTTATATAAATAATGGCAAACGTATGTATTTACAAAAACTTGATGATTGGACAAAATCAGGAAATCCTTTTATTGATACTACAGAAAAATTCATGACTTATTATTATAGAAATAAGACAGTTAATTACTTTAAAGATGGTATTCCTATCCAAGTTATTAAAAAGAAAAAAGGTATTTCAATTAAAGAGATAAATCAAAAACATAGTTTCTTAGAAGTCGAAGAGTATTTTGAATTCTCAAAAGCAAAAGCATTTCAATTAGATAAAGAACGTACGGGGTATACTACTGTTTTAGAAAGTTCTTTAAAATTAAAAAATAAATTTGATTTAATAATGGGGAAATGTGAATATAAAGCAAGAAGTGGTGTAGAGTTTACTCCCGCAGAAATATATTTTATTGAACCTTTAGAAGAAACTAGTAATCCTAAAACATATAAATTTATGCAATCTAAATTTAAAAACTCAAAATATAAGAGTATTTCTAATTTACCTATTGTATTAGAAACAAAATTTGTAAAACCTGTAATTAAAGCACCTAATATTATTCCTTTTGGATTTAAACAGAATAATAATTATTGTATTTTCCCTTATGAAGTAAATAAGTCAATATCAATTGAACCTATTTTGTTATCGAAAAAAAGTCCAGAATTATTGAATTATTTAATTAATTCTAAGAAGTTAATAGAGAAACAATCAAAAAGAAGTAAAAGTATTTCTAGGGGTAATTCTTTCTACTCTTTATCAAAAGTAGGTGACTATACTTTTTCTCCTAATCTTGTAACTTTTAGAGATAATACAAAACTTAGTGCTGCTGTTGTTGAAGAAGAAGTAACTCCTTGGGGTGATAAAGTAATGCCAATTTGTGCTAAACATTGCCCTTATATTAGTCAAGATAAAGAAGGAAGAAATATTACTTCAGATGAAGCATATTATTTATGTGGAATTTTAAATACACCTATAGTTCAAGAATATTTTAAATCAACGTATAGTACAAGATCATATAGTATTAATTTTAATATAAAAATGCCTCTTTATGACAAAGGTAATACTAATCATGTAAAAATTATGAAATTATCGCGAAAAGCTACAAAGTTTGGCGTTAACGATATATTAATTACTGAAATTGAAAACACTTATCTTGATTTATGTAAAGAAACGTAAGTAAAAAGTTAAATTATCATATATTATATAAATCTTTTACAGATTGTTTTCCACTATCAGGAGCTAATTTCGCATATCTCAAAGTCATTTTTATATCTTTATGATTCATAAGCTTTTGAATTGTAAAGATAGGTGTTCCATTTATAGCTAAATGACTTGCGAATGTGTGTCTAAGGCTATGAAATACAATTTTATTTTTTCTATCATCATCTTCTATATGCTCATTGAATAAGGTATTAAGAATAGATCTTAATCTTCTTTGTGGATTACTTGGAAAAAGTTTATCGTTAAAATTTAACTTTTCAATATATGGAATTAAAATATTATTTAAATCCTCTGTAATAAATCCATTATATGTTGAATTGTTCTTAAAGTCTTTTAATTTGATTATTTCATGTGTTAAATCTATGTCTTTCTTTTTGATATTTAAAATAGTTGCAAGTCTTGCTCCAGTTGTTAGTGCAATTTTAAAAAATAGTAATAGTGTTTTATCATCTTGTATGTAATCATAAAGAGTTTTAATCTCTTTTTTAGTTAAAAACCTTTCTCTTGCATTATCAAAATCTAATAGCTCGATATATTTAGAACTATCAGTTTCTAGTAAATCATTTTTAAACCCATATTTGATAATAGTTTTTAAAAGATTCAATATATTATTTATAGTTTTATTTGCAAGAGCTTTTTCAGAAATTTTACCTTTTTTATTTTCTAGGTAAGAGCTAAAGGCTACAAATTTGTCTTTTTTTATTGTATCAAAATCATAATCTTTAAAGTAGGGGAGTATATGAGTATTATAAGATGAAAGATCACTCACTTTTGATCTAGTTTCTTTTCTATATTGAAAATATTGTTTTGCAACTGTATCTATTGATAGAATTTGTTTCTTTTTCTTTTTTGCTATTGCTGGAGGTTCTTCTCCTAATCTTTGCTTTGTAATAACTTCATTTCTAATTTGATTGCAATAGTTTTCTCTAAATCCTTCTGAATATTTACCAATCTTTTTTTCAATATCTTTTCCATTTGCATCTTTATATCTGATATAATATGTTTTATCTTTTTTACCATTTGTAACTGATTCCCTATAGAATATACCATTATACTTTGTTTGAATTCGTTTAGAAGTTCCCACCTATTTACCACCTAAAAATATGAATAACGAATTTTATAGGTATTATTGGAATTTGTCAAGCCTTTATTAAAGTCCATAATATAGGTATTTATTAAAAAATAGGAAAGATTAAGAATTTATGGAAATTAATGCTAATCGGGATTTCCTCCTGATGACGCAAGTTCAAATCTTGCTGGGGTCGCCAACCATTTTATGGTATTTGTAGAAGTTTTAATGAATAAAAAAGTTCACTAGGTGATACTTTTGAGAATTTTTTATCTAAAAAGTTGAGAGTGTGTACCAATTCTAAGAAGTTGCAGACTATATCCATTATTTATATATATAACAACAAGATCTCCACTTATATGAAATTCTTTAGTATCTTTATATTCACCAGTTAAAAAATGATCTCTTGCTTGAGCAGGTAAATCTTTATTATTTTGGAGTAGTGAAATATATGTAAATAATTTTGCACTATTTGTTGGATTTAGTTGAGCTTTTTTTAAATCTTTTGTAAATGTTTTGTGTACTTCTATTTCAAGCACCTAAATCCTTTTTTAAATCACTTAAATTAACTTTAGACATATTTTTATTTGCTCTAGCATCTTTAATAGTTTTTGCAGTATCTTCATTTGGAATTTTTATTTCAAAAGGAATTCCTTTTTCTAATACTGATTGAGTTAAAAAGATATTAAAAGCATCACTTAATCCTAATCCATATTGTTTAAATATTTCTTGAGCTTTTGTTTTTGTATCTGCATCAAGATAAACATTAGTTCTTTTTTTATTTGATGTAGCAATCATGTTAAATCCTTTTTTGATATTATAACACACATTGTGTGTTTATGTCAATAATTGTAGTTTATTCTTTTAAATATTCAAATGCTTTTTTTAATCCAAGTGCAGCTACATTTTGTCTAACTTTAGCATATTTTTTAGTTACTTTTTTTTTGTTTGTCTTAAAACTAGCTAAGCATTACACAATTTTTCCTAGTTAAATATATAATTACTCTATTTTTTATCTTTATTTCTAGATATAAAAAATATTAAAATAATTGCAACAAAAAAAATTAAACTAATTTCCCAGTTATCTATAATACTATCAAGACCTGGATTATGAAAAACCTGCATATCTTTAATCCTTTCACTTTATTGTAATTGTATATGCACATTTATTTTTGACTTTTATAATTTAAATTTTATTTTCTAAAAATCATGTATTTGCATTAATAGGTTTGTACTATACCCTTTTTTTTCTTATATTTATTCATATTAGTTGTATTTTAAGTTCTTTATTTGTTTTGAAATTTTTTGATTAGTTTGAGTAAACTATTTTAGAGAATACTCTATTTTTTTCTTATTTTCAAAGACTATTAAAAACATAGAGAAAATAATTAGTATAAATCCTATGGATTGATTTAAAGTAAAAAATTCCTTTCCTATATTTAAGTAATAAGACATGTATAATGGGAATAGTACTCCTACAACTGGTTCAAAATTGAATATAATAGCTGCTCTTATTGAAGTAACTTTTTTTATACAAACTGTTTGAATTACAAAAGCTAGAGCTGTTCCTAAGCCTCCTGTATATAATATAGAAAAAAGTATTTTTTCATTATTTAAGAGGTGATTGAAAGATATATTTTTTAATCCTGAAGAAAATAGATATAAAGTTATTATTGATACAATCAAAGCAAAATATATTTGAACAAGACCAATAATAAACGAATTGCCTTTTTGAGTTGTTTTTTCTGTTGCAATAAAGTGTAAAGCAATGATTATAGATAAAAATAATCCTAAAATATCTCCTCTTTCTAAAGAAAAACTAGATAAATCAAGTATAAAAGTCAATCCAATAAAAGAACAGAAAACTGATATTAAAATTATTTTATTCCATTTGTTTAATATAAAAGTATCTATTATTGCAATTATTATTACACTCATTCCTGTATAAATTGCAACTTTAGCAGATGACAAGTATTCAAGTGATAAATTAGTTACTAATAGTACTAAAGATAACAAAACCCCAATAATCACACCAGAAAGGATATCATATGTTCTTACTTTTTTAATATTTATTACAAAGAAAGGTGTTATTACAATAACTGCTGCTAAAAATCTTAGAAATAGAAACTCAAAGGAATTTAAACTATTTAAACTTTCTTTGATAAAGAAAAAAGAAGTTCCCCAAATAATTGTTACAAAGAATAATAATATATAATATTTTATATTAAGCACAATTAATTACCTCTATGATTTGCTTTTTTATTATCAATACATTTATAATAAATATTTGTTGTATATTAAAATACTTTTTCAACATATTCCTTAATTAAATAATCATATTTTTTATTAAAATTGTATTATATAAATAAAGTCTTAACATATTTTTAAATATGTAATTATTGTGTCATAAAATATGATGAGTTAAATAAATAATAAATAATTCAAAATACTTATACTATTAATAATAAAATATTGTCTGCTAAATAGAGTTTATTTAAGTTTAATTAAATTATTTTTATAATGAAAATCATAAACTTTCACTCTTGTTAAATCATACTAATCTTATTAAGGTTATAAATATTTTGATAAATTATACTTTATAATCTTGCTAAATTAAAAATAGAAGTTCTAAAGATATAATTCAAAAAGTTACAGAAATTATAAATAAATAATAAAAATTTATAATTTGATATAAAATAAAACAAAGTTTAATTATAATTTAATAATGAAAAAGTTGAGATTTTTACACACATCAGACTGGCACTTAGGCCAAAACTTTATGGGCAAAAGCAGAATAGAAGAGCACAAAGCTTTTTTATCTTGGCTTTTAAATACAATAAAAGAAAATAATATAGATGTATTACTTGTATCAGGAGATATTTTTGATACAGGAACACCACCAAACTATGCACTTGAACTTTACTACAATTTTTTAAAACAATTATCACAAGTAAATAGTTTAAACACCACAATTATAACAGCTGGAAATCATGACTCAGTTTCCACACTAAAAGCACCAAAGCAACTACTGGAAGCACTAAATGTTCATGTAGTAGTAAATGGCGATGAAGATGAAAATATAATCATTCCTATAAAAGAGGGCGATATTACTAAAGCAATAGTTTGTGCAGTACCATTTTTAAGAGATAGTGTTATCAGACAATCCCTTGCTGGAGAAACTGTAAGTGACAAAGAAAAACTTGCAAACAATGGTATCAAAGCATATTATGAAAAAGCCTACAATAAAGCTAAAGAGTTAGAGCAAAACACACCAATCATAGCTATGGGACACTTAACTACAGTTGGTAGTAGAAGTAGTGAGAGTGAAAGAGATATCTACATAGGTGGAACACTTGATATTGGTGGGGATTATTTGGCTAGCATGTTTGACTATGTGGCTTTAGGACACTTACATATAAATCAAAGAGTTGGAAACGAGCATGTAAGATACTCAGGTTCTCCAATACCTCTTAGTTTTTCAGAGTCAAAAAACACGCAAAAAGTAAATCTTGTAACTATAAATAAAGATGTAAAAGTAGAAGAGTTAGAAGTACCACTTACAAAAAAATTACAAGTTATCAAAGGTGATTTGGAAACTATCAAAAAAGAACTAAAAGCTATCGAAGATAAAACAACATGGATAGAAGTTCATATAAAAGATGATAACCCAATGTTTGCAAACACTGAAATAAGAGAATTAGCCACAAAATTAGAGCTTACAATCCTAGCAGTTAAAATAGAAAAAAGTGAAAAGCAACTCCGTGCAAAAGAGTTAAAAGCTATAAGCTTAGATGAACTAAGTGTTCAAGAGGTTTTTGAAAAAAGACTAGACTTAGAAAAGATAGAAAATAAAGAGTTTAAAGAGCAGTTATCTCAAACTTTTAATGAAGTTGTCTCAAATCTTCATGAAAGTGAGCAAATCTAATGAAGATATTAAAAGTAAAACTACTAAATATAAACTCTCTAAAAGGTGAATTTAGTATAGATTTTCAAGAGTTTTTAAAAGATGAATCTCTTTTTGCCATAACTGGACCAACAGGAGCAGGGAAAAGTACACTTTTAGATGTAATCACTTGTGCATTGTATTCAAAAACCCCTAGACTTAAAAATCCAAATGAGCTTATGAGTAAACATACTGGTGAATGTTTATGTGAAGTTGAGTTTGAAGTAAAAGGGAAATCATATAGAAGTTCTTGGGGAGTAAGTAGAGCTAGAAAGAAACCTGATGGTAACTTTCAACCTGCAAAGATGGATATTGTTGATTTAGAATCAGGAAAGGTATTAGAGTCATATCTTTCTAAAGTACCAAAAGTAGTAGAAGAAGTTTCTGGTTTAGACTTTGATAGATTTACACGCTCTATGATGTTAGCCCAAGGAAGTTTTGATGCCTTTTTAAAGGCAGATGTAAATGATCGTTCAACATTATTGGAAAATATAACAGGTACACAAATCTACAAACAAATATCACAAAGTATCTATGAGACATATTCAAGTAAGAAAAAAGAGATAGAAGCTGATGAGATGGCACTAGGAAGTATAGAATTACTAGAGCCAAACATAGTAGAAGAAAAAACAAAACAACTAGAAACAAACAAAAAACAAAAACAAGAATTAGATAAAAAAGAAACAGAACTAAAAAAACTATCAAACTACCTAGAAACTCTAACTAAACTAGAAGCAGATAGCCAAAAATACAACCAAGAGTTCGAACAAATAAGTAAAGAAAAAGAGGACAACAAAGAGCAGTTTACAAAACTAGAACTTGCAAACAAAGCCATAAGAATACAAGCCCTAAACCAAGAGAAAAACCAACTAATAAACACAATCTCAAACGATAAAAAAACTTTAGAATCTTTTCAAAAAGAAGACAAAGAGTTAAAAAAACAAATTCAAACAAAAGAGCAAGAGTTTAAACTCTCAAAACAAAGCCTTGAAAAAGAGCAAACAACATACAACGAAAACTATAAAAAGCTAAAAGAACTAAGAACTATAAAAACACAAAGTGATGGTAAAAACCAACTTTTTATAGAAAAAAGTAAAAAAATCTCACAACACCTACAAGAGTTGGCAAATCATTTTGAGATAGCTTTTGAAACACTACTAAATGATGAATCACAGATGGATAATCTATATAAAAACTTCTCTTCAAATCTAGACACAAAAAAAGAGCAGTTAGAAACACTAATAGAAAAATACAAAACACTAGAAACCCAAACAAAAGATATAAACCAAAAAGAGCAAAATACAAGAGCCAAACTAAAAGAGATAGAAACACTTCTAAAAGCCCTAAGTGATTATGAGACACTACAAACTCAAATCACACAAGAGCAAAATAAAATACAAGAGTACAACAGACAAATAGAATCACAAACAAAACTAAACGAAGAAAAAACAAAACTAATAAAGCAAATAAACGAAACTCTAAACTCACTAAAACAAACAAGAGAAAAAGAGCTTCTTATCAAAAACTACGAGCAAGACAGAGCCAAACTAAAAGATGGGCAAAAGTGCTTTTTATGTGGCTCAAAAGAGCATCCATATATAAATCACTCTTTAAATATAGACACAGAGATAAGTCAAACACTAGCCAAAATAAAAAAGCAAGAAGACTATCTACAAGAACAAAATAGTAAACTAAACAGCGCTCAAATAAACCTAGCAAAACTTAGCTCAAAACTAGAAAGCTCAAACCTAGAAATACAAAAACAACAAACTACAAAAGAGCAAATAGAAGAGTACTTTAAAACAAATGATTTCAAAGTACAAGAAGACTCAAAAGCTATACTACAAGAGCAAATGCAATTTTGCGAAAACGAGTTAAAAGAGTATGTAAACTTACGAGAGCAAAAAGAGTCTTTACAAGCAAAAAAAGAATCTCTGCAAGCATCTTTAAATAAAGAGCTGCAAAAACAACAGCAGATAAACACAAACATAAATACTATAAAAGAGTTAAAAGATGAACAATCAAAACTAAAAGAAGAGATAACAACGCTTCAAAACCAAAGCAAAAATATCTTAGATATAGAAGATTTAGACCTTTTTGAGAAAAATATCCAAGAGAGTTTAGACATTGTTTCAAAACATTATAATAGTTTACAAAACCATCTTTCAAGCCTAAAATCAAAAGATGAATCCCTAGCAAAACAGATAATCCAACTAAACAAAAAACAAGAAGATGACAAACAAAACCTTGTAATCATAAAAGAGAAGTTTGAGAAAGCTTTAGTAGAGTATGGTTTTAGTTCACAAGATGAGTTTGAAAAAGCAAACTTACCAAAAGAAGAGTTTGAAACCCTAACAAATCTTTGCAAAACCATAGAAGAGAAATACACACAAATACAAACTCTAAAAACAGACACAAACAAAAAACTAAAGGAACACAAACTCTTAGAAAAAGAGATAAACCCAACAAATCAAAACAAAGATGATATAAACAAAGAGTTACAAAAACTACAAAGCACAATAGACCAACTTCAAGAAACCATAGGAAGTATCTCAAAAGAGTTAGAGATAAATACCCAAAACATAAAAAAATCAGAAGATAAAATCAAACAATGTGAGCAGAAAAAACAAGCCTTCCAAGTATGGGTAAAACTAAACGATATGATAGGCTCAAGCCAAGGGGACAAGTTCGCCAAATTTGCCCAAGGTATAACCCTAGACCAACTAATCTACCTAGCAAACAAACATCTAGAAATACTAAGCCCAAGATATGAACTCCAAAGAAACACAGAATCAAACAAACTCTTAGATATAGAGATAATAGATGGTTTCCAAGGAGACGCAGTGAGAGGTGTAAACACACTCTCAGGAGGAGAAAGCTTCATAGTAAGTCTATCTTTAGCCTTAGGACTATCAAGTCTAGCAAGCCAAAAGATAAGTATAGATTCACTTTTCCTAGATGAAGGATTTGGAACACTAGATTCAGATAGCTTAGAGCTAGCACTAAATGCACTAAACCAGTTACAAAGTTCAGGAAAGATGATAGGTGTGATTTCCCATGTGGAAGCACTAAAAGAGCGAATTCCATTGCAGATAAAGGTTGAGCCTAAGGGTGATGGGACGAGTGGTTTGGAATTGAATTAAGGAGGAAACTCAATGATTGAAGAAATTGAATTTAAAAATGTAGCCACATATGATGGTTTTGGTAGTACTATAAGTAATTTACAAAAAATAAATTTTATTTATGGTGCTAATGGAAGTGGGAAAACTACTGTTTCTAATTTTATTTTGAATCCTAAAGATAGTAAATATCAATTCTGTAAAATTAAATGGAAAAATGAACAAAATATAAATACTATGGTTTATAACAAAACATTTAAAGATAATAATTTTAATTCTTCTAATACTATAAAGGGTGTATTTACTCTTGGTGAGGCAACCGAAGATGATATAAAGCTTATTGAAGAAAAAAAAGAACAACTTAAAACTATTGAAGAACAAGGTAGTCGTTATAAATCTTCATTGATAGATTTAGAAGGGAATCAAGAAATAAAGGGGAAATTGCCTGAACTTAATGACGAGTTTAAAGAATATTGTTGGAAAAAAATATATAAAGAATATGAGCCCCATTTTAAAGAAGCATTTAAAGGCTCAATGCAAAAGCAATCTTTTCAAGATAAAATATTACTAGAATTTAAAAATAATGAAACAGACTTATTAGATATTGAAGAATTAAAAGAAAAAGCAAAAACAATATTTGGTGAAACTCCAGATAAATTAACTACTATACAAAATATTGAATTACTAGAATTATTGGAAATAGAAGAAAATAAATTATTATCAAAGAAAATTATTGGTAAATCAGATGTAAATATTTCAAAATTAATTCAAAGTTTAAATATTAATGACTGGGTAAGCCAAGGAAAAGAATATATACAAGACAATAATATTTGCCCATTTTGTCAAAATAAAACTATTACAGATGAATTTAGAAAACAATTAGAAGAGTATTTCGATACTACTTTTATTGAATCTATTGATAAAATAAAAGAATTAGAACAAAGATATAAATTACTATCTGAAAATACAGTTAACCAATTAAACCATATTGAGCAAGAACAAAAATTAAATAAAAATTCAAAACTTGATATAGAGATGTTTTCAATTTCTTCAAAAACTTTAAGTGCTCAATTAATTTCTAATAACAATGTTTTATCTAATAAAGTGAACGAACCAAGTAGAAGTTTAGAATTAACATCAACTAACGAGCAATTAGGAAAAATAAGAGACTTAATACTAGATGCTAATAAAGAAATAAGTAAACATAATAAAATAGTAGATAATTATCAGACTGAAAAAAAATTATTAATAAGCTCTATTTGGAAGTTTATAGTTGAATTATATAGAGATGATATAGAGAAATATATAAAAAAATATGAAGGCTTATCAAATGGCATAAAAAAACTATGTGAACAGTATAAAGAAAAGCAAAAAGAGTGGAAAGAATTAAATAATGAAATAAAAGAGCTAGGTAAAAATGTTACGAGTGTACAACCTACAATAGATAAAATTAATGATACTTTAAAATATTATGGTTTTTTAAATTTTGAAATTCTTCCTTCTGAAATAGATAAAAATCAATACCAAATAAAAAGAGAAGATGGAACATTGGCACAAGAAACTCTAAGTGAGGGAGAAATTACTTTTCTAACTTTTCTCTATTTTTATGAGTTATCAAAAGGGGCTATAAATGAAGAAGAAATTTCAAATGATAGAATATTAGTAATTGATGATCCTATATCAAGTTTAGACAGTAATGTTTTATTTGTGGTTAGTACATTAATAAAAGATATTATTGATAATATTAGAGAAAATAGAGGAAATATAAAACAATTAATTCTGTTAACTCATAATGTTTATTTTCATAAAGAGGTATCTTTTATTAATAGTAGAGATACAAATGGAAGGAATGATGCATTTTTCTGGATTTTAAGAAAAAACAATAAGGTATCATTATTTAATGAATATGAGAAAAAAAATCCAATTCAAACCTCATATCAACTTCTTTGGCAAGAAATAAAAGATAGAAATTCAAATTCTATACTTACTATTCAAAATACAATGAGAAAAATCATAGAAAACTATTTCAAAATTTTAGGTAACTATAAAGATGAAAATCTTATTCAGAAATTTAAAACCTATGAACAACAATTAATATGTAAATCATTGATTTCATGGGTAAATGATGGGTCTCATAGTGTATCTGATGATTTATTTATTGAAGTTCAAGATAACTCTATAGAAAGTTATTTAGAAGTATTTAAAAATATTTTTATTTTTACAAATCATGAAGGACATTATAATATGATGATGGGTATAGAAGGAGAGGAAAATGCCATTTGAAAAAGAATTAATTGAACAAATTGATGAGTATGCAAGAAGATTTAAATCTTTTAGAGAACAGGTTTTAAATGGTTTAAAAAAATTAGAAGAGAAAAATGAGGAGCAATAATGAGATTTAATTTTAGTGGGCTACAAGGCATTTATAATCAAGCTATAAATGATAATGAAAAGACATTAGCATTTCAACTTAACAATGGAAATGGTCGATTTGTTTTTATGATGTTCTTTGATGATACAGATGACTCAAAGGATAAGTTATTTATTTTTTTAAGAAATATAAATTTTTTGGTAAAATTAAAAATGTATGGAAGTCATAGACAAGGTACTTTTGATGTATATATCAAAGAATATATTCAAGAAAAAATAATAGAAGAATTACAGTTAAATGGAAATCATGGTAATTTTAGTTTTGAAGATTTTTTAATAGAATTGAATACACAAATTCCGGATACGTATAATCGTGCAAACCGAATTCAGACAATAAGACAAATTTGGAACAATTTGGATAATGATTTTAGAAATGAATTGGTTGATGAAGCAGAAAGAATAATATTAAAAGGAATTGTACATTTGCCTGAGGGTAAAAGTCCTAGAGAAAAAACCTTAAGAAAAGCATATACTTACATTGATGCTAATCCTGATGATATTTCTGATTTACTTGAATCATTAAAAGAAAGAAATATTACTCTTTCATGGACAGATAATCCAGATTTAGAAATTTCATTTGCTGATGCTTTAATGAGAATTAATTAACTAATATGAACATCTCTAAATCCCTCTACACAAATGGTATCCAATGCTCCAAAGCACTTTGGTTTAAAAAATACAAGCCAAGAATAGAAAATAAAGAAAGGATAAAGTTTTGTTAAAAAGTTATGAACTGATTGAAAAAATAAAAGATAATGTATTATTAGTAAAAAATCTTAAAGATGAGCAGTTAATAGTAAAAACATATTCAAAAGATAGTAATGAATACTCTACAATTTATCTTCATGAGATAAAAGCTTTAGAAAAACTAGTTCATCAAAATGTAGTGAAAATTGAAAAATCAGAGGAAGACGAAGATAATTATTATTTACTATTTAAGTTTATTCAAGGTGAAACTATTTCTTCTTCATTTAGAAATTTAAATAGTGATAGAGAAAAATACAATTTCTTAAAAACTATAAATAAACTATTAGATGCATTAAATTATATTCATTTGAATAATTACACCCATAATGATTTAAAGCCAAACAATATAATAGTAAATTACAACAAAGAACCTTATATATTAGATTTTGGGACAGCAACTATTTCAAATACTATTACTAAATCAGTAAGTGAATTATCACTATGGTATGCAAGTCCTGAACAGAAGAATAATCTAGATGTAGATTTACGTTCAGATTTTTATTCTTTGGGTGTTACAATAATTGAAACTTTAGTAGAAGAACAATTATTTGAAAAATTCATAGAAAAGAAAATATCTATAGAAGAGCTAATAAATAATATAACTTTTTTTACAGATGGTAAAAATGAAGAATTAATAAATATTCTAAAACAAATGACTTATGAAGATAGAAGCTATAGGTTTGACAATGCTAAAGAAATTATCACTCGTATAAACAATATTTTGAGTTTCTTTAATTTTGAAAATGAATATGAGTTAAACCTTAGCGAAACAGTAAAAAGTCAATTAATTGAAGACTATAATAAATCTCCTTGGGATATATTAGAATTTATAAATGAGAAACTTAATAATGAAATCAAATATGTAGAATATGGTAAAGATCAAGAAGACAGGGATCAAGTAAAAATTTGTACTAAAGATTTAGTATTTTATTGTGGCATTAAAAGTAATGATCACTTTTATGTTTTTAGATATTCTCAAAGAGTACCAGATTCGATTAAACAAAATGGACATATATTAGAAGATAAATTTATATTATCAGAAGGACGTCCTTTATCTAAATATAATTCAACTGATGAATTAATTGATAAGCTAATTAGATTAGATAAAAAAGAAACAAGAGAAAAAGAAGAAAGAAAAGAAAAAAAAGATTTTTTAACAAAAACAGAACAGCAGTTAAAAATTGAAAGAGCAATTTTAGATAAAAAGAATATTTCATTATATGCATATACAAAAAACATAAAGAAGGCAAAAAAAGAGTTTACAGCAAAAGTCATTAATCAATCAAATATTAAGATTAAAAAAGAGCATTTAAAAAGTACAATAGAAGAAAAATTTGTACATAAACTATTTGATGATGGTTTTATTGATGATCCAAATAACCAAGATTTACTGGAGTTATTAAATAGTTTGATTGAAAACTTCTTTTTTGAAAATAATAAAAATGATATAGCAAAAAAACTTTCAATCATTCAAAAAAAAGAACAAAATGTTGCAAAGAATATATTAATATCAAGATATGAAGAAATTAAAAGTAATATGAAAAAACTTGAATTTAATGCAAGTTTATTATTCTTTATGTATCCAGAGTATTTAATTAAGCAAAAAGAAGAGGAAGATTTTTTTGAACAAAATGATGATGTAATAGTTGAGGGAGTAAATAAAAAAAATAAGTTTAATTCACAATGTTATGTACAAAACACAAATGTTATAAAAAAAGAAATAAATTTAAAACATGATAAAGAAATATCAAAAATACCAGATGAAATAAAAATATCTTTTGATTATGCTCGTAGTAGTGGAGTATTAAATAAGCAAGAATATTCAATAAAGGATTTAAAAAGCAATAATACAATTATTGATAACTTACTGGGTAAGATTTCTAATCCAAACTCTCTTGCACCAAAAAGAGAAATTCCTAAAATAGATATAGACATTCTTATTAATAAAAGGTTAGATGAAAATCAAAAAGAAGCAGTTGAAAAGGCTCTTAGTTTAGAAATAGGTGAATACCTTGTTATTCAAGGACCTCCAGGAACAGGTAAAACTACAGTAATAACAGAAATAATTCAACAAATTTTGAGAAGAAATAAGTTAGCTAAAATTTTGGTTACTTCGCAATCTAATCAAGCAGTAGATAATGTATTGGAAAAAATATGTGAAAATGAAAATAAAATTGTTAGATTTGGTAATGATAAAAGTAAATTTTCTAATACAGCACTAAAATATCATGAAGAATCAGTTTTTTATAGTTATTTACAAGAAATTAAAAAAAGGTTGGAAAGTGATAATACAAATTACTTTTTAAAAGGAGAAAAATTAGACTCTCTTCATAAAAGATGGAAAAGTACTATACTTCAAGGTGATGATGAGTTAAAAACACTTTTATTTAAAAAAATAAGAGTAATTTTTGGAACTTTAGTTGGAATAAGTAGTTGGCAAGATTTTAGAAGTATAGAGTTTGATTATATTATTGTTGATGAAGCAGGTAGAGCAACTTTGCCTGAGTTAATGATACCACTTAGAAAAGCAAAAAAATTTATTTTAGTAGGAGATCATAATCAATTGCCACCAATTGTTGATGATACTGTTCTATCAAAAATGACTGATTATAATAAAAAAGATTTAGAAACAACACTATTTGAAGAATTATATGAAAAAATAGAGCATAATGATTTTAAACATTTTTTAAAATATAATTATCGTTCACATTCAAGTATTGCTAAATTGTACAGTGAAGTATTCTATTCTGGAAATATAGAAACTAAAGATGATTTAGTTAGAGAACATCAGCTAGGCTTTGAAAAGAAAGTTTATTTATATAATACTTCAAATATTGAAGATAGATTTGATAAACAAAGAGGTACGGGAAAAATTAATGATGCAAATAAAAAAGTTATTATAAAAATTTTAGAAGAACTTCAATTAAATGCAACAAAATATGATAAATATAAATCTGTAGGAATTATTACACCTTATTTGGTTCAACGGGATAATTTACGAACTTCTATTGGACAATTAAAATCAAAATTTGATAAATTAGACATTGCTGTTAACTCAGTAGATGCATTTCAAGGAAGTGATAGGGATATAATTATTTATGATATGGTACGAAGTCAATCTGACTCAAGAGTAAATATAGAGTTTATTGCTGATGAGAAGAGGTTAAATGTTGCCCTTTCAAGAACAAAAGAGTTATTGTTTTTAGTTGGAGATGCAAATTTTATTTATAGTTGTAATTTAAAAGAAGGCGATAATCCATTTAAAAAAATTATTGATTTGATTAATCAAGATAAAGATTACTATGAAATTAAAGAGGTGACGGATGAATAATATACAAAATACTATAGAGTATAAGGAAATACTTGCAAGAAAATATTATGAGTATTATCTTGATGAAAAATATGAACTGTATGATATTCAAGAGTTTTATTATCCTTATTTTAAAATCACGTGTAATTGTATTTTTAGAGAAAAAACAAAATTATCAATAATAGAAGAGATTTTTTTAAGTGCTATAAAAGAGGGTATAAATGATTTAAATGAACTTGAGAGTTTTTTAGCTCTAGACAAAGAAGTCTTTGAAGAATTAGCTGCACGCTTGCATATCGATAAACTATTTGTAGAAACACCTATTTTAACTTTAACAGATGCAGGTATTAAAGTACTAAATGATAGTGGAATACTTACAACTCAAGAAGATGACAAATATGTACTTTTAGATGCTATTTTAGGTACTCCTATTTCTATAGATATGACAGACGAACGAAAAAAAGATAAATCTAAAAATAAAAATAATTTAAGAGTACAGATCCCATATCCTAAAACTGAAACATTGGATAAAAATGTTAATAATAAAGCATTGCAGACAGTATTATTTGAAAGTATAAAAAGTACAAATAATAAAGAGAAAGAGATATATGAAATAAAAGAAATATTAGATACATATAAATTTCATAAAAAATATTATGCACTTTTTTTTAAGAATGAAAATAATCCTAAAAAAGTATTGATTTTAAATAATGGTGAACCTAATGATGAACTAACTAATATAGTTAGTGATTTTGAACAAAAAGGAAAGAATTTATTTGATTTATCAAAACTTGCTAAGGAAGAACATAACGAACTATTAAACGATAAAACTATAAAAGAGTATTCTGAAATAGATAACTTAGATAATGGTACTCAATTAAGTACATATGAACATCCTAAGTTCTTTGATTATGCATTTAAGTATTCAAAAAAAGAAGTTGTTATTGTTTCTCCTTGGATTAGGTGGGAAGTTATAAAAGAAAAAAAAGTATTTATAGAAAATGCTTTAAGAAGAAATGTAAAAATTACTTTTAATTATGGTATGGGTAAAAGAGAAGATTTAGATTTAAAATCAAAAAATTTTTTTGATGAAATGAGAAGTAAATATAATAATTTACTGGTTTATACTACACGTAATGAAAAAGATCATTCCAAAATATTAATTTGTGATAGAGATTGGATGATCACAACAAGTTTTAACTGGACATCATTTAAAGGAGATATAAATCGAGAAGAAAGGAAAGAAAAAGGTACATTTTTAAATGATAGAAGTGAAATTTTAAAAAATATTGAAGAATATTCAAATGAACCTATCTAAATCCCTCTACACAAAAGGCATTCAATGCTTCAAAGCACTTTGGCTTAAAAAGTACAAGCCAAGTGTTTTAACACCACCAGATGAACAAGCACAGGCTATATTTGAAACTGGAAATATAGTCGGAGACTTAGCATGCCAGCTTTTCCCTGATGGTAGGGAAGTACCATACACTACAAAGTATGATGAGATGATAACTACTACAAAAGAGTGGATAGATGAGGGATTGTCTAATATATACGAAGCTACTTTTAGCTATGAGGGCATACTTATCATGGTAGATATTTTAAAAGTAGAAAGTGATGGGATATCTATCTATGAGGTTAAAAGTTCAACTGAGGTAAAAGATATCTATTTAGATGATGTATCTATTCAGTATTATGTTCTAAAAAACTTAGGTTTTAGTATAAAAAGTGCAAGTGTAGTACATATAAACAATGAGTATGTAAGAGGTGAGTCTTTAGAGTTAGACAAGCTTTTTAAAATAGTTGATGTCACAAGTGAGGTACAAAACCTACAGTCAAATATCCCAATCATATTAGAAGAGTTTGAAACCTACCAACAAGCCATACCACAATACAAAGGTATAAAACCCTTTGAGCAAATCCCTTTTCAATACTCACTTCATATAGAGTATGAAGATGGAACATTAGAACATAAAGAGTATTTGAGTGAGGATAGCCAAGATAGTAAATATGAGTTAGCACAAAAGTTATGTGAAGATATTCCAAGTGATGTTACAGTATTGGCTTACAATATGAGTTTTGAAAAAGGTGTGATAAAAAGACTAGCAAACCTTTTCCCCGAGCTTAGCTCACACCTACTAGCCATAAATGAAAATATGCAAGACCTTATGGTAGCTTTCCAAAAGAAATGGTATGTAACACCAAGTATGAAAGGAAGCTATTCTATCAAGTATGTATTGCCTGCATTAGTTCCAGAGTTTGAAAAAGTCTACAAAGAGTTAGAAGGCGTACAAAATGGAAGCCAAGCTATGAATGTCTTTGCAAATATGAGTAAGCTAGATGAGGACGAGAAGCTGAAACTTAGAACTTCACTTTTAGAGTATTGTAAACTTGATACTTTGGCTATGGTGAAGATATTAAATAAATTAAAGGAGACATAATGGCAGGAGCATATGCACACTTAACAATAGTAAATAAAGCATGTACGGAAAGTGAATTAGAAGAATTAGGACTTAGTAATGATGCACTTATAGCATTAGAAGAATATACAACTTTTATAGAGCTAGGTTCTGTTAGTCCAGATTATCCATATCTGGCAATTACAGAAAAACATAAAAAATGGGCAGACTCAATGCACCTAGATATGAAAACAAAATCTTTTATTTTAAAAGGTATTGAAGAAGTTAAAGCAATAGAAAATGAAGAAGATAAAAGAAAAGCTTTTGCGTGGCTTTGTGGACTTGCAGGGCATATTGTTACAGATGTAGTTATTCATCCTGTTGTTGAATTAAAAGTTGGTCCATACGAAGGAAATGAAGCAGAACACAGAAACTGTGAAATGCATCAAGATGTTTATATCTATAAAAAGATTACAGGATATGGAGACATTTCTGAAACTGAACAATTATCTTTGTTTGGTAAAGAGTGTAGTCATGAAGGAGATACTGACAAGTTAAATAAAGTTATCTCTTCAGTATGGGGGAAAATGCTTGAAGAATTAAATAAAGAAGAATACTTAACCAACAAACCAGAATTTGATACGTGGCATAGTAGATTTCATAATTTAGTATCAACAGTAGAAGAGACACAAAACTTTCCTACTATATCAAGACATGTCATAGGATTAGATGGTGGAATAATATATCCTAAATCTGAAGAAGTTAACATTGAAGAGTATATTGAGAATTTAGAAGTTCCAGGTAACAAAACTATGCATTATGATGATATTTTTAATAAAGCAGTCTCTCAAGTGCAAGAAACTTGGAAGGTTTTAGATGAAGCAGTATATGGCAATGGAAATAGTCATTTAGAATATTTTGCAGATTGGAACTTAGATAATGGTAGAACATCGTCTGATGAATTAGAGTATTGGGCATAAAAGGAAATAAAATGAAGAAGATATTAATAAAAAGTTTATTGATTGTTTTTGTAGCTAATTTAATTACTGGTTGCTCTTTAAAAAGTGATGATTTAATTGAATTAAAACCTAAGTTGAATAACCTAACAAAAAGAGCAAATAGTGCAATCAAAAGAAGAGGTATTGAAGTATCTAATGTAAATGAGTATTTGGCTACTAAAAATCCAATTTTGATGGAAAGTTTTAAAGATTATGATTTAAAGATTAAGTATGAAAATAAAATTACTGTAGTTCTTGTATGTAAAGATGAAAAAGCACTTTATGAAGATTTGTCTTGTGATTTAAAAATTGATGAAGATTATACAAAAGAAGATAAAGTTTGTGGTTTTTATATTTTAAATCCTAGTTGTGATAAGTAAATAGATATAAAAGGATAATATAGAAATATGAAAAGAGAAGAGTTTTTAAACAGGTTATTTAAATATTATGATTTAGCACTTAGGATTGATAATGTTCTTGGAACAAAATATAAAAAAACTCAGATATCTTCATATCATGTAAGTGATAAAATTAATAAAGAATATGATAAAAAGCTAGAAAAGAATCATTATTTTTCATTAGATAGTAATTTTAAGAATAACTTTTTGCCTATTGAATATCTTAGTGAAGATACAATTGAATCATTTTTTCATGAAGTGTCATATTTTGAAAGAACTGTAAATTTTGAAGGGCAAAAACTTAAAAAAAGATATGATCCCCCAAATATCTATGAACATAATAAATTTATTTTTTCAAAAGACTCAAACTTTTTTCAATATGGAATATCATTTAATCTTTTAAAAGAAAATCCTTTTTCTAATTATTCTAAGTTTGTTCCTTCTTTTGTGATACTTTTTCCAAACTATGATGAAGAGTTTAATTTTTTAACACCAGATAAAATATTTATTGAGATAAAAAGATATTTGGGGTATGGCTTAACAGAAGATGAAGAAGAATTTTCTTGTGAGATTAAGCCTTATTTGGTATTTAATCCAAAAATACTAGAACCATATTCTTTAGAAACACCATATATTAACTTATCATCATTTGAAAATACTAAAAAGCAAATAAATGAATTTCTAGAGCCTGTTTTTAAATCAGATAAATATAATATAGAAAAAGAGTTTCAAAATGAAGCCTTTATTATTGGGATTTCACAAAATCTGAATATGGGATTGACAAAAATTTATGATACTATCTTTGAACATCAAAACATTAATAATTTGATATATTCATACTTTAGTGTGGATAGAAGAAAAATGAATGATATAATCTATCCTAAAATAGAAGCAAGTGAGATTATCACTACTAAAAAAATTATAAATTCTTATTCTTCTCATTTTGGTTCCTTTGATAAAGAATATCCCTTAGCACAAACACAAAGAGAAGCATTGAGTTGTTATCTTGAAGATAAAAATGTATTACCTGTAAATGGTGCGCCAGGAACAGGTAAAACTTCATTATTGAGAGGCATATTTGGTGATTATACAGTAAAAGCAGCTATAAAAAGTTATGAAAGTTATTTAAAAGAAAAAGTTGTTTTATTTTCTACTCCTAATAGTTTGCTCCTCTACAAACAATCAAGCCTTAACAAATATTTCTGAGGGAATAGACTCAGGATTTATTGAAACTTCTAAAAAGAACGATAGTAATTTATATAAACGATGGTTGATTGATGATGTTAAATTAGAAAAAAAGACTATAAACTTTAATAATAATTTGTTTGTTCCTTCTGTTAGAAGTACAATAAAAAGAACATATGAACTTTCTAAAAATGATATGCAAACAGTAGGAAATATAATATCAAAAAATCCTCTAATTTTTATAAATGAATATTTTAAATACAGAGAAATAGATATGTTTTGTGAAAAAGTTGATAAAAGAACTTTGGACCTTTTAAATAAAGCTGCAAGGTTTTTCTTTAATAAAATAAATGAAAACATAGAAGAGTTACAAAAATTAACATCTCATATTCAAAATAAAGTAGATAAGTTAAGTAAGATTGAACTACATTTAGTAACAAAATATATAGAAAAAGGTATTCAAGAAGATCTTATAAAAGCTACACTTTCTCAAATAAAAGAGCACTCAGAAAAACTTTCTACTTCATTGTCTAGATTTAGGTCTTTTCAAAAAGAGTATAAACAAATAGAAAAAAATATACTAAATTTAAAAAATACAATAAAAGAGTATAAAGATGAAGCTTTTGAAATTGAAAATTCTATATCTTTATACGCAAATGAAATTGAAAATATAAATAAACAAATAAAAACAGAACAATCTTATTTAAGTGATTATAAAATATCGCCACATTATAGTAGTTGTTTTGAAGAGATTAAAGATAAATATAGAGATAAATTTGCAAATGAAAAAAACGATATAAAAGAACTTCTAAAAACAGATATTGAAAAAGTATTTGAAAGTGCTAAGATATTAGAAAAACTTTCCTATGGACTTTTTAAAAGAGGTAAGATAAAAGATAAGATTGAGTTATTAAATAATTCATCGCAAGAACAATTGTCTAATCTTCAGACTAACTTTTATCAGCATGATTTTTTTATAAACGATTTAAAAGAAAATATATTAAATAAACATAGTAAATATATTAAAGAAGTAGAAAAAAAATTAAGTAAAATTGATATAAATATTACTAAATCTAGTGTAAAACATAGTGAAATAAAATTAGAGATATATCAACTAGAAAATGAAATAGATGACAAAGACATTAAATTATATCAAATAGAAAATTTACTAGATAAAGAGTTTGGTATTTTATCAAATGATATTTTTGAGTTTGAAGATATTGAAAGACTAATTGAATTTGAGGATACATATAAAGAGCTTGCTAGATTAAATGAAAAAAATGAAAGATATGATACTACACAAAGAACTGATATTTTTTATTTTTCTTTACATCTTTTAGAGGCTCTTTATTTTATATCAAATACAAATATGTGGAATACTAAAATAGAGTTAAATAATTTTGATAATAAAGTTATCAAGTGTCCTATATGTCATGAAGGTTCTATGGTTCAAAGTGATAGTGTAATCAAATGTTCAAAGTGTGATAGAAAGTTTTCTTTTAATAATAAGTATTTACCTAAAGAATTAGATGAAGAAAAAATTTTATATATATTAAAAAATTCAAAAGCCACTATTGATGAAATTTCATACTATGTTAACGCAACAGAAGATTTTATAAATATTTCTACTAATGATACAAATAATGATGAACTTTTTAGCAGTTTATATCCTATTTTTCCTATTATAAATATCACTTGTAATAGTTTTGGTACAATAGTTTCAAATAGAAATGATACTTATATAAAAGAAAATATTTTTGACTTTTTATTAATCGATGAAGCAGGTACGATACCTCCTTCTAAAATGATAATATTAAACTGTGCCAAAAAAGTGATGCTATTTGGAGATACTAAACAATTAAAACCTGTCTTTTCTTATGATACTAAAATTGAAAATAGAATATTAGAAGACTTTTATTCTTCAAAAAAAGATATTAGTATTGTTTCAAAATATTTCTCATGTGCTTCTAAAATGAGTAATGAACCAATAATCAAAAAAAATAATAACTCCATGGATATAGCTAATTCAAGTACTAATTATTTTCTTCCTTATAATAAAAGTAAAATGGAAGGTGATATTTGGTTAAAGGAACATTTTAGATGCCAAACTCCTATTGTACAAATTTCTAATGAAATATCATACTTTAATGAAATTAAACCATTAAAAAAAGATAAATATCAAGATAAGAGTTGGAGTACATTGTTATTTATAGAACATGAACATCAAAAAAGTTCATATAATACAAATCAAGGTGAAGTTGGTGAAATTATAAACTTTATTATAGATAGAAAAGAACGTTATATTAATGAGTTTTTAAAGAGAATTAAAAATAAAGAAGATATTACTGATGAGGATTATTATAATTCAATAGGAATTATTACACCATTTATAAATCAGGAAAATTTATTAAAAAAAGAAATTATTAATAAAATTGGAAGCCATAAAGACGATATTAAAGAACCAATTATCAAAGTAGGTACTGTTCATAAATATCAAGGTTCAGAAAGAGATATAATAATCTTTTCATCTGTTTATAATAAAGAAAATGAAGGAAAAGCTCCTAATTTATTTTTTAATAGAGATGAACCTGATATGATAAATGTTGCAGTAACTAGAGCTAAAGAAATATTTGTACTATTTGGAAATAGAAAAACAATATCAAATAGTGAAACTTTTTCTGGTGTGATGGTAAATCATATTGATGAATATAAAAACAAAAAGACAAAAAAATAAAAAATCTTACGTTATATATTCTTTATGATTTTTTTCTGAAGAAAGAAAATAGCAAAAAAGGGATAATGACCTTTTAATTAGCAAGATAGAATTTAATTTATTAAGCAAGAGATAACACATGACACTTATATACAAAATAATAGCCTATATCATAACTATACCATTGTTTACCATCTGGCTACTTTTTTGCTTTATCATTTCACTTATTGGTTCGATGCTTTATAAAAAGAGAATTTATATTGATTTTTAGATAGGGTGAAAAAAAGAGAGACTATTTGTAGTGTGTTAAATAATAAAAAATATCTAAGTGATGAAGAGTATGAGTTTGAGACTGTTGAGGTGGCTTGTATTTATGATGAGCTTACTTTTAGGGGATATTTGTTTGTTTTAACTCCTGTGATTTTTTTACTAAAGCATTTTAGTTTTACTGATGATTTTGTTTTTTATCTTGTAAAAAAGTGGATGGATTTACATAAGTTTCAAAGAGAACACAAAAAAAGACCTAAGAGTTTTTTCTCATCTCTTATGTCTTTATGTGTTTTACTTGCCTTTTTTGTAGGACAGGTTTTGTATAGGATAAAACCTTAATTACTTAGTAGTTGTTTCTAAATTAAATAAATGATACTATTTATAAAAAACTTTAATCACTTAAGGAAATAAATATGAAAATCGGATTTATAGGATTAGGAATCATGGGAAAACCTATGGCAAAAAATCTATTAAAAGCAGGGTATGAATTAGTTGTTACAAATAGAAGTAAAGCTTCTGTTGATGAGTTGGTATCTGCTGGTGCTGTTGGTGCAAGTAGTGCTAAAGAGGTTGCTCAATCTTGTGATGTGATTATTACTATGCTTCCAAACTCTCCGCAGGTTAAAGAGGTGATTTTAGGTGAAAATGGTGTGATAGATGGTATAAAAGCTTGTAGCATTGTTATAGATATGAGTTCTATTGCTCCTTTGGTTTCACAAAGTATAGCTCAAGAGTTAGCAAAAAAAGATGTAGAGTTTTTAGATGCTCCTGTAAGTGGTGGTGAGCCTAAAGCAATTGATGGAACACTTTCTGTTATGGTTGGTGGCAAAAAAGAGATATTTGATAAGTGTTATGATATTTTGCTTTCTATGGCTGGTTCGGTTGTATACACAGGAAAAGTTGGAGCTGGAAACACTACAAAACTTGCAAATCAAGTTATTGTTGCACTAAATATTGCTGGTATGTGTGAAGCTTTGGTATTAGCCACAAAAGCTGGAGTTGAGCCAGAGTTAGTTTATGAAGCAATTAGAGGAGGACTAGCAGGAAGTACTGTTTTAGATGCAAAAGCTCCTTTAGCAATGGATAGAAAATTTGACCCAGGTTTTAAAATCAATCTACATATAAAAGATTTGCAAAATGCACTTGATACAGCCCATGAGATTGGAGCACCTGTTCATCTTACATCTAGTGTTATGGAGATTATGCAAGCTATGAAAGCTGAGGGGGAAGATCATTTAGACCATGGTGCTTTGATAAGATATTATGAAAGATTGGCAAAAGTTGAAGTAAAAAGGTAAGTAAAAATACTCTACCTTTTTCCTCTAATGCTATCTAAGTAACTGTATATTGTCACTTTTGAAACGCCCATATATTTTGCGACTTTATCAATAGAGCCTTTTACTAAAAAGATGCCTTTTTCATCCATAAATTTGATGATTTCTAGGCTATCTTTTCTTGTTAGTTTTTCTATGTTAGTATTTTCAAAAATCTTTTCTATAAGATTGTCAAGGATACTTACTATATCTTGGTCAAGAACATATTTCTCTGATTCTTTTGTTTCTTGCCCTGATGATGCTCCTAAAAAGTCTTGCAACTCTTCTTGCAAAAGATGAGAAAGAGTCAAATCATAGTTTAAGCATAGCATACCTATTACTTCATCTTTTTCATCACGAATCAAAGCTGATGAAGATTTGATTTTTTTTCCATCTTCTGTTTCAAAAAAGTAGTTAACTACATAGTCATCTTTAAAATCTTTATTTAGTAATACCATTTTTATTAGATGATCAAAACTTTGACCAACTTTTCTACCAGTAACATCACCATTTGCAGCGTAAACTACAGAGTTTTTAGGTTGTGTTAAATCATGCAATACCACTTCGCAATTTTTTCCAAATGTTTTTACAATCATATTTGCAATGGGTATATAAGCTTTAAGAACTAAGTGCATTAAAAGTCTCCTTGTCAAAGTGTAATATATCAAAAAAATGCTAAATTATTTAGTGGTCAGATTTCAATCCAGCCCCACACATAGATATTAAACAATCACTTAGTTTCTCATTTGTTTTGCAATACTCTAAATATGCTGCATATGAAGCAGCTGTTGTATGTTCACAATATACTCCTTTTTTAGCAAGGATTTTTCTACTTTCAACTATTTTATCTTCTGGTGCAATAATTGTTTTGATATTGTATTTATAAATATACTCTAAAATCTCTTCTCCACGCATTGGTACACCAATTGCAATACCTTCTGCCAATGTGGGTTTTAGACTTACTTTTGCAGGTTTTGCTTCTTTGTTTTTTACAGCTTCTACAAAAGGAGGGCAGTATTGGCTTTGTATTGCATAGATATTTGGCATAGATTTGATTAGTTTACTTTCAAGTAACTCTTCTAAAGCTTTAATTACACCTATAAATAAAGTTCCATTTCCAAGTGGTACAAATATGTTTTTAGGGATTCTGTTTAGTTGTTCATATACTTCATAGATATAAGTTTTTGTTCCTTGATAAAAAAATGGATTATAAACATGATTTGCGTAAAAAACTTTTTCTTTTTCTACTTTTTGTCTGCAAATATCAGCACAATCATCCCTTGAGCCATCTGTTATTGTAACTTTTGCATTATGAGATTTTATCATATCTATTTTTTTAGGAGATGTTCCTTTGGGAACAAATATTTCACACTTTATATTTGCTTTTGCACAATATGCAGCGATACTATTTCCTGCATTTCCACTGCTATCTTGAACAACACTTTCTACTCCTATTGATTTGCAATGAGATATTAACATAGCTGCACCTCTATCTTTAAAAGATAGTGTTGGCATAAAATAGTCCATTTTTAATAAAACATCTTTATCAAACTCAATAATAGGAGTCATTCCCTCTCCTAAAGTGATATCTTTGTAACTATCATCTATTATGGGCATAAACTTTCTATATCGAAAAAGTCCCCATGTGTTTTTATCTACTAAATCTAAATTAAATTTTGGTACATGAAAGTGTAATTTCCACAATCCACCACAATCACACTTTGCTTTGTGTGTTCTTATATCTTCAGTTTTTTCACATTTACTACAAATATATTTCATAATAATCTCCTTTAACAAGCTGCTATAACATCAATTTCAACTTTAAAACCAAAGTGAAGTTTTGCTAAAGCTGTAATTGTTCTTGCAGGTGTATGTTCTGCAAAAAAATCACTATATATTTTATCAACTGTTCCCCATTCATCCAAATCATTAATATAAACATTAACTTTTAAGACTTTTTCTTTAGCTGAACCTGCTTCTTGTAGAATTAATTCTATATTGTTTAGAACTTGTTTTATTTCTTCTTGCATTGTTCCAAACTTTTTTTCTCCAGTTTTTGGATTAATAGAGAATTGCCCTGATATATAGACTCTACTGTCTTCTATTACTGCTAAAGCATAGTGTCCATTTGCTTTTAGATTTTGTACTTTTCTAATTATTTTCATAAGTTCACCTTTTATGTATTTTTAAAAGTATATAATTTTTTATATATTATGTCAACTATTTGTATAAAAAATTATATATTAAAATTGATATTGTCTAGTAAATCACTATTAAAATGAGTTTTATTTGTTATTTTAAAGTGTGTTATATAAAAAAGTATATAAAATTTTATAATTAAAGCCTTTATGCTTTTTTTGATAAACTACGCATATTTTAAAAATAGTTATTTAATAAGGTTTAATCATAATGAATTTAAAAAGTCAGTTGTACTTAATATTTGAAGATCCCTCAAAACATAAATATGGATATTTTATACAAGTTGCTATATATATAAATATTATTGTAAGTATTGTTGTTATGTTTCTTGAAACAGAAAAAAGCTTAAATGAATATTTTGATTTATTTAAAACAATAAATATGGTAAATATATTTATATTTACTTTAGAGTATGTATTAAGAGTCTATTCTATAAATAAAAATAAATTAAAGTATATGTTAACTCCTTTGATGATTATTGATTTGATTGTACTTTTACCTTTTTATCTTACTTTCTTTAATATTGATTTAGGTTTTTTAAGAGGTCTTAGAATAATAAGAATTTTTAAGCTATTTAGATTGGCAAAGTTCAATGAGTTTGATAAAATCATAACAGAAATTTTAAAAGAGAAAAAAGAGGAGTTTTTATATATTGTTATTGCGATTTTTATTCTTTTATTTACATTAACTCCACTTGTTTATTTTGTAGAAACAAAAGCTCAACCTGAAGTTTTCACTAGTATGTCCACAACTTTATGGTGGTCGGTTACTACTTTTACAACAGTAGGTTATGGTGATATGTATCCCATTACTACAATTGGAAGAATGCTAACAACTGTTGTTAGTGCTTTAGGAATTGCTTTTTATGCTATTCCTGGAAGTATTTTTACAAGTAGTTTACTAGATAAAATAAATGAAAAAAGAAAAGAAAAAGATAATGAATAAGTAAATATTCTGAGTTATTATCTATGATATGTTATCATTAAGTAATAAAATTAAAGGTTTATGGTGTTTTACTTCAAATTTCTTATTATTTTTGCTATTTTTATGACTTCTTATGTAAATGCTTCAGAAAAAAAATTAATTTATATTGTTTCTGATATTAGAATTCCTTTTTGGGAGATTATGAGTAAAGGCATTAAAAGTAAGTCATCTAATTATGATTATGATATACAAATACATAGCTCATCAAATAGTGCAAAAATTGAGCTAGAAAATACTGTAAAAGCTATTAGAAGTAAGCCTGATGGTTTGATTATATCTCCAACAAATTCATCTGCTAGTGTTACTATTTTAAAACTTGCAAAAGAAGCAAATATTCCTGTTGTTATTTTAGATATAGGAACTGATAGTGGAGAGTATTTATCTTATATCTCTTCTGATAATAAAACGGGTGCTTATAATATAGGAAAAGTTTTAGTAAAGAAGATGAAAGATTTAGGCTATGAAGATGGTTCAGTTGCAATTGTTGCTATTCCTCAAAAAAGAATAAATGGACAAGAAAGAACAAGAGGTTTTTTAAAAGCACTAAGTGAATCCAAAATTAAAAGTGTAGATTTAAAACAACAAATAACTTGGACTCAAGCAGAAACATATATTTATACAAAAGAGTTTATTAAAAAATATCCAAATTTAAGAGCTGTATGGTTACAAGGTTCAGATAGATATCAAGGAGCACTTGATGCTATAAATGAATTAGATAAAAAAAGTGAAGTTTTATTACTGACATTTGACGCAGAGCCAGAGTTTATAGAGTTAATACAAGATGATATACTTGTAGGTTCAGCCATGCAACAACCTTATTTGATGGGGCAAAAAGCTGTTGAACAATTTTATAATTATTTTAATAACAAAGAGATAATAAAAAATATCCAAATGCCAATACTTGCTATTTCAAAAGATAATATCAAGAAGAAATTACCTCTTATAAAAAGAAATGTTTTAGGTATAGAAAAATAGATGAAAAATGTCAAATCCCTTTATGTTACATTTGCAATTAGTATCTTTTTTATTGTAACTATCTTTATGAGTATTAGTGCTACTTTTTCATATGTAAGTACCAAAAATAGCATCATAGAAAATATGAAAGAGAGTTCAGGAAATACAGTCAATACTTTAAAAAATAATTTAGCAATTCTTATTCCATCATATGCAGTAAATGATTACACAAATCTTTTATATAATGAAATTAAAAATAAAGAAATCTTTGCAATAGTTGTAAAAGATTATAGTATGGGAAAAGTTGTAGGAAAAGAGGCTTATATAACTGGAAAAATCAGACAAGGTGACAATATTGTTGCTTTTGATACGAAAAATAAATCTCATGTTTCTTCTTTAAAAACTTGCTATTATAAAAAAGAGTTTGATATAAAATCAATGTTAAAAAAAGATTTAGGTCATATTACTTTGTGTATATCTGATGAAAAAATGAAAAAAGAGTTACATGGAATTATTTATAAGACTATAAATAATACTATACTTATATCTTTATTTTTAATAATATGTCTTTTTGCTCTTTTTCATTATCTTTTAATGAAACCTATTTCAAAGATAATATCAAGTTTAAATAATACTGACAAAGATGGAATTCCTATAAATGAACTTCCTTTAGCTTTTTCAAAAGAATTAAATTTACTGGCTATTACAGCAAATAAAATGTTGTATTCAATAAAATCTTCAAGAAATATATTGAAAAAAAGTGAAAGCAGACTAAAGTATTTATTAGAAATGAGTCCTATTGCTGTAAGAATTGCAAAAGATAAAGGTACTAAAGTTGTATTTTCAAATCATACATATGCTTCTTTGATAAAAGAAGATTATGTAATTGATTCTGATCCTGAAAAATATTATAAAGATAAAAATGAATATAAACAAATAGTTGAAAAGATGAAAAATAAGGAAAAAATCTTTAATAAAATAATTGAGTTTGAAATAAAAGGCAAAACAGTTTGGGCACTTGCTTCATATATGCGTATAAAATTTGATCAAGAAGACTCTGTTATTGGTTGGTTTTATGATATTACACGAGAAAAAAACTTACAAAAAGAGTTAACAAATCAAAAAAATGAATTTGAAGCAATATTTAAATATACAAAAGATGGATTAGCACTTTTAGATTTACAAAGTAATTTTTTAAAGTTCAATGAAGCTTATTTAAAACTAACAGGTTATACAAAAAAAGAGTTATTGACAAAATCATGTATAGGTTTGACAGCTACTGAAGATAAATCAAGAACTCAAGAAGCAATCAATGATGTTTTAAAAGATGGTTCAAAAATAAATTTTGAAAAAAGTTGCTTAGTTAAAGATGGACGAACAGTAAGAGTTAATATGTCTTTAGTATTACTTCCTGATAAAAAAACAATTCTTTTAAGTGCCAAAGATATTACAGAACAAAATATTATACAATCACAAGCAAAACTAGCTTCAATGGGTGAAATGATAGGTAATATTGCTCATCAATGGAGACAACCATTAAATATCATATCAACAATTGCAAGTAGTATAAAAGTTAAAAATGAGTTTGGACAAAAAGTTGAACTTGATGATTTGTTATTTGATATGACACATATTATGCAACAAACACAATATCTTTCAAAAACAATAGATGATTTTAGAAATTTTATAAAAGATACAAATGAAAAAGAGGTTTTAAGTATTGTTAATACTATTGAAAAAACATTAGTTATAATTCATTCATCTTTCTTAAATAATAATATAAAAATCATAAAAGATTATGAAGATGATATAGAAATATTAGGTTATGAGAATCAACTTATTCAAGCTATTATGAATATATTAAATAACTCAAAAGATGCAATTGTTGAAAATGTGTTAGATGATGATGAAAAAATAGTTCATATAAGCACTAAAATTGTAAATAATGAATTGATTGTTTCTATAAAAGATAGTGGTAAAGGAATAGATAAAAATAATATTGATAAGGTTTTTGAACCATATTTTACTACAAAACATCAAAGTGTTGGTACTGGTATTGGCTTATCTTTAGCACATCAAATTATTACAGAACATCACAATGCTTTGATTGAAGTTTCAAATTGTACTTTTACTGCAAACTCAAAAGAGTATAAAGGTGCTTGTACAAATCTAATATTTAAAATCTAAAAAAGTTTATAAGTTAGTTTTTTTAATATTTTTTTTAATACTTTTGTCTCTTCTTTTGATAATGCATCAAAGAAGTATTTTCTACTTTCAACCATCTCGTCCATACATTTTAATGCAAGTTCTTCTCCATCCTTTTCTAATGAAACCAACATACTTCTTTTATCTTCAGGAGAAGGTACTCTTGAAATTAAATTTCTTTGTTCAAGTTTTTTTAATACCTTTGTCATTCCACCAGATGAAAAAACTGTTGCTGAGTATAAATCTGTGGGAGATAATGTCTTACCATTAAAATACAGTGCTGCTAATACATCTATTTCTGAATGGCTTAAATCATATTTTTCTTTTATAAAATGTTCTGTTTCATTAAACAAATTTCTATATATTAAAGTAATTGGTAGTGCTAAGGCAAACTGTTCATACCTACTGTTTTTTATCGTTTCATTAAAGAATTGGTCTAAGTGTTGTTTTTCCATTTTAAAATTCTATCTAAAATAAGGTTAAAAAGATAAATCTTTCTAGAAAGATATATTTAAGCTAATTAATGTTATCTTTCCAGCAAGATAAAAGGAGTTATTTTGAAAAAGATTTATTTTCTATTTTTTATCCCAATTTTACTTATGGGACAAACCTTAGATGAACTAATAGATTTATCTATTAAAAATAGACTAGTTGATTCATATAAAAGTGATTTAGAATCGTTAAAAAAAGAGTATGATAGTGTAAAAAGCGGTTATTTACCAAGTTTAAATCTTGGTGTAAACTATTCAAAAGCAAATAAAGAACTTGCTTCAACACCTGATAATAATACAACACTTAATGCTTCGATTGATTACACTTTATATGATGGTGGAAAAAAATACGACAGATATTCAAGTTATGAAATGAGTATAAAAGGTAAAAAAGAAGATTTATCTTCTATTAAAAATCAAATATCTTTAGATGTTACTAAATATTATTATGATTATTTGTCATTATTAGCAAAAAAAGATGCAAAAAATAAAGAAATCGAACAGTTAAAAGCTCAATATGAAAGATTAAATAGATTTTTAGAAGCTGGAACTACAACAGAAGATGAAATACAAAAAATTATTTCAAGAGTTCAAAGTGCAAATGTAAGTTTGCATGAAATAGAGTTAGAACTTCAAACTATTATTCATAATTTAAAATATATCACAGGGCAAACAGTAAGCATTGATGATGGTTCATTTGTAGAGCCTTTAAAACAAGAGCAAATTCAAAGTAATAGAGCAGATATAAACTCTTTGAAGTTTCAAGTAAAAGCTTTATTTGAAGATGCAAGTGCACAAAAAAGTGATTATTTGCCAACAATAAGTGTAAGCAATACTTACACTCATGCAGATATGAATTATGATAATAGTGACTTTAAAGCACCTTATGATGAACAAAATATATTTTCAGTTAATTTAAAATGGAATATTTTTTCATTTGGAGAGACAAAAAATAGATTTGAATCAAAATATAAAAAATACATTAGTGCAAAATCAAAATATGAGTATGAAAAAAATAGAGCAAATGTTGATTTACAATTGGCAAAAAAAGCATATGAAATTGCAAAATTAAAGATTGATTCTGCACAAGCTGGATTAAAAGCAGCAAATAGTGCATATGAAGTAATAAAATCAAAATATCAAAGTGGACTAATTGATAATGTTGCTTTTTTAGAATCTCTTAGTGAAAAATATGAAGCAATAAGTGTATTAAAAAGTGCTTTATATGATATAGAAGTTAAAAAAGCAAATCTTATTTATCATAGTGGAAAAAATTTAAAGGAATATATTAGATGAGAAAAAGAGTTTTACCCTTAATAGTTTTAATAGTTTTAGGTTTTAATGCTTGCAGTGATGATACTCAAGCAAAGCAACAAGCAAACTCGAAGCAACAAAGACCTGCTTTACCAGTAAAAGTATTTGATGTTAAAAATGAAACACCAACTATTTCAAAAGAGTATCCTGCTGTTATTACACCTTTTGAAGAGGTAAAGGTAATTGCAAGGGTTTCAGGAACTTTAGAAGAGAAGTTTTTTAAAGAAGGTCAATATGTAAAAAAAGGACAACTTCTATATAAAATAGAAGAAGATGTTTATAAAACAAATTTAAATATGGCAAGTGCAAATGTAAAAAAAGCACAAGCAAATTATAATAAATCATTGAAAGATTATCAAAGAGCAAATAAACTTTTAAAAACTAAAGCTATTAGTGTTCAAAAGTATGATGAATATGTATATATTTATCAAGATGCAAAAGCTCAATTAGAAAGTAGTAAAGCTAGTTTAGAAAAAGCAAAAATTGAGTATGATTATGCAACAGTTGAAGCTCCAATTAGTGGTATAGTTGGTATAAAACAGAGTGATATTGGAGATTATGTTGGAACAAATGCATCTAATTCACTATTAGTTACTATAACTTCAATAAATCCAGTTCATGCTGAGTTTTCACTAACTAAAAATGATGTTGTAAGTTTTATTGAACAAGTAAGAAGTAAAAAGGTATATGTTACATTAGATGTTCTTGGAAAATCTTATAAAGGAGAGATTGATTATATATCTCCTAGATTAGATTTAGATACAGATACTTTACTTTTAAGAGCAAAATTTAATAATGATGATAATAACTTAATTGTTGGTGAATTTACAAAAATCAGTTTAAATAATATTACAGTTAAAAATGTACATATTATTCCAGAAGAGGCTATTTTAAAAACTGCAAATGGGGATTTTCTTTATGTAGTACAAGATGGTATAGCAAAACTTAAACCAATAAAGCTTGGAAGTTTATTACAAAGTGGTGTAGTAGTTAAATCAGGTTTAAAAACAGGTGATAAAATAATTGTTAGTAATATAGCAAAAGTAAGACCTGATACAAAAGTTCAAGTGTTAGGTAAATAGTATGTTTTCTTCATTTTTTATTAAAAATCCAGTGTTTGCTGCTGTTGTCTCTATAATTATTGTACTTACAGGAACAGTATCTATGATAAATTTACCAATAGAGCAGTACCCAAGAGTTATTCCTCCTCAGATTATTGTATCTGCTGCTTATCCAGGTGCAAGTGCTGAAACTATTGCAAAAACAGTAGCTGCACCAATTGAAGAGCAAATAAATGGTGCAACAAATATGATTTATATGAACTCTGTTGCTTCTGATAATGGAACAATTAGTATAAATGTCTTTTTTGAAGTTGGAACAAATCCAAATGATGCAAAAATTGATGTAAATAATAGAGTGCAAGCAGCCTTGTCTAAACTGCCTGAACAAGTACAAAGACAAGGAGTAAATGTAAGAGAAAGGTCACCTAGTTTACTACAAGTAGCTATGTTACACTCTCCTTCAAATGCCCATGATATTAAGTATTTATCAAATTATGCATTAATCAATATTGTTGATGATTTAAAAAGAATTAATGGAGTAGGTGATGCTACTATTTTTGGTGCAAAAGATTATGCTATTAGAGTTTGGATTGATCCTCAAAAATTAGCAAAACAAAAACTAACAACAGCAGAAGTTATTGATGCAATAAAAGAGCAAAATGCACAATATGCAGCAGGTAAGTTTGCAGCAGAACCAATTGTAAATAAACAAATGTTTACTTATACTTTACAAACACAAGAAAGGATGAGTACTCCTGAGCAGTTTGGAAATATTATAATTAGAGCAAATGAAGATGGTAGTGCTTTAACATTAAAGGATGTAGCAACTATTGAGCTTGGTGCACAAAGTTATAATATGACTACAGAGTTAAATAATCAACCAGCTATTCCTATTGGTATATTTTTACAAAGTGGGGCTAATGCTTTAGAAACAGCAAAAGCTGTTGAAAATGTACTTGAAAATGCAAGTAAAACTTTTCCTGCAGGATTAGAGTATAAAATACCTTATGATAGTACAGAGTTTGTTGAAATATCTATAAAAGAAGTTGCAAAAACATTTGTTGAAGCAATTATTTTGGTTATTGCAATTATTTTCTTATTTTTACAAAATTGGAGAGCAACATTAATTCCAGTTTTAGCAGTTCCTGTATCTATTATTGGTGCTTTTATAGGAATGTATGCTTTAGGATTTAGTATTAATTTACTTACACTATTTGGACTTGTTCTTGCAATTGGTATTGTTGTAGATGATGCTATTATTGTTATTGAAAATGTCGAAAGGCATATGAGTGAAGGAAAAAGTGCAAAAGAAGCTTCTTTTATGGCAATGAAAGAAGTATCAAGTGCTTTAATTGCTATTGTATTAGTATTGTCATCTGTATTTATTCCTGTTGCATTCATGGGAGGATTAAGTGGTGAAATGTATAGACAATTTGCAATTACTATTGTTGTATCTATTGCAATTTCTGGTTTTGTAGCACTTACACTTACTCCATCGCTTTGTGCAATTATGCTTAAAGATGTACATACTAAGCCAAAAGGTTTTTTCAAATGGTTTAATAATATGTTTGACAAAGCAACACAAAAGTATTCAGTTTTGGTTCAAAAAACAATTAGATATTCAATATTGAGTATTCTATTATTTGGTGGATTAATTTTTGTATCTTATGATATGTTAAAAGATTTAAAAACAGGACTTGTTCCGCAAGAAGACCAAGGAACGATTTTCTTATTTAGTTATAACCCACCAGGGGCTTCTTTAAGTAGAACTGAAAAATTAACTAAAGAAATAAATCAAATAGTAATGGATAATGAAAATGTTGAAGAAGTAGTTTCTTTAGCAGGTTTGGATTTAGTTACATTTGGTCAAAGAACACATGCAGCAGCTACAATTATTAAATTGAATGATTGGGAAGAAAGACCTAATGCTATGCAACATGCAACTGTAATTAATGAAAAATTTAATAAACAACTAATGGCTACTTCAGATGGATTTACATTTGGTGTTTTACCACCTCCAATTATGGGAATGAGTATTTCTGGTGGATTTGAAATGTATGTTCAAGATAGAAGTGGTGGAAAGATAGAGGATTTAAGTAAATATGTAAATGAGATTGTTTCTAAAGCAAACAAGAGAGAAGAGTTACAAGGTGTTAGAACATCATTAAATCCAAATATTCCACAATATAGAATATTAGTTGATATTAAAAAAGCAAAAGCAAAAGGTGTAAGAGTTGATGAAATCTATAACACTTTAAGTGCAACATTTGGAAGTTACTATGTTAACGATTTTAATTTATATGGAAGAACATATAAAGTAAATCTTCAAGCAAAAGGTGAGTATAGAAAAGGTGTAGAAGATCTTAAATTTGTACTTGTAAGAAGCAAAGATGGACAACTAGTTCCTATTAGTTCTTTAGTAACTGTAAAACCAATTGTTGGTGCAGATATTGTTGAAAGATTTAATCTTTTCCAAGCAGCTAAAGTTTCTGGACAACCTGCACTTGGTTTTAGTTCAGGTGATGCTTTAACTGCAATTGAAGAAGTTGCAAAAGAAGTGCTTCCTCAAGGATATACAATTAGTTGGGTTGGTACAGCATATCAAGAAAAACAAATTTCTAGTAGTAGTGCGCAAGCATTTATTTTTGGTATTGTTTTACTGTTTTTAATCTTAGCTGCTCAATATGGAAAATGGCTAATGCCTATTTCTGTACTTCTTGCAGTACCATTTGCAATTTTTGGGGCAATTGTAGCTACACATCTAAGAGGATTGGAAAATGATATATATTTCCAAGTTGGATTACTTGTTCTAGCTGGACTTGCAGCTAAAAATGCAATTTTGATTGTAGAGTTTGCTTTACAAAAACAAAAAGAGGGATTAAGTTTAGTTGATTCTGCTGTTGAAGCAGCAAAAATTAGATTAAGACCTATTATTATGACTTCACTTGCTTTTACTTTAGGAGTAGTACCTTTAGCATTAAGTAGTGGAGCAGGTGCAGCAAGTAGACATTCATTAGGTACTGGTGTAATTGGTGGAATGATATCAGCAACATTTATAGCTATTATATTTATTCCATTATTTTATATTTTAGTCTCAAAGTTAAGTAAAAAACAAAAATAAAATGGCACAAAAAATTTGTAAACATCAAAAAAGAGAATCAATAGCCTTTTCTTGTAAGAATTTAATCTTACAAGAAGGCTTAAAAGATTTAACAATTTCAAGTTTAGCAAAAGAGGCTAATATTGGAAAAGGTACTATTTATGAGTATTTTGAAAATAAAGAAGATATTGTTTTAGAATTGGCAAATATTCTTCATAAAGAGTATCTTGAAGAAGTTTACAAATTAGCAGCAAAAAAAAACAGTATTGAAGACAAAGTTAAAGTATTGATTTTGACTTCTTATGAAGAAAAATTTATTGAGTATAGAAAAATTTTCAAAGAGTTAATAGGTGTTTCTTACTATAAAACAAACTGTGCTTTTATGCTTTTTCAAAATCATTGGTATAAGCAAAATTATCAACTTTTATATAAATATATACAAAAAGCTATAAAAAATAAAGAGATTAAAGAGAATTCAATTATTTTTATAGATAGTATTTTAAGTACATTTGTAGGATACTTTATGCTCTCTTTTTCTAAATCAGACTTACAAAAGACCATCAATTCTATTGATTCATATATTAATAATCTTTTTTTAATGCTAAGAGTATAAATAAAACTATTTATACTCTGGTTTTTCAAGTTTTTTAATATTTGGATTAAACTCATCCATTATTGTTGGTTCTTCACCTACATCTTCATCTAAAATCCATGGTTCTCTTGCGCTTAATTGTTCATTACCAGATCGTGCTGGTGTGTTTTCTAAACTTAGACTTTTTAATAATCCAGCTATCATAATGATTATAATAACTGAAAAGGGCAATGCAGCTGTTATAACTGCTGCTTGTAAGGTTTCTAATCCTCCTGCTAGTATAAGTACACCTGTTAATAATGTTAAAATTATTCCCCATAAAACTCTATGTACAGCAGGTGGTGTTGTTGAGCCTGCTGATAAGATTGTAGTTATTACTAATGTTCCTGCATTTGCAGAAGTGATTAAATACGTGGCAATTAAAACAATCATTAAAAATGACATTATTTCTCCAAGAATACCAACTTCAAGATTTTCAAGCATAACAAATAGTGCAGAAGATATATCATTGTTTACAGCTGCAACTATATCTTTTCCTAAAAATAACTCTTCATATAAAGCTGTTCCTCCAAATAGTCCTATCCAAACAATTGTTATAAGTGTTGGTGTTAGTAGTACTCCTGCTACAAATTCACCAATAGTTCTACCCCTTGAGATTCTTGCTATAAACATCCCAACAAATGGAGACCAAGCTATCCACCAACCCCAAAAAAATACTGTCCAAACAGATTGCCAATTTGTATCATGTGTTACATTTGTATGGAAAGTTAATCTAACTATATTTTGTATGTAATGACCTGTTGCTTCTACTGTTACTCCAATTAAGTATTGTGTAGGTCCAAATACTAATAAAAAAAGCAATACTATTATACTTAACCAAAAGTTCCCAATTGATAAAAGTTTTACTCCTTTATTTACTCCTGAAACTACAGAAATAGTTGCAATAATCATAATTGCAGTCATTACTCCTAGTTGTAAAAATAAAGATGGCTTAATATTTAAAACCTCTTTTAATCCTGCATTCATTTGCTCAACTCCCAATCCTAGAGTTGTTGCAATACCAAAAACAGTACCAAATACTGCAAGAATATCTACAAAATCACCTAAAATTCCATCCACTTTTCTTCCAAATATTGGATATAGTGCAGAACGAATAGTCAAAGGATAGTCATGACGAAAAGAAAAATATGCCATTGTAAGTGCAATAAATGAAAAAATCGCCCAGCCATTTAGTCCCCAATGAAAAAAACTAAGACTCATTCCTGTAATTGCAGCTTCTGGAGTCATAGCTGAACTTGTAAAGGGATTATTTTGAAATTGTATTATTGGTTGTGCTACAGACCAAAAAAGGATACCTACACCTGTTCCTGCTGCAAACAACATAGAAACCCAAGAAAAAAATGTAAATTCAGGTTGTTCTAAATCTCCCCCAAGTCTTACATTTTTATATCTTCCCATTCCCAGCCAAATCATAAAAGCTAATAAAAATGCTACTAATAAAACATAATACCACTCTAAAAAAGGGTTTAAAAATTCCCTTATATCTTTTAAGTAAATAGCACTTTTTAAAGGAAAATATCCAGTAATAGCAACACTTAAAAGTATCAAAAAAATACTTAGTATTGACATTTTTTTATTCATTCCTTTAAATATACCAATATTTGAAATTTCCATAAGATTCCTTATAGTTAAAATAGAATTTTTTAAGATAACATAAATATCTTAACATATAATTAAGAAATCACTTTTGTGTAACTATGCCTAGGTAATCATATTTTTAAAGCTAGAATTAGCTCTTTTTAGATAAAATTTATCAAATTATACTAAATGGATTTTATATATGATAGTAAATATTACTTTACCAAATAACACTTTTTATGATATTACAATTGATAGGTTAAATGAAATATATTATGATACAAAAGTTGTCATAGTTACAAACCCAACTGTAAGTTCATTTCACTTAGAGTATTTAAAAGAAAAAATTACAGCAAAAGAGATAAGTGTTGTTACTGTGCCAGATGGAGAACAGTATAAAAATATGCAAACAATTGATATGATTTTAGATCATTGTTTTGAGAATAGACTTGATAGAAAGTCACTTTTAGTTGCTTTTGGTGGTGGAGTTATTGGAGATATGACAGGTTTTGCTGCTTCTATTTATCAAAGAGGAATTAATTTTGTGCAAGTTCCAACAACACTGCTTTCTCAAGTTGATGCAAGTGTTGGAGGAAAAACAGGAATAAATAATAAGTATGGGAAAAATCTTATTGGTGCTTTTCATCAACCAAAAGAGGTATTAATTGATCCATATTTTTTAACAACTTTGCCAAAAAGAGAGTTTGGTGCAGGTATTGCAGAAATTATTAAGATGGCTGTAACTTTTAATAAAGATTTTTTTCAATGGCTAGAAGAAAATGATTTAACAAAAGAAGAGAATATTAAAATAGCAATTCAAAAATCAGTTGAAACAAAAGCAAATGTAGTTATTCAAGATGAAAAAGAGAATGGCATTAGAGCAGCTTTAAATTATGGGCATACTTTTGGACATGTAATTGAAAATGAAACCCAATACAAAACATATTTACATGGTGAAGCTGTTGGTATTGGTATGGTTATGGCAAATGAACTTGCAGTAAAGTTAGGTCATATAAGCCAAGAAGAAGCTTCAAGAGTAAAAAAATTACTAGAAAAGTATAATATTCCTACAAGTTACAAAATTGTAGATGTTGAAGAGTTTTATGAGCATTTCTTTTTGGATAAAAAATCTCTTGATAATAAGATTAAGTTTATTCTTCCAAAAAAAATAGGAAGTTGTCTAATTACAGATGAAATAAATAAAGATGACGTAATAGAAGTTTTAAAGGTTTTTAATTAATGAAAAAAGGTTTCTTTACTTATATTTTTGCAGCTTTATTGCTTCTTAACTTTTGTGTTTATGCAAATGAATTAGATGATGATATTTTAGATGAACCAAAAGAGTTAACGGCACAAGATTTAGCAAATCAAGAAATAGCTCAAAGACAAGCGGCTTTAAAAGAAAGAAGTATGCAAGATCTTGCTCAAATTGGTGTATTGCAAAAAAGAATAGAAGAGTTAAATGAAAAGTTAAAAGATAATATTTTATTAAAAAGATATAGTAATTATTTAGCTTATCGAAAAATATCTAAAGAGCTTGAACTATTAAAACAAAGTGCAAAAAGTGAAGGCAAAACAGACGAACATTATTCTCAATTAAATAATAAAATTAGAATTAAACAAAATGAGTTAGAACTTATATCTGAGTATAAAGGTTCACCAATTGGGAGTTTATTAAGTCCCCCAGAAGTTGAAAAATATGAAGATATAACTAATCCTTTTGGAATAATTAATGCATTGTCATATATAAAAAAACTTGAAAATAATAAAAAAGAGTTTATAACAATAGAAAAAGATATCGCAAATCTTATATCTTTATTGGGAAAAAAAGTTTTTTTATATTTGGAATTATATAATTTAGATCAAAAAACTCAATATAAAGAGATATTGACTTTTTTAGATAAGCAAAAAAAAGATTTTAATATGGTACTTGAAATTGTATCAACAACAGAAGAAGTTTATACAAGAAAAGTTGAACAAGTAACATTAGAAATAAAATCACAAATTTCAAGTCAAATAGAGAAAATTTTTACAATTTTTATAATTGTTTTTTTACTATTTTTTATATCTTTTTTAATAAAACTAGGTTTAAAAAAATACTTTTCTCAAAATGAGAGTTATTATCTCACAAATAAAATTATCAATTTTCTAGTTGTATTTATAATAGTTTTAATAGTTTTATTTTCATATATAGATAATGTTTCATATGTAGTAACAATCTTAGGTTTCGCATCAGCTGGTATTGCGATTGCTTTAAAAGATTGGTTTATGTCTATATTTGGATGGCTTGTAATTGTAACATCTGGTTCTATTCAAGTAGGAGATAGAATTAAAGTTACTAGAAATGGTCTTGAAGTTGTAGGAGATGTTTTAGATATTTCATTATTTAAAATTACTATTAGAGAGGATATAACTTTAACATCATATATGGTAAATAGAAGAACGGGAAGAATATTTTTTATTCCTAATAATTATGTTTTCTCAGAGATGATTGCAAACTATACACACTCAGGTCTTAGAACTGTTTGGGATGGTATTGATATTACTATTACCTTTGATTCAAACCATAAAAAAGCTCAGCATATTGCAAAAGAGATTTTAAAACACTACTCTAAAGGATATACTGATATTACTAGAAAACAGTTATCAAAAATGAGAAGTAAGTATCAATTAAGAGCAACAGGAGTTGAACCTAGAGTTTACACTTTTGTTGAACCTTATGGTATTGTAATATCTTCTTGGTATCTTACTAACTCATATGCTGCATTGGTGCTTAGAAGTACAATGTCACCTGAAATTTTAAAAGCATTTATGGCAGAAGAAGATATCCATATTGCTTATCCTACTCAAAGTATTAATCTTAATGAAAAAAGAGAAAAACCAGCAGATTTACCAGAAGAGGGCAAAATTATATGATATTTTCACAGACTAAACCAAAGGTATATTTTAAAACTTTTGGTTGTAGAACAAATGTTTTTGATACTCAAGTTATGATGAGTAATTTAGAAGATTTTGAAGTAACAAAAGATGAAAAGCAAGCTGATATTGTAGTTATAAATTCATGTACAGTTACAAATAGTGCAGATTCAACTGCAAGGGGTTATATAAATCAATTAAATAGATTTCCTAAAAAACCAAGAGTTATTTTTACTGGATGTGGAGTATGGACTAAAGGCGAGAATTTATTTAAAGAAGATAAAGTTGATTCTTTATTTGGTCATAGTGAAAAAGAGAAAATCAATGAACTTTTGAAAAAAGAAGAGAGATTTTTTCAAGCTGGAGATTTAGAACATATTGATGATACTATTGTTGAAGAGTTTATAGGTAAAAGTAGAGCTTTTATAAAAATACAAGAAGGATGTGACTTTAGATGTAGCTACTGTATTATTCCTCATGTAAGAGGTGATGCAAGAAGTTATAAAGAAGATAAGATTTTAGAACAAATAGAAAAACTTGCAAGTAATGGTTTTGGTGAGTTTATTTTAACTGGTACAAATGTAGGAAGTTATGGAAAAAAACAACATACATCATTGGCTAAACTTCTTAAGAAAATGTCACAAATAAAAGGTGTTAGACGTATTAGAATGGGAAGTATTGAACCTATTCAAATTGATGATGAATTCAAAGAGATTATAAATGAACCTTTTATGGCAAAGCACTTGCATATTGCACTTCAACATACTTCAAAAGAGATGTTAAAAATAATGAACAGAAGAAATAAAGTTTTAAAAGATTTAGAACTTTTTGAGTTTTTAAAAGAGAATGGTTATGCTTTAGGAACTGATTTTATTGTGGGTCACCCTGGGGAGACTAATCAACTTTGGGCTGAAGCTATGGAGAACTTAAAAAGGTTTCCTTTAACTCATGTTCATGCATTTACATATTCAAAAAGAGATGGAACACCAAGTGCATCTATGAAAGATATTGTAAAAGGTAATATTGCAAAAGAAAGATATAATGAATTAACATCTATAATAGAGAAGAAAAACTATGAGTTTAGAAAAAATAATACTCAAATATTAGAGGTCTTGATAGAACAAGAAAAAAATGGAAAATACATAGGATTAGATCAATTCTTTAATCAAATTGAAGTTGAAAGTAGTGTTGATTTAACAGGAGATTGGATTTTCCTTGATGATTATGAAAGAAGGCAAGATAAAAATGTCGCAAGATTCAAATAATAAGTTAGACAAAAACTTAAAACTTATGATTTTATCAGCAACTATATTGCTGGTTTTATTTATTTATACTATGTATAAAAGTAGTACTCAAATTGAAGGAAGTTCTTACTATGTAGGGCTTCTTTTTTTATTTTTATTGTTAATATTTGCAATATTTTTAAAACTCAAGCAAAATAAAATTAAAGAGTTTTTTGATAAAAAAGGTATTAAAACTAGTGCTTTTGAAAAAGAACTTAGTAAACAAAAAGAGCATTCAATATCTAAAGAAGATGTAGACTCTTCAAGTAATATCAAAGCTGTTACATCAAACCTTTCATTTAAAGATGTTGCTGGTATTTCGGAGATTAAAGGTGAACTTGAAGAAATAGTTGACTTTTTAAACTCTCCTAAAAAATATATTTCTCATGGAGTTAAACTTCCAAAAGGAGTACTTTTAGTAGGTCCTCCAGGTGTTGGTAAAACGCTTATTGCAAGAGCTGTTGCAGGAGAAGCTGATGTTCCATTTTTCTATCAAAGTGGAGCTAGTTTTGTTCAAATATATGTTGGTATGGGAGCAAAAAAAGTAAGAGAGTTATTTATAAAAGCAAAAGCTAGTGCTCCTGCTATTGTATTTATTGATGAGATTGATGCAATTGGTAAAAAAAGAACTGGTACATCAAATGATGAAAGAGAAGCAACACTAAATGAACTTTTAACTCAAATGGATGGTTTTGAGGGAGATAGTGGAGTTATTGTAATAGCTGCAACAAATAAAATTGATGTGTTAGATGATGCCTTATTAAGAGCAGGAAGATTTGATAGAAGGGTATTTTTAAATTTACCAAATATAGAAGATAGAAAACATATCTTAGAGCTTTATTTAAAAGGTAAAAATATTGAATTTAATGTAGAAAAACTTGCAGATACAACAGCTGGTTTCTCTTCTGCTGCACTTGCTACTTTGGTAAATGAAGCTTTATTAAATATGATAAAAAGAGAATCAAAAGTTTTAGAAGATGAAGATATTGAAATAGCAAAAAATAAATTGCAGTTTGGAAAAAAACAAACAAAAATCTTAAATGAGAAACAAAAAGAGATTTTATCTATTTATCAAGCAAGTAAAGCTTTTGTTTGTAAAAGTAAAGTTTCACTTTTTGATGAAGATGTACCTAAATTAGAATCGACTTATCCCTCATATAATGAACTTATAGAAAATATCAAAAGATATTTAGCTGGTAGCATTGGTGTTGAAGTTATTAAAAAAGAACAACATGCAGTTAATAGTGATGATTTAAAGCATGCTATGAAGATTGCTTTAAATATGGTTGAAAAATATAAGATGGCAAATGATGCAAATGAACTTATAAATAGAGTCAAAAATGAGTTAAGAGCAGAGCTTTCACATAATGCAATTGAAATTAATAGACTAAAAGAGATTATGTTAAAAAATGAGGTGATTTTAGAAAATGATTTCTAAGTATTATAATGGATTTTGTTTAAAGGATGAAAAAGAGCTATTTAATCAATATTTAATTGAAAATGATTTTACTATTAGTGGTTTTTCTTATGGTGCAATCAAAGCTTTTAAACAAGCTTTAAAAAGTGAAAAAAGAGTTGATTTATTGCAACTTTTTTCTCCAGCTTTTTTCCAAATCAATGATAAAAAATACAAAAGAATGCAACTAATGTTTTTTAAAAAAGATGCAAAAGCTTATTGCTTGAATTTTTTAGAAAATATCTCTTATCCTAAAAGTATTGATACTTCAAACTATTTTGAACTTGGAACTTATGAACAATTAGAAGAGTTGCTAAATTATGAATGGAAAGAAAAAGAGCTTAAAGAACTTATAAAAAAAGGTACTAAAATAGAAGTTTATCTTGGTTCAAAAGATAAAATAATAAAATCATATGAAGCAAAAGAGTTTTTTAAAGAGTTTGCAACAGTTTATTTTATAAATGATGCAGGACATATACTATAAATATAAAAGGATTATTATGAACAACACAGCAAAAATAGGAATAATTACAGCAAGTGATAGAGCAAGTAAGGGAATATATGAAGATATTAGTGGAAAAGCTATAGTTGATACTATGAATGATTATCTTACTTCTTCTTGGGAACCTGTATATAGATGTATAGAAGATGACCAAAAGACTATTGAAGATACTTTAAAAGAGTTAGTAGATAAAGAAGATTGTTGTTTAGTTGTTACAACAGGGGGAACAGGGCCTGCAAAAAGAGATGTAACTCCAGAAGCAACAGAATCAGTTTGTGATAGAATGATGCCAGGATTTGGTGAATTAATGCGTGCTGAGTCATTGAAGTTTGTTCCAACTGCAATTCTTTCAAGACAAACAGCAGGACTTAGAGGAAGCTCACTTATAGTAAATTTACCTGGAAAACCAAAATCAATTAGAGAGTGTTTAGATGCAGTTTTTCCTGCAATTCCATATTGTATTGATTTAATGGAAGGGCCATATTTAGAATGTAATGAAGAGGTAATTAAACCTTTTAGACCAAAGAAAAAATAGATTTCAAAAGAGCATATGTTACTTAAAAATGTATAAAGAGTGTGGTTTAAATGTAGAAATAATGTTTTATAATTTTTTTGTGTAACTTTATGTAATATTTTTATTTTTATTTATTAAAAAAATTCAAATATAAAAGTAATTTAGTTTTTTATAATTACAATAAATATAACAACAGTAAATTTTTATACAAAAGGAATATTTTGAAACGACTACTTACTGCATTGATTTTATCAATTGCTATGTTTTTAATAGCAAGCATAGCTTTTAGTACTCAACACTCAATTTTATTAGCAATAATAGTTTTACTTGTAGTACTATGGACAAATGAGGGATTACCAATTGGGGTAGTGTCACTTTTGCCTATTCTTTTATTTCCCTCATTTGATATTATGAGTACAAGTGCTACTACTGCAAATTACTCAAAATCAATTATTTTCTTATTTCTTGGTGGTTTTATGGTTGCAATTGCAACTCAAAAAACTAATTTACATAAATATTTATCAAATAAATTATTGACCATATTTCCTAATACCCCAAGAGGAATAATTTTTTCATTAGCGATTACTTCTGCTTTTTTAAGTTCACTTATTTCAAATACTACAACTGCTTTGCTTTTAATACCTATTGCAATGTTTTTGACTAATGATACAAAATTAAAAGTAAGACTTGTACTTGCTATTGCTTATGGGGCTAGTATTGGTGGAATTGTAACACCTATTGGGACACCTCCAAACTTGATTTTATTAGGTTTTATGGATCAACACTCAATTGAGGCTATTCCTTTTATAAAATGGATTTTATTAACTGCTCCATTGGCCTTTTTAATGTTAACTTTAATTCCTTTTTTCTTATCACTTGGAGTTCAACATCTAAAATTTGATACACATTTAGAAGATAGGGAACATTTGACAACTGATCAAAGAAGGCTTATGTATTTTCTTGGTAGTTTAATTCTTTTACTTTTTGTAAATTCAAAAATCGAACCTTTTTATTCTGGTTTAGGTTTAAATGAAAAAGGTATTTTACTTGGATATGGTTTATTGATGTTTATGCCTAAAATTGGATTTTTAACTTGGGAAGATACAAAGAAAATTCCATATGAAATTATTTTCTTATTTGGTGCAGGTTTTTCTATTGCAGCAGCATTTGCATCAACAGGTTTAGCAAATGAAATTGCACACTATTTACTTGACTTGATAAATCTTCCTGTTATTTTTCTTATAATATTAGTTGCTGCATTAATAACATTTACAACAGAAGTTACATCAAATACTGCATTGATTTCAATTGCTTTACCAATTATTTATTCTCTTGGTCAAGTAGCAGATGTTAATATGACTCTTATTTTATTTGTATCAACTATTTGTGCTTCATATGCCTTTATGCTTCCTATTGCTACTCCTCCAAATGCCATTGCTATGAGTAGTGGTGCTGTTAAAGTTAAAGACATGGCAAAATTTGGATTACTATTTAATATTTTAGGAATTCTTTGCATTACAGCAATCGCTTTATTATATTGGCAGTTTTATTTATAAAAGTATTATAGCCCTTTGGCTATAATACGCAAATGAAAGATATAATAAAAAAACTAGACTTAACAGAGTATATAGAATCCTTCCAAGAGCTTTTTTCAAGAAAAAAATCAATTATACTTGAAGGTGATATAAATTTACATTTTAAACTAATAGAAGAACTTTCAAAGTTTGATATAAATGCACCAAAAGAGGTTGCAAACTTAGATAAATCCTTAATTTATATACAAAAACAAGGTGTTTTAAAACTTAATGATATCTATGAATTTACTAAAATAATTAGATACTTTTTATATTTAAAAAGATTTAATTTTGAGGGAAAATTAAAAGAGTGGATAGATAAAATTATCATTCCAAGTGATATTTTAAAGTTAGATGATTATTTTGATTCAAAAGGTAATTTAAAAGAGGGTGTTGATGAAGATTATGACAATATCCAAAATGCTATTTATAAAAATAAAGATTTAATTAGACAATCTTTATACAAAGTAATAAATTCATCAAAATTAAGACCATATTTAGTTGATTCACAAGTACATTTAGTAAATGACCAAGAGGCTATTTTAGTAAGAGGTGGATTTAATCATGTAATAAAAGCAACAGTTGTACATAGATCAAATTCTGGATTTTTTTATGTGGTTCCTCACAATATTAGTGAATTAAAACAAAGAAGAAGTGATCTTATAAATAAACAAGAAGAGGTTCTATTAAAATTTTGTAAACAAATCTCTTCAATGTTTGAAAAGCATTTGATGTTTTTAAAGTTTATAAATAAAGAGTTTGATAGAGTTGATCACTACCAAGCAAGAATATTTTTTGCAAAAGCAAATGATAGAAACTTTTTATTACCAAGTAAAAATAACAGTTGTAAACTAGTAGACTTTAGACACCCAGCACTTCATGGTGCAAAACCTATTACTATTGATTTTACAAAATCAGTTATTATGATTACTGGGGTAAATGCTGGTGGTAAAACTATGATGTTAAAATCTATTTTATCTGCTGTTTTATTGTCTAAATATTTACTTCCATATAATGCACATAAGTCTTCACAAATTGGAAGTTTTAAAAATATATTAGCAGTATTAGATGATCCTCAAAGTGTAAAAAATGATATTTCAACTTTTGCAGGAAGAATGGTTGAGTTCTCAACTCTTTTTTCAAAGAAAAATGCAATTGTTGGTGTAGATGAGATAGAGCTTGGAACTGATTCAGATGAAGCTGCTAGTTTATTTAAAGTAATAATTGAAGAACTTATAAAAAAAGATATAAAGATTATTATTACTACACATCATAAAAGATTGGCAGCATTACTTGCTTCAAATGATAAGGTAGAATTAGTAGCAGCCCTTTATGATGAAAAAAATCAAAGACCAACTTATGAGTTTTTACAAGGTACAATAGGTAAATCTTATGCTTTTGAAACTGCAAGTAGGTATGGAATTCCTCACAATATAATTAAACTTGCAAAAAAGGTTTATGGTGAAGATAAGGATAAGTTAAATGAACTTATTGAAAGAAGTAGTGACCTTGAAAGAGAATATAAACAAAAAATTGAAAAATTAGATAAAGAATTAGAAGATACTCAAAGAATTAAAAAAGGTTTAAAAGAACAAAAAGAAAATCTTGATGAGTTAGTTTATTCTGAAAAATCTAAACTTCATAAAGAGTATAAAGATGCAAGAGAAGAAGCAAAAAAAGCTATAAAAGCAAAAATTTCAAAAGAGGGACATAGACACTTAAATGTTGCTCATACAAAAGCCTCTAATATTAAAACTCAAAAAATAACAGAAGTAGAAGAGTTAAAAATTGGAGATAGAGTTAAATATAGAACTTCAAAGGGTGTTCTTGTCTCAATCAAAGGGCAACAAGCTTTCATTGAAAATGACTCAGGAATGAAAATGAAAGTTCCCCTTAAAGATTTATCAAGAAGTGGAAATATGCCAAAACCTACTATAAAACCAAAAACAACTCTTACAGTTGCAAAACCTGATAGTGGAGATGTGAAGTTAGATTTGCATGGGCAAAGAGTAGATGAAGCTTTAGAAAACTTAGATAAGTTTTTATCTGATGCTTTAATTGCAGGTTTTGATGAAGTATTAGTTTATCATGGAATTGGTACAGGAAAATTAGCAGCAGCAACAAAAAAATATCTTGATAAACATCCTAAAATTAGAAGCTATGAAGATGCACATCCAAGTAGTGGCGGATTTGGAGCAAAAGTAATAAAACTATAAAGGTTAATTAATGCAACAAGAAATTGAGTCAATTCAAAAGGTTTATGATCTTTTAATAGAGTTTTTTATGAATTATAGTTTCCAAATTCTTGGAGCTATAATAATACTTATTTTGGGATTTTTTATTGGTAAAAAGCTTTCTTTAGCAATAGAGAAACTTTGTCATAAAAATAACCTAGATGTTACTCTTACAAAGTTTATTGTAAATATTGTAAAATTTAGTATTATAATTGGAGCAGTAATTATTGCTGTTGGAAAACTAGGTATTACTTTAACTCCATTTATTGCTGGTATTGGTGCTGCTTCTCTTGGTGCAGGACTAGCATTACAAGGAACTTTATCAAATTATGGTGCAGGGCTTTCTATTATAATTACAAGACCTTTTATTGTAGGTAATACAATAACAGTTCAAGATGTATTTGGAATAGTAGAAGAGATAAAACTAGGACATACTATTTTACTTACAGAAGATGGAGAAAAAATAACTGTTCCAAATAAGTATATTATTGGTGAAGTGATTGTCAACTCTTTTGATTTTAGAATAGTTGAATCAACAATTGGTGTTGCTTATGACAGTGATATTAAAAAAGCAAATTCTTTGATATTGGAAGTATTTAATGAGTTTAAAGAGTATATTTCAAGTAGTGCTAAACCTCAAGTTGGTATCAAAGAATTTGCTGATTCATCTGTGAATATAGAGTATAGATATTGGGCTAAAACAGATAGTTATTTTGAAATACAATATAAAGTAAATTTAGCAATTTTTGAAACCTTAAAGAAAAATAGTATTCAAATACCTTATCCTATAAGAGATGTATATATTCATAACAGTTAAAAAAGATTTTCTTTTTTATTTTATAGAAACAAATGATTTAATTGAACAATCAATTCTTTCTTTTAAATCACTTGTATCCATATTCATATAATCAGTTTGGATTTTATAAACACTTTTGTTATTTAGTTTAAACTCCATAAGAATATATCCCGCATAAAGTTTTGCTTTTTTGCTTTTTTTACCCTTGTCTTCTTTGTCATTTTCATAAAGGTATGCATGAATAGTTAGATTCTTTTTAACACTTTTATCTTCATCTTCATAGTTACTTATTACATCTTTTATCATTTTTTCTAATTTTTGTTCATCTAAAATAGATTTTAAATTACTTTTCATATATTTTGAATAGTCAATAATTATTGATAACTCATAGTTTGAAGTTAGAAAAAGTTCTTTTGCCTTTTGAATATTTGCATTTTTATTTATTTTTTCAAAAGTAGTCGTTTTATTTTGACAAGATACTCTTTTTGTGTTTAAAGGTTTTTTTGTAACTTGTGTATAAATCCCATAACTAGTTGCTATAATAAACAATCCAATAAAAGCATATAATATTTTATTCATAAATATTCCTTATAAAAATTATAATAAAAGTAAATTGATTAATATTATCAAAAAAACTAATACAAAGTCAATAGATATAATAAAAAATTATATAACTATTCTTTATTATTTTGCTACATCTATTTGTAAATCGAAGCTTGTAAAGCTTTTGCTTGTATTTTTTTTATCTGTTTTTTTAATAATAACTCTATTTTGTTTTATCTGTTTTTTATCTATTAGGTACTTATTAATATTCTCTATTCTTAATTTTGTTAAATTAAAAAGTGTATCATCTGAAATAACTTGTTTTGACACGATAATATTTTTTATATAGTTTAAATATGCATCTTTTTGAAAAATCTCTTTTTTCTTCTCTTTTATTATAAACTCTTTTTTTAACTCTACTAATTTTTTGCTATTTTTATATGAAAGATATATTTTTTCAATTGCAAGTTGATATTTATCTCCTTTTTTAAACTCTTTCATTGTTTTTTCTATATTTTCTTCGGCTTTTAATTCTTTTAGTTTATTGATATCTTCTTGTGTAAAACTAGGATTTATCTTAATTGCTATATTGGGTCTTTTGTTCATAATTTTTGCAATATTATCTAAAGCTTCTTTTTCTGATGGAAGTATTTTTGCATCTGCAAAATGAAAATCTATTGATTTTATTTCATCTGCTTCAATTCCTAACAATGAAGCTAAAAAACTAAATGGAGCACTAACTGCTTTTACTATTAGATTTGTAAACGCTTTCCATACAATTGGAGCAATTGCAAACTTTGGATCATCTACATTTCCAGATATTGGAATATCTAAATCAATTATTCCATCAGCATCCTCAAGTAATGCAATGGCTAAGTCTAAAGGTAATGATACTGCATCTTCACTTTTTACTTCATCACCAAATTTTATATCACTAATAATAATGCTATTTTTTGCATCAAGGTTTGATTTTTTGATATTGTATTTTAAATCAAGATTTAATTTACCAGTTTCAATCTCTTTTCCTATAAATTTTCCAGAATATGGAGTAAAGTTTTTAATAGCTATATTTTTAAATAGTAAATTTACATCCGTAAGTTCTTTTATATTTTGATGGTTTACAAGCCCTGTAATTTTTGTATATCCATACTTGTCAACTTTACCCTCAAGTTTAAGTTCTGTTGGTTTTGAACTTGTAGTACTAAATTCTGAAAACTTACCATTTAATTTTGAGACTAAAGTTTTAAAAGGAATTGGTAAGTTTTTATCTTCAAAATTTAATGATGCATTTTTTATATTAAAAGGACCAATTTGCATATTTAAACTATTTTTAGTTTCCACATTTTTACTATTTTTAGCAACTACTTTTTTTACTTCTTTTGCTTTATCTTTTTTGGGTAGGACTATACTAATATAAGGATTTTTTAAAATACTTTTTTCAATACTTAGTGTTTTATTATTGAAGTTGAAATTTTTTATACTTAAATCAATATTTTTTGTAATTATTTGATTTTTTAATTTATCACTTAAAAATAGTGATTTTTTATCTAAGTTTATTGTATCAATTTGAATTTTTTCTTTCTCTTTTGATAAGTTTTGTATGTCAAGATTTAGATTGTTTATACTAATACCTAATTTCTCTTTTTTATTTTCAAAATTTACTTTTGGCTCTTTTAGTGATGCTGTTTTTAAAAAGATATTATTATTTTTAAATTTAAACTTTTCAAAAGTTAAAGCTAGATTTTCTAAGTTTAGTTTATTTGTCGTTTTTAAATCTTCATAATTAATATTTGTATTTGAAATATTTGCACTTCTTAGGTCTATATTCCATGGATTTTGTTTTTCTTGTGTTTTTTTGTTTTCTTGTTTTGAATTATCTTGATTTATCAATGTTGTTAGATTTATAACTTCATCTTTAGAACTTATGATGTTTGTTTTTAATTTATCTAAATTTATGCTATCAATATTGATTTCTTGCTTTAAATAGTCTAAAAATAGACTATTTATATTAAAATTTTTAAAACTAATTAAAGAGTTTTTTTCTTGAATTAATTCAAAATCTTTAATATTTAAGTTTAAATCTTGTATTGATAAATCAAATTTATCTTTAAAGCTTAGTTGATAACCAAAATTTAAATCAAGTGATGTTTTATCTGATATATCAAAATTTAGCATACTTTTTTTGTATACAATTAGTTCAGATGGTTTTAACCCTTTTAAATTCACATTTGCATGCATAGATAAAGGCTCAATTTGAAATCCACCTTTTATTGTAAGTAAAGTATCTTTGTTGATTTTTGTTGTTAGTGTTTGAGAAGCAAGGATATTTTTGAAACTTCCCAAGTCATAAAAAGTATAATTTAATTCACTTAGTGTGATTGAAAATGGCTCAATATCACTTTTCTTTTCAAAGTTTATTGTTGCATTTTCAATAACTGCCTTACGAATTAAAAAATTTATCAAATTCTCTTTTGATTGTTCTTTTTCTTGATTATTATTAGTTTTTGTTTCTTTTAAAATTTTTGCAAGATTTATAGTTTGATCTTTGTTTTCTACTATATTTACTAAAGCATTTTTAAGTAAAACTTTTTCAAATCTAATATGTCTTTTATCAATAGATTTAAATATAGAAAAATCAATATAAAATTCATCAAATGATAAAATAGTACTCTTTTTATCTTTTATCTCAAAGCCTATTAAATTAGCTTCAAAAGTAAAAGGATTAAATTTTAAATCTTGAATAAAAGCCTGTTTTATGATGTTTTGGTTAATAACTTCTTGAAGTTTTGGCTTTAAAAAGTAAGGTAACACAAAAAAACCAAGTAAAGAGTATAAAGCAAATACTGCTATTAATATTTTTATAAATTTATTGTTTTTCATACAAAACCTTTATTATGTTCTATATTTATTATAGCAAAATAAACATAACTTAGGTACAATCACACCTAATAAAAGGAGAGAAATTGACAGTTATAGAGTTATTTCAAAAGTTATTAAGGTTTAAATCAATTACACCAGATGATGACAAAGCATTTGATTTTATTGAAGAGTATTTAGGGAATGAGTGGACTTGTATAAATATAGATAAAGAAGATACAAAAAATAGATTTTATTACAAAAAATTCAATAACAATCCACAACATCTGTGTTTTGCTGGACACATTGATGTAGTTCCTGTAGGTGAGGGTTGGGATGTTGATCCCTTTGCAGCTGATATTATTGATGGTGTTATAACTGCAAGAGGAACACAAGATATGAAAAGTGGAGTTGCAGCTTATCTTTATGCTTGCAAACATGCAAAAAACTTTGATGGTACACTTTCAATTCTTATGACAAGTGATGAAGAGGGTGAGGGAACATATGGAACTATTAAAGCACTTGAACATTTAAAAGAGATTGATTTTATTCCACAATATGCAGTCGTAGCAGAACCAACTTGTGAAGAAGTATTTGGAGATGCTATAAAAGTAGGGCGACGAGGAAGTATAAATGGATATATCACTATAAAAGGAAAGCAAGGTCATGCTGCATATCCTGAAAAATGTATAAATCCAGTGCATAATTTTGCGCATATTTTACCAAAAATAGCTGCACATAATCTTGATGATGGAGATGAATACTTTGCTCCAAGTAAAATGGTGATAACAGATATAAGAGGTGGTATGCAAGTTACAAATGTAACTCCACCAAATCTAAAACTAATGTTTAATGTAAGAAACTCTACAAATACAAAAAGAGAAGATGTTGAAAAGTTTATCCATAAAAACTTAGAGGGTTTAGAGTATGAGTTTAAAACTACACAAGGCTCATTTCCATTTGTAACAAACAAAGAATCAAAAGTTGTACGTGCTATGGAAACTTCAATATCAAAAGTACTTGGAGTAACTACAAAGCACTCAACAGCTGGTGGAACAAGTGACGCTAGATATTTTGGAGCATTTGGCATAGAAGCTATCGAATTTGGTGTTATAAACGATACTATTCACTCTGTGGGTGAGAGAACAACAGTTAAAGAAGTAGAGGGTTTAACTGATGTTTATGTGGATTTAATTAGGAATTTTTAATACTATATATTGTGTAAATATGCAGTGAATTTAAAGTAAAATTTATTTAAATCATTTATAAAAAATCAATGATTACAATGATTATAATAAGATTTAGGGGTTAATTATGGATAATGATTTAATAAAAATACATAATTGTAAAAATTATTTAGAAGAAAAGATAAGGGTTAAAAAAAATGACATACAAGGCATTGTAATGCAATGTATGATATGTGGTAGACAAGTAGGTGGCGAAAAAAGTATTAGAAATAGAAATTTGAACGAAATTCCACCTTTTAATGAAAAGATTAATATAGAAATAGAAAAATCTTTACAAAAAAGAGTTGATTCTTTTAGAAAAAAAAAGTTTTATTATGTATTGTATGAAAAAATTAAAGAAAAAAATAATTATTCAGATGAAATGATGTATGGATTATTAAAGTCAATGCTATCTTTAGCTACGGAAGCAAAAATTAAAACTATAGAAGAATCTAAGTTTTGTAAACTAAATAATGAACCAAAGTTAACAGAGTGGCTTATTAAATTCTTAGATAGAGATTTTCATATAAGATCAGAATTAAAAGGGAAATATATTTTAACTAAAAAAAATGTGAAAGTAGATTTAATGTTGTATCCTAAGGAACACTTAATAGAATGTGGTTTTGATAAAGATTATTTTGCAATTGAAATAAAATATTTAGATCCTTTTCATGAATTATTTAAAAAAGGTTCTGAAATGTTTTGGCAAGCGATAACATATAAAGACTCAGCATTTAAAATAAAGAATAAAACAATAATACCTAAGTTTACACTTGTCTTTACTAATTTGTCATTTAAGAATCAAAGAAAGAAATTATTATCAAGAGTTGATTGGGATATGCCTAGTATGTGGCGAGCTTATAGACATTTAGCTAGTCATGCTGGGGTTGGAATTTTAGAAATTTTAGAACCATATATAGATTATAAAACAAAAGAAAAAAGTCAAACTGGCTGGAAAATATTTTTTGCTACGAGTGAATATTTTACTAAAGATAGAGAAGGTAACTATAAATTGAATAATCCGTATGTATCAAGAAAAAAGAGTGCAGGAAATATTTCTTAGTTTTAATATAAAAGTAAAACAAAATAGATAGAACAAAGTTATAAAAGAAGAAATATATAACTCAAGGTAGATTTTAGTATAAAATGCAAATAATAAAATACAATAAAAACTATTCAAAGCAAATACCTGAACTATTTACAAACAGCATTCACAAAACATGCAATAAAGATTATACAAAAGAGGAGTTAAATGCTTGGGCAAAGTTAGATATTGATTATGAGGCTTGGGAAAAAAGATTAGATAAAACAAAACCATATTTAGCTATACATGATAAAAAGTTAGTTGGTTTTACAGAGTTTTATGAAGATTATATTGATTGCTTTTATGTACACCATGAGTATCAAGGAAAAGGTGTTGGAAAAGCATTGCTACTTTATATTTTAAAAAAAGCAAGACAAAATGAGATTAAAAAATTAAGAGTTGATGCAAGTATTACTGCAAAACCTTTTTTTGAAAAGTATGGGTTTAAAATAGTAAAGAAAAATATTATAAAAAGAGATAATCAATTACTTATTAATTATTTAATGACTTTTAATTAGAAAGATATTATAGTAATGCATAATTGAAATTTATTTATTATTATAAGTAAAAAAAGGAAAACAAATGGAACAAAATAGTAAAACAAACTTTTTTATTTTGGGGGTATTTATATTTTTGGGTTTAAGTACTTTAGGATATTTTTTTAAAAATGCTGTTGTTGAGTATAAGCAGTATGATAGAACAGTAAAAGTAAAGGGCTTATCTCAAAAAGAGTATAAAGCAGATATTGTTATTTGGCCGATTTCTTATACACAAGTTAGTAATAATCTTGAAGAGTTGTATAAAACAGTAGAACAAAACAATAAAAAAATAGATGACTTTTTAAGTTCAAATGGTATAGAAAAAAGTGAAATAAGTTTTTCTGCTCCTATAATTACAGATAAAGTTGCACAACAGTATGGAAGTGAAAAAATAAACTATAGATATAATGCAAAACAAACAATAACTGTATATTCAAAAAATATTGATAAAGTAAGAGATGTAAAAAAATCTTTATCAAAACTTGGAAAACAAGGTATTGTTTTTTCAGGAGAAAATTATAACAATAAAACAGAATATATTTTTACAAGATTAAATGAAGTAAAACCTAAAATGATAGAAGAAGCGACAAAAAAAGCAAGAGAAGTAGCACAAAAATTTGCAATAGATTCAAAAAGTAAATTAGGTAAGATAAAAAAAGCTTCACAAGGTCAATTTTCAATCTCACAAAGAGATAAAAACAACCCTCAAATAAAAAAAATAAGAGTTGTTTCAACAGTTGAGTATTATTTAACTGATTGATTTATGAGGGTATATTTTCTCTCTATTTTGAAATGATAAAACTAATTTATTAAGAATTGTTCCAGAATCTATATTGATAGCTTTTTGAATAGTTTGAGATTTATGCCAATTTTCTTTGCCTGTTAAGAATATTGGTAAATATACAATTAAAGCAGCGGAAATAGAACGCGTAGCACTTTCCCACAAGTAACTAGGCGTGTGATCTACTGCATAGTAGTCTGTTGTATCATATTTAAACATTGGGTTTTTAAAAGTGGTGGGTTTTGCAAAGAAAAAACCCATTTTTTCATCACAACTAATATCTATAATTAGACTATTTGGCTTTAAAGATTGACTCTCTTTTTCAATTAGAAAATTAGTGGGATTTGTAGTATCTTGAAAAATTCCATTAACTATAATATCAGCTTGACTAATTAGTTCTTCAAGTGGTGTTACAAGGCCATCATGTTCTACAACTTCCATTCGAGAATCATCTGTATTTCCTTCTTGTATTCTTACATAATGACAATCTAAAATCTCTTCTCTGACTTCATTGTCAGGTCGTTGAACGCAAATAGTAATATCTCTAAAACCATGTGCTTTTAAAGCATATATTGCCCCACGACTAACTGCACCAAATCCAAAGATTATAGTTTTTCTTTGATTCCCATAATGTCCATCTATTCCTTTTAGTTGTAAAGCATGTAAAACAGCACAATATCCTGCCATTTCATTATTTTTATAAAAGGTGTGTCTTCCTATTTGACCTGTGGGCGACCAAATAAACATATCTTCAAAGGCTATAAGTGTTAGTTTTCTTTCTATTGCAATTTGTGTTATATCTTCTTGTTGTACACAATGTACATATCCCCAAAGTGTTCCACCAATTTTTAGCTCTTTTAAATCTTCAAGAATAGGTTTATTTATTATTACTGTTCCTATTTTTGATAATAAATTATGTCTTGTATCAACACCACCACTTAAAGCTATAATTTTTTCATCTGAAAAACCAAAAGGTTCACCATAGCCTTTTTCAAATATTAATTGTTCTCTTAAATTTTTTGGAATACGAATTAAATGTTCAGGGTGAATTGGAAGTCTTTTTTCATCTACTTTTTTAGAAGTTCCAATGACTCCTATTTTCAATTTATTCATCTTTCATTTCCTTTGTTGAATAAGTAAGTATGACCTTATGGACGAAGATGTAAGTTCCGTAGATATGTCTGCTATCATTTTAGTTTATCTAAATAAAATTTTTAAAGCAAATGAACTATAACAATAATTTAATTATTTAAAAGCCTTTGGTTTCCAAATAAAATTATACTAATTCCTACAAAGATGATAAGTGAACCAATAATATCATATTTTGAAAAGCTTTGTTTCTCTACAAAAAAAAGCCAAGCCAAAGAAGATATAATATAAACACCACCATAAACAGCATAAGCTCGTCCAGCAAATTCTAAGTCTACTTTCGTAAGTAAAAATGCAAATAGTATAAGTGAAATAGTTCCAACAAAAAGCCAAAAAGATGATTTTTGAAGTTTAAATACCATCCAAAAACTATAACAGCCAAGTATCTCAAAAAATGCTGCTAAAAAATATATACTAAACTCTTTTATCAAAAGAACTCCAAGTGTTAATTTTAGTATTGAAAATCATTACTAAATTGAACTTTATTGAAAATATATTTAAAAGCTTCTAAATATGGAATTTATTTTATAAAATTTATCCATAAATATTCTAAAGGATATAAAAAAATTATGCAAATAATAGCTAACACAAGTACAATTTTCAACATATGTTTTTGTTTCATACCTGACAAGGCAAGTCCTACTGCTAAAGGTGGTGCTTGAAAAGGAAAATATACATTAGAAAATGCAGCAACTTGCATCATGAAAATTTCATTTAATGAAAAGCTACTTATATTACTTAACTGTTCTGCCATAGGTGTAAAAATAGCTGGGATTGTTGGTTGAGTAATAATGATTCCACTTAAAGACATCAATGTAGTGACTTTTATATAATCAAACAATTTATATTCTGATGGCGAATATAAATTTATAACACTTAGCAAACTCTCTTTGATAAACTCATTGTTTGCAATAATACTTCCAAGACTTATAATGGCAGCTACAAAAATCAAAGAAGAAAAGTTTATACTATTTATATCTTTATTTTTTATGATATTTATACTTGGATATGCTAAAAATAAAACTCCAATCATAGCTATTACACTTGGTGAGATTTTATGAATAAAGTCTGTTAACCAAAAGCTTAACATGATAAGTAGAGTTATCATAACTATCTTTTCGTTTTTACTAAAAGAACTATTCTCTTTTTTAATTTTGTTTTGTTTTATTTCATCTTTAAAAAATAGGTATATTAAAGCAACGATTATAATGTTTTTTAAAAAACCTAAAACAAAGAAGTTTGATAATAAATAATGAGAAAATAAAAGCTCAAAATCATAAATCTCTTTTGTAAGACCACTTAATATCATATTTGGAACATTTGCAGGCAAAATTGTAAATGCTGGAATAGAACTACAAAGTATAAAAGTAAGTAGTATTCCAATATAACCTTTGTCTTTTTCTTCAAAATCTAGGGCATTTGCTATTGTTATAGCTAAGGGTACTAATAAAACAACTCTAACAACGCTAGAGGGCATTAAAAAACTAAATGCTATACAGAAAATAGAAATATAGATTAAAAGTTTTAAATAGCTAATATTCTTAATTATAGAAAAAAAGTTAGAAAATCTATTGTTTAAGTTTACATTCTTTATAGCAGTTGCTATTAGCATACCAGAAAAAACTAACCAAAAAGCAGAAGATGAAAAACCAGAAAAGATTATTTCTTTAGGGCTTAATGTAAAAACTAAACAAGTAAATAAAAATATCAGTGATGAAAAATATAAAGGTATAATATTTGTTGCCCAATAAGCAATAGTAGAAAATATCAAGGTGATTAGTATCAGATCTTTTGTTTCATTAATAAAATTATTTAAAATAAAATATAAAAATAATGGAATAGATACAAAAGCAATATTTTTTATCATAAAACTTTTCCTTTTTTATAAAATTTTAGCAAGTAAAAAAGTTATTGTATTGTATTATCTTGAACAATTATGGAATATTCTTGAAGTTTTTAGGAGTAATTCCATGATATTTTTTAAACTCTTTTGTAAAGTGTGATTGATCATAAAAGCCACAATCTTGTGCAACAGAAGCCAAGGAATCATATTTTTTCAAAAGTTTTGTTGCTTTTGAGACTCTTAAAAAGTTTATAAAACTTTGAGGTGTAAGACCTATTGTTTTTGAAAAAACTCTATGAAAATAGTAAGGATTCATTTTCATAATTTCAGCCATTTTATAAAAGTTTAGCTCTTTTAATTCATAGCTTTCTTCTTTTAGATATTTAAATAGTAGTTCAAACTTTTCGTTTTCTATTGTTTTAATCTTTTCTTTATATGTCATATATTTTTCACAAAACAAAGTTATAAAATTAATAATCTCTTCATCAATAAGTTTTTCAGATAATAAAGTTGTACTTATCAATTCTTCTAAGTGGCTAAATAATTTATCATCTTTTATAAAATATTTTTTAAAAGTATAATTACTTTTTGAGCAGATACTACTAGCAATATTTTCAAAAAAATCTTTTGGAATAAAACAAGTTAAAAAATTCCATTTACCATCTATATCATATGATATACAAGAATGTACAGTATTAGGAGGTATAATAAAAATCATTTTTTCATTTACTTCATTTTTTTCATTTTCTAATGTAAATACTCCTTTCCCATGTAAACAAATTCCAATCATATAAGTGTCTTCATGTATATGTTTTGCAAATGAATGTTTTTTGATTATATTTTTAAAGATAAGTTTGTGTTCTTTGAAAGATATCTCTTTCATAGTAGAGTTCTTTTTCATTTTTTCTCTTTATTGATTTTGTTATTTTATTAACTAATTAGTATTTTTAATAGATTGAAACCATACTGTTGCAAATGATTTTACAGCAATAGAAATCTCATCTTCTTTAAAACCTCCAAAACCTAGATAAATTGTATTATCATTTAAGTTTGAATCATAAGTAGTAGAGTAAACCTTTATTGATTTTTCTTCTAATAAAAGATGTAATTTCTCCCAATTTATATTTATCTTTGATTTAATAAGTATAGTTAAGCCACTTCCTTCTCTTATAATCTCTACACTATTTTCTAAATACTCTTTTATAGCTTTTTTCATTAGGTCATGTTTCTTCTTATTTAGAGTTCTCATTTTTCTTATATGCTTATCCCAATATCCTTCTTTTATAAATAACTCTAAACTCTTTTGTATATCAATTGGTACTCCTGAAAAAGAGAAATAAAATATCTTCTTATACATAGATATAAGCTTTTTAGGTAAAACTATATAACTTACTCTAATAGCAGGGGATAAAGCTTTTGAAAAAGTTCCAGAGTAAATAACTCTTTGATTGTCATTTATTCCTTGTAAAGAAGGAATTGGTTTATTGTTATAACTGAGTTCACTATCATAATCATCTTCTATAATATAAGCATCATTGTCACAAGCCCAGTTTATAAGGTCTATTCTTTTTGAAATAGGAATAGTTTTTCCTGTTGGATATTGATGAGAAGGGGTTACATAAATGAGCTTACTTTTAGTTTGCTTTAATGCTTTTAAATCTATACCATTTCTTAAAATAGGAATATTTGTAATTTTATAGTTTTGAAGAGAAAAAACTTCTTGTACAACCTTATATCCTGGATACTCAATAGCAATTGAAGAACAAAACTCTTTTAAGATGTTTGAGATAATAAACATAGAGTCAGAAAAACCACTACATATAACAATTTGTTCTTCATCACAAATTACAGCTCTTGATTTTGAAAGATAAGAAGAAAGCTCTTTTCTAAGACTTAAGTCTCCTTGTTTATTTGGATAAGAACCAAAGTTTATTGAAGAAATAGCCTTACTATGAAGTTTAGACCAAAGCTTTTTAGGAAAAACATCTTCACTATGCTTTGCCTGATAAAAATCATATTTATACATTTTTTCTATTTGTTGATTACTATTTTTTATAGGAAAAGTTGTGAAATTTTGTATAACATCTTTACTTACATAATAACCACTTTGAGGATGACTTTCAATATAACCTTCTGCATATAACTGACTATATGCGGACTCTACTGTTGTTTTACTGATTTTATAATCACTTGACATCTTTCTTATAGATGGAAGTTTAGTATTGGCTTTTAGGATATTATTTATTATATCTTCTTTTATTTGTGTATATAGCTGTATATATAAAGGCAAAGCAGATTTTTTTAATTTATACATAACTGACCTTGTCAAAAAATATAATTTTGTATCTTTTAAAAAGTACAATTTATTGATATTATACTTTTTAAAACTTATTAAAGGATTATAAGATGCAAAACAAGGCACAAATACTTTTTATAAAAGTAGGAAAAGTAACTACAACAAAACTTGAAAACCAAAAAAGAAAAGAGTTAATCTCAGGAATTAAAAAATATCCAGTACAAAAAGCATACTTAAAAAGAACAGGTTTTTTAGAAGATGAACAAGCTGATTTAAATCATCATGGAGGAGAGAATAAAGCTTTATTTTTATTTGCAAGCTCAAGCTATGAAAAAATAAATAAACAATGCAAAACAAACTATAAAATAGATGAGGTGTCACATTTTGGTGAAAATGTAGTTTTATCAAATATAAATGAAGATGATATTTGTATTGGAGATGTTTATAAAATAGGAGAGACAATAATACAAATAACTCAACCAAGACAACCATGCTGGAAGTTAAGTGCTAATACAAATAAAAAAGAGATGACAAAGTTTATTTTTGAAAGTGGTTTAACAGGCTGGTATGCAAAGGTTATAAAAGAGGGCGTAATTAGAAAGAATGATATGTTTGAACTTATACAAAGAGTAGAAGAGAAATTAAATATTAGTATTTTAAATAAGCTTATTGTAAATCCAAGTATAGATATAGTTTTAGCAAAGAAAGCTATTGAGTCAAAATATTTAGGCAAAGCTTTTCAAAACTCATTAAATAAAAGAGTTCAAGCTAAAGAAAAAGATACTCAGTTTGAAGTTTATCATACTTAATGAATACATAGATTTTAATCATCAAATTAGATTTAATAAAAATAAAATAAAAGGAAAAAATATGAGGCATAGAACAAAAACCCATTTATTAACACAAGAACAAATAGATAATTTATTATATCGTGTAGAAATAGGACGATTAGGAACATATAGCCAAGATGGTTATCCTTATGTTTTACCTATGCACTTTGTACATTTTGATAATAAAATATATATGCATGGTCTACCAAAAGGTAAGAAAATAGATAATATAAAGTTTAATTCTAATGTTTGTTTTGAAATAGATGAAATGCTTTCTTTATTATATAAAGGAGTTGAAGACCCTTGTGATGTTAATACAGAGTTTAATAGTATTATTCTTAGAGGAAGTGCAAGTCTTGTTAGTAACTTAAATGAAAAATATAGAGCTTTATCAAAAATTGTTGAAAAGTTTACTCCACACTTAAAAGATAAAGAATTACCTGAAAAAATGGTAAAAGGAACTGCCGTAATTAAAATAGATATTCTTGATTATGTGGGTAGATATTATAAATAAGATATGAGGTATTAAAAAATAATAATGAATAAGAAAAACTATTTAAAAGAGAGTAAAATAATAGATTTTAAAAATGAAAATATTAAAAAGTTAGCAAAAGAGCTATTTTTAAATAGTTCTAGTAAAGAACAAATAGTTAAAAATTGTTTTGAGTATGTAAGGGATGAAATTAAACATAGTGGTGATTATAAAATTGATAAAGTTACTTGTAAAGTAAGTGAAGTTTTAGAATCAAAAACTGGTTGGTGTTTTGCAAAGTCTCATTTGCTTGCGGCACTTTTAAGAGCAAATAATATTCCTACTGCTTTTTGTTATCAAAGACTTTCATGTAAAGAGTATAAAGAAAATCTATTTTCCTTGCATGGATTTAATGCTGTTTATTTAGAAGAGTATGGTTGGTTAAAAATAGATGCAAGAGGAAATAAAAAAGAAGTTGATGCTCAGTTTATTCCTCCAAAAGAGAAGCTAGCTTTTGAATTAGATGAAAGTGAGTTTGATTTAGGAGTTTACTATTCAAATCCTTTAGATATAGTTATCAAAGCATTAAAAATTAATAGTAGTTATAAACAAATGATTAACAATATGCCAGATATAAAAAGTACTATTTGAAAATATAGCATTTTTACATATGAAGAAAGGACTAAATAGCTTAAAATCCAATGATATTAGCCTTATAATTGATAGATTCTAAGGTAAAATTACAAACTAAAGCTTTATAATATGGAACAGTATGAAAAGCTTTAGTAATTAAAGTATATATAAATAATAAAATTATAGGAAATATATGAATATTGAAAATTTAAAAGATTTAGAAGCAGAGTTTTTAGATGAATATCCAAAAGGTTTTGATGATGAACGACTTTTAAAATTAATGAAAAAATTCAACCCTGATAAGTTAGAAAAGATTTCAAAAGAAGCCTTTGATAAAAAGAATTTTTCACAACCAGATTTAATTTGTCAAAATTTTATAAATATAATTTCAAAATCTGTTGTAATCTCTTTTTATGATAAATTGAAGTTAAAAGATGCTTTTATAAATATGGGAATGTATGAAAAAGATATGTTTAGTATTGCATTGTATGATATTTTATATAAAAACAAGAAAGAAGGATTTGATAGTATTGTAGAAATTTTATCAAAGTATAATCTTGCGAAATGGACTTTAATAACTATTATTCCATATTATATGAATAGAAAAAATGATTATTTTATTAAACCTACTACGGCAAAAAATATTATAAATTATTTAGAACTTGATAATTTAATATATAAACCTAGACCTTCATATGAATTTTATGTAAATTATAAAAAAAATTTAGATAAACTAAAAAAAGTAACGCAGAAATCTTTTACAAAGGATAACATCTGTTTTACGGCTTTTTTACGATTGGGAATAGAGATATGTATTACACATTAATGAGGAGAGAATAAGATGTTTATAATTAATTTAAATTATGAAAAACCATTAGAAGAGGTTGATAAGTATTTAGATGCACACCTTAAATACTTAGAAGAACAATATAGCTTAGGAAACTTTGTAGCATCAGGTAAAAAAATACCAAGAACAGGTGGAGTTATCCTTTCAAAAATGAATTTTTTAACAGATTTAAAAAAGGTTTTAAGACAAGACCCTTTTCATAAAGCAAATTTAGCAACTTACGAAATTACAGAGTTTGTTCCTTCAATGGCAGCAAAAGAGTTTGAGGGTTTAAAAGAACTTACATAAATAACTTATTAACTTAGAAGTTTAAACTTCTAAGTTAATTTCTACTAAATACAAAAAATTTACAAAAAATGTGATATTATTTCTGTTGATTTTAATACTATTATTTACAATATCAAGGAGAATTATGTTTAAAATTTTTATAATTTTAATATTGTGTGTGTTTAATGTTGCATATGCAACTAATACGGAACAAATAAATTTAGTCGATACTTGGGTTGGTATAACAACTCTTGGTGTTTTTATTGTTGGATATTATGTGATTGCAAATGAAGAAAAATATGATGTAGATAAATCACTTCCTGCACTTTTTGTTGGGATATTTACATTTTTATTGATTGCAGTTTATTTTATACTAAATGGTTTAGATATAAAGCTCGTACATGAAGAAGCTGAAAATGTTATTCTTGAAATTGCAGAGATATTTTTCTTTTTATTTGTAGCAATGACATATATTGAATCTTTAATTTATATGGGTGTTTTTGATAAGTTAAAATATAATCTTGTATCAAAAGGATTTACTTATAAAAAACTTTTTTGGGCAACAGGTTTTATTGCTTTTTTCTTATCTCCAATTGCTGATAATTTAACAACAGCGCTTATTTTATCAACTGTTTTAATAACTATTGAAAAACAAAAAAAAGAGTTTTTAGTTCCAGGAGCTATAAATATAGTAGTTGCTGCAAATGCAGGAGGTGCATGGTCGCCTTTTGGTGATATTACTACACTTATGGTATGGAGTTCAGGAAAAGGTGATTTCTTAGACTTTATTTATCTATTTCCAGCTTCAATTGTAGGGTATTTGATTACTGCTTTTTTACTCTCTCTTGTTGTACCAAATACAAAACCAGAATTTGATGCAAATATACCTATTCCTAAGATGAAAGAGGGTGCAAAAGCTATAATAATACTTGGAATTTTAACAATTGTTATGGCAGTAGTTTCTCATCAAGTTTTAGATTTTCCAGCTATGTGGGGAATGATGGGTGGATTGGTTTTATTGAAAATATATTCATATAAACTAAAAAAAGAGTATGGAAGTGAGCATTTTGATATATTTCAATCTATGTCAAAAATAGAAAATAATACACTTATGTTTTTCTTTGGTATTTTAGCAGCTGTTGGTGCATTGTATTTTGTTGGTTGGCTAACACTTGCTTCTGTAATTTATGAGCCAAACTATTTAGGAGCAACATATTCAAATATTGCAGTTGGTTTTTTATCAGCAATAGTTGATAATGTTCCTGTAATGTCAGCAATATTAAAAGCAAATCCAAATATGGATCATGCAAATTGGTTATTAGTTACATTAACAGCTGGAATTGGAGGTTCTTTAATTTCATTTGGAAGTGCTGCTGGAGTAGGGGTTATGGGTAAATTAAAAGGTATTTATACATTTAATAGCCATATGAAATATGCATGGATGATATTGATTGGTTATTTTGTATCTATTGCTATTTGGTATGTGCAGTTTGATATTTTGAAGTTTTATTAATTATAATATTAAACTACTATATTATTATAGTAGTTTAATTAAGTTCAAGGAGGAATAATGCAAAAAATCGCAGAAGTTTTATATGTAAAAGTAGGTAAGGTTCAAACAACTACATTAAAAAATAGCAAAAGAAAAGAGTTAGTAACTGCTATGAAAAAACATCCTGTAAAAGAAGCTTTTCTAACTAAAACAGGATTTAAAAAAGATGAACAAGCTGATTTAAAACATCATGGTGGAGAAAATAAAGCACTATTTATGTTTTCAAAAAGAAGTTATGAAAAAATAAATCAAAATTGCAATACAAATTTTAAAGTTGATGAAGTGGCAAACTTAGGAGAAAATCTAATATTATCTGATGTTTTTGAAGATGATATATGTGTAGGAGATATTTTTAATATAGGTGAAGCACAAGTACAAATAACTCAACCAAGACAACCTTGTTGGAAGTTAAGTGCAAGCACAAAAATAAAACAGATGACAAAGTTTATTTTTAATAGTGGTCTTACAGGTTGGTATGCAAAGGTTTTAAAAGAGGGAACTATAAAACAAAATGATTTTTTAATTTTAATAAAAAGAGAAGAACCTCTATTTACAATATCTAAATTAAATAGTCTAATCTTAGATGTTAATAGTGATAAAGAAGCAATATTAAAAGCTTTAAGTAGCGAGTTCTTAGGCAAACCTTTTAAAGCATCACTTGAAAAAAGATATAACTTAGGACAAAATGATAAACAATTTGATATTTATCATACTTAATAACAATAAAACTTCCTAATTTATTACAAAAGGCGTTTTATTGTATAATACGCTTTCAAATAAAAGTTAAAGGAAATAAATGGAGCAATTACCAAACTGTCCAAAATGTAATAGCGAATATACTTATGAAGATGGAAGCTTACTTGTATGCCCAGAGTGTGCACATGAGTGGTCTTTAAACGATACACAAGAAGATGAAGATATTTTAGTTGTAAAAGATGCAAATGGTACACTTTTAAATGATGGAGATGATGTAACAGTTATAAAAGATTTAAAAGTAAAAGGAAGCTCTTCTGGTATAAAAGTTGGAACAAAAATCAAAGGTATTAGACTTGTTGATGGAAATGATGGTCATAATATTGATTGTAAAGTACCAGGTGTTGGTGCAATAAAATTAAAACAAGAGTTTGTTAAAAAACAATAATTTAATATAGATGATTATTACCTTACCTAATTATATATTTGAAAATAAGCACTTATACCAAATAATAAATGACGACTCTGTTATTGCCTCAAAATCATCTATTTACAAAAAAGATATGATGTCTTTGAGAAATAGTATGCATTTGGTTATTTTGCTAGTAAATGGTAGTAAAATTTTACATCTTAAAAATAGTGATATTACAATTAATAGTACAGATATACTCTATTTATCACAATCTAGTTATTTCATGAGTGAAATAACTGGAGATAAAAATAATTTTGAATCTATATTGATATTTTTTGATGATGAATATGTATTTAATTTTATTAAAAAATATAATATTATCTTAGATACAATTGAAAAAAAAGATGTTTTAGTATTAAATAGAGATCATTTCATAAATAATTGTGTGAATATTGTAAATCAATTTTTCCAAACTAGTATAAATAATAGCCTTGATTTAGTAAAACTAAAACTAGATGAATTGTTTTTATATTCTCTTTCGAAAGATAAAGAAAGATTTAGTGCTTTTTTAAATAAAATTATACAAACAAAATCTTCAAGAACAAAATATATTTTAGAAGAAAACCTTGATATTATAAATAGTGTTGATGATATGTGCAAACTTACTAGGCTTAATTCAAAAGCCTTAAGAAAAGAGATGATTAGGTTATATAATCAAAATCCAAAAGAGTGGCTAGATGAAAAAAGACTTTCTCTTGCTAAAGCACTTCTTAAAAATACTCAAAAAAGTGTATCTCAAATAGCAACTTCATGTGGATATTCAAGTGTTTCATGGTTTATCATACAATTTAAAAAATATTATAAAACTACCCCTTTACTTTATAGGGAACAAAACTTATAAAAAAAGAAACTTTTCTTATACCTTATTTTTCTAAATTCTTTTATACTCTTCTAAATCTAAAAGGAGATTATATGAAAACTACAGTATTTATTTTCGCTACATTACATCCTAAAAAGGATAGTTTTGAAAAAGTAAGTGAGATAATAAAATCAATTATTGATAATACAAGAAAAGAAGTGGGGTGTATAGAATTTAATTTATATGAAGATTTTGAAAAGAAAAAATTATATCTATATGAGCAATGGAGAGATGAGTTATCTATAACAAAGCACTTTACCTATGATTATACTTTAAAAGCAATTGCAAATTTAAAAGATTATCAGGGAAAAGAGACTGATGTAATAAAAATGAAGAAGATAAAATGAAATCAGAAAGATATAACAAAGGTTGGGAAAAGTTAAAAGAAGTAGATGGTAGTGCAGGGGAAAAAGTAATTGAGTCATTAAAGGATATTGCTCCAGAGTTTGCAGATTTACTTATTGAGTTTCCTTTTGGAGATATTTATTCAAGAGAGAAGTTAGATTTAAAATCAAGAGAAATTGCAACTATTGCTGCACTTACTGTGATGGGTAACGCTACAGAACAATTAAAAGTACATATTCATGCAGGATTAAATGTGGGGTGTACAAAAGAAGAAATTGTTGAGATTATAATACAAATGTCAGTTTATGGTGGCTTTCCTTGTGCTCTAAATGGTTTATTTGCAATGAAGGAAATATTTAATAATGATAGATAAAAGATATGAATTTTATATTTTTAGTTTTCTAGTAACTATGTTTATGTCATTTATTATTTCTGCTATTTTAATAATTATAAACTTAGGATTTACAAATGAGTTTTTATTACTTTTGTTAAATGCTTGGTGGAAAGCATGGATAGTAGCTTTTTTTTCTGTTATTTTTATAATTCCTTTCGTTAGAAAGATAATGAAAAAAATTATAAAATATTAAAGTAGTAATTTTATGTTTCAAGTTTATTTATATTATTATTACATGGTATAATAATCTAATAAAAGGAGTTTTATGGAAAAAAATGAAAAAAAAGAGATTATAAAGAAAATATTTTCAGAAGTATTAGGTGCTTCTAGTGTAGATACTAAAATTATAGAAAAATATATCTCTTCTGATTATATACAAAATGTAGATGGTAATACTTTAGATTATGATGGCTTTATAAGTCATATGAAAAAGCAAAAAGAGGTTATAGATTTTTTAGATGTTAATTTTTTGGCTATTGCACAAGATGGTGAAAATGTTTTTACAAATCACATAGTAACAGCTGTTAAAAAAGATGAAAGTATAGTAAAAGTAAAAGTTATAGCACAATTTGTAATTAAAAATAATTTATTAGTAAAGTGTGATGAATTAACACAAATGTTATCAGGAAAAGATGAGGATAAAGATATAGGTTCAAGACATTAAGTTTTGATGAAATACTTATAAAATAAACCACAAAATGTGGTTTATTTTATTGTAAGTCAATATTGTATTTTTTCAACAATTCTACCCAAACAAGTTTTTTGCCATCTTTATTAAAAAGAGTAGGTGTTCCTCTTATATTTAATTTTTGAGCAATAATCATCTGTTCCTCTAAGCTCTTTTCAAGTTTTGCTAACTCATCTTTTGAGATTTTTCTATTTTTAAACTCTTTTGAATCAGCATTTGTATTTAACATAGCTTTGATTTTTTCTTCATTTGTTTTTTTACTCATAAAATATATAGATAAATCTCTTGCATTATTATGAAAACTTAATGGGAAGAAAAATACTCTAATTTTTACATGTTTTTCAAGTTTTGGAAAAAATGATTCAAGTTTTTTACAATATGGACATTCAGGATCAGTAAATAATACATACTCATCTTTTCCGCTTCCATAAGTTAAAGCTTCTTTCCCAATTGTATTTGATAAATCAACAGGTAAAGTAATAGCATCACCACTATTTACATCCATTACATTTCCCGCAATTAGAACTTTTTTATCTTTTGTTAAAAATAATTCTTGAGGTTTTCCTTGAATTATTGAATCAAGTATATAAATACTATCCATATCAAAAGCTTTACTAACTTTAATATCTGCTTTTTGTAGAAGATTCAAGTTATTGATTTGTTTTATCTCTTCTTTTGTAACTTCTTTTGGCTCATAAGCATTTAGCACACTAAGAAAAGAAAACACTAATAAACTTAATTTTAAGATTTTTGTCATATAAGTTCCTATTATATAAAATTTATCTGTGTATGATACACAAAGTTTGTTTAGATTGTGTAAAAGAATAAGAATAATTAATAATTTATGATAAATATTTGGCAATAATTATGTATATATTAGTTGCATTACAACAAAATTAAGAGCTAAAGATTTTAAAAAGAAGAGTTCTATTAGTTAATATATTTGAAGCTAGTATCCGTACTCTTCTTTAAGTTTTTCAATTTTGTTTCTTATTAAACTCTCTTTCCAACCATGTCTTCTTGCAAAATTAGAAATTTCTTTTTCTCTTTGCTCTTTATCGCAAAATACAAAGATTCTTTTAATAAAAGGTTTTGGTATTTGAATTGCTACCATTTGAAAATAATTGTCTTTACAATCTCTTGAACAAAAGACTTTACTTATTGATATTTTCTTTTGACAGTAGGGACAATGATTAGACATAAATATCCTTTTTTGTATTTTAAAATTTGGAGTATAACAAATAAACTTTAAATGCAACTAAGTTGCCAGCTAAATATTAGAATAATTAATTAGTTTTGATATAAATCATACAAATATTTCATTTTTTTGTTTAAAATCTTAAAAATTTTAGAGGCTTGTATATGATTCAAAAATATTTTCATAGAATGAAATCAAAATCAAAAAAAGAATCAAGAAAACCAATAAGCAAAATCTTATGGTCGTTTATTGGTTCATTTTTAGGAATATATTTTATTGCTATATTTGGAAAATGGTTCTCTATTGAAGATAGCTTTTTTCTACTTGGTTCTTTTGGAGCTTCTGCTGTACTTGTATATGGCGCACCACAAGCACCTTTTTCACAACCACGAAATTTAATTGGTGGGCATATTTTATCTGCATTAGTCTCTGTTTGTATTGTAAAAGTTTTTTTAGGAGTTCTTTCTTTAGAAATATTGTGTGCTCTTAGTGTCTCTTTGTCTATATTACTTATGCATTATAGTTGTACCATGCATCCTCCAGGTGGAGCAACAGCACTTATTTATGTAATAGGAAGTAGCCAAATTCAAGATTTAGGGTGGTTATACCCTTTTACTCCAATTGCAATAGGTGCATTACTAATGCTCCTTGTAGCACTATTTGTAAATAACCTATCGCAAAATGAAAAAAGGCATTATCCAACTTATTGGATTTAAAGTATCCTTGAAATTACATATGTAGTTAAAAAAGATACAACTATACCATAACCAACAATAGCAGTACTAAGTCTTGGTGCAAGACCTACCATTGCTGCTATTGCACCTGCTGTTATCATAGGTGACATACCAGCTTCTAATATTGATACATCACTAGCTAAAGTGTGTTGCCAACCAAATAGTACTGCTACAAAATATGCAATTATTGGTCCAATAATTAGTTTGATTAAAAGTGCAATACTTAAAGGTTGTAAATCTGATTTTGGCATTTTAAATTTTAGTTGTAAACCAACTGCTACTAAAGCAACTGGAATAAGAGTGTAAGAGAAGTCTTTTAATATACTAGTTAATAAAGGTGGAAACTCTACACCTAAAAAACAAAATGCAATAATAAGCGACATAAAAGGTGGAAAAGTAATTACTTTTTGAACAATAATTCTAGGAGTTGTTCCTTTATTATTTGAATATAAAGCTGTAATTAATGTTCCATAAGTTGCAAGTGCTATAAATGTTCCTAATTGATCATAAATAATTACATAAGGAATAGCTTTTTCTCCTATGTAGGTATTTAATAAAGGAATACCAGCAATTGAACTATTTGATAAAACTGCTACTAAGAGCAAAGAACCTGTTATTTCTTTAGACCATTTGAAGTATTTAGAAAAAAGTAATACTATTCCTGCACTTAAAAGCATAACAAACCATGCTATAATTGCAGGAATAATAATATCAATTGAGATGTTTAATTTTGGTACTTGCAATAAAATTATTGCAGGTAATGAGATGTATATAATATATTGGTTTAAAATTATTGGAGTCTCTTGAGAAAAGATTTTAAATTTTTGAAGAGCATATCCAATAAGTATAGCAATAATAATTAAAACGAAATTTTCCATTTTATTTACTATCTTGTGATTTTAAATTTTGCAAGAGAGTTATTCTTTTTTGCTAATTTATTATAATTTTCAATATATTTAATACCCCATTTGTACATCTCTATTAATGTGGATTTAAATTGTTTTCTTTTTTGTGTCAAAAAGTAAACAATTTTTTGGAAAAATTCTCTAGTTATAATGTTTTCTTCTATTTTTTTTAGTTTTAAAATTAGAGTTTTTTTTGTTATTTTTTCAATATCTTCATTTAAGTCTTTAAATATTTTATTATCTAGTAAGTGCCAGATAATAGTTACTTTCTTTATACTAAGAGTAGTCGCTATTGAGCATTTGTACTCTTTATTATTTGTAAAATACATTATTTAATCCTTTAAAGACTGAAATTATAACATAAAGTATATTAAACATCTTTACTTACCTAAAGTAAAGTAAGAGTAAATTAAGTTTATAAAATATATAATTTTCAAAATACATTAGGAGAATTTATGAAAAATGTACTTATTATAAATGGACATCAAAAATATGAAGAGATTGCTGAGGGAAAATTAACACAAACTTTTATAAATAAAGCACAAAGTTTTTTTGAAAATAATAATTTTGAGGTAAAACATAGTATCGTAGAGAGTGATTATAATATAAAAGAAGAATTAGAAAAGTTTAAATGGGCAGATTATATTTTACTTCAATATCCAGTTTATTGGATGGGTGTTCCATGGCTTACTAAAAAGTACATGGATGAGATGTTTTCAGGTGGAAATAAAACAGTTACATTTATAAATGATGGAAGAAGTAGAAGTGATAGTAGTAAAAAATATGGTAGTGGTGGATTGATGACTGATAAAAAATATATGCTTTCACTAACTTACAATTGTCCAAGCAGTGAATTTAGCAATAAAGATGGTTTTTTTGATGGTTTATCTCTTGATGAAGCAAATATTGCAGTACATAAAACTTTTCAATTTTGTGGTGCAAAACCACTTGAGACTTATGCGATTCATGATATATTTAAAACGGATTTAGATATAAATAGTGAATTAAAGAAATTTGAAGATATACTAATAAAAAATTTTTTATAGGACAAAAAATGGAAAATATTATAGTAATTGCAAAAATCAAAATAAAACCAGAGTTTGAAAAAGAAGTTTTCAATGAACTTACAAAGCTTCATAAACAAACACATGCAAATGATAGTGGTTGTATAAAATATGATTTACATAAAGATATAGAAGAAGAAAATACTTATACATTTATAGAAACTTGGGAAAGTGAAGAGGATTTGAAAATACATGAAAATAAATCTCATTTTAAAGAGTTTTTAGTAAATATTGAGGGTAAACTTGAAAGTGTACAAATTAATAAATTAGAAAAACTATCAATATAAGGAGATAAAGTGATTAAAGAAGAGTTTTTTAAAGCAATGGATTTTAGACATGCTTGTAAGGTTTTTGATGATACAAAAAAAATACTAGAAGAGGATTTAAATTTTATTTTAGAAGTGGCTAGAAAATCACCTTCATCATTTGGAATGGAGCCTTGGAAGTTTTTAGTTGTACAAAATCAAGAATTAAAAGAAAAAATTAGACCTACTTGTTGGAATCAAGTTCAAATTACATCATGCAGTGATTTAGTAATTGTCTTAGCAAAAATTGAAGATGTTAAAGTTGAAAGTGGTGTACCTGAAAAAAGATTTGGAAGAAGACCAATGCCACAAGAGAAAAAAGATTTTTATATAAATCTTTATGCAAATCATCTAAAAGATACTTTAAGTAGTGATAAAAATATTTATGAATGGACTTCAAGACAGACTTATATTGCTGTGGGAAATATGATGACAGCAGCTGCTGCTATTGGAATTGATTCTTGTCCTATTGAAGGGTTCGAAAAAGATAAATTAGAACAAATATTAGAACTTGATACTACAAAATATCAAGTGGCTATGGTTTTACCTTTTGGATATAGATTAAATGAACAATCTGATCAGTTAAGACTAAGCTTTGATGAAGTAGTTGAATTTGTAAAATAAAAGAGAATTTCTCTTTTATTTTATTTTTTCTTTCTCTTTTTGAACTTTTTGTATTATTTTATCAAAATCTTCTTTACTAGTAATATTTTCAAATATTTTTTTCAAATGATATTTTGTACTATTTTCATAGATTAAACTTTGTTCTTTTTTTGTAGTTTCCAAATTCAAAATATCACCATCATTTAACAATTGAATATTGTATTTACTATTTAACTCTTCAACTTCTTTTTTTATCTCTTTTACATAAGATGGCTTAAGATGATTTATATATATGCAAACATCATCTCTTTTTGATTTTTCTAATTCTTTTAGTAAATCTTTTAATGTTAAATGATTACTTTTTTTAGCAATATTTGAAAGACGTGAGGGAAATGAAACATCAATTATTAAGGTTTTTATATATTTATTAAGATTTAATTCTTCCCAAATAGTGTTACATTTATACGTATCTGCTGTAAAGAATATTGCATTATTTTTCTTTTTTATTACATATCCACAACTAGAAATTGTATGATTTGTCTTAATCGCTTTAATAGAAAAGTCATCAAATTTCATTGTTTTATTTACTTTTATTTCAATGAATTCTATTGCTTTAAGTTTTTTATTTATAAGATTTATTTGTGAAAAGTCTGGCCAAATATCCCAATTAAAAAGATGTTTTTTTAGATGAATTATTGTTTCTTTTAAAGCATAAATTTTAATAGGTATTTCTCTATTTTCAAAAAACGAATCTATTAAAAAAGGAATATCAACAATATGGTCAAGATGGGAGTGTGTTAGAAATATTTTATTAATATATTTAGCATCTTTTCCTATCCCTTTTAATATATTTCCTGCATCAATTGTAGTGTGTTTATCTATTTGAATACTGGTGTTATTTATATCAACACCTTTGCCTCCATAAGCCCCAAGAATCCTAATACTTTTTTCTAGCATTTCACACCTTATTTAAAAACTAAAATATTATAACTAACTTTACGTGATAATAAGTTTATTATACTTCTGTATAGTTTTATTACTATTAAGAAAACTACAAAGTGTAATAAAAATAAATTTATTATACAAACTGTATTTAAGAAATGTATATTATATATTACCTGCTAATTTTGTAGAACTTAAAAAAGATGCTTCAATATTTTTACTATAAAAGTAATCCCCACATATACCAAGGAATTGTTTTTTATCAAAAATAAAATCTTTTTTGAGATGATTTTTTGCAAATGCATATTTCCATAAGTGAGGCAAAATTATAAAATCTTTATCAATTTCAATATGAAGTTTTTTTAGTTTCTTAATTACTTTTTCTTCTAGTTTTTCTTTTGTTTTTTCATTGTTTTTTGTGGAAAAATATTCATTTGTATGTAATACAAAACTACTAAAATTATCATAGTTATATTTCTTTGAATTATCAATAATTTTTTTAAATAAATTGATATTTTTTAATCCCTTATGAAGTGGTAAATTTTTTTGCTTATGTAAAATCAAAGTAAAAATACTATCATATTTTATAGATGATAACTCTTGTTTTATTTTTTCATTTAAATTTATATTTAACTCCAAAATTTGAACAGCAGGAATTGTAATAAGTAAAATATCAAAATCTTTATAAACATTATTTTGAATATCAATCAAAGTCCATTTTTCATTTTCATATTTACAAGTTGTTATTTTTACTTTTGTTTTTAAATCTTTTTTATCTATTAAAGAAGAGCAAACTTTATTTATTCCATTTGTTGGTATATAAACTGTTTTATATTTTTTTAATATTTTTTGTTTAACTAATTTATTACAAAAATCAATAAAAATTTGATTTTTTGCTTCAAAGTATGGTGTTCCATGGTCACAAAATTTACCATTTATATATTTGGTACTTAACCTTCCACCTGTTCCTCTTGATTTTTCAAAAATAGTAATTTTGTGATTTTCTTTTATGAGTTTATTGTATAACAAACATCCACTAAATCCTGCACCTATTATTGCAATATTCATAAAAAACCTTTTTATTTAAGTTTATCACTTAAAAAAGGTTTTTTGTATATAATTTGTGTGTTTTAAAATGAACTTAGTTCTATTATTTTTTACCAATGAAGTTATTCTTTTTTACGTTTTTAACAACATCTTTTGCAATAGAAGATGCTTCTACTGCAATATCATGAGTTTGACTTGCAACACTAGCATTCTCTTGTGTTTGCTTATCAAGACTATTTAAGCCATCATTTATTTGACTTATTCCTTCAGTTTGTTCTGCTGATGCAGTTTGAATATTTTCTATAATTGATACAGTTTTTTGTACATTTTCATTAAGGCTATTATATCCCTCAATCATAGAAAAGGCTATTTTTTTACCTTCCATTGATTTTTCAGTTGCAGTTTCTACGATTTGTTTAATTTTATTTGCAGCCTCAGCACTTCTACTTGCTAAGCTTCTAACTTCTTGTGCAACAATGGCAAAGCCTTTACCTGCTTCTCCAGCAGTTGCAGCTTCTACTGCTGCGTTTAAGCTTAGAATATTTGTTTGAAATGATATTTGATCAATTAAAGTAATAGCTTCTTTAATACCTTCAACTTGAGTATTTATCTCTTCCATAGATTTTGTTGTTTTATTTGCAAGTTCTTTTCCTTCATTTGAAGAATTAGATAAAACTTTGGCATTTTGTGACATCTCTTTCACATAAGAGTTAGTAGCAGAGATATTTCCACTTATTTCATCAACTGCTGCTACAGTCTCTTCAAGTTTTACAGCTGCATCATTTGATGACTTGTTTAAATTGTCTACATTAATTAAAAGTGTATCTGAGCTATCTTTTAAAGTCCACCCTATATCTTGATTATTAACTAGCATTTGTGTAATAGAATTTTTTAAACTATTTATTCCTTTTAGAAGTTTATCTAAGTCGCCTTTTACATCTACGTCTTTTAAGTTTTGAGTGTAATCATAATGTGTATATTTTTCTAATGTTTGCAATATATCTTCAAAAATTGAAGATTGTATATCTAAACTTTTATTAACAGAATATACAAATGTTTGAATTTGAGGATTTGCAGCAGTTGATTTTATTCTATAGTTAAAATATCCTTGTCTCATTTTATTTAATACAAGTACAGCCTCAGCAACACAAAGCATATCTTCTTCTAAATCATCATTTATTCGTTTCATATTTTTATTTGCCATTATTGCTATTTTCCCAAATTCATCATTTCCATAAACTTTTATATCTTCTATTTCATTTATTTCTCTATTTATAAATTTCATAAATCGCTCAATACCTTCATAAATACTTTTTGATGATTTTGAAATATTTGAGAAAATATAAATAGCTAAAATTGAAATAAATAATATAACGACAATAAGCAAAATTAGATTTTTATAAAATCCAAAAGATACTTCTTCATATTTTTTATTTACAAATAAAAATAAATCATTTGATAAATAGTCATCGATATTTTTAAGTATTTCTATTTTTTTAGTTATTGTATCAAACCAATATGTAGTTTCAATATCAAACTGTTTTGTTTTTAACTCTTTTATTGCATTAACAACTTTTTGATTATCTAAACTACTATCTTTAGAGTTTTGTGACAAAATAGAGTAATTTGAAAACCTATTTTGTATAGTATTTAAAAGATTAGTCTCTCTTTTTGATATTTCAAAATCATTTTTATATTCTTTAATTAAAGCTTCAAGATCATTTATCCCACTTTCTATTTTGTTTTTATAAGATATATTTTTAGTTAACTCATAATTTTTAATATTGTGAATTATTCCTTCAAAACCTATTATTTCTTCAATAGAAATAATATATTTTAATTTATCTTGTGAATGTATTAAAATATCTCTAATATCTTGTACTTTGTTTATTGATGAATCATTTAAAGCTTGCTTGACATAAGAGAGATTTTCTTTTTTTGAGTAAATTTCAAATTCATTCATGTAACTATTTTGTGTAGAGATTAAACTTGTAAATTTACTAAACATTCTTTCGTTAAAAGTACCTTCTAATAAAGTTTTTGAACCAACTGCTCTTTCAATTCCTACTTTTTCTTTAGCCATGAGAAAATTGTAATAAGCAAGTATTTGTCTTGTCATTTGTGAATTTTTTGATATTGCAGAACTTCTAGCAATAAAATCAAGTAAAATAGAGTTTAACTTTGAATAATAGTCAAGTATTTCTTTTGTTGATATTTGCATGTTTTTTGCAAGATTTCTTTTGTTTTTTATATTAGTTAGTTTATTGAAAAATTCTTCAAATAGATTAAGGTTTTTATTGTCAATAGAATCTTTATTTAATGTTTGATAACTATTTTTTAAAATATCTATTTTTTCATCACTATTTTGTATTTGATTTGTTATTTCATTTTTGAAATTCTTACCCTTACTACTTAAATAAGAGACAAACATGCCTCTTTCTTTTTGTAATTCATGAATAGCAAGTGAAATATCTGAATCAATTTTGACTATTTGTTTTAAAGTGCTGTACTCTTGCTTATATTCATATTCTTGATAAATAAAAGAAGCTCCTAAAACTATAATAAAAAACATTGGAATCAAAACAAGAATACTTAATTTTGTTTTTATAGATAAGTCTTTAAATTTCATAAAAATCCTTTACTTCATAGTTTTGTAAATTTTTGAGTATTTTTCAATTTCATCTTTTGAGGCTTTTCTTCTACAAGAAATGTAACCAGTTGAGCCATCACATGAAGTAAAGGGGTATACTGTTGCATATACCCAATAGTACTTACCAGTTTTTGATTTGTTTTTTACAAAACCTTTCCATCTTTTACCTGATTTTACAGTGCTCCAAAGCTCATCAAAGGCTTTTTCAGGCATATCTGGATGTCGTACAATATTGTGATGTTGTCCTATTAATTCATCCAAGGAGTATTCAGAAAACTTACAAAACTCATCATTTGCAAACTTTATTACACCTTCTTCATTAGTTTCAGAAACTAAAAAAGATTTGATATTAAGTTCAATTTCTAATTCATTGTTGTTTGAATTCATATAATACCCTTTTCACTAATATAAAGATATTTTATTAATTTAACTAGAATAATTATCTTAATAAATTAATTACTTTTATTATTTTACCATAAAATTATCCTTAACTCATAAAAAAATTAACTATTTATATAAAATTCTTATTAAAGAAAGAGTAAATAATATTATTGCAATTTCTTTTAAATCTTTGTCAACTAATAGCATGAAAATGGAAGTAATCATAAAAGAAATTGATATTATATAAGGCTTAAAGTAAGAGTGTAATTCCTTTTTTAAAAAGTCTAGCTGATTTTTTGATACTTCAACTTTTAACTCACCTTCACTTGCTTGTTTTAAAGTAGATTTGAAGTCTTTTATAGTAAAAGGAATGTCTTTAATTTCATCTATTAATGTTTCGACAATGGAATCCTTAGCTCCTAGTGCTTTTGGTAAATTTTCTTGTAAAATTGGCAATATATCTTTTATTCCATTAAAATTTTCAATATATGTAGTTCCTAAACCCTCAATAATTGCACTAACTCTTAAGATATAAATTGCATCACTTGGAAGTTTAAAAGGTAAATCTCTTGTACCCTCAAGTACTTCAAATGCTAACTTTTGCATAGATTCACTATCTAAATTATTGTTTGAAAAAATTTCAAACATTTTACTTGTAAATACTGCAAGTTCAGAAGTAGGGGCTTCATATGCTATTGTTCCAAGTCTTTTACTAGCACTTATATATAATTCATAATCTTGTTCATTTGCAGCTTTTATAAGCTCAATTATAGCAATTCTTGTATCATTTGGTACTGTTTTTACCATTCCAAAATCTAAAAGAATTATTTCACTATTCTTTGTTATTAGTAAATTTCCAGGGTGAGGATCAGCATGAAAATAACCTTTAATAAGCATCTGTTCAGTATAAAAACTAACTAAATTAGCAATGATTTCATTAAAATTTATATCATTTTTTAAAATAGTTTCTTTATCATCAAATCTAAAACCTTCTTCAAAACTCATAACCAAAGCATCATCGCTTGAAAACTGTTCATAAGGTTTTGGAAATTTTATTTTATTATCTTTATAAGTATTTGAAAATTTTTTTAAATTTTGAAGTTCATTATTTAGACTTACTTCTTGAACAATCATTGAAGAAAACTCTTTTATAACAGATTCAATTGAGTTTTTTGTATAGTGTGAAAATAAAGGTTTAAATATAAAGTTAAAAAAATTAATTATTTTAATATCAGCAAGAACTCTTTGTTTTATTCCTTCTCTTCTTAATTTTACTGCAACTTTCTCTCCATTTTTTAAATAAGCTATATGAACTTGACCAATAGAAGCAGAAGCAATAGGCTCATTATTAAACTCTGTAAAATCATCATTTACAAAGGCTCTTTTAAAAACTACTTCAAAATCTTTTTTGGGCATTGAAGGAAGTTTATCATGTAACTCTTTTAATTCATGAAGGTATTCTTGACTAAAAAAATCAGCTCTCGTAGCTAAAACTTGCGCAAGTTTAATAAAACTTGCTTCCAAGTCAATAATAGTATGTTTAAACTCTTTAGGAGCAAGAGGTTTTAGTCCTAAAAAGCTATCTTTTTTCTTAATCACAAGATAAGTTGTGAGTAAAAATCTAAAGACTTTATAAACTCTTTTATAAGAGTAAAGATTAATGTTTTTAAAAAAAGCTATTATTTTAATTCCTTTTTGAGTTGTTCTAAATCATCTTTTGTAACAAGGCCTAATTCACTGATAGCTTCTTTGATACTCTTTTTAAGTTGTTCTTTGAACTCTTCATCATGCTCTTTACCTTTTTTTTCCAAAGACTCAATAAAACCTTTTATATCACCTTTATCTATCTTACCTTTTTCCTCTAATTTTTTCAATTCATCTTCAACTTTATCTTTTAAAAGTGCAGTAGCTCCAATTCCTGTATAAATTAACTCTTTTAACATCTTTCTTCCTTTTTATTTTATTATATCAGCTTATTTGAATTATTAGTATGAAAATTTTGTCAAATAATCACCAAGGACCTTGAAACCTATCTGGCTTATGATAAAGCTTTTTTTTGTGTTTGGTAGTTTTATTTTGTACTCTTTTTCTCCATCTATTATAAGCTTTTTTACTAATTACTTTTCTCATTTTGTTTTTTACTTGGTTTTCTGTTAATCCATATTGTAAATAAATAGCATCAAAGGTTGTTCTATCTTGCCATGCCATTTCAACAAGTCTATTTAAATCATGCTCTTGCATATCTTTATCAAGAGTTTTTTTTCTTAGAAATATTTTGTCAATTTTTCTTTTTTTCATAATTACTCTTGTATAGTCCAAATTAATTTATTTGTAGCAAAACCTAATTTTGGAAGTTTTTCTAAAATTCTATTTAAAGTATTTTTGTCTAGTTTTGATGTTCTTGATAAAATCCATAAATACTCTCTTGAAGGAGTTCCTACGACTGCATATTTATAAGAATCATCAAGCATCAAAATCCAATAATCACCATAAAAGGGTCTAAAAAAACTCACTTTTAATTTACTATTAGATTCATTTGTAGCATAAGCTATGCCAGTTGCACTGCTTTTTTTATTTGTATCTATTTTAGTACACTTATTTACTACTTTTAAAGTATTATCATCATTTAAACTATAATTTGCAGTAACATTTTTACACCCTTTTTCAAAAAAATGCTCATATCTTGCAATCTCATACCATGTTCCTAAGTACTTGTTTAGATTTACACTATTTACAGTTTTTAAATCTGGATGCTTTGTAAAACATCCAGTAAAAATAAATACTACAATAATAAATAAAATATTTCTAATCATGTAAACACTTTATTGTAAAATCAATAAAATATTAAAATGCGCCGCAATCCAAGTTACTGATAAAATTGAAAGTTGAATTAAATTTTCCATTGCTTATCCTTTATTTATTTTTTTAAAAAAAACAGTGAAGAAACTAAACTCACTACTGAAAGTGAACCAATAATCATTAAAATTTGTGGCATATTTTGCATTTTTAATCCTTTTTTTAATTGTTTATAATTTTAATAAAACATTGAAATTATTAGTATACATTTTATGTAACTTAATAAGTCAATTTAGTAAATATTTTATTAAACTATAAAATAATATAAAAGATAAACTTTATATATAGTTAATAATGATTATCAATATAATTTTAAAGTCAAACTTTAGTTTTCAAACTCTGTCATATAAGTTCTATAAAGTAAAGGAACAAGATTTTTTTGTAGCTTCTCATTTTTTCTTGATTCTATACTTACAGCTTCAAAGAAGCTATTCCATAATCTTTTGAACTTTTCTTCATCTTCTGATAAGTTTGGTTCTTCAAATGAAGCAATATTTTCTACTTTTATAGAAGTTCCATCTTTAATAAATGCAAGTTTTCTATTTATATCATGGATTATATAGTTTTGATTGTTCAATCTTTTATAAAAGTGTTTTCCTAAAAAATAACAAAGGTTAAATCTACTTTCAAGTTTTGCATATAAAGTATTATCTTCAAGTTCTTCAAATCTTAAAAAACCGCTCATCTTATGATTTGCCCTAAATAGTTGTTTTTCAAGATTTTGTATATAAAAGATTGAACTATTGTTAATATTAAAAAGTTCATTTTTATCTTTAAAACCTATGATTATAAAGTTTAATAAGTCTAATTCAAAATCATCATTATCACACATGAAAATATTTAAAATAGTTTGAAAACCCTTTTTTGAAAACTTATTTTTTATAGCTTTAAGAACTTTTGTAGCTTTTATTTCATTGGTTTGTATTTGCTTTATTTCTTCAAGTATCAACTTATTTGGTTTTTGTTTAAATATTGAGTTTGGTTTTAGTTTTTCATAATAAACATCATAAACTAAAGTTAAAAATCCCTCAAAAGTTTTATCATAAATTAAAATCATAATTCCCCCGTAATTGCACTATAATCTATGTCAAACAGTGAGGGTTGAATAACTCTTTTTTTAGGTGGTTCTATAATTGCTTGTTTTATGGTGTCACTACAAAAGGATACTTTAGCACAATATTTATCCTTACAAGTTATAAAATATTGAGCTCTTTTAATTGATATTTTCAGTTTTTTCAAATCTTCAAAATCTAAACTTTTAAATTTCCTAGCTTTTAGTATTTTAAATACACCTCGAACACCAATACCTGGAATTCTAAGAAGTTCATCTTTACTTACTTTATTTATTTCCATTGGAAAATAACTTAAGTTATGCAGTGCCCAAGAAGTTTTAGGGTCAAGTTCTTCATCAAGATTTGGGAACTCTTCACTTACTATTTCATCATAAGAAAAATCATAAAATCTTAAAAGCCAATCTGCTTGATACAATCTATGTTCTCTAAGTAAAGGAGGTTTATTTACGATTGCTGGAAGATTTCTATCATCATTTACAGGAATATAAGCACTATAATAAACTCTTTTTAATAAAGCCTTATCATATAAAACTGAGCTTAGTTTTAAAATATCTTTGTCATTTTCAGGTGTTGCACCAATAATTAGTTGAGTACTCATACCTATTGGTTTTGTATCATTTTCTAAACTTTTATTTCTTGCATGTTTAAGAGGTTGTAGTATTTTTTCTTTGGTTTTATTTGGTGCAAGTAGTTTTAGTGATTTGTCACTTGGAAGCTCTATATTTGAACTTACTCTATTTGCCAATGCTACAACTTCATCAATAAGTCTATCATCAGCTCCAGGTATTAATTTCACATGGACATAACCATTGAAATGATACTCATATCTTAATATTTTGAGTGTTCTTAATATCAAAACCATTGTATGGTCTTCATTGTCAATTATTCCTGAACTTAGAAAAAGACCCTCAATATAATTTCTTTTATAGAAGTTGATTGTAATATCAGCAAGTTCTCTAGGAGAAAATGCAGCTCTTTTTATGTCATTGCTTTTTCTATTTATGCAATAAGCACAATCATAAATACAAAAGTTTGTAAGAAGTACTTTAAGTAATGATACACATCTTCCATCTGCTGTAAAAGTATGGCAAATACCGCTATTATGGGTTGCTCCAAGTTCTCCTGTTTTATGATTATTTTCACTTCCACTAGAGCTACAACTAACATCATATTTAGCACTATTGGCTAATATTTGCATCTTTTCATATATATCTTTTCTCATAATAGTATTTTATATGATTAAAAAAAAATTGTTAAAAAATATTACAATTTGCAATGTAATTTAAGTAAATAGTCTTGTGCAATGTTTAAATGATTTTGAAGTTTTTCTTTTGACATTTTTTCAAGAAGTGAAAGTTGCATTTTCATTCTAGGATTTGTTTTAAACAAATGTCCATATTTATATAAAAATCTCCAATAAAGTGCATCTAAAATGACACACCAACTCTCTTTTTTACTGTAATCACTCATTTTAATTAAATAATTAGAACTACAAATATAAGGTTTTGTCGTAATACTTCCCCCATCACTATAACCACTCATAGCATATACATTTCCTACCATTACCCAATCATATGCATCAATAAAATTTTCCATAAAGTATTTATATATTTCATCTGGGTGTATCTCTAATAAAACAAAAATATTTCCTAAAACCATAAGTCTTTCTATATGATGTGCATATGAGGTTTGTTTTAGTTTTTTTACTACATCATCAAGTATTGTTATTCCACTATTTGCTTCAATTATAGCTTTTGGCATAGAGTTCTTAAAGTTAAAAAAGTTAGAGTTTCTAAGCTTTATTCCATCATCTTGATAAATTCTTAACATAAACTCTCTCCAGCCAATTATTTGTCTAATAAAGCCTTCTTTTGCATTATAAGGTGCTTTTGCTTTTAGTGCACCTTGTATTACATCATCTAAATTTAAAAGTCCAATATTTAAACTGCTTGAAATATTTGAATGAAAAAGATACTCTAAACCATCTTTTTTAGTAATAGCATCTTGGTAGTTTCCAAAATTGTCAAATTTTTCCTTAAAAAAGTATTCAAGTTGAATCTTAGCTTCTTGGAAAGTCACAGGATAGTTAAAGCTATCTATTTGTCCAATTGAATCAAATTTTTCACAATATTGTTTAGCCTCTTTTATATATTTATTATCATAAGATAAAGTTGCAGGAATAAATATATCTTTTGGTAGTTTTTTTCTATTTTCACTATCAAAACTATATTTCCCATATAAAGGCTTTCCCTCATTCATAAATATATTTAACTCTTTTCGTCTATTTGCATAAAAGTTATGTAAAAATTTACTTTTATCATCAACATTTAAAAAGTTAGGGTTTTTTAAAGTTTTTATATTTTGAAAATTTCCATATATTTTCTTTTCTAAATAATTATCAAAAAGTTCATATATATAAACTTTTTCATTTTTATACTTTTGTAAATAACTATCTTCTTCAAAATACTCAACATCAATACTGTTATTTTGTAAGTAATTTTCATAAAACTTCATACTAGCTCTATGCAAAACTAATTTTTGAATATGAAAGTTATATTGAGTAAAAAATAAAGGCTCTTCTACTAAGATAACTTTCTTGTCTTTTAAGTTTTCAATGTTTTCAAATAATTGATGAGGATAAATTAAAAAAAGTTTCATATTTGTCTAATAATCTCCGCTGCTGGTTTTGCAAAGTAGTATCCTTGTGCATAATCAAGTCCAATGTTTTTAAGTGTAGCTAATTCATAAGGTGTCTCAACTCCTTCTGCTAATATCTTAATATCATTTTCCATAGCAAGGTTTCTTAAAGCTTTGTAAACTGAACGCTTCATCTCATCTTTGTCAATATTATTTATGATATTTCTATCAACTTTTATAATATCAGGTTTCAAGTCAATTATCATATTTAAAGAAGAGTATCCCTCTCCTACATCATCAAGGGCAATTAAAAAGCCTTGTTCTCTATAGTAGTTTAAAATTGTTTTTAAATGTTCTGTATCTTTTACTTTTTGTGTTTCAACTACTTCAAAAACAATATTCTTAGGATCAAACTCTAATTGATTTGCCCATTTTACAGTAGAAGCAAGACAAAATTTTGGGTCATAAATAGTTGTAGGAATAAAGTTAATAAATACTTTTGCATCAACTTTTTTAACAGCTGTTGTTTTTAAAGCATTTTCTCTACATAATCTATCAAAGTTAAAATCCATATCATTTCTAGCAGATTTTTCAAATAACACATCAGGATATACTAAATCACCATTTGGCATCACACCTCTAACAAGTGCTTCATATCCAAAGATAGAGTTATTATTCATGTCAATTATAGGTTGGAAGTGAGAAGTAATACTTTTATTTTCTAATATATCAAAGAATGTCTTATCTTCAATAAAATTTAAAAATTTTTCTAAAGGTTTTGCAGATAAAATAGTACTAAAAGATAGTTTGTGTTGTTCATTTTCTACATATACTTTTATCTCTTTTAACTCAAGTGAATTAAAATATGTTTTTAATGCATCAAAATTTTCTTCAAAAAATACTTTTGGGTTATCTATTTTAAGTGATACTATATTTTCTTCAACTTTAAAATCCAATGATAGCTTTTGTAAAAATTGTGAAAACTTTCTTCTAAGTTCAGGTACAAGTGAAATAAAGTGAAGATTACTTTTTTGTTGACATATTTTAAATGTTTGTTTACATTTACATTTCATTTGAAGTCCTTTTAAAGTAGTTTGAATAAAAATTTGATTGTTCTTTTATATTATTACTTTTCCAAATATCACTAATAACTCCTATCATATCAGGATTTTGTAACATAACAGTGTCAATGTTTTTATTATTTATTCCTCCAATGGCACATATTGGAATACTTAACTCTTCTTTGGCTTGTGATAATGTTTTTAGGGGAATTGTTTTTGATTTTGGTTTAGTAGGTGAGTTAAACATAGAACCAAAGGCTACATAATCTACTCCTTGTTGTTGCATCTTTTTTGCTTGAGCTATATTATCATAACAAGATACTCCAAGAATGCCTTTGAAATTTTTTCTTATAAACTCTATATTCTCATAATCACTTTTACCAACATGTAAACCATCACATTGAAGTTTTATAGCAAGTTTTACTCTATCATTTAATATAAATTTTACTTTATAACTTCTACAAATGTTTTGCATATCAAGTATTAGTGATTCAATTTGTTCATCAGTACTTATTTTATCTCTTAGTTGAACGATTTTTGCTCCACCATCAAGTGCATTTTTTATACTTGCTAATACACTCTCTTTTGGTGTTAGTATATCATCAGTAATTACATATAAACCATTTAACATAAATATCCTTTATATTGAAAGTTTATAGTAATTATTAATTAGTTTGTAGGTCGTTTTTAGTGTTTAATTTTTAAATTACAACCTATATTTGCCATTCCACAAGAGTAAATACTACTTGTAACTATTCCATCTACTTTAAGTTTTGCGTATTTTTCTACATTTGATAGATTAATTCCTCCTGCAACAAGTAATTTAATATGGGGATAATTACTATTTTTATAATTTACAAGTTTTTCTATCTCATCTAAAGGCATTTTGTCAAGTTGTATAACATCAGCTTTATATTCCATAAGTTTTTTTGCATCTTTTAATGTTTCTGATTCTATGATTACTTTCTTTTCTGGAAGTTGTTTTTTAAAGTTAGTTATTTGTTCATAAAACTCTTCATTTGAACTATATAGTTTTCTATGGTAATCAAAAAATAGTATTGATTCACTAAGACCTAATCTGTGAGGCAGAGCACCCCCACAAAGTATAGCTTTAATGCACATTTTTTTACTAAATGGAATAGTTTTTCTTGTAGTTAATAATTCACACGAGTTATTGTGTTCTTTTATTATCTTTAACATACTATTCGTTTGTGTAGCAATTTTGCAACTATACTCTAAAAGTACTTGAGAAAGCTTCAATGTTTGTTGAATATTTTCGTAAGTTCCTTTTATTTTTAGAATTACTTCACCTTTTTTAAGCTTTGTTTTTGAGGGTTTAAACTCTTTTACTTTACATCCTAAAAGTTTTGCAATACTTGCTGCTTCTTCACTACAAGCAACTATAATATCTTCTCTTGTATATATCTCTAATGTGGCTTTCTTTTGCTTGTCTTTTTGAATGTGTGTAGTTAAATCTAAATAGGGTAAATCTTCATTTATATATTTGTATAGTTCTTCATTTGTTAAGTTAAACATTTTTTTCCTTTTAAATATGATTTGTTTTAGTTTGTAAAAAATTTAAGATGATAAAAAATATTAGTGATATAACTATTAGTATACCACTTAAAATAAGTGCTAGATTATAATCTCCATCAAATACAGCATTATATATAGCAAGTGAAATAGTATCTGTTTTACCTATTATATTGCCTCCTAGCATAAGAGTTATTCCAACTTCTCCTAGTGCTCTTGCACAAGCTATTAATAAACATGCTAATAAACTCTTTTTTATAGAAGGTAAGATAATAAACAAAAATGTTCTTAATTTACTTTTACCACTTAAATATGAAGCTTCTACAATATTTTTTGGAAATTGCTCAATTGCAGATTGCAAAGGTTTTACCATTAGAGGTAGACCTGCTATAAAACCTGCAATAACTAAACTAGAAAAAGAGAATATAAAAGATATATCAAATTTATAAAAGATACCACCAATTATACCATCTCTTCCAAGTAGTAAAAGCAAGAAAAAACCTATTGCAATTGGAGGAAAGATTAAAGGAAGAGTTACTATTGTATTAAGAAGCCATTTAAATCTAAAATTCTCTTTTGAAAGTAAAAAAGCTAAAAATACACCTATAGTAAGAAATAAAACTAGATTAACCCCAACAGTTTTAGCACTTAAAAACAAAGGGTTGAAAATCGTAGAATAATCCATGTTTTATAGACCGTATTGAGTAAAAATTTCTTTTGCTTCTTCTGTTTGTAAAAACTCTAATAACTCTTTACACTCTTTTTTACATGCTTTAGTAGAAGCTGCAACTATATCAATTTTTGAGTAGAGCTTTTTATCAATTTCAATATAACCACCAAGTTTTGATTTATTTGCTAATGCAGAAGTTAAATTTATAAAACCTGCATCAATTTCATTTGTTATTAAGTATGTAGTAACTTGTGGAACAGTAGCAGTTATAAAAAGCTTTTCATCTATATTAGAAGATAATTTAGAGTTATGAAGTATTTGCATTGCTGCAATTCCATAAATAGCCTTTTTAGGATGTGGCATTGATACTCTTTTTATTTTATCTGATAATATTTCATTAAGAGTATTTAATTTTGTTTTTTTAGAGTAAGCAAGTACAGCTTTGCCTTCTCCTATTGAAGTATAATGAATAAAATCGATATTACTTTTATTTTGTAAGAAGTTTTTATCTCCTATAATTAAAGCTAAATCAGTATGTTTTGCTTGAGTACTAACTTGTCTCATATTGCCATAGAAAGCATCAATTTTTTTATTATATAGTTTCAGAATTTTTTGTATAGGTTTTTTATATCCTGCCCCTGCTGCAATTTTAAAATCACTTGCATTAGTTACTACAATAGATAAAACCAATGCTAATAATACTTTTTTCATAATAGTCCTTAATTTGAAATATTTGGAGAGAAGGCTTTTGTACTTACTCTAACTTTTGAGCCAATTTGAAGATTTATAGTTTCATCTTCACTTAATACAACTTCAACAAGTTGTTGACCAATAGATATAATAGCTATATATATAACATCAACTTTTATAATATCTAAAAGCTCTCCCTCAAAAGAAAACTTTGCACTACCACTTGTTTTTAATAATACATCTTTTGCATTACCATCTTTTATAATTTTTGCGTCTTCTAAAACTATTACTCTATTACTTAATCTATAAATCTCACTTGGGTCATGACTTACCATGATAGTTGTAGTTTTAAATTCACGATGAAGTGTGAGTATTTCATCTTGAAGTTTAGTTCTCATAGATGGATCAAGTGCAGATAATGGCTCATCCATTAATAGAAGTTTAGGACGGTTCATCAAGGCTCTACATAAACTAACTCTTTGTTTTTGTCCTCCACTTAAAGATGTAACATTTCTATTTTCAAGTTGTGATAGTTCTGTTAATTCTAAAAGATGATTTGCAAGTTTTTCATCTTTATTTACATATAAAAGATTCTGTTTTACACTCATATTTGTAAAAAGTGCGTAATCTTGAAAAACAAAACCAATCTCTCTTTGTTGAGGTGGCAAAAACTTTTTATTATCTTGCCAAATTTTATTATCAACTTTAATTTTACTTTCTGATTGCTCTAATCCTGCAAGTATTCGAAGTAGGGTAGTTTTACCACTTCCACTAAGTCCTGTAAGAGCAATAAAGTCACCATCATTTATATTAAGTTTAATATCTAGATTCATTTTTCCATTTGAACCAATTAACTCTTTATTTACTTCAATATCTATCATAAAAAACTCTTTTTTTGTTTTTGATTAAAAATATAAACACTTAAAAGCACTAAAAAACTTATTACTAGCATAATAGCACTATAAATATGTGCACTTTTATAATCCATAATTTCAACAAACTCATATATAGCAACAGAGGCTACTTTTGTTTCATCAGGAATACTTCCACCAACCATTAATACAACTCCAAATTCACCAACTGTATGAGCAAAAGTAACAATAAGAGCAGTTAAAAGTGAGGGTTTTATATTTGGAAGTGCTACTTTAAATATAGTATAAAGTTTACTTTTGCCACTAATATAACTAGCTTCAAGCATATTCTTATTTATACTTTCAAAACCACTTTGTAAAGGTTGAACCATAAAAGGTAGAGAGTAAAAACAACTAGCAATAACTAATCCCGTAAAATTAAATACAAGTTGTATTCCTAAATACTCATCAAAAAAGCTTCCTAAACTTGAATTATATGAAAGTGTATAAAGTAAGTAAAAACCTAAAACCGATGGTGGAAGAACTAAAGGTAGGGCAGTTATTGCCTCTAAAACTGGTTTAATTTTTGATTTTGTTTGAGAAAGATACCAACTAAGAGGCATTGCTAAAATAAACAAAATAAGTGTTGTTATAAAAGCTAATTTAAATGATAAAATAAAAGGACCATACTCAATACTTGATAACAACTCAATCATTTATTACCTCTTTTATTGATAAGTCACTTGATTTAAATATTGCATTTACACAATCTTTTTCTTTAAGGTTTAACCTCTTTGCTGATTTTGTAGTAATAATGCTTGTAATACTACTATCATTATGTTGTAGTTTTATACTTGTTAATAATTTCCCCATATCAAGTTTGATGATATCTGACTTTATAGAGTTTGCAAGGCTTATTTGACCTTGCAACTCTTTTGCAATAGCTACATTTGAAGCTTTAACTGTAAGTAAAACTTTTGTTCCAACTTCAATATTATGTAAATCTAAACTCATCATAGATAAGGTTATATCAAAAAAACTAAACTCAACAATATTTAAATTATCAAGATTATCAATTTTAGAAACTACTGCTTTAAACTCATTCATGGTACTAAATATCCAAACTCTTCAAATATTTTTTTTGCTTTTTTACTTAAAATAAAACTATAAAATGCACTTGCTTCATTATTACTTTGTGCTTTTTTAAGAAGTACAATACCTTGATTAATAGGTGTATAAAGTTTTGTATCAACGCTATACCAATTAACACCTTGTTTATATTTACTCATCTTATCTGAAAATAAAGATGATTTAGCAATAAAACCAACATCTGCAGCAGTTAAAGCATATGTAACTGTTTGTGAAATTGATTCTGCATAAATTAGTTTTTTTTCTATATCTTTATAAACTTTTGCATTTTTCATAGCCTCTACACTTGCAGTTCCATATGGCGCAGTTTTTGGATTTGCAATTGCAATTTTTCTAAAACTTTTATCTTTTACTAACTCTATACCTTTTGAAAAATCAAGAGCTTTTTTGCTTAAGTAAGCTAGTGAACCTTGTGCATAAACTAAAGGTCTTGTTACTGCCAAGTCATCTTTATAAAGTGCTTGTGGATACTTCATATTTGCAGCCATAAACAAATCATATGGCGCTCCATTTTTTATTTGTGCAGTTAACTTTCCACTACTACCTAAAGTAACTTTTACATTTGTATTTGGATAAAGCTTATTAAACTCTTTTTTCAAATCATCAATTGCATAAGATACATTTGCTGCAACTGCTATATTTATATCCCCTGAAAATAGGCTACTTACTAAAAGTGCACTACTTAAAACTACTTTCTTTAACATTTTTTCTCCTTAATTTCCTAACATAATATCTGATGATTTTATCACGGCAAATACTTTTTGCCCAACTTTTAAATCAAGTTGTAAGGCTGCTTCTTTAGTTATAACAGAAGTGATTGTTTCATGAGTTGAAATTTCAAGTGAAACTTCACAACTTACTTCACTAAAGTTTAAAGTCTTTATTACTCCTTCAAGCTTATTTCTAGCACTAAATCCTAGAAGTTGGCTCGTTGCAATCATTACATTGTTTGATTTAAAAATAGCGATAATCTCATCTTCTACTTTTAAACCAAGTGCCGTTACACTATTTGTTGAAATATTAGAAACCATCTTTTGTGAACTTTTAGTTTTTAAAGTAATACTTGCATTAACATTGTCTTCAACAATTTTTTCTATTTTAACAGCTAATTGATTCCTTGCACTAATTTGCATTGATACCCTTTTTAGTGATTTTAGACTTCCCGTGTTAAAGTCAGTAAGACTTGTAAGCTTTTTTAAAAACTTTTCATGCTCTTTTTGTAATATGGAATAAGTTTCAATAAGATTTTTACCATAATCTGTTAGTTTAGCTCCACCACCACCTTTTCCACCAGTCTCTTTTTCAACAACAATACTAGGACAAAGGTTATTTATACTATCAATTGCTTCCCATGCTGTTTTATAACTCATAGGTATAGTTTTTGCGGCTTTACTAATAGAACCCTCTTTTTCAATTGCTTGTAAAAGTTTAATTCTTTTTTCCAATAAAAAAGGAGTATCAAGATTTAAAAGTGTTAGTGATGAATCAAATTGCATCAAATTCCTTATGTATTTAAGTATATAACGATAAAATATTATCGTTATATATCTTAATATATAATGAAATTTAGAAAAATTATTATATTTTAAAAGGTAAGGTGATTTTTACTTGGGCACCTTCATATTCATTGTCTTGATAGGTGAATTTAGTATTGTTTATTTTTATTTTTCCGTACATTGAATCATTTATTACTTTATATGTAATATTTAATCCAAGTCCAATTCCATGAGCTTGATGTTTTGTAGTAAAGTATGGCTCAAAAACTTTATTAATATATTCTGTTTTTATTCCACCTGCATTATCTCTAACAATAATCTCAATAAGATTATCTTTATTTATATAAGAATCAATAAATATATATTTTTGTAAATCACTCTTTTCTAAAGCATCTTTTGAGTTATGTATTAAGTTAACTAAGGCTTGAACTAAACTATTTGGCAAATTTGTAAGTTCAATTGTATCATCTAGGTTTGTTACTACTTTTATATTATTTTCATTAATTAAATGTTCTTTAGCTTTAATAGATTTATTAATAATTTCTGAAAGATTAAATTTTGCAAGTTTTTCTTTATATGATAAATCTCTAAAGTTATCAATAGTTTCAGATAAGTCTTGAGATGTATTCATTATTTTTTGCATTGATGCTAAAGTTTCATTTTTGTCATCAATTCCAAGTTGAAGATTAAGTTTTACACCAGAGGCACAAGTAGTAATTAAAGATAAAGGTTGTCTCCACTGATGTGCGATATTTCCAATCATCTCCCCTAATGCAGCCATTTTACTTTGTTCTATTAATTCTAGTTGTTGTTTTTGTACTTGTTCTTTTAATTCAATCTCTTTTTGTAATGCTTTATATAGATTATCATTTACAGCTTCAAGTTGTTTATTTTTTATAATAACTTCAATATAAAGATTTAATTTATTAATAAATTGGTGATTTTCAATAGGTTTAGTAAGATAATCAATTGCACCAATTTGAAAACCTTTTTGTTGAAACTCTTCTTTTTTAAAAGCAGCAGTTAAAAATATAATAGGAATATTTTGTGTTCTTGGATTACTTTTTAGATATTTTGCCGTATCAAAACCATCAAGTCCTGGCATTTGTACATCTAGTATAATAATATCAATCTCTTCTTTATAAGTGATTTTTAAAGCCTCTTCTCCACTTGAAGCTAAAACTAGCTCTACATTTTCTAAATATTCTTGAATTAGATATTGTAAAGATACTCTATTTGCTTCTATATCATCAACTGCTAAAATTTTTATATCTTTCATATTTTCCTCTTGTAAATTCTATTTTTTTTATCTATTGTCAAAAACTTTTCGTGATTGTCTAAAGATTCACTCTCTCCTAAAATCAAAAAGCCATAAGAGTCTAAAGATTGCTTAAAAAGTTCAAATATATTTGTTTTTAATTCTTTATCAAAATAAATAAGTACATTTCTACAAAATATAAGTTGAAAATCATTGATTTTTTTATCTTCAACCAAGTTATGTCTAAAAAATAGAATTTTTTGTTTTATCTCTTCACTTATTTCAACAAAATCACCATGGTCATAAAAGTATTTACTAAAACTTTCACTACCTCCTGCTTGATAATAATTTTTTAAAAATTGTTTATAATTTTGTTTTGAATATAAGCCATTTTTTGCATTTTTTAAAACCATCTCATTTAAGTCTGTTGCATATATTAAACTTCTATTTAGTAAGCCTATTTCATCTAAAAAAATTGCAATAGAATAAGGTTCTTCACCAGTACTACAGCCTGCACACCAAACCTTAATATCAAAAAAACTATCAAGCTTTGGCAAAAGAGTATCTTTTAATTTTCTAAAAACCTCTGGATTTCTATAAAATGTAGTAACATTAACAGAAATATTTAAAAATAAATCTTTAAAAATATTTTCATTATTTAATATTTTATTTTGAAACTCTAAAAAATTATTTGGTTTTAAATTACTATAAAAAAGTTTAACTCTTCTTTTTATATGTTCAAGATTGTAACCTCTATAATCATATCCATACTCTTCATAAATTTTATTTAAAAAACTTTCTAATTGGATATTATTAAATGGCTCATCATTTAAGCAAGTGTTTATATATTCACTTATGGATTCAAGTGATAAAACTTCGTCATAACAGTCTGTCTTTATAGCATTTTCAAGCATTGGCTTCGCTTCACATTCCTTTGGTTCTTCTATTATAACTGTACTTTCATTCTCTTGTAATAATCTAAGACTGTCACTCCCATCTGAACCATATCCACAAACAAGTATCGCTAAAAGATTATTTTTATATTCATTTGAAAGAGTTTCAAAGCTTGTACTAATTGATGGCTTTGAAAAATTTCTTTTTTCTTCATTTGTTAAAAAGATAAATCCACCAATAATTATCATATGTTTTCCAGGTGGTGCTGTATAAATAGTAGAGTTTTCAATTTTCATATCAGATTTTGCTTCTACTACTTTATAATGAGCTGTTTTTGTTTGTAAGATTTGACTAAGACTACTTTTTTCATCTGATCTATGATGCATAATAATAAAAATAGACATTTGTGAGTAGGGAAGTTTTTCTATTATATCTATAAATTTTTTTAAACTTCCAGCACTTCCTCCAATAGCTAAATATTCTAAATTAAGATTTTTTCTTTTTGTTTTATTGTAGTCTTTGATGAGTTTTACTTCAAAGCCTAATTGGTTTAAATAACTTTTTAAAGTAATCTCGTTTGAATATATACTTAAATGTGATTTTATTTTATTTAATGCTAATATAATTTCACTTGCAATAGTTTGAATATTTAAAAAATTAATTTCAATATTTTTCCCAGCATAATCTAACAATGATAAAAACTTTTTTATATCTTCTTTTTTTTCGATATTTTGAATAATTATTTTTAAAGTATTATTGACTTCTTGTGAAACTATATTGTTCATTTGTGTTTTTTAGTACTCCAACTTTCAATTAAACTTGCTAATATATTAATCTCAATAGGTTTTGACAAATAATCATCTGCTCCTAAACTAATACATTTTTCTCTATCATCTTTCATTGCTTTTGCTGTAACTGCAATTATTGGAATATGTTTGATTTTTTTATCTTCTCTAATTTTTTCCATTGCTTCATATCCATTCATAACAGGCATCATTATATCCATTAAGATTAAATCTATTTTATTTTTTTCATCTTTTAAAAAGTCTAAAGCTTCTTGACCATTAAAAGCTGTAAAAGTATTTGCATTAAACTCTTTTAAAGCAGCATCTAATACAAAAATATTTTTAATATCATCATCAACAATCAGTATGTTTTTTTGACTTAAATCTACATCTTTAAATATCTCTTTTTTCTCTTCTTTTTCTTCTTCTCTATGTAAAAAAAGATTTATTTCATTTAAGATTCTTTCATTTGAATTAGCTGTTTTAATAATAATACTATTACTATATTCTTGAAGTTTTATCTTTTCTTGTTTATTTAATTCTTTACCTGTATAAATAATAATAGGAAGTTTTGGATGTCTATTTTTTATATATTCACAAACTTCATATCCACTTCCATCCATAAGAGCTAAATCAACTACAACAGTATCATAATGTTCAGTTTTTACTTCATTGATTGCTTCTTGTGCTGTTTTAACACCTTTTATATTTATATCTTCTGTTCCAATAAGTTCAATTAATGCTTCTTTATGAATATCATCATCTTCAACAATTAGTAAGTCTTTAATCTCTTTTTTATTTATATTTTCAAAAGAATTAATAATTCCATTTATATCTCCATCAACTACTGGTTTTTGTAAGTATCCAATTGCTCCAAGTTTCAAAGTTTCACTATTTTTGTCTTTTGAAGATATTATATGCACTGGAATATTTTTTGTTTCATGATTTGCTTTTAATTTTTTAAGTACTTCTACCCCATCCATATCAGGAAGTGTTAAATCTAATAAAATACCTTTTATCTTATATTTTTCAATTAACTTTAATCCTTCTGTAGCATTTAATGCTACAAGTCCAAAGTTACCACCTCTTTTTATCTCTTCATATACTACTTGTGAAAATATTTCATCATCATCAATTATTAAGAATGCCTCTTTATTTAAATCTAAAATATCTCTATCATCATCAACTTTTTTTATCTTTTTATCTTTTTTTTCTTCTATAAAAGCTGGTTTAGATATAAGTGTTTGTGTATTTATTTTTGAAAGATTATCGTCTAAATGCTCGTTATTTGAAAAATTTGGTAAATTAACACTAAAAATACTTCCTTTATTTTCATTAGATTGCAATGAAATATAACCTCCAAGAAGTTTTGCTAACTCTTTAGAAATAGATAATCCAAGTCCAGTTCCTCCATACTCTCTACTTGTACCACCATCAGCTTGTGTAAATGCTTTAAAAATTAGATTTTGTTTCTCTTTTGCAATACCAATTCCTGTATCTATTACACTAATACAAAAATCTTTAGTTAAATCTTTTGATGCAGTTATACTTAAAGTAATAGAACCTTCTTTTGTAAATTTAAAAGCATTTGAAACTAGATTTCTAATTATTTGAGAAATTCTATCTTTGTCATTATAAATTAGTCCCTTATATTCATCTACAATCTTAAACTCAAGTCCTTTTTCTTTTGCTGTATAACCAAAGACTTCTTTTAGTTGTTCTAATAAATCCATACTTTTAAAACTATCTACAATTACCTCCATTTTTCCAGATTCAACTTTTGAAAGATCTAATATATCATTTATAAGTCTTAAAAGCTCATTTCCAGAATCAAAAATAGTATTTGCTTTTTTTATATCATCATTTGATAAAGTTTGTTTACTATTCTTTTGAAGTAGTGATGAAAGAAGAATAATAGAATTAAGTGGAGTTCTAAGCTCATGTGACATATTTGCTAAAAATTCAGATTTATATTTCCCCGATTGTTCTAGTTGTTCTGCTTTAGTTTCAATATCTTTCTTTGTCTCTTCTAAAAGTCTATTTTGTTCTTTTAAGTTTTGTTCTGAAATTTTTAATTGTTGTTGTTGCTCTTCCATATTAGCATTTGCTTCTTCAAGTTGTTGTTGTTGCTCTTCCATATTAGCATTTGCTTCTTCAAGTTGCTGTTGTTGCTCTTCCATATTAGCATTTGCTTCTTCAAGCTTTTGTTGGTTTATTTCTAACTCTTTATTTGCAAGTTTTGTTTGTTCTAAAAGCTCTTTTACTTTTTTATTTTTAATTGCACTAGAAATTGCAATACAAATAGTTCTATTAATATTTTCAAAAAAATCTAAAGTTTTTTGTTCAAACTTTTCAAAAGAGCCAATTTCTATTACTCCAAAAATCTCATCATTATATATTAGAGGAAAAGTGTATGTATTGTAAGCATTTTGAGTAACTGTTCCAGTTGTAATTAATGCTTCATTTTTTTTGATATTTTTTAAAAGTATTGGTTTTTTTTGGAAAGCAACTTGTCCAACTACTCCTTGGCCTAATGAGAATTCATTTGATAACTCATCTCTTGATACATGGGCAAAACTAGAGTATTGTTTTAGCTTTTTGTTCTCTTCTTCATAGATATAAAGTACTGCAACACCTGCATTTATATAGTTACTAATAAAGTTTATAGATTCATCTGTAACATCTTTTAAGTCTTTTAGATTAATTAAAATTTGATTTAACTGATTAACACCATCTTTTATCCAGTTTTCAATATCTGCTTTTGTTATGCTCTGTTTTGTTCTTTTTATACCTGCATTTACAACTTTACTCATTTGTCCTATTTCATCTTTTGAACTATCTTCAAGTAGCTGAATATCATTTGTTTCTCTATTTAAATACATAAAAAAATTCAATAAACCATCTTGAAAGCTATTTAATGAGTTTATAATATATTTTTGAATTACAAAGTATAAGATTGAAAAAACAATAATAAAGGCTATTAAACTAATGATAATTAATGTATTTGTTAGTTCATTAGGAACTTTTAAAACTTCACTTAATACAACTTCAGATACAACTGCCCAAGAAAGATTATCATCTATTTTAAATAGAGTATAAGAAGATAAAACTTCTTTATTTCGATAATCTTCTATAATTTTTGTATTTGTAAAGCCTTTAAAAGCTTCTTTTACTGCAACTGTATTATTAATACCAACTTTTGGATTTTTAAATGAGGCTAGAACGGAGTGCGTAGTAGGAGCAATATGACTATCACTTCTCATAAGATAATCTTCTCCTACTAAATAATCTTCATGTGTTTTTGAATACCCACTTCTAAAAGCCATAATATTTTGTATGCTATTTGTGTCAAGTTTTAGTACTAAAACAGATTTAAAATTACCATTTACATAAACAGGACTAGCTAAAAACATAGCTGGTTTATAATTATCAGGAGCATAAGATTGCATATCAATATATGAAACTTTTCTTGTTCTTTTTACTTTTTGCCAGATTTTTGCTAAATTAGATTTGTTTAGACTTCCTGTTCTTAAGTTTTGACCAAAATCAGATTTTTTCTTAAAAGTATAAAAAATATGTCCATTATCTTTTGAAATTAATAAAACATCTGTAAAAGGGTAAGTATTTGTATATGTTTTATAGAATTTATCCCACTTTTTATAGGCATCTTCAACTACTTTCTTATCTGTTGGAAATTCTCCATACTGATCAATATTTAATTCTTTCTCAATTTTTTCAAATTCAGTTGTTAAATCTTTTGCATAAGAAGTATCTGCTAAAAGGTGTGCTTGTTTAGTATATAGTTTAAATAGTTCATCTAACTGTTTTACTTTTGAATCTCTAGTTGAAGTTAAAGCTTCATATTTTTGTTCAATTAATGTTTGTTTAGTCTGTTTAATAGATATAAACCCTAAAATAGAAGAAAGAAAAACTAATGATAAAATAGAGATTATTATTAGTTTTAATTTGATAGATAGATTTTTCATTATGCCTCTTTTTTTAATAGTTCAATATTTTAACACATATAAGATTATTATTGTAAAAAAGTGGCTAAAAAAATATTGCTTTTGCAAAAATTATTTTTCTTTTGCTTTTCTAACTTTCAAATTAGAAACATTTCGTTATAATCGCGACAGATTATGAATATTGGAGTTAGTTTTATATGGTACAAGTAGTTAATTTGAAAAAAGCTTTTGGTTCAAAAGTTTTATTTCAAGATATAAATTTAAAATTAGATACAGGAAAAAGATATGGACTTATTGGTGCAAATGGTGCTGGTAAGACAACTTTTTTAAAAATCCTTTCAGGAGAAGAAGACGCAACTGAGGGTGATATACAAATACAAAATGGTAAAAAAGTAGGAACACTTTCTCAAAATCAGTTTGCATATGAAGAGTACACAATCTTTGACACGGTACTTTTAGGAAATAAAAAATTATATAATGCAATTAAAGAGAAAGAAAAACTTTATATGTCAGAAGAGTTTACTGATGAAATAAATAATAGATTAGGTGAATTAGAAATAACTTGTTGTGAAGAAGATCCTACATATGAATATGATGTGAAAATTACAAAAATTCTAGAGGATTTAGGTTTTCCATCGTCTCAACAAAATGATTTGATGAGTACATTAACAGGTGGAGATAAATTTAAGGTTTTATTAGCACAAGTTTTATATCCAAAACCAGATGTTTTATTTTTAGATGAGCCAACAAATAACCTTGATATCGAAACAATTGGTTGGTTGGAAAATCAATTACAACATCACGATGGAACAATGGTTGTAATCTCTCATGATAGACACTTCTTAAATGCAGTATGTACTCATATTTTAGATGTTGATTATAAACAAATTAGAGAGTTCTCAGGTAATTATGATGATTGGTATATAGCTTCAACAGTACTTTCTAAGCAACATGAAGCAAATAGAGATAAAAAATTAAAAGAAAAAGAAGAATTAGAAAAGTTTATTGCAAGATTTAGTGCAAATGCTTCTAAAGCAAAACAAGCAACTTCAAGACAAAAACAACTTGATAAACTTGATGTTGGTTCAATTCAACTTTCAAGTAGAAGAGATCCATCAATTGTGTTTAAACAAAAAAGAGAAGTTGGAAAAGAACTTTTAATGGTTAAAAATATTTCAAAATCTTATGATGGTAAATTAGTATTAAATGATATCTCATTTACTGTAGAAAAAGATGATAAAATTGCACTTATTGGACCAAATGGTATTGGAAAATCAACACTTTGTGAGGTTTTAATAGGTGAAGTTAAACCAGATAGTGGTGAAGTTCATTGGGGTGCAACAATTCAAAATGGATATTTCCCACAAAATGCAACAGATGTGATAAAAGGAGATATGACACTTTATGATTGGTTGAGAAACTTTGATAGAGATGCAGATATCAATGAAATTAGAAACTGTTTAGGAAGAATGTTATTTAACGGTGAAGAACAAGAAAAGAAAGTTGAATCTTGTTCAGGGGGAGAAAAACATAGAATGTGGCTTTCTAAAATCATGTTAGAACAACCAAATTTTATGGTTTTAGATGAGCCTACTAACCACTTAGACCTTGAAGCTATTATCGCACTTGGTGAAGCACTTCATACATATGATGGTTCAGTGATTTGTGTATCACATGATAGGGAACTACTTGATGCATACGCAAACAGAATTTTAGCAATTCAAAGTGATGGAACAATTTTTGATTTTAAAGGTACTTATGAAGAGTACCTTGAAGCTAAATAGAGTATTTAAATTTGAACGAAGATAAAAAAATCTTCGTTCAAAGTTAGAATTTCCAAGAGATTTTACCAGATAAAGTTTGATTAGAAAAAGAGCTGTCTCTTCCTTCATAATTATACTCAAATCTAAAATCAACATCTTCAGAGATATTAGTTTTAAAGCCAATACCAACTTCATAAGAAAACTTAGATAAATTCATACCCTTAGTAGTAAAAGCTAAATCAGAACTACCAGCATAAGAAGAGGTAGAAGTATTATCACTTTGTTTTAAATCATAATTAATCATAGCATTTGATAAAAGAGTAAAAGAGGTATTTAATTTATATTCAAAATCAGCCCCAATACCCAGCTTAAAAGAACTAGTAGAGAATTTATCAATATTTAAATTAAGCTCATTTGCACCACTTTCTTTATAAGAAGGATTTTTCATATAAGTATACATTCCTCTAATAGTTGGAACAAAAAGAAGATTATCATTAAGTTGCATATTCTTAATAAGTCTTAAAGAAGCAGAAGCAATTTTACCATTAAAATCAGAAGTGGCAGTAGTATTAGTAGTATGTTCTTTTCTAGAAGTTTTAGTATCTTGAATACCTAAACTTAATTGATAAAACAAAAAAGTATCTTTGTCAAAAATAGGAATACTACCATAAGCAACAAGATTATAAATATCTAAATCACTAGATTGAGATACATTATTTGTATCAATGTCCCCAGAAGCATAAACAAAAGCCAATCCAAATCTACTATTATTTCCAAACTCTTTATCAGCACCAATAGCAAAACCATAAGAGTCAAAATCATAACCATCATAGCCATCTTTATCATCTTGAGAAGCCTTAGAAACAAAAGCTTTATACCAAGCATTATCATTAGAAAGCATATCATCACCAGAGTTAGCACCTCTTAAAGTAGAAATACCTCTAATACCAAGTTGTCTTCCAGAAACAACACTACCAATAGTTTGTTGAACTTGATTAGAGCTATTAGCTATAGCAGTAGCAACAACAGGAGTTGTTTCCTTAACAGCTTGAGCAACTTCTTTATCAGTCATAGTATTAAGTGAAGAGATAAATCCACCTAAATCATTTCCCTTATCTTTTATCTTATCTAAAACTTTTGCGGCATTTCTACTATTCTTATTATTCTTACTATTTTTATTATCAGCATTATCTATTGATTTTTCTATTGTTTTTGAATCATCTTCATTGGGTTTAGGCTTATTTAAAACTAAATGCAATGTACTCTCTTTTTGAATATTATAATCAGACAAGGTTCTTCCATCTTCTAATTGTTTACCAGCAAAAATTACTCTTTGTGAATATGGAGGTATTCCCTCTTTATCTTGAATTTTTGCTTTAACATTCTCTATGCTATCTCCTGCTTCTACATCAAGAGTGATTGTTTTTCCAGTTAATGTTTTAACAAAAAGTTGCATTGCCATAAGGTTTGAAGAGCAAATAAGCAAAATTGCAAAAACTTTTAAAGATGTTCTATTTTTCATATATTTCCTTAAGTATAATTTAAAAGTAATTTTATCTTTTAAAAGTCGCACAAAAGTCTCATTATCTATTTTTTTTAATATTTTTCAATATTTTATTCCAATTATCTAGCCATTTTCTTGAATGAGTGAAACCATCTAAAAGCATAAAGTCAATATTTTTTTTATTTTTAAATTTATTGTAGTAAGAAAAAAAGACTTCTTTACTTACAATATTGTCATCTTTACCTATTAAATGAACTTGAGAAATATGTTCAAGCTTTTTTGTATAGTTTGCAGGATTTAATGAACCATAAAGTGAAGTATATGAATTTGTATATGTCCAAAAATCAGTATCTAAATTACCTGCAACTGATATTAAAAGCTTTATATCATCTCTTTTTATAGCTACTAGTGAAGCAATAGTAGCTCCACCTGAATATCCTATAAGAGTAAATTCTATACTTTTATTTTTAGCAATTTTATTGAATACTTCATTATATGCTTTTATAATTTCACTTGAAAATCTATGGCTAGTCCAATACTTTTTTTTGCATTTATTATTAAAAATATATTGACAAGGTCTAGCAAGATAGATACTACACTTATTCTTTTCTTTAAAAAATAGTTTCATTGCTAAAGGATTAATAGGAGTAGGGTTAGAAGATATTTTATCTGTTCTTATCCATGATAAACCATCTCCTTCAATATAAACATCTAAGTTATTACATTTATTTGTTTTATATTTTAATGAAAAAATATCAAAACTATCAGTTTTATAAATAACTTTTTGTATATTTTTATTTTTCTTTAACTCTTTTTGCATAATTTTAACTCTTTGTTCTAAAGAGTAAGACTTAGAACTGCAAGCAATAAAAAGAAAGCTGACGATAATTAATAATAGAATATTTTTATACATAAATGACTCTTTTTAGTAAATTATAAAAAAACTATTTATTTTTTGTAGCCATCATTCTAAGCTCTTTTCTTTTAATTGCATCACTATATCTTCTCTTGTCATCTTCAGTTACAAGCTCTAATTGTGGTACTGTCTTTGCATTTCCATCTTCATCAACAGCAACCATTGTAAAATAACATACATTTGTATTTTTTATTGAATTGTCTCTTGTATCTTCTGATATTACTTTTATTCCTATTTCCATTGAAGTTCTTCCTGTATAATTTACACTTGCATGAAATGTAACTAATGAACCTACTTTAATCGGATTTTTGAATAATACCATATCAACAGATAGTGTAACTGCAAAATACCCTGTATATCTAGCTGCACATGCATATGCAACATGATCAAGCATCTTTAAAATCTCTCCACCATGTACATTCTTTCCTGTAAAATTTGCTTTGTCTGGAGTCATTAACATAGTCATTGTAAGTGATTTTTCACGCTTTACATTTTGAATCATAAATTTTACCTTTATTTTTTTATGATTATAAAGCAGTTTAATAGCATGAGAGTAACTTTGTAACTTAGTAAAGAAAAAATTATCTAAAAGAGAGAAAAAGTAACATTTTAAAATATTACTTTATCTTCTTTTTCATTTTATCTCTAAAGTTTCTTCTTTTTATAGCTTTTTTATATCTTCTTTTTTCTTTTTTTGTAATAGGTTCATATTTAGGAACAGGCTTTGGTTTCATATTTTCATCAACTGAAATCATAGTAAAATAACAAGTGTTTGTATGTACTTTTTCTTTTGTTTTTACATCTTGTGAAACAACTTTTATTCCTACTTCCATTGAAGTAGTTCCTGTGTAGTTTATTTTTGCTTTAAATGTAACTAATGAACCAACTTTTATTGGATTTTTAAATAAGACCATATCAGAAGATAATGTTACAACATAAGTTTTACAATATTGTGTTGCACAAGCATAGGCTACTTGATCAAGTAGCCTTAAAATCTCTCCTCCATGGACATTGATTCCTGAAAAGTTTGCCATACTTGGAGTCATCAACATACTAAGTTTTATCTTTGTTGGCAATTCTCTTTTTATTTTTTCTTCCATTATTTATCCTTTATAGCATACTATCCATTTGTTCTTGTGTTAAAGTTTTAACTCCTAAGCTTATTGCTTTATCATATTTACTTCCAGCATCTTCTCCATATATAACATAATCAGTCTTTTTTGAAACACTAGAACTTACTTTTGCACCTAAGCTTTCAAGATTTTTCTTTATTACACCTCTACTTACACTCATTGTTCCTGTAAGAACAACTGTTTTTCCTTTAAATGGATTGTCATTTACTTCTATTTTTTCTTCAACTTTTGGTTCAATTATCTCAATTAATTTTGTAACAAGTTCACTATTTACTCGCATAAACTCAACAAAAGAGTTTGCCATTTGCTCTCCAATACCATCAAGGGCAACAAGAGAATCAAAATCAATGTTAATAGCATTTAGTCCAAACTCTAAGCATATTTGTTTTGAAGCTACTTCTCCAATGTGCTCAATTCCTAAAGCATTGATAACTCTATGAAGTTCACTTCCTTTTGTTTTTGAAATGGCATTTAAAAGGTTATTTATTTTCTTTTCTTTAAATCCTTCAAGCTCTTGCAAATCTTCATATTTTAAAGAGTATAAATCTAAAATATCATAAATCTTTTTCTTTTCTACTAGAATTTCTACTATTTTTATTCCTAATCCATCTATATTCATACAATTTTTTGAAGCAAAATAAATTATAGAGTTTGTTACAATACTAGGGCAATCAAGATTTTGGCACTTTATTAGTGTTCCTTCATCTAAAAGTTCACTATTGCATTTAGGGCAGTTTGTAGGTCTTTTTACCTCTTCTTGCGTTCCATCTCGTCTATCATGAAAAACTTTTGTAATTTTGGGAATAATATCTCCACTTTTTATAATAATTACTTCATCATTTATTCTTAAATCTAATCTTGCTATTTCATCAAAATTATGTAAACTCGCTCTTTCAACAGTTGAACCATCAATTAGTGTTGGTTCAACTGCTGCAACAGGAGTGACAACACCTGTTCTTCCAACTTGTAATAAAATATCTTTTATTTTTGTTGTTTTTTCAACTGCGGGGAATTTATATGCACATGAATATCTTGGAAATTTTACTGTATGTCCAAGCTCTTCTTGAGTTTCTAAATCCTCAATTTTTATAACCATTCCATCTAGCATCATTTCTATATCATTTCTTGATTTTATGATTTTGTGATAAAGCTCTTCAATCTCTTTTACATCTTTGCAAACTTTTTGTAAAGGAGGTTTTGAAAAGCCAAGTGAATATATATAATCCATCATTTGACTATGTTTTTTTTGATTTAGGCTATTTTCTCCAATACCCCAAACATTAAAAAATAGTTTTCTTTTTGCTGTTACATTTGGATTAAGTTGTCTTAAGCTACCTGCTGCTGCATTTCTAGGATTAGCAAAAGGTGCTTCTTCATCTTTAAGTCTTTGTTCATTGATTTTTTCAAAATCACTTTTTTTGATTACAATTTCACCTCTTATTTCAAGTAGTGATTTCTCTTTTATCTCTAAAGGAATAGAATAGATTGTCTTTACATTGTTTGTAACATCTTCACCTATAGAACCATCTCCTCTTGTAATTGCTTGTTTTAGTATCCCATTTTCATAAATAAGATTTAAACTAGCTCCATCAAACTTTGGTTCACAATAAAATTCTAGATTTTCATTTACTTTTTTAGCTCTATTTATCCAATCTTCAAGTTCTTGAGTGTTAAAAACATCTTCTTGAGACCACATTCTACTTAAGTGATTTGCTTTTGTGAATCCATCTAAAACTTTTCCTCCTACTCTTTTATTTGGAGAGTTTGGATGTGAGTCTTGAGGGTAAGTTTGTTCAAATGCTAAACATTCTCTTGCAAGCTTGTCATACTCTTCATCTGTTGCAATAGGATTGTCTTCAACATAATAAGCATTTGCCCATTTTATAAGTGTTTGTATATTTTTGTTGTAATCTTCTTTTGTCATAATTTTCATCATATAATATTCTTTCATATTTAAAATTTTAAAGATTATACCTAAGTTTTCTAAACAATCTTTTGAAGTATATCAACCCTAAAAGGTTTATAAAAAGTTGTTTTTTTTCCACTATTATATTTGTCAAATTTCTTTTTGATTTTGTATTTTAGTTCATCTGTTATTTGGGTATCATTATATGACAGATTCATCTGTTTTTTTTCAAAATCCTCAAAGTTTAAGTATGTTATTTCTGTTTTAAAAAATATCTCTTTAAAGAGTTTAAACTGTTCTTTATCTACACTATTTTTTATTGTTTCAAAGGCTTTTTTTCTTACATCTTCTTCATTATGAAACATTGCTACTAGTTCATTTTGTGCTCCTTGATGTAAAGGTTCACTAATATAAGCTAAACCATTTGGTTTTAATACTCTTTTTATTTCATCTAGTGCTTTAATCATTAAATCTTCTGGAATATGATGAAAAGATTTAAACATAAAAACCATATCAACACTTTCATCATTTAATTCAATATTTTCAGCGCCACATAGTTTAAACTCAATATTTTCAATATCAAGCAATAGATTTTTTTTATGTTGAACTTCATCTACTTCACAAGCAATAACTTTTCTATTTATGCCTGTTTGTGCTAACTGTTTAGTCATTTTTGCTTTTCCACAACCAAGTTCTAATATTGTCTTATTATCAAGATTTAAAGTTTCAATTAAATAAGACTCATTTATTACTTGTTCTATATTCTGTTTTATTAACTGCATTAAACTTCCTTTATAAAAATTTATTATACTTTAAAAATATAATTTAATAATAAAAAAAATAATATAATTTGTTTTAAGCTTTTTGTTAGTTGATTATATTAATATTATGTATATTTAATGATGGGAGAATATAATGATTATTGATTATAAAGATGTTGAAGATTTAAATAGATATAAAATAATGTCAGATACTGTTGTTCCAAGACCAATTGCGTGGATAGTTACAGAAGATGAAGGGGTGATTAATGCAGCACCTTTTTCATACTTTATACCAATTTCTAGTAACCCAGCAACACTAATTGTTTCTATTGGTCAAAAAGAACCAGGAGTACCAAAAGATACTTTAGCAAATATCTTAAAATGTAAAAAAGCAACAATATGTTTTGTAAATAAGAATAATATAGAAGAGGTAAAACAATCTGCATTATCACTAGAAAAAAATGAGAGTGAAATAGATAAATTTGAAATAAACGTTCAAAAAGTCTTAGAAGAATATCCAGCAATGATTAGCTCTTCACAAACTGCACTTTTTTGCGAATTATATGATACTATTAATATCCCTGGAAAAACTACTCCATTGATTTTAGAAATTAAAAAACAATTTATTGAAGATGATAGAATAGATGAAAAATTCCATGTTAATGTTGATAATGTAGGAAGATGTGGAGCTTATTTTAAAGCAATGATAAATCTATAAATAAAAATTATTTTATACTGAGTATTTTTCAATTACACAAAATTTTTGCCACTTTTTATACTTTTTATGTATAATAGGAGACTAATTTAATAAAAAGGATAAAAATTAAATGGGTAGTAGTAATAAAAAAATTAACTCAACAATTTTAAAACCTGTATTTTATCCATCAGTAATAGTAATTGCAGTTCTTGTAATATTTGCAGTGATGGTACCACAAGTTGCAGGTGAAGTTTTTAATGGTGTAAAAGGATTTCTTGCGGAAAAATTCGGATGGCTTTATATGTTAAGTGTAGGTATATTCAGTCTTTTCGCAGTATTTTTAGCAATTTCTCCTTTTGGTAGATTTAAACTTGGACCTGACCAGTCTAAACCAGCATATACTTATGCTTCATGGTTTGCAATGCTTTTTAGTGCTGGTATGGGTATTGGTTTAATGTTTTGGGGTGTAGCTGAACCTGTTATGCATTATGGTGCGCCTCCAACTGGGGATAAAGAAACAATAGAAGCTGCTAAACAAGCTATGAGAATTACTTTTTTTCACTGGGGCTTACATGCATGGGCAATTTATGCAGTAGTTGGATTGGTATTAGCTTACTTCTCTTTTAGACATGGTTTACCACTTTCTATAAGATCTGCACTTTATCCTATGATTGGAGATAAAATCTACGGAAAAGTAGGGCATACTGTTGATACAATTGCAATACTTGGAACTATTTTGGGTGTAGCTACTTCATTAGGTCTTGGAGTTTTACAAGTTAATGCAGGTTTAAACTATATTTTTGATATACCTGTTGGTCTTACAACACAAATTATACTAATTGCTATTATTACAACTATGGCAACTGTTTCTGTTGTTTTAGGACTTGATGGCGGAATCAAAAGATTATCTGAACTAAATCTTTATTTAGCAATTGCACTTGTTGCTTTTATTTTTTTAGTAGGACCTACATTTTTTCTACTTGGTGCATTAGTTGAAAATATTGGTAATTACCTAACTCATGTTGTGCAAATGACATTTAATCAATATATTTATGAAGATACAAAATGGATGGGATGGTGGACTTTCTTCTATTGGGCTTGGTGGATTGCTTGGGCACCTTTTGTAGGGATGTTTATTGCAAGAGTATCAAGAGGTAGAACAATAAGAGAGTTTGTTCTTGGTGTTTTATTTGTTCCTGTTGGGTTTACATTTATATGGATGACTGTTTTTGGAAATAGTGCACTTTATGCTATTATGAATGAAGGCTTTACAGCACTAAGTTCAGCAGTATCAGCTGATGTTTCAACAGCTTTATTTAAATTTTTAGAACATTTTCCTTTTTCAAGTATTATTTCTATTATTGCAATTATTTTAGTTATTACATTTTTTGTAACTTCTTCTGATTCAGGTTCATTAGTAGTTGATACTATTTCAAGTGGAGGAAGAGAAAATAATCCAGTTTGGCAAAGAATTTTCTGGGCAGTTCTTGAGGGTGTTGTTGCAGCAGCATTATTAGTTGCAGGAGGATTAGAAGCCTTACAAGCTGCTTCTATTGCCATTGCTTTACCCTTTGCTGTAATTATGATAATTGCTTCTTGGGGACTTTATAAAGCTTTACATTTAGAAGCTATTAGATACGATTCCCTTCAACATCATATGAATGCAGGACGACATGGAGAGATAAGTGGTACTTGGCAAAATAGGTTAAGCAGACTTATTGAATTTCCAGATTCAAGTGAAACAAGAAGATATATTAATGAAGATGTTGTTAATTCAATGTATATTGTTGAAGAAGAGCTTGAAAAACATGGTTGGAATGTTGAAGTTGCAAATGACAAAGAAAAAGGTATTTCAATTTTAACAGTAGAACATAATGGTGATCTTGATTTTGTTTATGAAGTGAGATTTAGAAGATACGATATGCCAACATATGCATTCCCAGAATCAATAAATCCAAATCATGAACAGAAAAAATATGCAAGAGCAGAAGTACATTTACAAGATGGAAATAAATCATATGATATATATGGTTATGAATCTGATGTTGTTGCTAGTGATATTATTGATCAGTTTGAAAAGCACAGACATTTCTTACATATTACTTCAGGATTAAATCCTGTTATTCCAATAGATTAAAAAAAGCAAGAGTTTTCTCTTGCTTTTAAATCTAAGAGCTTTTTAAAAACTTTCCCATTCATCATCTTTTGAATTTTGTGCTTTTATAGGTTCACTACTTTTAGGCGAATGTTTTTTTATTGTTGTAGAAGTTTTAATTTCTTCTTTTTGTGGTTTATAAGAACTTCTAAGTTCAGGTTCATCTTTTACTACTTCAACTTTTCCTTTTCCATCAAAGCTATTTTTATTAACATTTTCAACTACTTCTATTGCAATTTTATTAGTTCTTTGTGCAATATCATTTGTTTTATCAGCTATTGCAGCATTCTCTTGTGTAAATTGATCTAGTTGTCCTACTGCATCTGCAATTTGTGTCATACCAATACTTTGTTCTTTTGCAGCGTTTGTAACATCATCAATTAGTTTACTTGTATTAAATATTTTTTCTTCTAATTGACTAAAACCTTCTATCATTTTACTACTTATATTTTTACCACTATTAGCTTTTAAAGTTGCGTCTTCAACTAGTGCTTTTATCTCTTTTGCAGCTTCTGCACTTCTACTTGCTAGATTTCTTACTTCTGCTGCAACTACTGCAAAGCCTTTTCCTGCTTCACCAGCAGTTGCTGCTTCTACTGCTGCATTTAATGAAAGTATATTTGTTTGAAATGCTATTTGATCAATTACACTTATTGCTTCATTGATATTTGTAACAGTATCATTTATTTCATCCATAGATTTTACTGTTTCATTTGCAAATCCTTTACCATCTGATGCAGAAGTTCTAGTTTCATTAGAGATATTTAACATCTCTTGTGCTTTTTGACTTGTTTGCTCAATATTACTTGTGATTTCATCAATTGATGCAGCTGTTTGCTCTAAAGATGAAGCTTGACTTGTAGCATTATTACTTAACGTACTTACACTAGAAGACAACTCTTTTGAACTATCTTGTAAAGCTTTACCATCTTTTTGATTATCTTGAAGCATATGTGTAACCATTCTATTCATTTGAATTATTTCATTTCCAATTTTACCACATGTACTACTATCAAGTTTTGCTGTAAAATCTCTATTTGAATATTTTTCTAAAGTCTGACTGATTTTATTTAAATCTTTTCCAACTAATATTTCAAGATTGTTAAGCATATCATTTAAAAGTTTTTTCAATTCATTTAAAGAGTCTGTTGAAGTGTTTTTTTGAATTCTTTTATCTAAATATCCTTGACCTACTGTATTTACAATAGTTTTTACTTCTTCAATTAATGTATTATCCTCTTCAATACCTTTTTGAATTGTTTTTACATTAGAGTTTATACTTTTTGCCATCACTCCAAACTCATCGTTACTACTAATTATAATCTCTTTTGGGTTTGAACTTTTTTTATTTAAATATTCAAAAAAGTCGTCTAAACCAAGTGAAATAGAAGATAAGTTTTTATTTAGCTTTCTAATTGAGAAGTATATAACTACTGCAATAATTAAAAGAGCAAATATTCCTGCAATAATTGAAAAATTTCTAATAAAAAATGCAGGAGCCAAATACTCATTTACGGGCGCAGTTACAATAAAAGACCAATAATTACCCGTATTACCTATTTTAAAACTTTTTGAGTAGTAGTATGATTCAAGATTTGATACAGTAGATACTTTATTAAAAGCATAGTCTTTACCTTCTTTTGCTAATTGTAAAGATTTTTTATAATTAGCTTGATCTTCTTTAACTATATCTAAAATATTTTTACCTAAAAACTCTTTTGTTGGATGTCCTAACATAATTCCATAATGGTCTAAAATAAAAGTATATCCACTATCATATATTTTTATCTTTTTAGTCATATCTGCAAAAGTATCTAGTACAATATCAACACCAATTGTTCCTAAAAATTCTCCTTTAAAATACATTGGAACTGCAAGAGTTGTCATAAGCACCTCTACACCATTTACCGGATATAAATAAGGTTTTGTTATATAGTCTTTAGCTGTTCTTTTAGGCCCGCCAATCCACTCTGTTTGTTCATTATAAACTGAACCAGTTTGAATTTTATATGTTCCATCCCCTCTTACTACATAAGGGTTAAATTGACCAGTTTTATCATGTCCTTCTATATTACTATTTTCAGGAACTGTATCAAAAAATTGACCTTTATTTTTTATTTTAAACCAAACTCCAATAATCTCAGGATTGTGTTTTAATATAGACTTAAAAAACTCAATTGTCTCTTTCTTATGAAGACTTACATCATTTTCTAAGGCTTGTTCAAACTTTGAAGAAAGCATTCTTGTAACAGTTAAGGAGTTAGTAATATTTTGTTGGACTTCTAAAGCATATTTACTAGCAACTTCTACTACATATTGTTCTGCATCATCTTGTGCAGTTTCATAAGAGTATTTTGATACAAAAAACATTGTTAATCCAAAAGTTAGGATAGTAACACTTAAAACTTGTAATAGTAATTTATTACCAAAACTTGAACTTTTTTTCATAATAATTCTCCATAATATTATATATAAATTATTATAGCACATAAAAGTTACATAACAAAGACAAAAGTGTTAAAAAATATACAGAAGTATATAAAATGCTTCTGTATACCACATAAATACTATTTTTTTGGATAAGTCATTTCTTCAGGTTTTACATATTTTTCAAACTCTTCTTTGTTTAAAAGTTTTAAATTTAATGCTTCTTCTTTAAGTGTAGTACCATTCTTATGTGCAGTTTTTGCAATTAACGCAGCATTTTCATAGCCAATATATGGATTCAATGCTGTAACTAACATAAGTGAATCATTTAAATACTTATCTATATTTTCTTTATTTGCTTTAATACCAATGGCACACTTGTCATTAAATGACACTATTGTATCACTTAGAAGTCTAATTGATTGTAATATGTTATAAGCAATTACAGGTTTAAATACATTTAGTTCAAAATTACCTTGACTAGCACTAATACTAACAGTTGTATGATTTCCCATAACTTGAACAGCAACCATTGTCATAGCTTCACTTTGCGTTGGATTTACTTTACCTGGCATGATTGAACTTCCTGGCTCATTTTCAGGAATACTAAGCTCTCCAATTCCACATCTAGGACCTGAAGATAACCATCTTATGTCATTTGCTATTTTCATAAGATTTGATGCTAATGCATTTAATGCACCACTTAAAAATACCTCTCCGTCATGAGAAGTTAGTGCATGAAACTTATTTGGGTGAGAAACAAACTTATATTTTGTTTGTGTTTTTTCATTTAACATTTGACTTACCATATTTGAAAAGTCTGGATGTGAATTCAATCCAGTTCCAACAGCAGTTCCTCCAATAGCAAGTTCAACAATATATTTCATACTATCTTCAAGTTGATTTTGCGCTTTTTGTAACATATCAACATAAGCACTTAATTCTTGCCCCAACGTAAGAGGAGTAGCGTCTTGTAGGTGAGTTCTTCCTATTTTTACTAAGTTCTCAAACTCTTTTACTTTTTTTGTAAAGGTATCTTTTAAAAGTTTTATTGCAGGAAAAAGTTGTTTTTGTAACTCTAATACAAATGCAATTCTCATTGCAGTAGGGTATGTATCATTTGAGCTTTGTCCTTTATTTACATCATCATTTGGATGAACAAGTTTATTTACTCTAAAGTCTTCACCTAAAATTTCAGTTGCTCTTGAAGCTACTACTTCATTTATATTCATATTTGATTGAGTACCACTTCCTGTTTGCCAAACAACTAAAGGAAAGTTACCATCAAGTGATCCCTCACAAACTTCATCGCAAGCTTTTATAATAGCTTGTGTTTTATTATCATCAAGTCTTTCTAATTTGTTATTTACTAATGCACAAGCTTTTTTTAAATATCCAAAACCTTTTATAACTTCACTTGGCATAGTTTCAGTTCCTATAGGAAAGTTTTCAACACTTCTTTGTGTTTGTGCTGCCCAATACTTATCATTTGGTACTTTCATCTCTCCCATAGTATCTTTTTCTATTCTATAATCCATCCTTTACTCCTTTTTACATTTGTAAATATTATACCACAAAAGTTAAATTATGAGAATGGATATCAAAAACTATTTTACAATTTGATGAAGTTTCGAACACTGTCCTAAGAATAAATCAACTCCACTCATATCATTCATAATATCTTGGAAACTATGTACGTGTGCGTTATATACATATACAAAAATTTCATCACCTTTTTGTAAAAAATTATGTTTTCCAAACTCCGTATATGCAGTAGCTCCAGCTGCAATTATCATACCTTTTGCTTTATTTGCATTTTTTAAAAAGGGAGTTAATTCTTCTAATGGTCCACAATCTTCTTGTGTATTAAACTTCTCAATCATCCAATCTTTTAATTGTGTAAAAAAGTAGCTATATGATTTTACTGCTGAGATTGTTCCATAATCATATACAATTCCATCTCTTTTTATAAAAGATGCAATATGATATTTTGCTAATATTGAATTTTCTTCATTAAAGTTATCAATTTTTATAATATCTTGAGACATTCCTTTTGTTCTCTCGCCCCAGTTTTTTTTAGTACTTAATTTTTTACCATCATTTACTCTAATTGAGCAATCATTAAATGCAGAAAAACTTTTTGGAATAATATCTGTAATTTTTCCATCTTTATATTCAAAATCACATATTAAAGCAACTTCTGCTTCAACTTGAAGGTTTTCATTTTGCTTTCCATGGCTTAATATAGTATCATCACATAAAGGAAATGTACCTAAAAAACTTTCATGGTTTTTTATATAAAAAGGAAAAATTCCTTTTGGTGCATCTTTTTTCTCTGTTTTAATTATAGAAAATTCATCAGCTTCTCCAGCTTCCCCTAAATGATTTGCAAAATTCCCAGCAACTGCAAAACCTAAATAGTCTTTATACTCTTCTAATATCATTTTTTGTTCCTATTATTCCTTATAAAATATTAAATAAAATACAAGATAGTATTTTAAACTCATAAACATAGTGTATTTTTTTATTTGATTAAGTGTGTAAGTTGAGGGTATTAAAAAGGATTTAAATGAGAGTTTTACAAAGGCCTAAGCCTTTGTAATTAAATAGCTCTCCATTTTTGTGGTCCAGTTGTATGAATAGATACACCCTCAGTGTCAACAGCGAC